>Ga0302325_10000552_pt1 | contig 103057 bp, 98 predicted proteins | sample Palsa_T0_2_FD_201948 | JGI IMG/M metagenome (GOLD analysis project Ga0302325, IMG submission 201948) | Peat permafrost microbial communities from Stordalen Mire near Abisko, Sweden - Palsa_T0_2 | ecosystem: Environmental > Terrestrial > Soil > Palsa > Peat permafrost | place: Sweden: Abisko...
CGACGCCGATTTTGAATATTTTGCGCATTTCATAAAGAGGCACAGCTACATCGATTGCACCCTCACGCCCGGGCGGCTGCAGTTCGGAACGAGGCCGATTTTTGTGCCTGACGGCTGGAACCACGTATTTTTGCCCTCGGAGAGACGGGACCTTGCGTTGCGCATCGCCGAACTTCTGAGTCTCGATGTGCAGGCTTGATATGGCGAGTCGACGCTCGATAGGTCGCCATCGGCATGGAGGCCTGCGGGAGCGGATGCTGTCCCCATGAGATATTGCGTTGTCGGAGCCGGATTCAGCGGCGCGGTCATCGGGCGCGCCCTTGCCGAGGCCGGGCACAAGGTTCTGGTGATCGACGAACGCCGCCACGCCGCCGGCAATTGTCATTCGGAGCGCGACGCGCAAACCGGCGTGATGACCCATGTCTATGGCCCGCATATTTTTCATACCGGCAATGAGCGCGTTTGGGCCTATGTGCAAAAATTCGGCGAAATGGTCCCCTACCGGCATCGGGTCCAGGCCGTCGCGGGCGGCGCGGTCTATTCGCTGCCGATCAATCTGCTGACCATCAACCAGTTCTTCCACAAGGTGATGGGGCCGCAGGAAGCCCGCGCCTTCCTGGCTTCGAAGTCGCGGCAAATCGACAATCCCGCCAATTTTGAGGAGCAGGCCCTCAATCTGATCGGGCCGGAGCTCTACCTGGCGTTTTTCCGGGGCTATACGCACAAGCAATGGGGGCTCGATCCGACCGATCTGCCGGCCTCGCTCGTCAAGCGCCTGCCCTTGCGCTTCAACTACGACGACAGCTATTTCGCCCATCCCCATCAGGCGATCCCCCGGCGCGGCTATACCGGCATCGTCGAGGCCATCCTCAATGCGCCCAACCTCGAATTGCGGCTCGGCGCCCGCTTTGAGGATCTCGATGAGGAATTCGCCCATGTGATTTATAGCGGGCCGCTCGACCGCTACTTCCATCACCAACTCGGCCGTCTGGGGTACCGGACGCTCGACTTTGAGGTTTTTCGCGCCAAGGGCGATTTTCAGGGAACCGCCGTGCTCAATTATTGCGATGAGAGCACCCCCTTTACGCGCATTACCGAACACAAGCATTTAGCGCCGTGGGAGAAGCAGAACTTCGAGGACACGATCTGCTATCGGGAATTCAGCCGCCCCTGCGGCCCCGACGACATCCCCTATTATCCGATCCGGCGGACGAACGAGGAAGCCATGCTGGCGAAATATGTCGAACGCGCCGAGGCGGCCAGCGGCGTGAGCTTCGTCGGCCGGCTCGGCTCCTACCGATATCTCGACATGGACGCGACGATCGCCGAAGCGCTGGACGCCGCCGAGGCGATGATCGGGCAAATCAAAGAGGGGGCGAAAATCCCGGCGTTTTTCGTGGCGCCCCAGGCGCCGTAGGATTGAAAACCCGCTCGCCGCGTCCTTCGCGCTCCTATCGGGCAGATCTTGGCCGAATATGGCGAGAAACGCCGATGAGGCGACACGGAATTTATGCGGTATAACAGAGCGATGATCGTCGCCGTCGCTTCGGCCAAATGCGCTCTGGCGTCCGTTACGGACCGTGGAGGTTCAGATATCTGATTTTCCGCCCCATGGGCGTTTGTTGAAGACGCTGAAATCGCTGGCCGTCGGCTTCCCCGCTTGGATTCGCGGACTCGGCGCCTCGCCCAATATGCGTCTCATCGCGCGTCTCTTGTCGGATCAGGGCGCCAAGCATTGGAAGGGCTATGCTTTCGCCTTGGCGACGACGGTCCTCGTCGCGGCGGCCACGACGCTGTCGGCGTGGATCATGAAAGAAGTGGTCAACGAGATTTTTGTCGCCAAGAAGCTCACGGCGGTCTGGGTTATCGGCGGCGCGATCGTGGCGATCTACGCCGTCAAGGGCTTTTCCATCTATAGCCAGACGGTGGTGCTGGCGCGCGTGGCCAACAATATCGTCGCCGACGTGCAGCAACGCATCTTCGACAAGATGCTGGCGATGAACCTTGCATTTTACAACGCGCGCCATTCGACCGAGTTCATCGCGCGCCAGGCCTTCATCTCGCAATCGGCGAGCGGCGTGCTCAATTTGCTGATCACCTCGCTGGCGCGCGACGCGCTCACCCTGATCGGCCTCGCCGCGGTGATGATCTCGCAGGACCCGCTGATGTCGGCGCTGGCGCTGATCGTCACGCCGATCGTCGTCGTCGGCATACGCGACCTGGGCGGGCGCGTGAGATCGGTGCTGCTCAACGAGTTTTACGGTTTCGCGGCCATCCTCGAATCGTTGCAGGAGACGGCGCTCGGCATTCGCGTCGTGAAGGCGTTCACGCTCGAGTCCTTCATGCGCGACCGCCAGCACGCGGCGATCGCCAGCTTCGAGCGCGCGGCCAACAAATTATCGACGGTGGGCGCGCGCTCGAGCCCGCTGACCGAGACGCTCGCCGGCGTGGCGCTCGCCATCATCGTCGTCTACAGCGGCCTACGGGTCATCGAATCGGGACAACCGCCGGGCAATTTGTTCGCCTTCATCACCGCGCTGATGCTGGCGTTCGAACCCGCCAAGCGCCTGGCGCGGCTGCATATCGACCTCACCTCGTCGCTGATCGGCGTCGAAATGCTCTATCAGTTTCTCGACGAGCCCTCGCAGGAGTTCGAACGCGGCGACGAGCCGGAGCTGCGCGTGAACAAGGGACGGATCGAATTCCGCGGCGTTCATTTCGCCTACCGGATGGGCGAGCCCGTCCTGCGCGGACTCGACCTCGTCGCCGAGCCCGGCCAGACGACCGCGCTGGTCGGCCGCTCGGGCGGCGGCAAGACGACGGCGATGAACATGATCCTGCGCTTCTATGAGCCCGAATCGGGCGCCGTCTTCATCGACGGGCAGGACATCGGCAAGGCCTCGCGCCTCTCGCTGCGCCGGCAGATCGGCTATGTCGGCCAGGAAACCTTCCTGTTCAAGGGCTCTGTCGGCGAGAACATCGCCATGGGGCGGCCCGGCGCCGGCCATGAGGAGATCATCGCCGCCGCCAAGGCCGCCCATGCGCATGAGTTCATCCTTGGCTTCGAGCGCGGCTACGACAGTCCTTGCGGCGAGCACGGCATGCAGCTCTCTGGCGGCCAGCGCCAGCGCATCGCCATCGCGCGCGCTTTCCTGAAAAACGCCCCGATCATCCTGCTCGACGAGGCGACTTCCGCGCTCGATTCCGAATCGGAGCGCGCGGTGCAGGAGGCGCTGAAGACGCTTTGCGCCGGCCGCACGACGCTGGTGATCGCCCACCGGCTCAGCACCATCGTCAACGCCGACCGGATTTGCGTGATCGAGGACGGACAGGTTCAGGAAAGCGGCCGCCACGCGGAATTGATGGCGAAGGGCGGCGTCTATTTGCGCCTCCAGCAGACCCAGTTCGACCGCCAACTTGTCCCCGCCCCCGAGCTCAGCGCGTAGTCGAACTCGGGCCGACTCCTGGGCTTCCGCGGTCTCTCCCCATGCCGTCAGGCGGGAGCCTTGGCTTGACGCGCCGCGGAACCGCGTGCAAGTCGTCGATCGACGGGCGGCGCAAGCTTGGCGATCTAGGCGGGGATCGGCAGCACGGCGCGCGTCGCCGCCGACCGTGCCTGCTGGACCTGGAATGACCTCCCTTCTCGACAGGATCGTCGCCTTTGCGGACGCCCGGGTGGTCATCCTCGGCGACACGATGCTCGATCGCTATCTCTTGGGCGGCGTCTCCCGGATATCGCCCGAAGCCCCGGCGCCCGTCTTCACGATCGACCAAGAGGAACTTCGCATCGGCGGCGCGGGGAACGTCGCGCGCAATGTCGCAAGCCTCGGGGGCCGCGCCCATCTCGTCAGCGTCATCGGCGCCGATCCCGCCGGCGAACGCATCGCGGCGATCGCCGCCGCGACCCCCGGCATCGTCGCCAGCCTCGTCCGCGATCCGGCTCGCCAGTCCAGCGTCAAGACGAGGTTCTTGGCGTCGGGACAACAATTGTTCCGCGCCGATCAGGAAAGCCGGCATGACATTGACGCGCCGATCCTCGATGAACTGATGGCAGCGCTCGATCCGGCCCTGGCCGCCGCCGATGGCCTCATCTGCAGCGATTATTCCAAAGGCGTCCTTACCCCGGAGTGCCTGCGGCGCGCCATCGCCAGCGCGAGACGGCTCGGTAAATATGTCATCGTCGATCCCAAATCGATGGACATGCGGCGCTATGCCGGCGCTACCGTCGTGACCCCCAACGCCCGCGAAGCTTCAAGCGCAACCGGCATCGATTGCGATACCGACGACGGCGTCGCCGCCGCCGCCCGCTCGATCGCCGCGGCGACCGGCGGCAGTATCGTCGTCGTGACGCGCGGCAGCCGCGGGATGACCATTTTCGAACCCGACGGCGCGGCGGGACGGGTCACGCATCTGCCGACCGAGAGTCGCGAGGTCCATGACGTGGCCGGGGCGGGCGATACGGTCGTCGCCGCGCTCGCCCTCGCGCTCGTCGTCGGCGCGCCCATCGGCATTGCCGCCCAGCTGGCCAATGCGGCGGCGGGCATCGCCGTGGCCTCGCACGGCACCGCCGCCGTGGAAGCCTCCCGGCTCATCGCCAGCATCCAGGCCTCGCCGATCGAAACGGAGGCGGCCAAAATCGTGTCGTTGGAGACGGCCGCAAGGGTCGCCGCCTCGTGGCGTCATGAGGGACGCCGGATCGTCTTTGCGAACGGTTGCTTTGACCTACTCCATCCCGGCCATCTCGCCCTGCTGCAATTCGCGCGGCGCCAAGGCGACAGGCTCGTCGTCGCGATCAATTCCGATGCATCGGCAAGACGATTGAAGGGCCCCGATCGGCCGGTCCAGACGGAGAAGGAGCGCGCCGGCATGCTGGCGGCGATCGGCATCGTCGATCTCGTGACGATCTTCAGCGAGGACACGCCGATGCGCGCCATCGAGGCGCTGCGTCCCGATGTCCTGGTCAAAGGCGCCGATTACCTCGAAGCCGAGGTCGTGGGCGGCGACTTCGTCAAGAGTTTGGGAGGGCGCGTCGCATTGGCGCCGCTCAAGGCGGGATATTCGACGACCGGCGCGTTGCGCCGCGCCTCGTTTGCCCATCATCCCGCAAAGTGAACGAGAGGACCGCAAGCGCGATGGGGAGCTATGTGGTGACGGGCGGCGCCGGCTTCATCGGCTCCAACTTGGTCGCGGCCCTCGAAGCGCGCGGCGACGACATCATCGTCGTCGACGAACTCGGCAGCGGAGCGAAATGGCAAAACCTCGCCAAGCGCCGGCTGCTCGATCTCGTAGCCCCGGGGCAGCTTTTTGCGCGGCTCGACTCGGGTTCGCAACCGCCGACGGCGGTCTTTCATCTCGGCGCCGTATCGGACACGACGGAAAGCGATGTCGATCTCATTGTGGAGACCAATTTTCGCCTGTCCTGCCGGCTCTGGCGCTGGTGCGCGGACCATAATACGCCGCTGATCTATGCATCGTCGGCCGCGACATACGGCGACGGGTCGCACGGATGGCGGGACGACGACGATCCCGCCCATCTGGCGGCGCTGCGCCCGCTCAACGCCTATGGCTGGAGCAAGCACCTGTTCGATCGCTGGGCGGCCCATCAGGTCGATGCTCAATTGTCCGCGCCGCCGCGTTGGGCCGGCTTGAAGTTCTTCAACGTCTACGGCCCGAACGAGTTTCACAAGGGGCCGCAGCGTTCGGTGGCCCTGCAGATCTTCGACCAGATCGCCGCCGGGCAGGACGCGCGCCTGTTCCGCTCCGAGCATCCGGACTATCCGGACGGCGGACAGAAACGAGACTTCGTCTGGGTGGACGATTGCCTCGCCGCCTTGCTGTGGTTCGCGGACGGTTCACGCCCCAACGGACTCTATAATGTCGGGTCCGGGACGGCGCGCGGTTTCGTCGACCTGGCGCGCGCGGGCTATGCGGCCGTTGGCGTGGCGCCCCGGTTCGAGTTCATCGCCATGCCGCCTGAGCTCGCCGGGAAATACCAATATTTCACGCAGGCCGACCTGTCGAAGCTCCGGGCCGCCGGCTGGACCCACCAGCCTTTATCGATTGAAGAGGGGGTGCGCCGCTACTTCATGGAGTTCCTGAGCCGGCCGGACCCCTATCGTTAGCGCCGCCTCCTTGCCGCAGGGGCGCGCTTGCGCCATGCGCGTTGATCCAGCCACGCGGCAAGGCGGGCGATATCGACGAAGAACCGCCCGCGGCGCTCTGACTCCAGAAATATTGCTACGAGGCGCGCCTCTGTGCCAACCTCCGCCCGCATCCGTCGTCGACGGTAGGCTTTGACCGATGGCTCGAACGCCAAAGCCCGAATCGCCAGTTCTGACGGACAGCATGACACTGGCGGATAGGACCTTCGAGCGCATTCTGCTGATCAAATTGTCGGCGATCGGCGACGTCATTCAAACGATCCCGCTCCTCAACGCCCTGCGCCGTCGCTATCCCTCCGCGCGCATCGACTGGCTTTCGAAGCCGACGCCGGCCGAACTCATCCGCGATCTGCCCGCCGTCGACGAGGTCCTCGTCTATGGCGAGAACCAGACCGAGGTCCCTCAGTACAATTGGGACGGGTTCACCCATTTCGTTCGGCTCATCCGCGATCACCGGTTCGTGGCGATGCTGTCGCGCCTGCGCGCCGCCCGCTACGATCTCGTCATCGACATGCAGGGTCAATTGCGAAGCGGCTTCGTGTCGATGGTGACGGGGGCGCCGGTGCGCATCGGCTTCGATCGCCCGCGAAGAGAGGTCTGGGAGAGGGAAGGCCGCGCCTTGCCGCCCGGCACGATCGAGCGCGCCTGGAAGGGGGCCCGGGAAGGCTCCTGGATGGCCTATACCCATCCGATCCGGCTTCCAACGCTCGCGATGCACGCCGTCGACCGTTACCTCTCGGTTGGAGATTTGCTCGGTTTCGAGCGCGAGGCGCCCGATTTTTCCATCCCGATGCGGGCCGAGACCGAGCAACGCGTCGACGCGCTGTTGCGCGACCATGTGGGAGCGATGTCGAAGCCGCCTATCGTGATGACGCCGGCGGCGCTGTGGGAAACCAAGCGCTGGCAGCCCGACGGCTTTGCCGCCGTTGCGCGCCATTTCCTTGGACAAGGCTATGCGGTGCTGCTTCTTGGAGGGGCGAGCGAAGCGGAGGAATGCCGACGCATCGCCGCGGCGGCGCCGGGCGCTGTCGTGCTCGCCGGCCTCACTTCGCTGCCGGAACTGGCGGCGTTGATCCGTCGAGCGGCGATCGCCGTGACGAATGATTCGGGGCCGCTCCACCTGGCCACTGCGCTCGATCGGCCGGTCGTGGCGATGTTTGGCCCGACGAACCCGGTCTGGGTCGGCCCCTACCGGCGACCGGAGGCGATCGTCAGCGCGGGAGTCGCGTGCTCGCCCTGCTATCTTCGCGACCTGGCGCGCTGCCAGTATGATCACGCCTGCATGCGCGAGATAGCGCCCGAACGCGTGATCAGGGCTGTCGAGGCGCAATTGGTTGAGCCGCCGAAGCCGCTCCAGGGTCGCCCTTGAGAAATTTTGGCTTCGCGCCGAATGCGTGCGGGTCCTGTCCAAACCCAAAATTCACCCCCGCAGCCGCTGTGTTGCCCGCCGCGTCGGCGCATGGGTTTGGATCGACCGCTGCCTTCGTTCTCGCCAATATTAACAATTGATCTTTAGAATCAAAGAATTACCGGCAGATCTAACTTCCGACGACGTGACAAATCCGCGCGACGCGGCGGTAGCGATGGCCCTGCGGTTCGGGCACGGGATTTGCTCGCCGCGGGAATGGGGGATGTGGTGGTGGTGGCGGCGGCGGTCGATATGCCGCTAGAATGCGGGGCGCGCCAATGGGGTCCGACGCGATCGACGGTTGCCGAGCAACAGCGAAAGTAGGGGTGAATTGAAAAATCCATTGTCAGGCGCCGACCCCAGCCCGCTTCGCGTCGCTGTCGTCGGGACAGGGTATTTTGGCCGTTTCCACGCCAAGCAATACGCGCAAAACAAGCATGCCGAATTGGTCGCCGTCGTGGACACCAATGTCGAGGTGGCCAACGCCGTCGCCAGCGAGTGCGGATGCTCGGCGCTCTACGATCATCGCGATCTGATCGGCAGAATCGACGCCGCAAGCGTCGTCGTCCCCACCACTCAGCACTTCGCCGTCGCCAGCGAACTCCAGGAAGCCGGGATCGACACGCTGGTCGAGAAGCCGCTGACCGACACGAGCGCATCGGCCGACGCGTTGATGCGAATGGCCGAGCGCGGCGACCGCATCCTGCAGGTCGGCCATATCGAGCGGTTCTCGTCGTGCTTCAGAGCCATGGCCGGAAAGGTTCGCAGGCCCCTGTATTTCGAGAGCAATCGCATCTCGCCGTGGAAGGAGCGAAATCTGGATGTGGATGTCATCTTCGATCTGATGATCCACGACATCGACATCATCGTCGGGCTCGCCGGCTCGAACGTTGTCGACGTAAGCGCGGTCGGCACGCGCCTGTTCAGCGACAAGATCGATCTCGCCAATGCGCGGCTGACTTTCGAGTCCGGCTGCGTGGCGAACATCACGGCAAGCCGCGTCAGCTATAAGGTCGAGCGCAGCCTGCGCGTCTTCCAGCCCAACCTTTATCTGCTCTGCGATTTCGTGACGCATCGCATCTTCACCTACACGATGAACGGCGAAAGCGGAAAAGCCGGTGTGGACGCCATCGCCAGCGAAGTCGTCGACGTGCCGCGCGAAGACAGTCTGGCAAATGAGATCGACGAGTTCCTGGCCTGCGTGCGCAATCGAACGCGGCCGACGGTCGACGGCCAGGCCGGCTTCGAGGCGGTCAGAATCGCCGAACAAGTGAATGACAGCATTCACCGGCACTTGACCAATGCGCATCAAGGCGGATTGAGCGGCCCGACACAAGTCTGACGCGCGTTCACCGCCAGCGGCGATGCACCCAAAGCCATTGGCCGGGATGCTCGCGCACCCAGCCCTCGATGATGGTCCCGACCATCTGCGAGGCGGCGGCGACGTCGATCCGCCCGCTTGCGTCGCGCGGCAGGTCGAGTTCCTCGCCAAGTTCGATCCGAAACCGGTCGCCCGGCAGCCTGACGACGCGCACCGTGTGAACCGGGCACTCGAACTGCCTGGCGAGGCGGGCGAAGATCGAGTTGGCTTTGGTTGTATGGCCAAACAGCGTGATCGTCGGGCCCCGGTCGTAAAATTGGTCGACGAGAAGACCAAGGTGGCTCCCGGCCTCGAGGGCGCGCGCCAGCCGGTGCAGCGCGCCAGGTCCCGACATGACGAGTTCGCCCATGACGGACTGGCGGCGGGCCATCACCATGTTGGCGATCCAGCGATTCCTGGGGCGGGCGAACAAAGCGGCGGCGGCGAGGCCGTGCCGCGCCGCCGCCACCATCGGCAATTCCCAGTTCGCCAGATGCGCCGACAAGATGATGGCCGGCTTGTCGTCCGTCGCGAGTTTTACGAACCGCTCCACGCCTTCGATCTCGATGCGGCCCGGCTTGGTCGCGACGGGATCGAAGTCCCAGATCCGGTCGATGAAAAAATACTCGACGGCGGCCCGGCCCATATTGTCCCAGGACTGCCTCAAGATCTCGCGCCTTTCCGCTTCCGTTTTTTCGGGGAAGGCGAGCGACAGGTTGCGCATGCCGAGCCGATCCAGCCGTGGAATCCGCTTGCCCGTCTGGCGGGCCATAAAACCGCCGGCTTGAACGACAAAACGCTCTGGAACCAGGAGAGTGACGACATAGGAGACGAGCGCAAGGAGCGCCAGAGAGAGGTCGCGCGCCTCCCGCGCCGCCCTTCGCGCCAAGATGATAACCCGCCGCCGGTTCATGAGGCGATGCGGACGACGAGCTTGCCGAACACATCCCGGTCGCGCAGTCGCTCCAGGAACCTGCCGAATTCCTCGATCGGCGCCTCGGCGTCGATCGTCGGCTTGAGGCCGATCGCCATCTTCTGAAGCCCGTCGCCGACATTGCCGATCGTGGCGCCGAACGAACCGATGATGCGGTGCTGCTGCTGGAACAATTGCATCAGGTTCATTTCAGCCATCGACCCCGACGTCGCGCCGCAGGTCACCAGCCGCCCGCCGCGTCGCAGCGACAGCAGCGAACCGCGCCAGGTATCCGCGCCGGTGTGCTCGAAAACGACATCGACCCCTTGCTTGCCGGTCAGTTTGCGCACGACGTTTTCGAAACGCTCCGTGCGATAGTTGATGACGTGATCGGCGCCCAACGCTCGCGCCTTGGCGCCCTTGGCGTCGCCGCCGACTGTCGTGATGACGAGGCAGCCCGCCGCTTTCGCCAAAGTAATGGCCGCCGTTCCAATGCCCGACCCTCCGGCATGCACCAGAATGGTCTCGCCGCGTCTGAGGCGCGCATTGTCGAACAGCATATGCTCGACGGTCGAGAAAGTGACGGCGGCGCAGGCGGCGTGGATTGTGGAAACGCCATCCGGCACGGGAATGACGAGACGGGCCGGCATGACGACGCGCTCGCGCGCGAAACCGTCAATGTGAAAGCCCATGACGCCGCCGACATTCTCGCAAAGATTGTCGCGGCCGGCGCGGCAGCTCGCGCAATGGCCGCAGGTATGCGCGCCGTACATCACGACGCGCTGCCCGACGGCGAGGTTGGCGACGCCGGCCCCCACGGCGGCGATCTCCCCCACGGCCTCGGCGCCGACGACGAGCGGCAATTTTCGCTTGGCGAAGGCCATGCCGCGATAGCCCCAAACGTCGATATGGTTCATCGCAACCGCCAGGACCCTGATCTCCACGCCGCCCTCCCCCGGCGGCGCCGGATCGGCGACCTCGACAAGTTCCAGTTGCTGCTCAGCGACCAGGCGCAACGCCCGCATGATGAACCCATTCACATTGCCAAAGGGCGCAGCGACTCCCGACGCTGCGCTATCGCGACCGGCCATCCCTCGTCAACGGCGCGGCCTGAAACACCAGAGACACGTTCTGCCCGCCAAAGCCGAACGAATTCGACATCGCGGTGCGCACCTCGGCCGGCCGCGCGACATTGGCGACGACGTCGAACGGTATCAAGGGGTCGGGGTCGAGAAGATTGATTGTCGGCGGCAGCAGGCCGTGCTGGATCGTCATCAGCGAGAAAATGGCCTCGACCGCCCCGGCCGCCGTCAGCGTATGGCCGATCATCGACTTGTTGGAGGAGATCGGCAGCTTCGTCATGCGCTCGCCGAACACGGCGGCGCAGGCCAAGGCCTCCATCTTGTCGTTCTCCGGCGTGCCGGTGCCGTGCGCGTTGATATAGTCGACTGCCTCCGCAGCTATGCCGGCATCGTCGAGCGCCCCCTGCATCGCGCCAATGATCGCGTTGCCGTCGGGATTGGAGCGGGTGCGATGGAAGGAATCCGCCCGCTCGCCGCAACCGGCGACGATTCCGAGGATCGCCGCGCCGCGCGCCGAGGCCGAGGCGAGGCTCTCGAGCACCAGGGCGCCGCCGCCCTCGGCCATGACGAAACCGTCGCGGTCGCGCGAGAAGGGCCGGGAAGCTTGTTCGGGCGCCTCGTTATGGGCCGACAGGGCCGACAGCAGCGAGAAGCGGATGAGGGCTTCGGCGGTGATCGAGCCGTCCGTACCGATGGTCAGCGCCGCGTCGGTCTCGCAGCGCCGGATCGCCTCGACGCCCATCTGGATCGCCGTCGCGCCGGAGGCGCAGGCGGTGGTGATCGTCACCGGCGAACCGCGCGTGCGGAACCGGTCGGCGACGCGATCGGCGACGCCGCCGAGCAGGAAGAGGCGCTGAAAATCCGGTCGGCGGCCGAAAGAGCTCTCGGTCAAAGCGCGATAGGTGACGGGCGCGTCGGCCGGCAGATCGGCCGAAAGCGCCTCGCGACTCGACCAGTCGACCTCGACGGGGGGCGCCGCGATGAACAAGGGCCCGGGAAAGGCGCCGTTCCCCTCAATGGCCGCCTGCTCGATGGCCTCTTGCGCCGCGATCTCGGCCAGCGCAAAGGACAGATCCGGCGGGGGAAAGCCGGGCGGCAGGATGAAATCGACCGCGCCGCCGATCTGCGTGCGCAGGCCCTCAGTCGAAAAGCGGCGGATGGCGCCGATGCCGGATTGGCCGGCCGTCAGTTTCGCCCAGTTTTCGGCCTTGCCGACGCCGAGCGAGGTCACGATCCCCATCCCGGTGACGACAACGATCGGGCGCCCGCGCCAGTCGAGGAGGTTCATGCGCGGCCTCCAAGGTCGCGTTGAACCAGAACCATGCCCTCGCCGCGCCAATGGCCGAAGCTCGTCACGACGATCTGCGAGGGCGGCCCGGCGGCCGGGCGCTCGATGGCCGCGTCCTCGAAAGGCGGGAAATAGCCGGCTTCCCGCAAGGCCAGCGCCGCAAGGGCGACATTGGCCGGCGGCGCCGCCTCCATGCAATGGCCGATGCGGGCGCCGGTCGCGCGGACATAGACTTCACGCCCGCGGCCGACATGTTCGAGAAGCGCCCGCTCGTCGGCGGTGATCGGGTCGACGCCCGTCGCGCCGGAGAGGACGCCGACCGGCCCCGGCGTGAAGGAACCTTCCATCGTCGACCATAAATTCTGGGCGACGTCGGCCGCGGCGCCGGGCGCCCGACTGCTGCGATCCGACAGCACCCGCCCGATGACCGCCGCGATCCGGGCGCCGCGCGCCAGCGCATGCGAGCGCGATTCCAGCAACAGGAAAGCGCCGACCGATCCCAGGATCATGCCGCCGCCGCGCGAGGCGCGCGACCACACGCCCACCGGCTCGCCCGAGAGGAGCGATCCGCCGAAGCCGAAGACGAGCGACATATCCGGACGCAACGCCGAATAGGCGCCGCCGACGAGGCCGATGTCGACATCGCCGGCGCGGATGCGCGCGACCATGACGCCGAGCGCGTCGAGCCCGGCGGCTTCCTCCCCCATGAAGGTCCGCGACGATCCCGTCACGCCATGGATGATCGAAATGTTTCCGGCGAGCAGGTTCGGAAGCTGCGCCAGAAACAGTGTTGGCCGCAGATTGTTGGACAATTGCTCGTTCAAATAGGCGCCGCGATCTCTCGCGTCGCGGACGCCGGTCATGATCCTTTCGTCGACCGCGATATCGCGCTCGCCGCCGCCGGCCGCAACGATCATATGGACCTTCGGCAGGATCGCGGCATTTCCGAGCAGGCCGCCGTCCTCCAGCGCGAGGCCGGCGGCATAGACGCCGAGGCGCTGCCAGGGCTCCATCTGGCGCTGGTCGCTCTTTTTGGGGATGAGCCGGTCATAATTCAGCGGCGCGGAGGCATGGATCGGAAACGGCGCCGTCGCCGCGCGGTCATAGACCGGCGGCGCGCCCTCGCGCAGGCGCGCGTAATGGGCATTCGCCCCCTCGGCCAGCGAGGAGACGAGGCCGATGCCGGTGATCACCACGTCATGCACGGGCGGGCTCAGGGATTCGTCTGCATTCCAAGCCGGGCGGCTTGCTGGCGCATCATGACGGAAAAGTCGGGGCTTGGAAAAGGCATGATGCGAAGCATCAGTTCGCCATCGCACACGCGCTTGCCCTCGGACGCGATCCACGCCGTCGTGACCACATAGCCCGACCCCTCGTGCGCCAGGCTCGCGTTCACTTCGATCGGGGCGCCCGGCGGCAGGAAAAACCGCAGCTTGGCGTCCCTCACATGGGCCAGGAACGGCATTTTCTCGAACCGGTTCAAACCGAGCGCCAGATATCCGGAGGCTTGCGCCATCGCTTCGATGAGCAGCACGCCCGGCATGAGGGGGTGGCCGGGAAAATGGCCTTCGAAGACCGGGCTGCCTTTCGGCACCGTCGATTCGCAACGGATCGAACGAAGCGCTTCGTCATAAGCCACGACGCGGTCGATCATCTCGAAATATTCAAGCCGCATCGAGCCCTCGCAGCCTTGTATCCGTCGGCGCGGCGCGCGGGGTCGCGGGCGTCAGCCCGGCGCCTTGGCGGCCACGAGGCCGTCGATCGACCGGGCGAGGTTGCCCAGAACGAAATAGTCTTCCATCTTGGCCTTGCCTTCGCTGATATCCTGCATCCAGCGCTCGACGGGCAGCTTGATCCCGAATTTCTGGTCGATCCCGAAGGTCACGTCCAAAAAGTCGAGGCTGTCGATGTCAAGATCGTCGATGACGTTGCTTTCGGGCTTGATCGCGTCGCGTTCGATATCGCAGGTTTCCGCGATGATCTCCGCGATCGCATCGAAGGTCGACATATCCCGCTCCCGGCCGTCGTCGCCTCGCCGTTGACGGACAACCTCACATTTCGCCACGAAATCCCGCGTCTGCCTATAGCCGTTCGGGCCGGCAGCGGCAAGCCGGCGCGCCGGACGGCGCCGATCCCGAGGGAAGGCGTGGGTCGGCCCGTCCGACCCGTCAAGGCCGCGGCGCCGGCTGCATCATCGCGAGGATTTGCGCCGCGGCGCGATACGAGGCTCCCGGCGGCCCGAACTTGGCGCGCAGCTCTCTTGCGACGCTCTCGGCCTCCGCCAGACCCGTCGGACTGGCGAGAAGCCGCTCCGTTTCCAGGGCGAGCCGCTCGCCCGTGACGTCGTTCTGGATGAGTTCCTTGGCGATCTGCCGCCCGGCGACCAGGTTTGCCAGGCCGATCCAGGGCACTTTGATCAGCCGGCGGGAAATGGCGTAGGTCAGCGCCGAAGTGCGGTAGACGATCGTCATCGGCCTGCCGACGAGCGCCGTCTGAAGCGTCGCGGTCCCCGACGCCACGATCAGCGCGTCGCAGGCCGCGATCACATCATAGACGCGATCCGAGATCGTCGTCACCTTGACGCTGGACTGCGACAGGAACCGCTCGATCAAGGCAAGAGGAACCGCTGGAGCGTGAGCCAGAACGAAGCTTCGCGGCAAGCCGTCAGCTTTCCCGGGTTCGGCGAGGCGCTGGACCGCCTCCAGCATTACCGGCAGCAGCCGCTCGATTTCACTCTTGCGGCTGCCCGGCAACAGGCCGATCACCCTCGCTTTCGGGTCGAGGCCGAATTCGGTTCGAAGCGCGGCGGCGTCATAGGACGGCGCGAGCTGATCCATGATCGAGTGGCCGACAAAGACGCAATCGACGCCGGCTTTTCTGAAATAGGCCTCCTCGAACGGGAGAATGACGAGCAGGCGGTCGACGTATTTGCGCAGTTTCTCGACGCGACGCTCGTTCCAGGCCCAGATCTGCGGCGCGACATAGTAGAGGACGCGACGCCCGTTGCGCTTGGCCACTCGAGCCAGACGAAGATTGAGGCCGGGATTGTCGATCAGCACGACGGCGTCGAAGGACGCCGTGGCGAGATAACGCGACAGCTTCTTGAAGACGGCAAAGGCGCGGCGCAATTCGGACAATGTCGGCACGCCGATGATGTCGAGCCTCTCGATGCCCGACAGTAAGCGCACGCCCGCCGCCTGCATCCTCGCCCCGCCTAGTCCCTCAAGCTCGACGCCCGGACATTGTTGCGCAAGCGCCTTGGCCAGACTGGCGCCGTGCAGATCGCCGGAAGCCTCACCGGCAAAGATCAGGATGCGAGGCATGCGGGGGTCATGGCGGTCTCTTCATCGTGGCGTGGGAGCGATCCATGCCAGATCGGGTATCACGCGACAAGTTGAACGGCCTGCCGCCTGCGTCGCGCTCCGATCATCGCGGGACCGCGCGGGAGAGGCGGCCCCGCAGCGCCAGGGCGGCGGGACGCGCTTGGCTCGCCAGGCGGATGGCGGCCAGCAATACCAGGACGGGATCGAAAAAGGCGCTCAGCAGATTGTCGAAAAGCCCCAGCGCATAGGCCAGCAGGTCGAAGCCGAGAAGAATCAACGCCATATCCTCGCGCCGCCAAGCCAGCCACAGGCCTATCGGCGCGAGGAGCAGCAGCAACGGCTGCGGCCGGTAGCCGAGATCGAAAGGGTCGAACGGACCGACGCCAAGAGCCAGGGGATAGAACACGCAGGCCAAGGCTGCCAGCAGCGCCGCTGGAAGATTGCCCGGCGCCGGCGAGCGATGCGGTTTGGCCAAGCGAAGCAAGGCAAGCTGCGTCAAAGTGAACGAAGGCGAACCCATCCAGCCGTGAAGCACCGGCGCTAGGGAAAACAACGCCGCAATGGCGACGAGCGCGCCCGCCAGCCTGCGCCGGGGCACGGGCAGCAACGTAACTACCGCGCCTAGCAGAACGGCGGCGGCCGCCTGGCCGTAAAGAGCCATCGCGCTCACGGCGCGCCTCCCGTCAGCCAGGCCTCGGAAAACACGGCATGGGCTATCGCTTCACGCCGATAAGTGTAGGCAAGATGGATGCGGCCGTCGCTTGTTTGCAGCAGAGCCGGGTATGAAAATTCGGCCTTGCCCGCCGGGTCGCTTTCGACAATGCGCGCCGCTTGCCAGGTCTTGCCGTCGTCATCGGACAGAAACAGCTGCAACAGATGGCGCCCATTCTCAGGGTTGGCGGCCAATAGCAGGCGGCCGCTGGCGAGCCGCAGGAGCGCCACGGACGAATCAAAATTGCCGATATCCAGGGAAGTCGACGCTCGCCAATTGGCGCCGCCGTCGGCGCTGACGTCGACCATGACACGGCCCGCCCGCTGATCAGCGTCCCGCAGCAGCGCCAACGCGTTGTGCTCGTCGAGGGCCGCGACGGCCGGTTGCAGTCCGGGACGCGGGCTCGGCATGCGGGTCTTGCCGAGGATGCGTCCCTGCGGAGAGAGGCGCAGCCACTCCGCCCTTTTCGTGACGAATTCCTGATAGACCGGCAGGCCGAGGCCGCCATCCGCCAAGGCGACCGGCGGCGCGCGCACAAGGGTGCTTATATCCAGGAACGGCGTCGTGACGAGTTTTTCGGCCGGCGACCAGGTCTCGCCGCCATCGTCAGACGTCTTGTGGTTGATCGAGCTGACCGACCAGCCGCCGAACGCGACGCTGACATACCAAAGATGCAAACGCTTTGCCTTGTTATAGAGGACGGGATTGCCCAGCGCGCGCACGACGGCCCCCGTCGCCGCGGCGGTGTCGGCCGGGGAAGCCACGACCCGCGGCGCGTTCCAGCCTTTGGCGTCGCGAACGGCGAACCAAATCTCCACATCCGAAGCGCCTTCCCGGGAGCCGGCGAACCACGCAGCGGCGAGGCGGCCGTCGGGCAGTTCCGTCAGGCTGCTGGAATGGGCGGTGGCGGCGACGACGGGGAGCTTCTCCACCGCGAACTCGGCCGGCAGAACGGAAGGCGTCGCTGCGGACGGTCGCACAAAGGCCGCCGATTCGGGCGTCGGCGCCCGCCAAAGCGCCAAGGCCAAGGCGATGGCGAAAAAGGCCGCAGCCGTCCATTTGGGTGGGGTCACCTGGCTTTCTTCCCCCGCAGTCGTGACGTTTCAGCGTCGACCAAACGGCGCAAAAGGTCCCGCCGATCCGTGCGCCAGGACGCCAGGTGGAAAAGAACGCTCAAATCGGCTGAAAGTCGATGTCGTAGCCGAAGTAGCGCGGGCCGACGAGTTCGAGGCCTTGCGGGGTGCGCCATTGGGCGTTGCAGGGATAGGCGATCGCCACGACGCGGATGCCGTAGCGCAGCGCGTCGGCGGTCACCGGAACGCCGGTTTCCGCCTCCAGCAGCGTGATCATGTCGGGGGTGGTGACGATCGTCTTGCCATCGCGCTCGGCGATGAGGAATTCGTTTTGGAAGGCGATGCGAAGCTTGTGGCCGCGATCCTCGTCAAGCCCCTCGATGCGCGCCTCGCCGCGCGCGAATCCGCCGACCGTCCGCCGGTCGACGTCCTGCACGCGGCCGTTGAAGATGATCTTGGCGCCGAGCGCGCCCAAGATCGCGGCGATCGGGTCGGCATGGCTGGCGCGCGCCTCGCGGAGAATCCGGCCAAGATCGGCGCACAGGCTCAGCGTCCCCCGCACGATCGCCTTCTTGGCGACGGCGCCGCTCATCGGGTAGAAGGCCAGCAGCGCCGAGCCGCCCATGTCGACGGTGGCGGAGCGGGCGAGCCGCTCGGTCCATTGGTTGCTGATCGTCTCCAGCACGACGGAATTGCCCTTGTCGTCGCCGAGCACCATCGGCGTCGCCGACACGCCATGCAGCCCGAAAGTGGTCATCTGCAATTCGGGAAAGGCCCGCCCCATGCCGTCGCCGTCGACCAGCGGCAGATTGGCGGCCGCCGCCGCGACGAACGGCGTCGTCGAATTGATGCCGCCCGCCTCGCCGCACAGCACGGCGTCGACCTTGCGGCCGAGGAACTTTTCCAGCTTCTGCAGCGCGATCACGATCTCCTCGCCCTGCGGCAGCTTCTCGGTCATGACGGTCGGCGCGCCCATCATGCAGACGGGCGCGATCAGCGCGTCATCGGCAAAACCGTCGATGTCGACGAGGCGCACCTTGCCGTGGCGGCGGATCGCCTCCTGCGCCATCAGTTTGCCGATATAGGGATCGCCGCCGCCCCCCGTGCCAAGGATGGCGCCGCCGACGGCGATGTCATTGAGATCCTCGACGTCGATCATGCGGATGATGTTTGAGCCGGTCATGGGTCGCTCCGATCAGGCGGCAGCCGATTTCGTGGAGACAAGGGGGACAAAGGTGAGATCGCCATAGCCGAACGCCTTCGGGCCGACGACGGTCAGCGCCTTCGGCGTCTTCAGGAGGTCATGGGCGGGTATGCCGATCACCGCGAGCTGCTGGCCGTAGCGCAGCATCTCGGTGGTGATCGGCTCGCCAGTGTCGATTTCCAGATTCATGATGAGGTCGGGAACCATCACGACGGGGACGCCGTCGACGAACAGCACGAGATTCTCGTTCTGGATGGCGATGCGCGCCTGCGAGCCGGCGTGGTCGCCGATGCCGGTCAGGCGCGCCTCGCCCATGGCGAAGCCGCCCTTCAGCTCGCGGCGCACGTCGGCGATCTTGCCGGTGAAGAACAAGGTGGCGCCGGTCTTGGCGAGCAGGCGCTCCACGACATTCTGGCGCCTGGCGCGCGCCTCGAGCAGCGTGCGGCCGATCTCGAGCGCCTGCGTCACCGTGCCGGGCACGGCCGTCTTCTTGACGAAACTCCCGATCATCGCCGCCGTCGCAAAGCCGGCGCCCGCCCCCATATCGACCGCGACGTGGCGCGCGAAACGCTCCAGCCAGAGCATATCCACGACATGCCTAAAAACGACGACATTGCCTTTGTCGTCGGAGATGGCGGCGGGCGAGGCCTCCTGTCCATAGATGGAGAAAGTCGTCATCTGCACTTCGGGAAACGCCCGTCCCATGCCGTCGCCGTCGACGACCGGCAGGCCGGCCTGCGCGGCGGTCAGGATCGGCTCCATCGAATTGGCGCCGCCGATTTCCGCCGAGATGAGCGCGGCGACCTTGACCTGCTGCGCCTCCTCGACCGCTTGCAGCGCGCGCAGGCATTCCTCGCCCTGTTCGATCTTCTCGACACCGACCACGGGCGCGCCGATGCCGCCGACGGAACCGACATATTGATCGTCGGCGATCGCCTCCAGCGGCAGCACTTCGACCGAAGCGCCCCTGCGCAGCAGTTCACGCGTGCGAAGCATGCCGATATAGGGATTGCCGCCCCCGCCGGTGCCAAGCAGCGCCGCGCCAAGGGAAAGCGGCAGGAGATCGCTCTCCTTCAGGACATAGCCTTTACGAGACATGCAGCTCTCCCACGACCTTGACCCGCACCCGCGTCGCATTGCCCGGGAGATAGGCGAGGGGCACGTCCTCGACATCGACGACTTCGATCGTTTCCGCGCGCGCTCCCGCCGCGATCGCCGCCGCCGTCGCCTTGGCGCGCGCATCGGCGATCGCCTCGGTGCGGCCGATCTCGGCGAGCGAATAGACGCGGTCGACCTCGCCCGACACCTGGGCGATGGCGGCGCCGACCGCATTGGCGACGGCGAAATGATTGGGCTTGAGAACCTCGAGGCCGGCGATCTTGTCCTTGACGAGGATGGAGCCGCCGCCGACGACGATGACCGGCAGAGGTTCGGCCGACAGCCGCGACCGCTCGACCGCCGTCTCCAGCATTTCGGCGATTTTGGCTTCCGTTCGCGCGATGAGTTCAGCCGGCAGATGCGCGACCTTGGCGCGATCGCCGAGATCGGCGCGGCCGGCGGCGACGATCACGTCGGTCGTCGTCAGAACGGCGCCGCCGAAGACGAGCGCCTCCTCGGTCAGCTTATAGCCGACCGAAGTCGGGCCGATCTTCAGGCCCTTGGCGTCGTCGACGACGAGCGAGCCGCCGCCGAGGCCGAACGAGAAGACGTCCGGCATGCGGAAATTGGTGCGCACGCCACCGACCTCCACCGCCACCGTCGCCTGCCTCGGAAAGCCCTTGTGGAGCGCGCCGACATCCGACGTGGTGCCGCCGATATCGACGACGATCGCCTCCGATACGCCCGACAGGAAAGCCGCGCCGCGGATCGAATTGGTCGGGCCGCTCGCGAAAGTGAGCACCGGAAACTTCTCGGCATAGGCGGCGTCCATCAGCGTGCCGTCGTTCTGCGTCAGGAAGAAGCGCCCCTTAATGCCGCAGGCGTCCAGCGCCTTGCGGAACGCGTTCATCACCAGTTTCGACAGGTCGCGCAGGCAGGCGTTCATCACCGCCGCGTTTTCGCGCTCGAGCAGCCCGATGCGGCCGATGTCGCTCGACAGCGTGATATGGACGTCCGGCAGCGCCTTGGCGAAAATCTCGCCGGCGCGCGTCTCGAAATCGACATTGACCGGGCTGAACACCGAGGTGATCGCGATCGAGCGGACGCCCTTGGCCTTGATGTCGGCGGCGATCCCCAACAGCTCGGCCTCGTCGAGCGGCGAAATGACGCGCCCGTCGAATTCATGCCCGCCATGGGCGAGATAGGCGTGGTTGCCGATCGACGAGCGCAGATCCCCGGGCCAGTCGACCATCGGGGGCAGCGAGGCGGTCGCCGGCAAGCCGAGGCGCACGGCGGCGGTCTTGGCAAGATCGCGCCGCTGCACGACGGCGTTGGTGAAATGGGTCGTGCCGATCATCACCACGTCGATCGCTTGCGGCTTCATGCCGGAGGCCTGCAACACCGCCTTCAGCGCGGCGATGACGCCCGACATCACATCGGCGGTGGTGGCCGCCTTCACGCCAGCCAGAACGCGGTTTCCGTTCATCACGACGGCGTCCGTATTGGTGCCGCCGACGTCGATGCCTATCCTGATCATCCTATGCTCCTGTCGTCTTCGTATTTTAGCGAAAGCGCCGCCTGCGGCGCGACTCGGGTCAGCAGATGGCAACGCGCGACATGGCCCGCGCCAAGATCGGTGAATTCGGGGTCGAGGCGATCGCATGGCGCAAAGGCGCTCGGACAGCGCGTGTGAAACGCGCAGCCCGACGGCAAATTGGCGGGACTCGGAATCTCACCCTCGACAATCGGCGCGTTGGGCTTCATCGCCGCCTCTTGCGCCGAGATGACGGGCACCGAGGCCAGCAGCGAGCGCGTATAGGGATGGGCCGGCGTCTCGAACAAAGCCCGCGTGTCGCCAACCTCGACAAGCCGGCCAAGATAGAGAATGCCGACGCGGCTCGCAAAATTGCGCATCAGGCTGAGGTCATGCGAGATGAAAATGAAGGTCAGGCCCAGCGAGCGGCCAAGCTCGATCAGCAATTCGATGATCTTGGCCTGGACGGAAACGTCGAGCGCCGAAGTCGGCTCGTCAAGAACGATGAGCTGCGGCTCGACCGCCAGCGCGCGGGCGATGGCGACGCGCTGCTTCTGGCCGCCGGACAATTCATGGGGATAGCGGTTGGCGAAATCGCCGGGAAGCTGCACCATAGCGAGGAGCTCGCCGATCCGCCGCGCGATATCGGCTGAAGGATATTTATGCGCGCGCAACGGCACGGCGACCGACTGGCCGATCGATCGGCGCGGATTGAGCGACGAGCCGGGGTTCTGGAACACCATTTGCACGGTCTTGCCATAGGCGCGCGTGCCGATCTTGGCGGTGATGTCGCGGCCGTCGAACAGGATGGCGCCGGCGCTGGGGTTGGTCAGGCCGAGGATCATGCGCGCGATCGTCGACTTGCCCGAGCCGCTCTCGCCGGCGAGGCCGAACACCTCGCCTTTCGATATTTTGAAGCTGACGTCGCTGACCGCCTTGACCTCGCCGGTGACGCCGCCGAACAGGCCGCCGCGCACGGCGAACGCCTTGGACAATCCGATCGCTTCGAGGAGAGGCGCGCTCATGGCGAGACTGCCTCGACATGCCAGCAGGCGGCGCGGTGGTCGGCGCCGACCAACCTGCCTTGGGGAACGGTCGCGCAAACCGGCGTCGCCAAGGCGCAGCGCGGCGCGAAACGGCAGCCAGGCGGCGGCGCGCCATAGTCCGGCAAGGAGCCGTCGATGCCTTTGAACGTCGTATCGCCGGAGAGTTTGGGCACGCAATCGATCAGCGCTCGCGTATAGGGATGGCTGGGATTGGCGAACAGCGCCGCCGTCGGGCCGTGTTCGACGACCGATCCGGCATACATCACATAGACGTAATCGGCCGCCTCGCGCACTACGCCCAGATTATGTGTGATCATCAGCAGCGCCAGATCGCGGTCCTCGACCAGATCCTTCAGCAACTTCAGGATCTGCGCCTGCGTCGTCACGTCGAGCGCGGTGCCCGGCTCGTCGGCGATCAGCAGGCGCGGTTCGGAGAGCAGCGCCATGGCGATCAGCACGCGCTGGCGCATGCCGCCCGACAGCATGATCGGATAGGACCTGGCGATGCGCTCGGGATCGGGCATGCGCACCTGACGCAGCACCTCGTAAACGCGGCCCATTCGATCAGCCTTCCCCCGCGCGCGGCCGAGCCGACGGTCGGCGTATTTCAGGATCGTCCCCATCTGGTCGCCGATCGTGAAGACGGGGTTCAGCGAAGTCATGGGGTCCTGAAACACCATAGACATCGCCGTGCCGCGCAGATTGTCGCGCTCGGCCCGCCGCATCGTGAGGAGATCGCGTCCGTCAAAGAGGATTTCGCCCGACGCAATGCTGGCCGGCGGCATGCGCAAAATGCCCATGATGGCGCGCATCGTGACGCTCTTGCCGCAGCCGGATTCGCCGACCAGCGCGACATGCCGGCGCGCCGGCACATCGAGCGACACGCCCTTGAGGACCTCGGAGCGGCGGCCGTAGACCGAAAAATCGACCGAAAGCTCGCGCACCGAAAGGAGGGGGTCGCTCACCGGACGTTCTCGACGTCATAGAGATCGCGAAGGCCGTCGCCGAGCAGGTTGAACCCGAGCGCGACGAACAGGATGGCCGCGCCCGGCAGCAGCGATTCCCACCAGCGGTCTGGCAGGAAGTCGGCGCCGGTCGCCACCATCGTGCCGAGGTCGGGCGTCGGCGGCTGCACGCCAAGGCCGAGGAAGGAGAGCGCCGCGCCGATCAGGATGACGAAGCCGAAATCGAGCGACACTTTGACGAAGATCGCCGAGGCGCAATTGGGCAGGATTTCGCGAAACAGAATATGAAACTTGCTGGCTCCCAGAGTCTCGGCCGCTTCGACGAATTCCTGATGGCGCAGCGTGCGGGTGATCGAAAAGATCAGCCTGGTGTGCCAGGTCCACCACAGCACCGCGATGGCGAGCATAGCGTGGATGAGATTGGGCGTCAGCACGGCGGTGACCGCCAGCGCCATCACCAGCGGCGGGATCGCCAGCGCGATGTCGGTCAGGCGCATGATGACGATCTCCGCCCAGCCGCCGAAATAGCCGGCGACGAGGCCGAGGGTGACGCCGAACGGCACGGCTATGCCCAGCACCACGACGGCGAGCATGAGAGAAATGCGGTAGCCGAACAGCACGCGGCTGAAGATGTCGCGCCCGACATTGTCGGTGCCGAACCAATAGTCGAGCGAGGGCGGCGAATGGCGGGCGCGGAAATTGACGATGGCGCCGACATGGTCGGGATGCGGCGCGATCCATGGCGCGAACAAAGCGGCCAAAAGGACGATGAGCACGATGGCGGAGCCGATCACCGCGGTCGGGTTGCGGCTGAACCGGTACCAGTTCTGATGCGCGGTGGAGATTCGATATGGGGCGACCGAGAGTTCGCTCATCAACGGCTCCCGCGGATGCGAACGCGCGGATCGACGAAGCCGACGAGCAGATCGATGACCAGGTTGACGACGACGAAGAACACGCCCGAGACCATCACTACGCCCATCACGGCGTTGAGGTCCTTCTGCAGGATCGTGCGGATGCCGTAGCTCGCCATGCCCGGCCAGCCGAACACGAGCTCCACCACAAACGCATTGCCGATCAGCGAGGCGAATTCGAGGCCGAGGATGGTCATCGGCGGCACGAAGGCCGGCCGCAGCATATATTTGAACACGCGCACGCGATCGGGGATTCCGAACGCGCGCCCCGCCTCGATGTAATCCTGCTTGGCGACATCGATCATCGAGGATCGGGTGATGCGGGCGATCTGGCCGACAGTGGCGGCGGAAAGGGCGAGGGTCGGCAGCAGGAGATGGCGAAGCGCATCGAAGAACGCATCGGGCCGGCCCTTCAAAAGCGCGTCGATCGTCGCCAGGCCTGTAAGGTCGGGCAAGAACGAGCCGCCCGGCGTCAGACGGCCGGTGGTCGGCAGGACATGCAGGACATAGCCGGCCAGGATCTGCAGCAACAAAGCGAGCAGGAAGCTCGGCGTCACGGCGCCGAGGATCGCAAAGAAGCGCACGACATTGTCGACCCACCCATCCTTGTTGGCCGCCGCGGCGACGCCCATCGGCACGCCGAACACGAAGGCGAGGGCGATGGTGGCCAGCACCAGTTCGAAAGTCGCGGCGAAGGTTTCGGCGATATCGTCGTTGACGGGCCGTTTGGTCAGGAACGACAGGCCGAGATCGCCGTGCGACAGGCCGACGACGAAATGCGCATATTGATCGGGAATGGACTTGTCGAGGCCCATCTTGGCCTTGAGCTCGGCGACCTGCTCCTGGCTGGCGCGCGGTCCCATCGCCATGCGCGCCGGATCGCCCGGCACGACGCGCGCGATCACGAAGATCACCATCGACAGGCCGATCAATACGAGGAGCGACCAGAGGGTGCGCCGGATCAGAAAATAGAGAAATTCCACTAGGGCGATCTCAGCTTGTCGGCCAAAGGCTTTCCGCGCGGGGGCCCTCGGCCCGGCTCGCATGCCGCGCGAAACCCGCAGCAAGGCGCATGCCAGGGCGCCGTGTCGCCGCCGCCCTGCTGAAGGCGCGCCGACCGCCTTCGCATGGCGAAGGCGATCGGCGTCGCCCGACTAGCTGCAGGTCCACTTATATTTGTGGAAATTGTAGTCGAAGGACTGCATCGGCACCGGGACATAGCCGTCCAGACATTTGTCCATGGCGTGCTGGACGAGCTGGGTCTCCAGAAAGACGTCGACCTGCTGGTCGATCAGCTTCTGCTGCACATCCTTGTAGATCTTGGCCTGCGCGGCCGCGTCGGAACTGGCGCGCGCCGCTTCGATCAACTTGTCGATTTCCGGACTCTGCAGCCATTCCATCGAGGTCCAGGTTCCCGCCGACTTCGAATCATACTGGCCGTAGAACATCGAATCGGGGGACGGATAGGTGGGGCCGTAGAAAACTTCGGTGACGTTCGGCGTCGTGTCGACCTTGCCGGCAATCTCGGTGACGCGATTCCAGGGTTCGGACTGGACGTTCACCTTGAAGCCGATCTGCTGCAGGTTCGACTGCATCAGCAAGGCGAGCTCCTCCTCGAATTTCGCGCCCGCGACATAGGTGAAAGTGATCGGGATGTCGGTCTTGCCGGCATAGGCGCTTTTGGCGATCTCCGCCTTGGCGCCGTCGAGATCGAACTTGGGCGCGGGCGAATCGAGATGCGCCTCGGCGAAGGTCTTGGGCAGCGGGCCCGTCAGATCGCCGCCCGGCACGATCGTGTTGCGGACGGTGTCGTAATCGGTCGCCAGCGCCAGCGCCTTGCGGATATGGACATCGTCGGTCGGCGCCACTTTGGTGTTGAGCTTGAGATAAAACGCGATGGAGGTTTCGCCCTTGACGATCTTGAACCTGTCCATCTTGGCGAGCGCCTGGTAGGTGTCGGGCGACTGATATTGGCTCGACATCGTAAGCTCGCCCGAAGCCGCCAAGGAGCGCACCGTGCCTTCGTCATTGGTGATGAGAAAGCGCACTTCGTCGATCGGGCCCTCGCCCCAGCCGCGATAATAATTGGGATCGCGCTCGATCGTCATCTGGGTTCCGCGATCCCAGCTCTTGAGCGTGTAGGGTCCGGCGCCCGCGGTATGGGTGGCGAGGTAGGCCTGCCCGTCGTCGGCGCCGGCATTGGCCTTGACGAGCTTGGAATTGACGATACGGATCGCCGGCACGGTCGCCAGAAACGGCGAGAAGGTCTTGGAGAGGGTGAACTTCACCGTCTTGGGATCGACCGCCTCGACGCTGCCCTGTTTGAGGACGCCGGCGAACAGATTGGCCGGCCCTTGATTGATCTTCAGCAAACGATCGACGCTATAGACGACGTCTTCGGCCTGGACCGGCGAGCCGTCCTGGAATTTCGCATCGGCGCGCAGATGGAAGACGACGCTCGTCGCATCGGGCGAGACTTCCCATTTCTCGGCGAGTTCGGGCACGAGATTGCCCTTGGAATCGACATTCGCGAGACCGTCGTAGAGGTTCGCGGAAGCCATATAGTCGGTGTAGTCGGATATTTTGGCCGGATCGATCGTTCCGAATATCTGCACCGTATTCAAGGTCACCGTGTGGCTCGCCGCAACAGCCGGACCAAGAGCCAGCATGCTTACGCCAAACGCTAGAGTTGCCGTCGATCGCATTACCCGTTCCCCCTATGTGAAAATGGAAGCCCCCTCGGAACGTTCGCCGATGCCCTCGCCAGATGATGATTTTCTTATTTTCTCAACGACTTAAGCTTGTGAGACAGGCCGCCGCGCCCCGTCATTTATCGAGCATCCTAGCTCCGTAAACGCCAGCGTGCACGCTGATTCGGCGATAGCGGCGACAAAAAAGCAAGCCAATTCAATTCACTCATCTCGGCCGGCGTTGCGCCGGGCGTCCCATGCCAAGGATCGTTCCGAACACGGCTGGCGCGCGCCTCCAGTCGCGGCGGATGGCCGAGAATTGCTTTGGACAGGCAGAGGAGGGAGTAGGCGGCGGGCCCCGGCTGAGATAGAAACATTGGAAGCTCGGCGCGTTCTGGGCGATCTCGCGAATGGCCGGCGCCTAACGTCAGGTCCGCCCCTCGCCGATATTCTCGCAAGGGAGGGGGTATGGATTCCATCGCCGTCGCCGTCGGCGTCGCCGTCCTCATGTTCATCAGCGGGTTGCTGGGCCTTTATCTGCAAAGGCGCCTGGCCGAGCACCATACGTCGGATCGCTCGCGGGACATGATCGGGGGCGTCGTCGGGCTCCTCACCCTGTTGCTGGCGCTGGTGCTCGGGCTGCTGATATGGACGGCCTATGGCGTGTTCACGACGCAGCAGAACGAGCTGCAGCTGCTTTCGGCCAGGGCGCTCGAGTTCGATCTGGAGCTCAGGCAATACGGACCGGAGGCGGACAAGGCGCGCGAGATGTTGAGGACGGACCTCGTCTGGGCCCATGAGCAGTTCTGGGGCGACGAAGACGCCAAGGCCGAGGCCTATACGGCCTCCTACGCCCATATGGGCTCGATGAGCGAGTTTCTCGGCGGTCTCCATCCGACGACCGACGTTCAGAAAAAATTGCTGGGCGACGCCGATTCCCATTATGCGTCGATCGGCGAAACGCGTCTGCTGATGTCGCTGCAGCTGACCAATCCGATATCCTGGCCGCTCATCGTCACCGTGACGGCCTGGTCGTGCCTGCTGTTCTGCGGCTTCGGACTGCTGTCGCGCGTCAATCCGACGACCTTGGCGTGGCTTGCCCTTGGCGCCTGTTCTGTATCCAGCGCGATCTTCCTCATCATCGAGCTCAGTCAGCCGTATACGAGCATCAGCCTATTGCGCATGTCGCCGGCGGGGCTGGAACAGGTGATCCTCGACCTCGACAAATAGGTCAGGGCGAGGGGGCCGACGGCGCCGCGAGAAGTTCGAGCGCGCGGGCCTTGCGCGACCGGCGATTGCGCTCGGCGGCGATCAGCAGCGTCACTTTGGGCGGGTCTTTCATCAAGCGGCGAATCTCATCCTCGATCATGCGATCGGCGTTGGTCACCCGTTCGCGCAGATGCTTGAGCTCCAGCCAGGATTCGATCAGGAACGTCTCGAGGAAGCGGCCTCTGTCGGCGGCGTCCTCGAAAATGCCCCATGCAAAGGCGCCGTCGCGCTTGCGCTCATGTCCGAGCTCGTCGAGATTGCCTAGGAACTCGATGCGGTCGTCGGGCGCGATGCGATATTCAACCGTCACAAGGACCGGTCCCTGATCGTCGGTGACCTTCTTCACGAGGACGGGGACGCGCCAGTGCATCGACGGGGTGAGATCGATCCCGGCGGCCGTCTGAAGTTTCCAGCGCCATGTCAGGGGAATGGCGAGCACCGCGCCGGCGGCGGCGACAAAATGCGCGATCGATAGCCCCTCCAGCCCGGCGATATGCCCCCAAGCCGCGCTGCCGACCGTCATCGCGCCAAAGACCACCGTCAGCAATATGGCGAGCCCGCGCGCGCGCACCCAATCGGGCAAGGCGACCTGCGCCGACACATAGAGGCTCGCCAGCACCACGGTCCAGGAAGCGCCGGCCAGGAGGCTTGCGCAGAGGGCGATCACGGGGTAGCGGGCGAACCCGAACAGCACGAGCGCGACAGCGGTGACGAGCGTGCCGAGCGCGACCACCCGATCCGAGCCGAGCCTCGCCTTCAGCCAGTTGAGGATCAGCGAGCCGCCGATCGCCCCGGCGCCGATCGCGCCCAGCAGAACGCCATAGAGTTCCGGCCCCTGCGTCATCTGGCTGCGCGCCACCAGAGGCAGCAGCGCCCAATAGGCGGCGGCGAAAGGAAAGAACGCCGCCGCCCGAATTAGCGTCGCGCGCATATGCCGGCTATTGGCGGCATAGCGTATGCCCGAACGCACGGCGCTGGTCAGACGCTCGGCGGGCAGGCTTTGCGCGATCTTGCGACGCGGACGCCACCACAGCAACGCGCCGATGATGACGAGAATGCTCGCGCCGTTGATCCAGAAAGGCGCGGCGATGCCAAGCGCGGCGATGATGAGGCCGCCGAGCGTCGACCCGACGGCGCGGCTGACATTGTAGCCGACGCTGTTGAAAGCGACCGCGCTGTCGAGATCGGGCCTCGGCACCAGGAGCGGCGTGATCGACAGCCATGCCGGGGCCGTCACCGACAATCCCGCGCTCAGCAGGAAAGTGGTCGCCAGCAAGGCGCCGGGCGTGGCCAAGCCCGAGGAGACAAGCAGCGCGAAGATCACCGAGACGACGACGATGGCGGCCTCGACGGCGATGAGAAACCGTCGCGGGTCGATGATGTCGGCGAGCGCGCCCGCCGGCAAGGTGAACAGAAAAATCGGCAGACTGGCGGCCACTTGAACCAGCGACACGGCCATCGGATCGGCGTTGAGGCTCGTCATCAACCAGGCCGAAGCGGTGTCGAACGTCGCCGTGCCAAGGTTCAGGACAATGCTGCCGGTCCATATCACCGTGAACGCCGCGTGGCCGAACGGACCCCACCGGGAGGGCGCCGCCTCTGTCGGCGTCGCCGAGGGAATCAGGCTGTTGCTCAATTCAATCTCCCCGACTGCCGTTACGCCGCCTTCGAGGGCGGCGGCGCGAGCGGTTTGGCCTTCAACGATCGATGTCGGCGCTCGAAAGCCACCAGGTGCGTGACGCGCGGCGCGGCCGTAAGCAGCCGCTGAATATGATCTTCGAGCACGCGGTCGGCGTTGGTCACCCTTTCATGCTGATGCATGAGCTCGAGCCACGATTCGATCAGGAACGTCTCGACGAAGCGCCCGACATCGGCGGTGTCCTCGAACAGGCCCCAGGCATAGGCGCCGTCGCGCTTGCGTTCATGTCCCATCTCGTCGAGCGCGGCGAGGAACGCGGCGCGATCCTTGAGATCGATGCGATAGTCGACGGTCACCAGCACCGGGCCCTGGTTGTTCTCGACTTTCTGCGAGACGACCGGCGCGCGCCAATGCATCGAGGGGGTAAGATCAAGCCCGACGCCCGCCTGAAGCTTCCACGGCCAGGTCAAGAGAATGGCCAGCACGGCGCCAGCCGCCGCCGCATAATGGGCGATCGGCAGCCCCTCCAGGCCGGCGATTTTCCCCCAGACCGCGCTGCCGACCGTCGTCGCCCCGAAAATGACGGTAAGGAATATCGCAAGCCCGCGCCCGCGCACCCAATCGGGCAGCGCCACTTGAGCCGAGACGTAGAGGTTGGTCAGGACCACCGTCCAGGAGGCGCCGGCGACGACGCAGGCGCAGACCGCGGTGACCGGATCGCGCGCCAGCCCGAACAGCAGGAGCGCGAGCGCCGTGGCGAGCGTGCCGGACGCGACGGCGACGTCGGGCCCCATATTGGCTTTCAGCCAATTAAGCGCCAGCGAGCCGCCGATGGCGCCGACGCCAATGGCGCCCAGCAATATTCCGTAAAGCTCCGGCCCCTGCGTCATCTGGCTGCGCGCGACCAGCGGCAGCAACGCCCAATAGGCGCTGGCGAAGGGGAAGAACGCCAGCGCCCGCACCAAAGTCGCGCGCAAATAGCGATTGTTCGCGGCGTGGCGGACGCCGGTGCGCACCGCGCTGGTCAAACGTTCGGCAGGCAGGCTTTCCGCGCTTTTGCGCGGCGAGCGCCACCACAGCAAGGCGGCGATGATGCCAAGATTGCTGGCGCCGAAGATCCAGAACGGCGTCGAAATTCCAAACGCCGCGATGACGACGCCGCCAAGCGCCGGCCCGATAGCGCGGCTGAGATTGAAGCCGACGCTGTTGGCGGCGACCGCGCTGTCGAGATCGCGCCTCGGCACGAGGAGCGGGGTGGTCGCCAGCCACGCCGGCGAGCTCAGCGCCCCGCCGACGCCCAGCAGGAAGGTCGTCGCCAACAGGGCGGCCGGCGTCGCGATGCCGAACGAAACCAGCATCGCGAAAATCGCCGATACGACGACGATGGCAAGTTCGACGACGATCAGCAGCCGGCGCGAATCGATAACGTCGGCCAGCGCGCCGGCCGGCAAGGTGAATAAAAACAACGGCAGGCTGACCGCCACCTGGACCAGCGACACGGCCATCGGTTCGGCGTTGAGGCTGGTTATCAACCAGCCTGAAGCGGTGTCGAACATCGCGGTGCCGACGTTCGAGACAATGCTCGCGGTCCAGATGATCGTGAAGGCGGCATGGCCGAACGCGCCCCATCGGGAGGGCGTCACATCGGTTGACGTCGCGGTGGAATTCAAATTCGCGCTCAAATTATTCTCCGCGGCGCGGCGCGCTTGACCGGCGCGCCGCAATTCTCCCTAAAAAGCTTGTCTGTCAAATCGCCCTTGAAGTCAGCTCTTTCTTGCGCCCACCCGGCCGCCGCTTTTGGCTGGGTTGAGCGCTTGGGCGGCGCAGGCGAAAGTTCCCTTGAGGAAACCCCGAGGCGCCGCCGTCCAGGCGATTGGCGACGATTTGAGAAATCTCGAACGGCATTGGTCAAGAGAGCGCTATTCTGCCATTTTAGCCGTTGGCCCGCCCTCGGGCCGCATGGAAAAGCCTTCCCGTTGAACAGCCGTTGCTAAAATGCGGTGCTTTACGGTGCGTCATCTCGCGTTCCACTATTCCCTCTTGCTTTGCGTCGGGGCGGTGATCCCCATTGGGCAAGGGAACGCGCAGCCAGGATTTGAGATTTCGATGTCGAAGAACCTGCAATCGGCGACCGCCGTTTCCGCTTACGCTTCGATGGAAGACGCGCAAGAATATTTAGTGCGAACCCTGCCGATCGCAACCGCCAACAATCCGAATTATCGATCCGGCGCCGACGGCGTGGAAATGGCGTGGATCACCCAATCCATCAAATTCGCGCCAGGCCGGAACGGAAGCGGCATGCTGGTCTCGATGAGCGAGGCTATCTTCGAGTTTCGCAATGGCGTGCGCGCCGCCGCCGGCAGCCATCAAGTGGAATTTTCGATCGAGGACGTCAAAATATCCGAGCGTCGGGACGGCGCCGATTTGACGGCAAGCGGAGAGATCGCGCTTGGAGTGATCTTCAATTGCAATTCGGGAAAATGCATCCGCTCGACCTATAACGGCGAGGCATCGGCGGTGGACTGGACCGACATTTCCATTCAGGACGATGCGTTGCGCGGCCAGATTCTCAAGGCTTTCGAAACGATCCAGCAGGCGGCCGGCGGGGGCAATCAGGCGACGGGCGCCAAATCCCCCTGATCCGGTCAGGGCTCTACATTCGAATTGACCAGCGACAGGAACTCCCCGCGCGTCATGGGCTGGTCCCGGAAACATCCCAGCATCCGACTGGTGACAAGGTCGGTTCCCCGCTTGTGGACGCCGCGGCTGATCATGCAATGGTGGGCGGCCTTGACGACGACCGCCACGCCGCGCGGCTTGAGCACGCTTTCGATCGTATTGGCGATCTGAGCGGTCAGGCGCTCCTGGATTTGCAGACGCCTTGCGTAAGCTTCGACGACGCGCGCGAGTTTCGAAATGCCCACAACCCGGTGATCGGGGACGTAGCCGACCCAGGCGCGCCCGATGATCGGCGCCATATGATGCTCGCAATGACTTTCGAAGGAGACCCCCCGCAGCACGATCATCTCGTCGTAACCCTCGACCTCTTCGAAGGTTTTTTGCAAAAGCAGCTCCGGATCCTCTTCATATCCGCAAAAATATTCGCGAAACGCCCTGACCAGTCGCCTCGGCGTCTCGTGCAGACCGTCCCTGTCCGGGTCCTCGCCGATCCAGCGAATGATCGACCGAAAGGCGTCCTCGGCCTCGAGGTCGGTCGGCGAGGGATCCGCGTGGGAGGCAAGGCCGCCCGCGGATGGATCGATGAGCCGTGTCGCGTCATCCATGACTAATTTCCCGAATTCGGACCGAGCCATACGCCCCTTGGCGAACAGTACGCGGTCCCCGATGGCCAAGCGAGCCCAAATTTCGACCCACCGCATGGCTTCATATTGTCCTTACGCCCCGCCCTTGCAAAGGTTTCTCCCTTTCGCCAACTAAGATTACTATATTGGTGGAGTTGGGAAATATCCGGGGAATCCTGGTTCATGTTCGCGCCATACCGCTTTGAGGGCTACGCGATCGTCTCGTCCGACGGGATGATCGCCGATGCGCATGGGGCTTTTCCCGAGGCGCTCGTCTTCAAGGCCGATCAACGCTATCTCGAGCGCGAACTCGATCACGTCGATGCGGTGATTCACGGGCGCCATTCGCACGAAGGCCAGGCGAACTCGCCGGCCCGGCGCCGCCTCGTCTTGACGCGCAAGGTGGCGGCGTTCGCCCCCGATCCGCACCTGGGAAAATGCATGTTGTGGAACCCGGCGGGCGCATCGGTCGATGAAGCCTGCTGCGCGATGGGGCGCGCCGGCGGCACGATCGCCATATTGGGAGGCCCCGACGTCTACGGCCTGTTCCTCGAGATCGGCTACGACGTCTTTCATCTGTGTCGCGCCGGCAAGGTGAGATTGCCCGGCGGCGTGCCGATCTTTTCGCAGGTCCGCTCGGGACGCTCGCCCGAGGATGTGCTGCGGCACGCCGGCCTGCGGCCGGGCCCGCGGCGGGTTCTCGATCAAGCCAACGCGCTGACCCTCGTCACCTGGACGCGCGCTCCGGCCCCCGCTTGACGCCTGTCGCCGCGCGGCGCTCCGCCAGGCGCGCATCATTCGCGATGGCTTTCCAACGCCGTCAGGATCTGCTCCCGCGTCCATACGCACATTTCCCTTTGGGGATAAGGATAGACATAATCGGCGATCCGAAAGAGCACGTCTCTTGGAAGATGGAACGGCGCTTCGTAGAAATCGACCAGCCGGAACTCGCCAACCTCGATATCCCGGTTTTTGAAGCCGGTCGCGTTGATGTGATTGGTCATCATCAACAGCTCGATTTTTGACTCGCAAAAATTGCGCAAGGCCTGAAATATGAGGGACTCCGGCAGATGGAACAGGCAGTCCCGACAGAACCATAGGTCGCACGCCGGGAACTTATCGGCGACGATGTCGAAATTGAGAAACGTCCTCGAAGCGCTCGAATATTTTCTTAGGTTCTCGTCAATAAGAGAGCTCGCGACGTCGCCGCCGATATAGGCGCTCCCGGGGGGAAAACCGACCTCTTTCATCCAATTGAAATCGCCGCACGGCGCATCGAAGAAAGTCTTTATTTCGTACGTCTTGAGAAATATCTCGAGCTGGCTTCGCAAATTGCAGGTGTACGACAAGGTCGATCCCGGCCCGCTGCGGCTCTCCCCGCCGCTCCATCGGTTGAGGGCCATGATGTTCTCAAAAACATCCCTAAGGTCTGACATCTCTAGGGTCCCAGCCTATTCGAGCGACGGCGCCTGGCGGCGATCTAGGCCGTGGATCGCCGCGATGTCGACCCTTCCGCCCAACGTTTCTACTTATTGATGTCGTCGGTAATCTGTTCGACGATGACCGGCGACACGCGGAACAGCCCAGTATAGGGCTGGCTGAGCTCGACGATGAGGAATATGGCGCTGGCGACCGAAAATGCGCCGAACGCCAGCGCTATGGCGGTCATCGCATTGACGTGGGAGAGCAAGCCGAACCCGCAGAACATCAGCAGCGACCACGAGACGACGATCGCCAGCAGCGGCCAGGGCACCGGATTGTCCATTTGCAGCGACATCATCAGCCGGGTCTGGCCGATGGTCGTATTGAGCTGGCGGGCTGCTTCCAGCAGACGTTTTTGCAGATCGGTCGTCGGCTGCAGCGTATCCAGAAAGGCGCTCCTTTCGTGCAAATTGGTGAGCGACACCAAGGCGTTCTCGCGCGCTTCGGACGAGCCGGCGGCATTGGCCGCCGCCGCGCCCGCCCAGAACTGCTTGCGGGTGCGAATCGCCTGATCCTTCAGCATGGCGCGCCCGGGGCCCGCCTCCGGTCCATATTCCGAAAGCGCCTGATCATATTGGAGCGCCGAGGATTCCAGCGATTGCAACCCGGTTTTCTGGGCCGCATAGACGCCAAAAGCCGTCCAGATGAGCAGTCCGAGCACCAGCGCCAGCAACAGGGTCAGCAGCCCGACGACGGAGCCGATCATGTCGCGCGAGCGGTCCGACGTGTGGCGCTGCGGCAGAAGTCTCTGCAGATACAGGCCCAAAACGCCGCTGGCGAACATCAGAACGGCGGCCCCGACGCCGATCGCAAAGGAAGTCATCCGTTCCTCCCCACGCGGTTGGCGTCGATCGCAAAGGCGGCGCTAAACCACCTGCGCGCCGTTGCGTGGCTTACCGCAATCACGTCTGTCACGCCAACCTCTCAAGCTCGCGACGCGCCTTCTCGACAAAGACGGGCGAACCGGCGCCGTTTTGACAATTTGCCGAACTATTTTCGCGCCGCCTTCCGGCCGACGCTACAGGACCGGCTGGCCCGATGGACTGCCTCTCCCCATCCATGCGGCCATCCGATCGCTGAGTTCGCCTTCTTCATAGACGCGCTCGAAGCGATGCAGCGTCCCAATGGACTGAAACAGCTCATGGAGGAAAGACCCGACAGGCGGGGCGGCCGACTTGTCATAGGCGGACCGTTCGATCAGCTCGCTCCACAGATGCAGGAACGTCGCTTGCCTCGCGGCGAGCGCGACGCTGTCGCAATAGTCCGGCAAGAACGGCTTCCAGAATTGTTCCGGCTCGACCGGATAAAAGTGGAAGAAATCGCGCGCGTGACGATAGACTCCATATTTTTCCGCGAGCTCCGTCAGCAGGAATGGGCCGATGGCGCCCCAGGTCTGGTCGATATCGACCGCGTTCTCGGCGTCCCGAATGAGTTCGGCCAGCATCGGATGATCGGACGGCAGTTTCAAAACCGCGTTGTTGATCAGCGACTCGCCATGCGCGTCGCGCTGGCGGCCGAATAGGATTGGGTCGCCAGAGAAATCGGGCTTACGCAGGCAAAGCATGTCGGTGTCGACCCAGCAGCAGCCGGTGTCGCGGATGAGCTTGTAGCGAAACATGTCGGCGAATTTGGCGATCGAGGGCTTGCCCGCCGCGATATAGCGCCCGAGCAGCGAAGGGTCGGGACAAATCTGGCGCGCGTCGGCCAGATCCACGCCGGGGGGCGGATCGATCTTGTCCTCATAGCTGTAAAGGCGAAGGCCCGCGCCGACATGGGGGAACGAGGCCAGACAGCTATAGGCGATCGCATGGAGCGGCCCATGCCAGAAGGTGGCGAACTCGGGCGGGTTCGCGCCGGCGGGAGCCGTCAAAGAATCCTCGCCAAGACATTGCGATTGGCGTCTTCCCAATCGCCAAAGAACGTTTCGGTGGTCAGATGTCCCATCGATACGAATTCGCAATAGACGTCGAAAATCCAGCTCGCGTTGATATCGTCGAGCAGGAGATGTTTGCCAAAGCCACGCCTCGCGAGGCGAAGACAATTGGAAATATCGGCGCGGCAGACTTCGTCGGTATGTCCGCCATCGATGTGGAAAATGTCAAAGTCCAAATCCGGGCGATGCGTCGCCAGATAGGGCAGCACCTCGCGGGAATCGCCAGGGTGGAAATGCACGCGGCCGGGAAACTCTTCTCTGAGGTAATCGACGCAATGGGCCGTATATTTGTGCTGGTTGATGTCGACGCCGTGATAAATCAAATGCGGATTGGCCGACAGCGCCAGAAGCGCGCTGTGGCCGGCGTTGACCCCGACTTCGATCAGGCTTTTCTTGAACCGTATCGCGCGCCAGAAATTTCGCCGCGCGGGCGCCAGATTTTCGGTCGGCGGATTTTCCTCATATTCGCCATCGCCGTCCCAGTAAAATATTCCCCCTTCTAAAATCTCGCCGGAATCCCTGACGAGGCGATTCAGCGCCTTCATGCGCGCGACGAGACTTTTGGAATATATTTCCGAGGAATCGTTTCGATCGATCGAATAATCCAGGATTTCGGATGGCGGCAGTTCCTTTCCCGGTAATAGTTTGCGGCCGGTCATATTCTCTATTTCATGCTGAGGAATCGATGGGCGGCGGCGCTGATCTTGCCCGCAATCTCGATATCGGCGTCGGTGATCTTATTGCCGACGTCGTGCGTGCAAAAAGAAAACGACACTTTGTTGTAAGAATTAAAGAATTCCGGATGGTGGTTAAGAACCTCGGCCTCGATCGCCACCTGCACGATGAAAGCTATGGCGTCGCGAAAAGTTTGAAACTCAAAGGCAGCCTCGATGTTCTGCCCTTTGACGGACCAGTCCTTCAGGGGCTTCAGACCGGAGGCTATTTCGGACTCGCTGAGTATTTTATGCGCCATGGGGAGTCTCCTTGGAAATCGCAACATCCCCCGAGGAGGCTCGGGGAGCGGCTGGGCGGGCGTTCCGCGCGGCAGGGCCGCGGAATTGGACTTGCGAGCCGGCGGGAATTGAATCGCGCGAATGAATCTGTCGGCTCTCGGCCATGGGGATTTTAGCCGCCCCTCGCCCCAGGATGCAATGATCGCAAGCGCCCGGCCGCCGATTCCGTCGAAATATACCGCGGGATCGCGCTTTTTGACGAAAACCGAAATGCACGCAACGGGCCGCGATGCGCCGCCGGCGCGCGCGCCCCGCAACCATAATTTGTTGCCAACCCGCCGGACCCGTGGGACAAACCACCTGTGTGGCGAAACGGCGGCTTCGTTGTCAAGGATCGAGGCCGCGCAAATCCCGGCCCAATATTCCTAGCCTGGTGGGAAAAATAAGCGCGGAAATCCCGTTTCATTTTGAAGGTGAAGGAATAATGGAGTTCAACAAAAAAGAAGTAGCCCGTGGCGCGGTCCTGACGAAATTAGGTCTCTCCTCCCTCGTATCGACCTCGAAAGTCAACATATCGGAATTTCATCACGCGCATGTCGAGCGGCAAAACGTGCCGGCGCGTTTCATCATCGATGGCCTGACGGTGGACGCCCCGGCCGGAATCTATCATCCGACGCCGGACTCGAGCTCGGAGTTTTTCATCCGCAACATGAAGGCGATGAACTCGGCCAAGATCGCCAAGACGCTGGAGATCGGCGCGGGTTGCGGAGCGATCTCGCTCTATGTTGCGGCGCGATGGAAATGCCGCGTCGTCGCCTCCGACATATCCGCCGACGCCATTGAAACGGTCAATCACAACGCCGAGATGAACGGGCTCCAGATCCATACGGTAATTTCGGATCTCTTTGAAAATATCAAGGAGCGCGATTTCGATCTCGTCGTGTTCAACACGCCGCTGATCGATAAGGAGCCGGAGAACAGCATAGAAAAATACAGCCTGTGCGATCCGGAGGGGCGGATCGTCGGCGCCTTCCTGCGCGAGGCCGGCGGCTACATCCGCAAGAGCGGATTGATAATTTTCTCGCTGTGCAGCAATTCGGCTTATGAGGTGATGGACGATATCGGCCTCAGATTCCGCATCGTGGCCCTCGAGCTCGGCTACAGCGGCTTCTGGCGGGCGATCGTCGGGGCGGAAATCTGATCGCGGCGCGAGGGCCGCCGATCGCTACAGCCTACAGCGTTATAGTTGCATGGTAGCACTGACGCTCGGCGCCCAATTCGCTAATGCGCCATTGTTCGCATGCAGGCCATTTTTTTCATCCCCGAAAGCTTGTCAAGGACGGCCCCTTAGGGGCCGCCGCCTTCGGCGGTCGTCCGAAGGACGATCCTTGACAAGCTTTCGGGGATGAAAAACGCTCCGCCATGCGAACGATGGATCAGACTCGACCGCTTTCCCCTCATTGCATCACACGCTAACCGGCGACCGCAAATCCGGCGAGGAACTCTGGGATGCTCCAGGGCTGGTCCGGATCGGGTTTGTGGCGAACCGGCGAAACGTCGCCCCGCCACGCCACGCCCATCATCTGGGCGGTTTGATAAATCAATGTCTTCCAGCCTCTCGAAGCGAGCGCGCGCAAGGCGGCCGCGACATGCGGCGACACGAGGTCGTGGAACAGGACCATCGCCGTCGGCTCGAGATAGGGTTCGCACGCCAGCGCGTCGATCTTCGGCGCCTCGCCATCATGATCGCCGTCGATGAAGGCGAAGGACCAGCGGCGCCCGGCTTCGCCGAGCCTTGTCACTTCGCCGGGGCTCGGGCCCGGAACCAGGATGGCGCGATCGGCTCTACCGGTCCCCTCGAGCGCGACAACAAATTCGCCGCGCCATGCCGCGTCGGCGAGCAAGGGTTCGACGACGTGCAGCGAGGCAAGCCCCGAGACGACGAGGTGGCAGGTCGACCAGCCTCGCCAGGCGCCGATCTCCAGCCCGGCCCGGCCGGAGAAAAGCCGCGCGCTGCAATAAAGGATCGCCGCTTCGTCCTTATTGATGAAGCCGACCTGCGGGTTGCGACGATCGACATACCAGGCGTGATCGATCTCTTTTCGAAAATACGGCCAGGTGACCGTCGCCTTGTCGCCGGCGATCCTGTTGGGGAAAAGCGCGGCGAGGTCGGGAACGTCGAGATTTTCCGACACGTAATCCGTTGTCATTGGCGCGAACGATTCCTTAGGGGAGAAGCGGCCAAGGCAATACTCCCTTTGTTCGTATCGAGCCAGACGGCGTTTCAGGCGCCGGGCGCGCGGCCGTCTTGCAGACGACAGGCCGGGGCGGCGTTTTTCTGCTGGCCGCCGGGCCGAACGCGCGCCATTATGCCGGGATGACCGAGGGTTTTCGCATCGAGGGCTACGCCATCATCTCGCGCGACGGCATGATCGCCGATGCGAGCGGCGCCTTTCCGGCCGCGCTCATATTTGAATCGGACAAAAGCTTCTATGAGCGCGAACTCGACCGCGTCGACGCGGTGGTGCAGGGGCGCCATTCGCATGAAGGCCAGCCGAACTCGGCGCGCCGCCGCCGCCTGGTTTTGACGCGCCGGATCGCGACAATCGCGCCCGACCCGGATTACCCGAAATCCTTCCTGTGGAATCCGGCGGGCGCATCGCTGAGGGAAGCCGGCGCCGCGCTGGGGCTTGCGAGCGGCACAATGGGCGTCGTCGGAGGGACGGCAGTGTTCGATCTCTTCCTTGGCCTCGGCTTCGATGCCTTTCACCTCTCGTGCGCCGCCAAGGTGAATTTGCCCGGCGGGGCGCCGGTCTTTTCGCAAATCCGGGATGGGCTTTCGCCCGAGGATGTGCTCGCGCAACACGGCCTTCAGCCGGGGCCGACGCAGGTTCTCGACGAAGCCAACGCGCTCACCCTGGTGAATTGGGCGCGCAAGGCGCCGGCCTGACGCCGGGCGGCGCCCCGGTCAGTTCTTCGGCCGCAGCTCGACGCCGACGCCCTTATTGACGAATTTCGTCGTGTAGGCCTTCTTGTAATCGGTGTCGGCCTTGACGATGCCCACCTTGACCATCTTGTCGAAGAAATCCTTCACCCGCTCGTCGGTCATCGCGCCAATGCCCAATTTGAGCGTGTCGCCGGAATCGACGATGCCATATTCCTTCAGCTTGGCGATCGAGAACGCGATCTGTGCGTCGTTCATTTCGGGATTGTCTTTCTTGATCATCTCGTTGGCTTTGGCATTGTCGCCGTAGAGATAATGATACCAGCCGATCGCCGAAGCGTCGACGAAGCGCTGCACAAGGTCGGGCTTCTGCTCGACGAGTTCCCGGCGCGTCTCGATCGTCGTCGCGTAGGTCGAATAGCCCTGGTCAGCGAGCAGGAACACATTGGGCTTGAAGCCGCCCTGCTTTTCGATCTCGAAGGGTTCCGAGGTCAGATAGCCCTGCTGGATCGAATTCTTGTCGGCGATGAACGGCGCCGAATTGAAATTATACGGCTTGACGTTCTCGTTCTTGAACCCCCAGGCGAGCCGCATCCAGGTGTAGAAGGAGCTGATCGCCCCCTGGCTGGCGAAAACGGTCGCCTTGGGCAGATCGGTCCATTTGTCCATGCCGACGCCCGGATGCGACATGAAGATTAGCGGATCCTTTTGAAAATCGGCGGCCACCGCGACGGTCGGGATGTTCTGCTCGACCGACAGGAAATCGCCGAGCATGTCGCCGCCCATGAAGAATTCGATCTTTCCCGAGATCAGCAGCAATCCGCCGTTCGATTGCGGGCCGCCCGGCCGGATCGTCACGTCGAGCCCGTATTTGGCGTAGGTGCCGTCGACCAGCGCCTGATAATAGCCGCCCGCTTCCGGATCGGCGAGCCAATTGGTGCCGAAAGTGACCGCGTCATTGGCCGCGGCGGGGCCGGCTAGAGCAAGAAGGCCGGTCAAACCGGCCAAGGCGGCAAAACGCATTATGATTCCCTCTTGCATTGACCATCGAAGGTTTCAACGCCAGCCGAAAATCCTCGCCGAATCCCAAAGGGAACCCCGCGCGGCCCGTGAACGTCTCCAACCCTGCCAGGCACCATAAGCGAACCCGTCCAATAGTTCGAATCCCATTTCCCGAAGCGGGTTTTGATTGGGCGGCCGGCCGTCGACTGGACCCAGCCCGCGCCTTGATCCAAGATGAGCCCGGCATATCGCTCGCCTGCTTCTAGCAAGGTCGGCGCCAAGCGTCGCTGAAGCCCGCCAGGAACCCCCTTCCTCATGCGTCTATGGATCAAAGACCCGCTGGCCATTCTTGCCGAAGGCGCCGAGCGCGGAATGGTGATCGAGGGGACGCGCATCGTCGAACTGGTTGGGCGGGGCGCGGCGCCGGCGGCGCCGGTCGATGCGACATTCGAGGCTTCGCGCCATGTCGTGCTGCCGGGCCTTATCAACACGCATCATCATTTCTACCAGACGCTGACGCGCGCCCATCCGGCGGCGATCGACAAGGATTTGATCGGCTGGCTTCTCGCGCTCGCCCCGATCTGGGGCCGCCTCACGCCGGGCCATCTGCGCATCGCCACGCGCCTCGCCCTCACCGAGCTCATGCTTTCGGGCTGCACGACCGCCGCCGACCACCATTATGTTTTCCCGCCGGGGCTCGAGAACGCCATCGACATCGAGGTCGAGGAGGCGCGCAGGCTCGGCCTGCGCATGACGGTGACGCGCGGCTCGATGACCGTTTCGAAAAAGGACGGCGGCATCCCGCCCGACGAAATCGTGCAGGACGAGGAAACGATCCTCCTCGACAGCGAACGCGTGCTGAACCTGTTCCACGATCCCAAGCCCGGCGCGCTCATCCGCATTGCTCTTGCGCCCTGCTCGCCGTTCTCGGTGACCAAGCGCATCATGGCCGAATCGGCCAAGCTCGCCGACCGCCACAATTGCCAGCTCCACACCCACCTCTGCCAGACCCTCGAAGAAGAGCAGTATTGCGTCAGTCTTTACGGCATGCGCCCGGTCGATCTGTTGGAGGAGACCGGCTGGATGAGCCCGCGCGCCTGGCTTGCGCATGGCATCTATTTCGAGCCGCAGGAGATCGTCCGGCTGGGGCGGGCCGGCGTCGGAGTCTGCCACTGCGCGGCGTCCGACATGGTGCTGGCGCTGGGGATTTGCCCGACCAAGGATCTGGAAGCGGCCGGCGCGCCGGTCGGGCTCGGCGTGGACGGCTCGGCCTCCAACGATTCATCGAACATGATGGAGGCGCTTCGCCATGCGTTGATGATCGGCCGCCTGCGCTACGGCGCCTCGGCGGTGACGCATCTGGACGTGTTGCGCTGGGCGACGGAGGGCTCGGCGCGCTGCCTTGGCCGTGACGATATCGGGCGCATAGCGGTGGGGCTTGAGGCGGATCTGGCCTTGTTCACGCTGGAGGAGCCGCGCTTCAGCGGCGCCCATGATCCGCTCGCCGCGCTCGTCCTATGTGGCGCACACCGCGCCGACCGCGTGATGGTCGCCGGCCAATGGCGGGTGATCGACGGCGCGCCGGTCGGCGTCGATCTCCAGGCGTTGATCGCCGAACATAAGGCGGCCGCGCGGGCTTTCGCCTGAAGGCGGCGCAAGGCGCGCCATCCGGCTTCGCCTTACAGCGATTCGCCGCCATCGATCGTCAGGGTTGCGCCGACGACATGGCGCGATCGCTCGCTCGACAGGAAAAGCACGGCGTCCGCGATATCGTCGACATCCGCCACGCGATGGGCGGGAATGTTGCGCATCATCGCCTCATAATCGAGCCGGCCGGAGGCAAAATCCGCCTTGACGCCCTCGGTGTCGACATGGCCGGGCGCAACGCCGTTCACGCGAATTCCCTTGGACGTCCATTCGAACGCCATCGATTTGGTCAGGCTGTTGAGCGCCGCCTTGGTCGCGCTATAGAGCCCGCAGCCATAGGCCGGCCGGGCGCCGCTTATGCTGCTGACATTGACGATCGCGCCCGCCCGTTTGTTGGCCACGACCCAGCGCGCCATCGCCTGCCCGCAAAACATCGGCCCGCAAAAATTGGTGTAAAGCATTCGGGACGTCGCCTCGGCGTCCAGATCCAGCAAGGGGATCACCGCGAAATAAGCCGCGTTGTTGACGAGAACGTCGACGGCGCCAAAGCGCCGCACGGCGGCCTCGATCAGGGCGTTGCAATCGCTGGGAAGGCTGACGTCCGCCTGGACGGCAATCGCTGGCGCTCCGATCTCGCGCTCGATGTCGGCGGCGACTCGGCTCGCCGCCTCGAGGTTTCTGCCGGCGACGACGACTTTGGCGCCGCTCCTGGCGAAGGCGTAGGCGATTGCGCGGCCGATACCGGCGCTCCCTCCGGTGACGACGACAACCTTCTGGTCGAATTCCGACGGCGCATGGGAAGACGAGTCTGTCATCGCATCGATCTCGCTTGACGACGGGCCCAGAGCCTTATCGCGTCCATCGGCGAGAGGCCAGCGTGCGGGCGCAAGGGCGGGGCGGCCGATCCATCGCGCACCCGGCGCCGAGGAGACGATCCTTCCCTAATCTGCTTTATGACCTTACTTTGCGCCGTTCGACCCTCTCCTCCCCATCGCCGAGGCTGTCCCAATGCACGCTCCTTCCGTCGTCATCCTTGGCGCCGGCCACGCCGGCGTTCAGGTCGCCGCGAGCCTGCGCGAGGAAGGCTTCGAGGGCGCGATCGCCCTGGTCTCGGCCGAAACCCACCTGCCCTATCAGCGCCCGCCTTTGTCCAAGGCGTATCTGAAGGGCGCCATGGAGGCCGACGGCCTGCCGCTACGCGCCGCCCAGTTCTATACGGACAAGAACGTCGATCTGTTGCTTGGGCACGCGGCGACGCGCATCGACAGGGGCGCGCGGCGGGTCGAACTCGCCTCCGGCCGCAGCCTCGATTACGACCATCTCGTGCTGGCGACCGGCGCCAGACAGCGCCCGCTCGAGATCGCCGGGATCGATCTTGACGGCGTCCTCGTCTTGCGCGACCTCACCGACGCGCGGGCCTTGCGCGAGAGGATCGGCGCGGCGCATCGCATCGTTGTGGTGGGCGCCGGCTTCATCGGGCTGGAGATCGCCGCGACCGCGACCGGCCTTGGCCGGCAGGTGACGGTCGTCGAAGTCGCCGCGCGCCCGCTCGGGCGGGCCGTTTCGGCGGAAACCTCGGCCTTTTTCCTCGCGGCGCATAAGGCGTTCGGCGCCGAGTTCCGGCTCGGCGTCGGCGTCGTCGCGCTGCATGGGCGCAAGGGCGCGGTGAGCGAGGTGGAACTATCGGACGGGACGCGGCTCGCCGCGGATCTGGCGATCGTCGGCATCGGCATATTGCCGGAGGACAAGTTGGCGCGCGAAGCGGGTCTTGACTGCGACAATGGAATCATCGTCAACGATCGGCTGGAGACTTCCGATCCGGCGATCTCGGCGATCGGCGATTGCGCGCTGTTTCCCAGCCATTTCGTCGGATTCCCGGTGCGGCTCGAATCCGTGCAGAACGCCGTCGACCAGGCCCGATGCGTTGCGCGCCGCATCGTCGGCAAGCCCGAGGCCTATGCCGCGCTGCCGTGGTTCTGGAGCGATCAGGGCGATCTCAAGCTGCAGATCGTCGGCCTGTCCCACGGCTGCGATCAATGGATTCTGCGCGGCGATCCGCAAACGCGGTCCTTTGCGGTATTCGGTTTCCGGCGAGGCGAACTTGCCGCCGTCGAGACCGTCAATCGTCCCGGCGATCACATGGCGGCAAGACGCATCCTCGGCGCGAACCTGCCGCTGTCGCCGGAGCAGGCGGGCAGTCTGGAGTTCGATTTAAGGAAACTCGCGATCGCGGCGCCAAAGGGATGAGCGCGGGCGGACGGGCGACGGCTCGCCGCGGGCGCTTCGTCGGCCTCAGCCCGCCGCGCCTTCGATCGCCGCGCCCCACGAGCCCCAGACATAGACGCAGGAGAACAGGAACAGCCAGACGACGTCGACGAAATGCCAGTACCACGCGGCGAATTCGAAGCCGAGGTGCTGTTGCGGCGTGAACTGGCCGGCATTGGCGCGCACCAGACAGACGATCAGGAAGATCGTGCCGATCAGCACATGGGCGCCGTGAAAGCCCGTCGCCATGAAGAAGGTCGCGCCATAAATGCTGCTGGAGAAGGCGAAGGGCGCATGGGCGTATTCCCAGGCCTGCACGCAGGTGAAGGTGGCGCCGAGTAGGATCGTCAACAGCAGCCCAATTTTCAACCCCTTGCGGTCGTTGTGCAGCAGCGCGTGATGCGCCCAGGTCACCGTCGCGCCCGAGGTCAGCAGGATCAGCGTGTTGAGCAGCGGCAGGTTCAGGGGATCGAGAACCTCGGTGCCCTTGGGCGGCCAGACGCCGCCGGTGAACGCGACGCGGGCGAATTGAATCTTTTCGTTGGTGAACAGCGAAGCGTCGAAAAAAGCCCAGAACCAGGCGACGAAGAACATCACCTCCGAGGCGATGAACAGGATCATGCCGTAGCGGTGGCTGATCTGAACGACGCGCGTGTGGTCGCCGGTTTCGGCTTCATGAATGACGTCGACCCACCAGGAAGCCATGACATAGAGAATGCCGGCAAAACCAAAAACCAGGATGAACGGGCCAAGCTTCAGGCCGCCGACGGTCATGCCCTTCATCGACATGATGAGGCCGACGGCGGTCAGGAAAGCGAAAATGGCGCCGATGATCGGCCACGGGCTCGGATTGACGAGATGATAGTCGTGATGCGGCTTGGCGTGGGCGTCGGCCATGAACTTCCCCTGTCACCGTCCGTCAAACGCGGCCGGGCAATTCAGCCCGATCGATTTGCCTCGTTTGGCGCGCGCCGTCAAGGCGGCGATTCGCCACCCCTACAGCCGCGATTTATTAATCTGCGCTTGCGGCGCCAAGGCGACCGGCCTGGCTGAATCGGGCGCGGCGAACAGCGTGTAGGAAAGCGTGATCTCCTCGATGCCGTTCATCGTCTCGTCGTGTTCGAGCTTGGGATCGAGAAAGAACACGACGGGCAGTTCGGCGCTCTCGCCCGGCCCCAGATGCTGCTCGCTGAAACAGAAGCAGGAGATCTTGTCGAAATAGGCGCCGGCGACGCCGGGGGTCACGTTATAGACCGCCGTCGCCGAGGTTTCACTGGGCAGGCGATTGCGCACCTTGAAATAGACCGTCGCGGTCGCGCCGGTGCGCAGCTGGACAGCGGCGGTCTCGGCTTCGAAGCTCCAGGCGAGGCCCGGCGCGACATTGGCGTCCAAACGCACGGTCAGCAGGCGCTGGCCCTTCAGCGCCGGCGCCGCGGCGGCGACCTGCGTCGTGCCGGCAAAACCGGTCGCCCGGCAAAACGCGAAATAGAGCGGCACCGCGGCATAGGCGGCGCCGACCATGACGAGGGCCGTCAGAACGGCGCAAACGGCGACGAAGCGATTGCGCGCCGCCTCGGTCTGCCGGGTTCTCTCGCGCAGCTCCATGATATCGGCCCTAAGGCTCCGGCCGCAAAACGCCCGGCCCGAGTTTGACGATGGTGATCGCGTAGAACAAGGCGGCCAGCAGACCGACGCTAAGGCCAATCGCCAGATTGCGCAGGCGGCGATTGCGCAATTGTCGCTCCGTCAGAACGATTCCGGCGGCTGGAATCTTATCCTCCATGCGACCTCACAGGCCAAATCGTTCGAGAAGCCCGAAACCATGCTCGACGACCAAAGCCGAAAACAGCAGGAACAGATAAAGGATCGAGAAGGCGAACAATCGCATCGCCGCCTTGTTCGCCTCAACGCCCTGACGAATCCAGAAGACGCGCAGCGCCATGAACGCCATGCCGGCCCCCGCGACGATGGAAACGGCGGCGTAAAGCTCGCCCCCTATCCCCATCAACCAAGGCAATATCCCGAAGGGAATGAGAATGAGCGTGTAGATCAATATCTCCAGCCGCGTGTGGTCGGCCCCCTTGACGTTGGGCATCATCGGAACGCCGGCGCGGCCGTAGTCGCCGCTCTTGACCAGCGCCAGCGCCCAGAAATGCGGCGGCGTCCACAGAAAGATGATGGCGAACAGCATCAGGCTGTCTGGCGTCACCGAGCCGCTCGCCACGGCATAGCCGACGACCGGCGGCAAGGCGCCCGCCGCGCCGCCGATCACGATATTCTGCGGCGTCCAGCGCTTGAGCCACATCGTGTAAACGACGACGTAGAAAAATATCGTGAAGGCGAGCAGAGCCGCCGCCAGAAGATTGGCCGCCACCGCCAGCGTCAGCACGGCGATCAGCGAGAGCGTGAGGCCGAAGAACAGCGCCTCGCGCGGCTCGATCAAGCCGGCGGGGATCGGCCGCAACCGGGTGCGCGCCATGAGCGCGTCGATATCGGCGTCCCACCACATATTGAGCGCGCCCGCCGCGCCCGCGCCGAGTGCGATCGCCAGCAGCGAGGCGAAGGCGATCACCGGATGGACGTGGCCCGGCGCGACAAGCAGGCCGGCCAGCGCGGTCCAAACCACCAGCGACATCACGCGCGGCTTCAGCAGCGCGAAATATTCGCCCGGACCCGCGGCGTAATCGCCGATCGGGACGGGCAGCGCGCTTTCGTTATGGCTTGCGATGCTCATGCCAATGGACCTACGCGCTCAGCCAAGGCGCCGCAACCAAGATTTCGAACGCCGGCCGCCGCGCTTTCGCCAAGGCGTGCGCCGCCCCGGCGCCCCTTTGTCAATGATCCGCGCCGGTGATGCGCGGCAGCGTCTCGTAAGAATGGAACGGCGGCGGCGAGGGCAAGGTCCATTCGAGCGTCGTGGCGCCGACGCCCCAGGGATTGTCGCCCGCCAGGCGCTTCCTCGCGAAAGCGTCATAGACCGTATACAAAAATACCAGCGTGCCGATGCCCGCGATATAGGCGCCGATCGACGACCAGAAATTCCACAAGGCATAAGCGTCGGGATAATCGATATAGCGGCGCGGCATGCCGGCCAGCCCGAGAAAATGTTGCGGAAAGAAGGTCAGGTTGACGCCGATGAACAACAGCCAGAAGTGCAGGTTGCCGAGCTTCTCGTTGTAGAGGTAGCCGGTCATCTTCGGGAACCAGTAGTAGAAGCCCGCGAAGATCGAAAACACCGCGCCGAGCGACATCGTGTAGTGGAAATGCGCGACGACGTAATAAGTCTCGTGCAGCGCGCGGTCGACGCCCGCATTGGCCAGCACCACGCCGGTGACGCCGCCGACGGTGAACAGGAAGATGAACCCGATCGCCCAGATCATCGGCGTGCGCAGCGAGATCGAGCCGCCCCACATGGTGGCGATCCAGGAGAAAATCTTGACGCCGGTCGGCACCGCGATCACCATTGTCGCAAAGACGAAATAGCGCTGCGTGTTGAGCGACAGGCCGACCGTATACATGTGATGCGCCCACACGACGAAGCCGACCGCGCCGATCGCAACCATCGCATAGACCATGCCGAGATAGCCGAAGATCGGCTTCTTCGAGAAGGTCGAGATGATCTGGCTGACGATGCCAAAACCGGGCAGGATCAGGATGTAGACTTCCGGATGTCCGAAGAACCAGAACAGATGCTGGAACAGGATCGGATCGCCGCCGCCGGCCGGATCGAAGAAGGTCGTGTGGAAATTGCGGTCGGTCAGCAGCATCGTGATGGCGCCGGCGAGCACCGGCAGCGCTAGCACCAGCAGGAAAGCGGTGACCAGCACCGACCAGACGAATAGCGGCATCCGGTGCATCGTCATGCCGGGCGCGCGCATGTTGAAGATGGTGGTGATGAAATTGATCGCGCCAAGGATGGAGGAGGCGCCGGCCAGATGCAGCGACAGGATGACGAAGTCCATCGCCGGGCCCGGCGTGCCGGCCGTCGACGAGAACGGGGGATAAAGCACCCAGCCGCCGCCAAAGCCGTGCATGCCGGGCGAACCCTCGACGAACAGCGAAGTGAGCAGTAGCAAGAACGAGGCCGGCAGCAGCCAGAACGAAATGTTGTTCATGCGCGGGAACGCCATATCCGGCGCGCCGATCATCAGCGGAACGAACCAATTGCCAAAACCGCCGATCAGCGCCGGCATGACCAGAAAGAAGATCATGATGACGCCATGGGCGGTGATGAACACGTTGAACATGTTCTTGGCGGCGTCGACGTCATCGAGCTTCGTTCCCGCCAGAATCGCCGAGATCGTCGGGAAGATCTGGATGCCCGGATTCATCAATTCCATGCGCATCGCGCCCGACAGCGCGCTGCCGATCAGTCCGGCGATCACCGCGAAGATCAGATAAAGCGTCCCGATATCCTTATGATTGGTCGAATAAAGAAATCGCCGCCATCCCGTCGGATGGGCGTGGCCTTCATCGTGGGTTGCGGATTCGGTCGCCATGGCTCTGGTCCTTAAAACTATTTCTTGGCCGTCATCTTATCGCTTGCCGCCGTCCGATCATTGACGGTTCGCCGTCGCCCCCGCGTCGGCGACCGAAACAGCGCTCGGCGCCGCGGCGAATTTCTTCTTGGCGTCGGCAAGCCAGGCCTGATATTTTTCCTCGCTCACGACGCGAAAGGCGATCGGCATGAAGGCGTGGTCCTTGCCGCAGATCTTCGAGCACTGGCCATAATAAATGCCTTCGCGATCGGCCTTGAACCAGGTTTCGTTGAGGCGGCCGGGCACCGCGTCGACGCGCACGCCGAACGACTGGACCACGAAGGAATGGATGACGTCGGTCGCGGTGATCTGCAGAACGACCGTCTTGTTAATGGGGACCACGGCTTCGTTGTCGACCGAAAGCAGGCGGACGTCGCCGTTCTCCGGCTTGATCTCGTTCTCCGGCTTCATGTACGATTCGAAGGAAAAGCCGCCCTGGTCCTTGGGATATTCATAGGCCCAATGCCATTGCGTCCCGGTCACCTTGACCGTCACGTCCGCCGGCGGGATCACCAGTTCGTTCGTCAAAAGGCGGAAGGACGGTATGGCGATGACGACAAGCACCGCCACCGGAATGACCGTCCAGAGGACTTCGATCAGCGTGTTATGGGTCGTCTTGGAAGGCGTCGGATTGGCCTTCTCATTGAATCTCCAAATCGCATAGCCGAGCAGAAGCAGCACGAATAGCGAGATCGCCGTGATGATGGGCATCAGCAGATAGTCGTGGAAGCGATGAATTTCCTTGGCGATCGGCGTCACCGCCTTCTGGAAGCCGATCTGTCCGGGCTCGGCCAGGCCGACGCCGGCCGCGGAGGCCGCGCCCGCGAAGATCATGGCGACCCCTGCGGCCGCCGCGCCGATCCCGCTCCGGCGCCGGCGCGCGCGGCTTTCGAACTTCATGGGTCCCGCAATCTTCATGATCTCTAAAGCTCCCGATTGCGTTGCCGCCGGTTCGCCCGACGGGCCGTCCGGACCGACAAAACCCTGGCGCCGCCGATCCTGTCGCGCCGCGGTTCATCATAGCCGCTAATTCGCAGTTGAAAACCACAAAGCAGCGCGGGACGCAATGCCGCGGCGCCCCGTTCCGTGCTGCGGCATATCCGCGCTGGGCGCTCGCCGTCGGCGTCCGCGCGCCGCCCGGCGCAATGGCGAGCCGCAACCGCGCCATGTTTGCTCTTTATGGCCGGACAAGTTCGCCTTGACAGGTCGGGGGCTTTTGATAGGCCACACCCAAGGAAGCTGGCGATCGGGCGGAAAGGCTGTCGTTCAAGATGGAATCGTCAATTTTCGAGCGCGGGCGCCGGGCTCGACAGCTTCGCCAGGCCGGCGGCGCGCTCATCGCCTTGTTCGCCTGGACCGTCTTCTCGCCCGCCGTTTTGGCGCAGGGCGTCGTCAAGGCCAAGCACGGCGATTGGGAAATGCGCTGCGAAACGCCGCCGGGCGCCTCCAACGAGCAATGCGCGCTCATTCAGAGCGTGGCGGCCGAGGACCGCCCCAACATCACCCTCATCGTCATCGTCTTGAAGACGGCCGACGGCAAGAGCCGGCTGCTGCGAGTCATCGCGCCGCTTGGCGTGCTGATTCCCTCGGGCCTCGGGCTCAAGATCGACCAGGTCGACGTCGGCCGGGCCGGATTCGTGCGTTGCCTGCCCAATGGCTGCGTCGCCGAAGTCGTCATGGAAGACAAGCTGATCGACCAGATGAAAAACGGCCAGTCCGCGACCTTCATCATCTTTCAGACGCCCGAGGAGGGAATCGGCATCCCGCTCGCCTTGGCCGGCTTCAAGGACGGGCTCGAGCAATTGCCGTGATTCGATATGCCCTTGACGGCGCCTTGCTGGCCGCAGGACCAAATGCTGCTATAAGCGGCCGACATTTTGGCGTGGCGGAGCGTTGGGGAATGATGCGATCGATCGTCTTGCGGAGCGCGCGGCTGGCTTTTGTCGCGACCCTTGCCGGGCTGTGCGGCGCCTGCGGAGGCCTCGGCTCGTTCGAGCCGCCCAGCCTGTCCAACGTGATTTCCTTTGGCGCGCCGGAGGCCCCGGCCGCCGTCGGGCCGGAAGGGCCGCTCGAGGTCGATTGCCCGCAGATCGAGGTGCAGGACGGCACGGCGGCTGTCCGGGTCGGCGGCCAAACCAATGATTCGGTGCGCTATCAATTCGACATCGGCAATACGGCGCGCGAGTGCCATATTCAGGGCGGCCAGTTCGGCATCAAGGTCGGCGTCGCCGGCCATCTTTTGATCGGGCCCGCCGGGGCGCCCGGCGCCTATTCCGCGCAACTGCGCATCGTGATTCGCCGCGACAGCGATCAAAAGCCGGAAGTCTCGAAGACCTACAAGATCGAGGCCAATACCGGCGCCAGCAACCAGGCTCTGTTCCAACTCGTTTCCGAGCCGATCATGCTGCCCTACACCCACAAGGAGGCCGATCAAGACTATACGATCCTGGTCGGCTTCGACAACGGCAATGGCCACGTCGCCGAAACGAAAAAGCCGCGTGCGAAGAAGCACCCGAATTGACAAAGAGACGCGCTTCGGGCTTGTTGGCGGCGTCAGTTTAAGACCCCCAGCGGAAGAGACCGGCGGAGCGATTGGCTCTTCCGGCGCCGAAGGCGCAACCGCCCCGGAAACGCTCAGGCCAATGGACCGCCGAGGGGATGACACTCTGGAAAGCGGCTAGCGCTTTGAAACGCGCTCGCCCACCGACGGGGGTAACCGCCGAGCCGGCGGGAAATCTCTCAGGTCACGGGACAGAGGGGGCGCTATCGAGCCGTGCGGCCGCGCTTGCGGGCGGGCGTTCTCGAGGCGAACCTTTGTCCTCGCTCCAGGCGTCCTCATGTCCGCTGCCGACCCGCCAAACGCGCCCGATTTGCTGCACACGCCTCTGCATGCGCTGCATGTCGAGCTCGGCGCCCGGATGGTGCCCTTCGCCGGCTATGACATGCCGGTCCAATATCCCGCCGGCATTCTGGCCGAACATCTGCACACCCGCGCCGCCGCGGGACTGTTCGATGTCTCGCACATGGGCCAGGCCTATCTGGAAGGACCGGACGCCGCCGCACGATTCGAATCCCTCGCGCCGACCGATATCGCCACGCAGCCGCTGGGGCGCGTGCGCTATACGCAGCTTCTCGACGAGAACGGCGGCATTCTCGACGATCTGATGGTCGTGCGCCGCGCGCCGCGTCAGGCGGGCGAGGATTGCCTGTTTCTGGTCGTCAACGCGGCGCGCAAACAGGCCGACTTCGCTCATATCCGCCGCCTATTGCCGGACCTGCGCCTCGAGGAAATCGAGGACCGGGCCTTGCTCGCTTTGCAGGGACCCAAAGCCGCGGCGGTGCTGGCGCGCTTGTGGCCCGGCCTCGAGCGCAAGCCCTTCATGTCGTTCTCGACGACCGAGACCGAAGGCTATTTTGGCTTAGGCTATTATTTCTCGCGGTCTGGCTATACGGGCGAGGACGGATTCGAGATTTCGCTCCCAAACGATCTGGCCCCGAGCTTCGCGCGGCGCCTTCTCGCCGAGCCGGAGGTCAAGCCGATCGGCCTGGGCGCGCGCGATTCGCTTCGCCTGGAGGCGGGCCTCTGCCTTTACGGCCACGATATCGACGAGACGACGACGCCGGTCGAGGCCGCTTTGGCGTGGTCGATCCCCAAGCGGCGGCGCGAGGCGGGCGGTTTTGCCGGCGAGGCGCGCATAAGGGCGCAATTGGCTGAGGGACCGACGCGTCGCCGGGTCGGCCTCAAACTGGAGGGCCGAGCGCCCGCCAGAGAGGGCGCAGAGATTTTGAGCGAGGCGGGCGCGCCGATCGGCCGCGTCACGTCGGGCGGCTTTGGCCCCAGCGTCGGATCGCCGATCGCCATGGGCTATGTGGAAAGCCCCTACGCCGCGCCCGGAACGCCCGTCGGCCTCGTGGTGCGCGACAGGACGCTTGCCGCGCGCGTCGTCGCCCTGCCCTTCCATCCCCACGCCTATTATCGCGGCCCATAATTTTGAGAAAGCTGGAGAGACGCAGCCATGTCGCAAGCCCGCTACACCAAGGACCACGAATATATCCGCCTTGAAGGCGACGTCGGAATCGTCGGCATCAGCGAGCATGCGCAGGCGCAGCTCGGCGACGTCGTCTATGTCGAATTGCCGGCCGTCGGCGCCGACCTCGCCAAAGGCGCGCCGGCCGCCGTCGTCGAAAGCGTCAAGGCGGCGAGCGAAGTGTTTGCGCCGGCGTCGGGGAAAGTCGTCGCAGTAAATGGCGCTCTTGAGAGCGAGCCGAGCCTCATCAACGAGGATGCGCTCGGCAAGGGCTGGCTCCTCAAGCTCAAGCTCGCCGATCCCGCCGAACTGACCGCCCTGATGGACGAGGCGGCCTATCAAGATTTTCTGAAAACCATCGCGTGAGCCTCGCGATGCGCTACCTGCCCCTCGACGCCACCGATCGCGCTTTGATGCTGGCGCGCGTCGGCGCCGCCGATATCGACGAAATCTTCGCCGACATTCCCGCCGACAAGCGGCTTGCCGGCCTCCTCGACATGCCTCCCCACAAAAGCGAGATCGAGGTCGAGCGCGCGCTCGCCGCGCTCGCCGCGCGCAATGTCGCGGCCGGTTCGGTTCCGTTCTTTCTGGGCGCCGGCGCCTATCGCCATCATGTGCCGGCCAGCGTCGACCATCTCATCCAGCGCTCGGAGTTCCTGACCAGCTACACGCCCTACCAGCCCGAGATCGCGCAAGGGACGCTGCAGGTCCTGTTCGAATTCCAGACGCAGGTCGCCGCCTTGACCGGCATGGAAGTCGCCAACGCCTCGATGTACGACGGCTCGACCGCCTGCGCCGAGGCCATGCTGATGGCGCATCGCCTGACGCGCCGCCGCAAAGCGGTGCTTTCGGGCGGCCTGCATCCCCAATATGGCGATGTCGCCGCGACCCTCGCCGGCATGGCGGGCGACGAAGCGCTTCGTTTGCCCCCCGATGTGACGGCGAGCGAAGACCTCGCCGCCGCGATCGACGATCAGACGAGCTGCGTCATCGTGCAAAGCCCGGATTTTTTCGGAAACCCACGAGACCTTGCGCCGATCAAGGCGGCCGCTGAGGCCAAAGGCGCCCTGCTGATCGCCGTCTTCACCGAGGCGGTTTCGCTCGGCCTTTTGCGCTCGCCCGGCGAAATGGGCGCCGATATTGTGGTCGGAGAGGGCCAGTCGATCGGCAATTCGCTCAATTTCGGCGGCCCCTATGTCGGGCTCTTTGCGACCCATCTTAGGCATGTGCGCCAGATGCCGGGGCGCCTCGCCGGAGAGACGATCGACGCGGAGGGCCGGCGCAGCTTCGTGCTGACCTTGTCGACGCGGGAGCAGCATATCCGCCGCGAGAAGGCGACGAGCAACATTTGCACCAATTCGGGCCTCTGCGCGCTGGCCTTTTCGATCCATATGACTCTCCTCGGCCAGACCGGACTGCAGCGCCTCGCCAGGGTCAATCACGCCAACGCGGTCCAGCTCGCCGACCGTCTCTCCAGTCTCCGGGGAGTGAGCGTGACCAACCAATGTTTCTTCAACGAATTCACCCTCCGCACGCCGCGCGCCGCCGAGGATCTGATCGAGGATCTCGCTAGAAAAGGCGTGATCGGCGGCCTGCCGGTCTCCCGCCTGCTGCCGGGCGCCGGGCTCGACGATCTCATCGTGGTGGCGAGCACGGAAACCAACAGCGACGAGGATCGCGCGGCTTATGCCGCCGTTCTCGCGCAATGCCTTTGAGGCCGGAAAAAATGGGACATTCGGCATGCTGAACAATCAGGGTCGCCCGACCCGTTCCGGCGAGGTCTCGAGCCTCGAGGTAAGCACGTTCACCAGCAATCGCGCGCTCGACATGGAGGAGGCGCTGATTTTCGAGACGGGGCGCCTCGATGCGACCGGCGTCGACATCGACGAACCCGCGCCGTTCGCCGCGCGCCTCGGCGCCCATGCGCGGCGCGACGAAATAGGCCTGCCCGGCCTCTCCGAGCCCGAGACGCTGCGCCATTACGTCAGGCTGTCGCGCAAGAACTATTCGATCGACGCCGGGCTCTATCCGCTCGGCTCCTGCACGATGAAGCACAATCCCCGCCTCAACGAGAAGATGGCGCGCCTGCCGGGCTTTGCCGACATTCATCCGCTGCAGCCGACATCCACCGTGCAAGGCGCGCTGGAGCTCATCGACGATCTCGCGCGAATGCTGATGATCATGACGGGCATGAAGGCGGTCGCCATGTCGCCGAAAGCCGGCGCCCATGGCGAGCTTTGCGGCATGATGGCGATCAAGGCGGCGATCGCGGCGCGCGGCGAAGGGGCGACGCGCAAGGTGGTGCTGGTGCCGGAATCGGCGCATGGCACCAACCCGGCGACCGCCGCGCTGATCGGCTTTTCCGTGCGCTCGGTGCCGACGGGCAGCGATGGGATCGTCAGCCCCGACGCCGTCCGGCGCGCGCTCGGTCCCGAAGTCGCGGCGATCATGCTGACCAATCCCAACACCTGCGGCCTGTTCGAGCGCGAGATCTCCGCCATCGCTGAGGCGATGCACGAAGCGGGCGCGTTCTTTTATTGCGACGGCGCCAATTTCAACGCGATCGTCGGCAAGACGCGGCCCGGCGACCTTGGCGTCGACGCCATGCATATCAATCTGCACAAGACCTTCTCGACCCCGCACGGCGGCGGCGGCCCCGGCGCCGGGCCCGTCGTGCTGTCGCAGCGTCTGGCGCCCTTCGCGCCGGTCCCCAGCATCGTCCTCAACGGCGACGCGCTGCGGCTCGTCGAGCATAGCGAGGGCTCGCAGGCGTTCGGGCGCATGACGGCCTTCCACGGCCAGATGGGCATGTTCGTGCGCGCGCTCGCCTTCATTCTGTCGCATGGCGCCGACGGGCTGCGGCAGGCGTCGGAGGATGCGGTGCTTTCAGCCAATTACATCAGGGTCTGCCTCGGCGACCTCCTGTCTTCGCCTTATGGCGAGCGCTTGTGCATGCATGAGGCTTTGTTCGACGATCGCTGGCTGAAGGACACCGGGTTGACGACGCTCGATTTCGCCAAGGCGATGATCGACGAAGGCTATCATCCGATGACCGTGTATTTTCCCCTGGTCGTGCATGGCGCGATGCTGATCGAGCCGACCGAATCCGAATCAAAAGCCAGCCTCGATCTGTTCATCATGACCCTGCGCGACCTCGCGCTTTCGGCGCTCGGCGGCGAGCGCGAGCGCTTCACGGCGGCCCCGCGCCTGGCGCCGCGGCGGCGGCTTGATGAAACCCGCGCCGCCCGCCAGCCGGTCCTTCGCTGGACAAAGCCGGCGCCGGCATGATTCCGCCCCGGTTCGCCGCCTCCCGCCGGCGCCTTGGCGCCAAGCGAACTTGGCTTCATATTGGCGCAAAATCGGATCGGCCTGTTCGGGCGAAAAGGAGCGTGTCATGAACGCCAAGGCTGGCGCCGGCAACAGGCTTGCGGCCTTGGTTTGCGCGCTTCTGCTCGGCGCGCCATTCGGGATCGCCGGCGCCGCCGCGCAGCAGGCGGCGCCGGCGGCCCCTGGGGCCTCCCAGGCCGCGCCCGCCTCCCCGACGCCCAATTCCAGCCCTCCCGCGCCGACGCCTCCCGCTGCCGCGCCGGCCGCCGGGGCGCCCGCAGCGTCCCCTCAACCTGCAACGCCGGCGCCCGCCGCCGACGCCCCGGCGGCGACGCCTCCGGCCGCCGCGCCATCGACGCCGCCGGCCGCCGCGACCCCGGCTTCGCCGCCGGCCGACGGGGGCGCCCCATCCGACGATTCCTCGAGCGGGCAATTCCTCGACATGACCGCGCATCCGGCCGCCTATGTCGAGGGCAAGGCGAACTGGACCGAGGGTTTCAGCGCCCTGATGGGCTCGTTGGATCTGGTCAGGACCGAGCTCGCCAAGGCGGGCCTCACCGCATCCGGCCATCCGATCGCCGCGTTCACCGCGACGGACGACACCGGTTTCAGCTACCGCGTCATGGTGCCCATCGAAAAGGCGCCCGAGGGCAAGACCGCGCTGTCGGACGCCGTCAAATTCGGCCAGACGCCGGCCGGCAAGGCGATGAAATTCGAGCATCGCGGCTCTTACGAGGACATCGACTCGACGTATGAGGCGATCACCGCCTATCTCGACGAAAAAGGGTTGGAGGCCGACAATCTGTTCGTCGAGGAATATCTCAACGACGTCAAAACGCCGGACGATCCCAATCTGCAAGTCGACATTTACGTCCTGCTCAAGTGATGGATTGCCAAGGGACGGTCATTTTCGATCTTGACGGCACCTTGACGGATTCGCGGCCCGGCATCGTGCGCACAATGCGATACGCCTTGCACCGCCTCAATGAGACGACGGGGCGAGCCGCGCCGATCCCGGAAGAGGACGCGCTCGGTTTCATGGTCGGCCCTCCCTTGCGCAACACCTTCGCCGAGATGGTCGGCCCCGATCTCGTCGAGCCGCTGCTCGGCTTTTATCGCGAGCGCTACAAGACGATCGGGCTGTTCGAGAACGCCGTCTACGAAGGGATTCCCGAGGCGCTGGAGGCCCTGCGGGCGGCGGGGCGCCGCCTGTTCGTCGCGACATCCAAAAACGAGGGCGACGCGCGACGCATCCTCGAGCATTTTGCGCTGGCCAAGTTCTTCGCTGAGATCTATGGCGCGCAGAACGACGGCGGCCGCGCGATCAAGAGCGACCTTCTCGGCTATCTCCTTGCGCGAGAGGGGCTGGAGGCCGGCGCCGGGAACATCGTGATGATCGGCGACCGCAAGTTCGACATCCTCGGCGCAAAAGCCGTCGGAATAGGCGCCATGGGCGCCCTATGGGGCTACGGCAGCCGCGAGGAGCTGGCTGAAGCCGGCGCCGACGGGTTGATCGAGGCGCCGCAAGCGATAGCCTATACGGTCGAGACGTGGATGGGCGGGCAGGCGAAGGCTTGACGCCGGCGCCGGAGCGCCATCGCCAAACCGATCAGAAATGCCCGACGACCGCCTTGGGCTGGTAGGGCTCCTCTAACCTGGCGATCGTGCGGGCGTCGAGCTTCAGGGACAGAGCGGCGATCGCATCCTCGAGATGATGCGGCTTGGAGGCGCCGACGATCGGGGCGGTGACATAGGGCTTGGACAGCACCCAGGCCAGCGCGACGACGGCCGGCTTGACGCCATATTTTTCCGCCGCCTCCACGACGCGCCGGCGGATCGTCTCGTCCTGGCGCGAACCGAGGCCGAGAGCCACGCTATATTGATCGGAACGGCCCCGCACCGTCGCGGCCTTCTCGCCGATCCCCGAGCCCGCCAGATAGCCGCGCGCCAGCGGCGACCAGGGAATGACCGCCAGATTCTGGTCGGCGCAGAATTTCATCATCTCGCGCTCCTCCTCGCGATAGACCAGATTGTAGAAATTCTGCATCGAGACGAATTCGGTGAGGCCCTTCTCGCGCGCCACCGAGATCATGCGCGCAAATTGCCACGTCCACATCGAGGACGCCCCGACATAGAGCGCCTTGCCGGCGCGCACCACGTCATGGAGCGCCTCGACCGTCTCCTCGATCGGCGTCTCCGGATCGAAGCGGTGGATCTGGTAGAGATCGACATAGTCGGTTCCGAGCCGGCGCAGCGAAATGTCGATCGCCTCCATCACGTGTTTGCGCGACAGGCCGCGCGCATTGACGCTGGGGCCCATCGGATTGAACAGCTTGGTGGCGATGACGACTTCGTCGCGCTTGGCGAAATCCTTTATCGCGCGGCCCAATATCTCCTCGCTCGCCCCCAGCGAATAGACGTCCGCCGTGTCGAAGAAATTGATGCCGCGCTCCAGCGCCTCTTTGATGAACGGGCGCGAGGCTTCCTCCTCCAGCACCCATTCGCGCCATTTCGTCGAACCATAGGTCATGCAGCCGAGGCAGAGCTTGGAGACCTTCATGCCGGTCTTGCCAAAACGCGTGTAATCCATATCGGGTCTCCGGGGGTCGGCTCAGCGGACGAGGTTCGGATTTGGTTTATAGACCTTGGTCCAACATCATGCCAAAGGTCGCCGCGAACCGTTGGGAAACAATATCGTGATCAAAGCCTCCAAACAGCCGCGCGGCCAGGCGCGTATTTCACAAGCGCGTTGGGATTTCTGGGTCGATCGCGGCGGCACCTTCACCGATGTGATCGGCCGCGACCCGCGCGGCCGGCTGCATGCGCGCAAACTTCTGTCGGAAAGCCCCGCCTATGGCGACGCCGCCGTGCAGGCCATTCGCGACCTTCTCGCCCTCGCGCCGGGTCAGCCGATCCGGCGGGGCGCCATCGGCGTCGTCAAGATGGGGACGACGGTGGCGACCAACGCCCTGCTCGAACGCAAGGGGGAGCGAACCCTGCTGGTGACGACGCGCGGCTTTCGCGACGCGCTCGAGATCGGCTACCAGGCGCGCCCCAAAATATTCGCTCTGAACATCCTCAAGCCCGAACAGCTCTACAGCGACGTCGTCGAGGTCGACGAGCGCGTGCTGAGCGATGGAACGATCGAGCGGGCGCCCGATCTTGCCGCCATCCGCCGGGATCTGGCCGCCGCCAAGCGGCGCGGCGTCGAGGCGCTCGCCATCGTCTTCATGCACGCCTATCGCTATCCCGAGCACGAGCGGCGTGTCGCCAGGCTCGCCCGCGAGATGGGCTTTGGCCAGGTCTCGGTCAGCCACGAATGTTCAGCGCTCATCAAACTGGTCGGGCGCGGCGATACGACGGTCGTCGACGCCTATCTCTCGCCGATCCTGGCGCGTTATGTCGAGCGGGTGTCTCACGAGCTCGACGTGAAGCGCACCGGCGCGCGCGTCATGTTCATGATGTCGTCGGGCGGCCTGACGGCGGCCGAGCTGTTCGCCGGGAAGGACGCCATTCTTTCGGGTCCGGCGGGCGGCGTCGTCGCGATGGCGCAGACCGGGCGCAGCGCCGGCTTCGACCGGGTGATCGGCTTCGACATGGGCGGCACGTCGACCGACGTCGCCCATTTTCACGGGTCCTACGAGCGCGCGTTCGAAACGGAAGTCGCGGGCGTTCGCATGCGCGCGCCGATGATGATGATCCACACGGTCGCGGCGGGCGGCGGATCGATCCTGCATTTCGACGGCGCGCGTTTTCGCGTCGGGCCCGATTCCGCCGGCGCCAATCCCGGACCCAAGTGCTACCGGCGCGGCGGTCCGCTCGCCGTCACCGACGCCAATCTGATGACTGGCAAGCTGATCCCGGAATTCTTCCCGAGAATCTTCGGCCCCGGCCAGGATGAGGCGCTCGACGGCCAAAGCGTCGCCGCGGCGTTCGACGCATTGGCGAAAGAGGTCGGCGATGGGCGCGGCGCGGAAGAGGTCGCCGACGGCTTCATCGCCATCGCGGTCGCCAAAATGGCCGAGGCGATCAAGAAAATATCGGTGGCGCGGGGCTATGACGTCACCCGCTACGTCCTCAATTGCTTCGGCGGCGCCGGCGGGCAGCACGCCTGCGACGTCGCCGACGCGCTGTCGATCAAGACGGTGCTGATTCACCCGCTGTCGTCGCTGTTGTCGGCCTATGGCATGGGCCTTGCCGATATCAGCGCCAGCCGCGGCCAGGGGATCGAGGAGCCGCTGGGCGAGGCGGCGCTGGCGCGAGTCGCGGCGCTGGCCGATGAGCTTGGCGCGCAGGCAATCGACGAAGTCGCCGGCCAGGGCGTGGCGCGCGGCTCGATCAAGCTGCATGTGCGCGCGCAATTGCGCTATGCCGGATCGGACACGGCGCTCGAAGTGAAGTCGGGAAGCCTCGCGGCCATGCGCCGCGCCTTCGAGGCCGCGCATAAGGCGCGCTTCGGGTTCATCGATCCGGCCAAGGACCTGGTGATCGAAGCGGTCAATGTCGAGGCGGTCGGCGGGGCCGCGCGCTTTCTGGAGCGCGCCAGGCCGAAGGCCCCGGCGCCATTGCCGAAGCCCGAACGCGCCACGCGCTTCTTCTCGAACGGCCAATGGCGGAAAGCCCGCGTGTTCCTGCGTGAGAAGCTGGCGCTTGGCGCGCAAGTGAAGGGTCCGGCGCTCATCATCGAGCCGCATCAGACCATCGTCGTCGAGGCGGGCTGGCGCGCGACGATCACCCAGAAAAATCACGTCATCCTGCAGCGCGTCGAGGCGGTGGCGCGCCGCGAGGCGATCGGCGCCAAGGCCGATCCGGTGATGCTGGAGATTTTCAACAATCTGTTCATGTCGATCGCCGAACAGATGGGCGTGACGCTGCAAAACACCGCTTATTCCGTCAACATCAAGGAGCGGCTCGACTTCTCCTGCGCGGTGTTCGACCGGCACGGCATGCTGGTCGCCAATGCCCCGCATATGCCGGTGCATCTCGGCTCGATGGATCGCTCGGTCGAGACGATCATCCGCCTCAACGAGGGGCGCATCCAGGCCGGCGACGTGTTCGCCCTCAACGCGCCCTATAACGGCGGCACGCATCTGCCGGACATCACCGTCTGCACGCCGGTGTTCGACGCAAAAGGCAAGACGATCCTGTTCTGGGTCGCCTCGCGCGGCCACCATGCCGATGTCGGCGGCATTTCGCCGGGATCCATGAGCCCGCGCGCCACCAATATTCTCGAAGAGGGCGTCTATATCGACAATTTCATGCTGGTCGAGCGCGGCCGTTTCCGCGAGCGCGAACTCTACGCGCTGCTCGAGGGCGGTCCCTATCCCGCCCGCAATCCGTTGCAGAACGTCAACGACCTCAAGGCGCAGATCGCCGCCAATGAAAAGGGCGCGCAGGAATTGAAGCGGATGGTCGACCAGTTCTCGCTGGCCACGGTCGAAGCCTATATGGGCCATGTCCAGGATAATGCCGCCGAAAGCGTGCGCCGGGTCATCGACCGGCTGAAGGACAGCGAATTTGCCTGCGAGATGGATCAGGGCGCGATCATCAAGGTGAAAATCAGCGTCGACCGGCAAAAGCGCGAGGCGACGGTCGACTTCACAGGCACCTCGCCGCAGCAGCCGACCAATTTCAATGCGCCAGAGCCGGTCGCCAGAGCCGCCGTGCTCTATGTCTTCCGCGTGATGGTGGAAGACGAAATTCCGATGAACGCCGGCTGCCTGCGCCCGATCCGCATCATCATCCCGGAAGGCTCGATGCTGTCGCCGCGTTATCCCGCCGCCGTTGTCGCTGGCAATGTCGAGACGTCGCAGGCGGTCACCGATACGCTGTTCGGCGCCCTCGGGGCGCTCGGCTCGGCCCAGGGCACGATGAACAATCTCACCTTCGGCAACGCCCGCTATCAATATTACGAGACGATCTGCTCGGGCGCCCCGGCCGGCCCCGGGTTCAACGGGGCGAGCGGCGTCCACACCCATATGACCAATTCCCGCCTTACCGACCCGGAAGTGCTGGAATCGCGTTTTCCCGTCGTGCTGGAGGATTTCCATATCCGCCGCGGTTCGGGCGGGCGCGGGCGATGGCATGCCGGCGACGGCACGCAGCGCAAATTGCGCTTCCGCGAGCGCATGGATCTGGCGCTGCTCAGCGGCCACCGCCGGGTTCCCAATTTCGGGATGGAGGGCGGCGAGGTCGGCGAGCTCGGGCGCAATTTCGTCGAGCGAAAAGGCGGGCGAATCGAAGACATCGAAGGCTGCGCGCAGACTGTGCTCGAAGTGGGCGAAGCGATCGTCATCGTCACGCCGACCGGCGGGGGCTGGGGAAAGCCTTCGTGAACGCGGCTAAAACAAAGGCGTCGGCAATGGAATTTGGCGTCTACAGCTTTGTCGAAACGAAGCGCGATCCCGCGACGGGGCGCGCCATCGATATCGCGCGGACCTTCGCCGAACTGCTCGAACAGATCGCGCTCGCCGACCGCGTCGGGCTCGATGTCTTTGGCGTCGGCGAACATCACCGGCCCGATTATGCCGTCTCCTCGCCGGCGGTCGTGCTCGGCGCCGCGGCGGCGCGTACCAACAACATAAGGCTGACGAGCGCGGTGACCGTGCTGAGCTCCGACGATCCGGTGCGGGTCTACCAGGATTTCGCCACGCTCGACCTTATCTCGGGCGGGCGCGCGGAAATCATGGTCGGGCGCGGCTCCTTCATCGAATCCTTCCCGCTGTTCGGCTACAAGCTCGACGACTACGACGAATTGTTTAGCGAAAAGCTCGAGCTTCTCCTGAAAATTCGCGACAGCGAGCGCGTCGCCTGGAGCGGGCGCCATCGCGCGCCCCTGACCGGCCAAGGCGTCTATCCCCGTGCGCTGCAAAGCGAATTGCCGATCTGGATCGCGGTCGGCGGCACGCCGCAATCGGCAGCGCGCGCCGGCGCGCTCGGCTTGCCGCTCGCCATCGCCATCATCGGCGGCGAGCCCGAGCGCTTCGCCCCGCTCGTGCGGCTCTATCGCGAGGCGGGCGAGCGCGCGTCTGTCGATCCGGCCAGGCTCGCCGTCGGCATCAACGGGCATGGCTTTATCGCCGATTCCTCCGAACAGGCCGGCGATCTGTTCTTTCCGTCCTATGCCGAAACGATGTCGCGGATCGGACGCGAACGCGGCTGGCCGCCGACGACCAGAGCGCAATTCGACAATTCCCGCGCTTTGCGCGGCGCCCTGGCGGTGGGAAGCCCGGAAGAGGTCATCGAGAAAATCCTCTTCCAGCATGCAATATTCGGCCACCAGCGCTATCTCATGCAAATGAGCGTCGGCCCGATGCCGCACGAGGCGATGCTGCGCTCGATCGAGCTATTCGGAACGCGCGTCGTTCCCGAGGTACGTAAGGAGATCGCGAGGCGCGAGGCGGCGGCATGACGAGCGCGCGCCGTAGAGCAAGATGAATGTAGATCGCAGCGGTCGAGGATGATCCATCGTTTCGCCTGGCGGAGCGCTTTTCATCCTCGAGAACTTGTCAATGATGGCCCTTCGGGCCACCGCCGAAGGCGGCGCGCTTCGCGCGTCATTGACTAGTTCTCGAGGATGAAAAAATGGCCTCCATGCGAACAATGGCTCAATGACGCCACATGCGGCAGCGCGGGGCAGCGGCTAAAGGAGATGGCTCGCCGTCATCGCGAGCGGAGCGGAGCGAAGCAGCCAGGCGTCGCGGCCTACCAAGATAGCTCACGACGCCTAGGTTGCCTCGCTCCGCTCGCAATGACGAATGCGCCCTAACTGCTGCCGATCAATATCCCCGCCGCGAGCACGAGCCCGCCGCCGAGCATCACCTTGGCGGCGGCGGCGAACGGCGGCGTCTTCATATAGCGCCACTGGATGAGGGCGATCGTGACCAGTTCGATCACGACGACGACGCAGGCGATGAATGTCGCGGTATAGAAATTGGGAATGAGAAAAGGCAGGGTGTGGCCCACGCCGCCGCCAAAAGTCATCAGCCCGCAAACGAGGCCGCGCAGAAACGGCGCGCCGCGACCCGAAAGCTTGCCGTCGTCCGCCAGCGCTTCGGCAAAGCCCATCGAGATGCCGGCGCCGATCGAGGCGGCCATGCCGACGAGGAAGGCGTTCCACGGGTTATGCGTCGCAAAGGCCGCGGCGAACACCGGCGCCAGCGTCGACACCGAACCGTCCATCAGGCCTACCAGCCCTGGCTGGATGATCTGCAGGATGAAGCGGCGTTGCGCGTCGCCATCCTCGTCGGCGCGAACCTTGTCGGGCAGCCGCGTCGCCTCGATCTGCGCGGCGGCGTTCTCGTGCTGGGCTTCCGCGGCGGCCAGATCGCCCAGCAATTTGCGGATGGCGGCGTCGCTCGTGCGGCTCGCCGCCTGCTGGTAGAAATGCGCGGCGTCCTGCTCCATCTGCCGCGCCTGCCGGCGCACCGCATCGACGCCGAGCGGGCGAAGCTGCCAGATCGGGCGGCGTTGCACCCAACCGCGCACATCCTGCCGGCGGATCAGCGGAATGTGGTCGCCGAATTTGGCGACGTAGAGATCGATCAACTGGCGCCGGTGCTCGCTCTCCTCGGCCGCCATATCGGTGAAGACATGGGCGCTGGCCGGATAGTTTTCGCGCAGGCCGTCGGCGAAGTCGGCGAAAATGCGGCCGTCCTCCTCCTCGCTGCTGATGGCCAAAGCGAGAATCTCGCGCTCGGACAGGTCGGCAAGGCTCCGCATGAGGGGTCGACTCCACGAGGGACGGGCCATCCGTCCGCGACGGAAGCCTAATGTAGAATAGTTCTAAACTGAGGTCCAGCGCCCGTGCGGCGCAAGGGCGCCCATCGACCCGATGCGGCAGGACGCAGGGCGGCGGGGGCGAAGAAACCTGCTAACGCGTCATGAGGACCGGGGCGCCGATGCTGACGCGGTCAAAAAGGTCGATCACGTCTTCGTTGAGCATGCGGATGCAGCCATAGGACGCCGCCGTGCCGACCGAGGCGCGCATCGCCAGAGTGGTGCCGTGGATGGCGACTTCTTCGCGATCGAGGGTGATCGCCCGCGCGCCCATCGGATTATGCGGGGAGCCGCCGGGGATCACGTCGGGCAGTTCGGGATGGTCGCGCTTGACCGAATCGGGCGGCGACCAGGCCGGGTCGACATATTTGCCGTCGACCCTGGCAAAGCCGCTCCATTCCTTGCCGCGCTTGGCGACCGCGACGGGATAGGAGATCGCCGAGCCCGGCCCCGTCACAAGAAACAGTTTTCGCGCGCTTTGGCTGATGACGATCGTGCCGGCGCTATATTGCGAGGGGAAAGCCACCGCCTCGCGGGCCTGCGCGGCAGACGCGGCCGCCAGGATCACGCCTAGCCCGATCGCCGCCGAGCGCCAGTTTCGCATCGCAGGGGTCCCTTTTCGACGGCCGCCAACAGTCCGGCCCGATGACCTTAGGATAACATTGGCGAGCCCGCGCCGGCGCCAAAGCCGCCAAGCGTGGTAAACGGCGGGCAAATCGGCAAGGCGATGCGGCCGCCGAGCGTGGCTCCCGGCCTTTCTATAGTATTTGTGGACTGAATCGCGCCGAGCGCTTATGTAGGCAGGCGACGGATCGCTCCCGAGAGGCCAAACGATGCTGACGAACAAGGGAAAATACGGCCTCAAGGCGATGGTGCATCTGGCGGGGATCGAGCCGGGCCGGCCCGCCCTTGTCGCCGATATCGCGGCGGCCAATGCGATTCCCAAAAAATTCCTGGATGCGATCCTCGGCGAATTGCGGACCGCCGGCCTCGTCCATTCCAAAAAGGGGCGCGGGGGCGGCTATGTCCTCGCCAAAAGGCCGGCCCAGATCATGGTCGGCGAAATCGTGCGGGCGCTCGACGGCCCGCTGGCGCCGATCGCCTGCGCCAGCAAAGGCTATTACCGCCGCTGCGACGATTGCCTGTCCGAGGGAAGCTGCGCGGTCCGGCTGATGATGCTGGAAGTGCGCAATTCGATCGCTTCGGTGCTCGACAATCGCTCGCTCGCCTCGATGCGCGCCCTGGCCGAGGTCGATGAAGCGAGCTTGATGTACTATATCTGAACCCGTCGCGCGTCATTGCGAGCGGAGCGAAGCATCCCAGGCGTCGTGCCCTATCAAGAGAGGTCACGACGCCTGGGTTGCTTCGCTCCGCTCGCAATGACGGCGAGAGTCGAATCCCAAAACCCCCGCCCCTAGCCCTTCGCGGCCTTGCGCCGCGTCGGCTTCGGAGACCTGGCGAGCGCGTCGACGGTCGCGTGGAAATCGACGATGCGCGGGGCGATCAGCGCGCGAAAGCGCGAGCCGTTGAAGACGCCGTAATGGCCGACGTCCTTTTGCAGGTAATGAACCTTCAGATCGTCGGGAATGTTGGGGCACAGATCGTGCGCCGCCTTGGTCTGGCCGACGCCCGAAATGTCGTCGTTCTCGCCCTCGACCGTCATCAGCGCGCAGCGACGGATCGCCGAAAGGTCGACCGGCGTCCCGCGATGCTTCATCTCGCCCTTGGGCAGAGAATGTTTGACGAACACCGTCTCGATCGTCTGCATGTAATATTCGGCCGTCAGATCCATCACCGCCATATATTCATCGTAGAATTCGCGATGCTTCTCGGCCGAATCGCCGTCGCCCGAAACGAGATGCTTGAACATATCGACATGGGCGTTGACATGCCGGTCGAGATTCATCGCCATGAAGCCCGACAATTGCAGGAAGCCGGGATAGACGAGCCGGCCAAAACCGGGATGGGGAAACGGCACCGTGTGCAGGCAATTGTCGCGAAACCATTCGACGCCGCGCTGCTCGGCCAACAGATTGACCGCTGTCGGGCTGCGCCTTGTGTCGATGGGCCCGCCCATCAGCGTCATGGACGCGGGAATGTCGGCGTGATTTTCCGCCTCCATCAGCGCGATCGCCGCGATCAGCGGCACCGCCGGCTGGCAGACGCCGATGGAATGCGCGCCGGGCCCGAGGACCCCGAACATCTCCCTGATATAGTCGATGTAATCGTCGAGATCGAAGCTGCCGGCGGCGAGCGAGACCATCCGCGCATTGTTCCAGTCGGTAATATAGACTTCATGGGTGGGCAGGAACGCCTCGACCGTGCCGCGCAGCAGCGTCGCGTAATGGCCGGACATCGGCGCGACGACGAGCAGGCGCGGCTGCGGGTGGCGGGGCTTGGCGCCCTCGCGCACGAAATGGATGAGGCTGCAAAAAGGGCGCTCCCAAACGACCTCCTCCCGCACCGGGACCGAAACGCCCTCGACCGTCGTGCGCTTAAACCCGAAAGCCGGCTTGCCATAGCGGCGGGTGACGCGCTCGAACAATTCCGCGCCGGCCGCCATATTTTTCGCAAACGGCGTATTCGAGAATGGATTCCAGGGGTTGCGAAAGACGAGCAGGCTTGCGTCGGATATCGCGCGCGCCGGACTGAGGGCCGCCAGAGCCATTTCGTACATGGGATAGGAAAAATTCATCTCAAGCGACCGTTCTTGCGGGCGGGCGAGCAGCCCCGAAACGTCATCCAGCCTTAGCTAAACAAGTTAAGGTTCGCATCGAAACTAATCAATGCCGCCTTAGGTATAAGAACGTCGCTAAGGAATCGTTACAGCAAGGCGATAAGTCCATATATTTCAGTAACTTGCCTCATTCGCCCATTTGCAGGAGCGAGCCGGCGGCGCGCGCGCTGTCGATGAGTTTGAGAAAAGTGAAGGCGCCGGCGACGAGAAGGCAGCCGTTGATGGCCAGCGCCTCGATCATCAGATCGGCGCGAAAGACATGGCCGACGATGGCCGCCCGCAACCCTTCGAACACATAGGTCGGCGGCAGGCACCAAGCCGCCGCCTGCAGCCATTGCGGCAGGCTGGAGACGGGATAATAGACGCAGGCGAAAGGCATGAAGAAGAACAGGATCGACCAGGCCAGAGCCTCCGCGCCCATGCCGTTGCGCAGCACGAGGCCCGCCACGACAAGCCCGATCGCCCAGGAGGTCATCACCAGATTGGCGAAAAAGGCGACCAGCGCAAAGCCGAGACTCCACAGGTTAAAGCCAAAAAACAGCAAGGCGAAGAGCGAGACGGGAACGATGCCGATCGCCAGGCGGATGAGGCTCATCGTCATCAAGGCGGCGACGAATTCGATCGGACGCAAGGGGCTCATCAACAGATTGCCCATGTTGCGCGACCACATCTCCTCGAGAAAGGAGATGGAAAAACCGAGCTGGGCGCGAAACAACGTATCCCACAGCAAAAGCGAGCCGATCAGCGTTCCCGCCGCCACCGCCAGTTTGCCCCCCATGCCGGCCGCCCCGACCTGGGCGCTGATATAGGTCTGCAGGAACCCCCAGGTCAGCATCTGCACGGCCGGCCAATAGACGAGCTCGGCCAGTCGCGGCCAGGAGGAGCGCAGGAGATAGATGTAGCGCCTCACCATCGCGCCGGTGCGCGACAGCGAGAGGCCGCTGAAAGCATCCGACGTGAGACTCATGGGCGCGCTTCCATCGCGCCCTGCCCGCGCGCGACATCGAGGAACACCTGCTCCAAGGTCTCCCGGCCATAGCGATCGAGCAGCGCGGCGGGCGCTCCGTCATCGACGATGCGGCCCTGTTTGAGCATGATGACGCGATCGCACAGGCGCTCGACTTCGCCCATATTGTGCGAGGCCAGCACGATCGTCGCGCCGCGCGCGCGCCGGTAATCCTCCAGCCGGCCGCGCACCCAATCGGCGGTGTCGGGATCGAGCGAGGCGGTGGGTTCATCGAGCAGCAGCACTTCGGGCTCGTTGATGAGCGCCTTGGCCAAAGCGACGCGGGTCTTCTGGCCCGCCGAGAGCTTGCCGGCCGGGCGATCGAGAAATTCTTCCAACGCGAGGCTTTGGCTGAGTTCGCCGATACGCGCGCCGACGTCGCCGACGCCATAGAGCTGGCCGAAGACGCGCAGGTTCTGGCGCACCGTCAGGCGATGCGGCATGTCGACATAGGGGCTCTCGAAATTCATCCGGCCGAGCGCGCGATAGCGGTCCCTAGCCATATCGACGCCGAGGACCCGGACCGAGCCGGCGGTCGGCAGCACCAGTCCCATGATCATGCCGATCGTCGTCGTCTTGCCCGCGCCATTGCCGCCGAGCAAGCCGGTCACCGTGCCGGGCGCGATATCGAAGGAAACGGCGTCGACCGCCGTCAGCGCGCCAAAGCGCTTGGTGAGCCGGCGCGCCGAAATGGCGGCCGGCGCCGCTGGGTCCGTTTCAACAGGGGAAAGCAAGGGCTGTTCGATTCTCCAAAGGACCGGGGCGCCGTTCCGCCTTCAAGGATTGGCGGAGAAGGGCGCGCGGCCGCTGGCGAGCGCATCCTCGAGAAGCTCCAGCCTATCCTGGCCCCAGAAAATCTCGCCGTCCAGCACATAGGCCGGCGCGCCGAACACGCCAATGTCGATCGCCGCCAGGCGATTGCGTTCATAGGCGGCGCGAACTTCTTCGGAATTAGCGCTGGCGAGGATGGGCGCCGGATCGAATCCGGCCTCGCGCAGCACATCGGCGAGGACGTCGGCGTCGGCGAGGTTTTCCTGCTTCTCCCAGACGCGCGCGAAGGTTTTCTGGACGAGATCGGCCGGATCGCCGCCCGCTTCGACGACCGCCAGCACCAAGCGATTGGCGAGGTCGGCGTCATAGGGCCAGTTTTTGGGCCACAGATGGAACGACAATTGGCGCTTCTCGCGCCAGCGCTGCAATTCGACCATGCGATAGGCCTGGCGCGCGGGATGACGCTTGGCGAGCGGCAGGCCGCCGGTCTGCGAAAACACTTCGTTCAGCAGCACCGGCTTGTAAACGATGGAGACGTCATGACGATGCGCGATATCGAGGAAAAGCCGGTGGCCGATATAGGTCCACGGGCTGACGAGAGAGAAATAATAGTCGATGCGGCGGGACATGGCGGCTCCGGTGTCGATTATTTCTGGCGTCAGCGCCGCCCCTCATCCCTAGGCGAATGCAGAGCATTCGTCCGCTCCCGCTTCGCCAGAGAAGGGAACGCGCACCCCCTTCTCTCGCGAAGCGGGAGAAGGTGTCATGCGCAGCATGACTGCGGACGAACGCCACGCGTTCGCCTTGGGATGAGGGGCGGCGCAACCCTTCGAAGTCACGGCGCCACTCACGCCGCCTTCGCCTTCTCCCCGAACCGCCCGTAGAACGTCTCGCCCTTCTTAGCCATTTCGATCAGCAGCGCGTTGGGCGCAAAGCGCTCGCCGTGCTTGGCGGCGAGCGATTGGGCCAGCGCGACAAAGCGCGCCACGCCCATGCCGTCGATATAGGAGATGGTGCCGCCGGCGAAGGGCGCAAAGCCGAAGCCGAGGATCGAGCCGACATCGGCCTCGCGCGGATCGATGACGACCTTCTCCTCCATGCAGCGCGCCGCCTCCAGGGATTGCGTGACGAGAAAACGGTCCTTCAGTTCCTGCACGCTCAGCGTATCAGGATCGATCGCTTTGCCGGCGATTCTGCCAAGCCCCGGCCACAGGCTCTTGGGTCCTTTCTCGGGATAATCGTAGAAGCCCTTGCCGTTCTTGCGGCCAAAGCGCTTTTCGCCGACGACCATCGCTTCCAGAACCTTCTCCTGCGCGGGGTCGATGGCGTTGGGGCCGAGGTCCTTTTTCGTGGCGACGAGGATTTTCCACCCAAGGTCGATCCCCACCTCGTCGTTGAGCGAGAGCGGGCCGACCGGCATCCCGGCCATTTTGGCGGCGTTTTCGATCATGGCGGGCGGCACGCCCTCCATCAGCATCAAATGGCCCTCGCGGATGTAATTGCCGACGCAGCGATTGGCGTAGAAGCCGCGGCAATCGTTGACGACGATCGGCGTCTTCTTGATCGCGCGCACGTAATCCATCGCGACGGCGAGCGCCTTGGCGCCGGTCTTCTCGCCCATGATGATCTCGACCAGCATCATCTTGTCGACGGGCGAGAAGAAATGCACGCCGATGAAATTCTCGGGCTTCAGCGAAGTCTGCGCCAGCGAGGTGATCGGCAGGGTCGAGGTGTTGGTCGCGAAAATGACATCGGGGCCGACGACGCTTTGCGTGTTCTTTGTCGCTTCCGCCTTGACGGCGCGATCCTCGAACACCGCCTCGACGACAAGATCGCAGCCGGCCAGATCCCCGTAATCGGCGCTGGCCGTGATGCGCGCCAGCAGTGCGTCGCGGTCGGCCGATTTGGCGCGGCCCTTGGCGATCTGATTGCTGATGAGCTTTTGCGAATAAGCCTTGCCCTTGTCGGCCGATTCCTGGTCGCGGTCGATCAATACGACGTCGAGCCCGGCATTGGCGGTGACATAGGCGACCCCGGCGCCCATGAAGCCGGCCCCGATAATGCCGATCTTGCGCAATTTGGTCGCGGGAACGTCGGCGGGGCGGCGGGCGCCCTTGTTGAGCTCGCCCATCGAGACGAACAGCGAGCGGATCATCGCCGCCGCCTCTTTCGAGCGAAGGATTTTGGCGAAATAGCGGCTCTCGACGGCTAGCGCCAAATCCATCGGCAATTGCAGGCCTTCGAACACGCTCTGCAGCACCGCCTTGGCGGCGGGGTAATTGTCGTAGGTTTCGCGCCGATAGATCGCATTGGCCGGCGGCCAGATCATCATGCCGGACGGCGAGAAGACGCGCCCGCTCGGCAGTTTGAATTTGGGATCGTCCCATGGCGCCTTGGCGCCGGGATTGGCCTTGACCCAATCCTTGGCGCGCTGGACGATCTCGCCCTGCGGCGCGACGTCGTGGATCAGTCCCATCGCCTTGGCCGCGTTGGCGCGCAATTGCTCGCCCTTGAACAGCATTTGCAAGGCGTCGCCCGTTGGCATCAACCGCGAGACGCGCTGCGTGCCGCCGGCGCCGGGGAACAGGCCGACCTTGATCTCCGGCAGGCCGAGGCGCGTCTTCTCGCCATCGGAGGCGATGCGGTAATGGCAGGCGAGCGCCAGTTCGAAGGCGCCGCCCATGCAGGCGCCGTGGACCGCCGCGGCGAAAGGCTTGCCAGAGGTTTCGAGCCGCCGATAGACGAGCGACAATTGGCGCGACTGATCGAAGAAGAAGCGCATCGCCGCTTCCTCGCCCTCGGCTTTGACGAGACGCCCATATTCCTTGCCGAGCCCCTGCAGCATGGTGAGGTCCGCGCCGCCGGAAAAGGCGTCCTTGCCGGACGTCACCACGGCCCCTTTGATCGAAGCGTCGCCGGCGATTCGATCGACGATGGCGCCGAGCTCCTCGGTCACCTCGGCGGTGATCACGTTCATCGAGCGGCCAGGCATGTCCCAGGTGACAAGCGCGACGCCGTCGGCATCGGTCTCGAAACGGAAATTGGCGTAGGTCATGGGTCTCTCCGCTCTGTCAGACGCGTTCGATGATGGTGGCCGTGCCCATGCCGCCGCCGATGCAAAGCGTGATGAGGGCCGTCGACTTGCCGGTGCGCTCGAGTTCGTCGAGCGCCGTGCCGAGGATCATCGCGCCGGTCGCCCCGAGCGGATGGCCCATCGCAATCGCGCCGCCATTGACGTTGAGCTTATTGGGATCGACGTCGAAAGCCTGCTGGAAGCGCAGCACGACCGAGGCGAAGGCCTCGTTGACTTCGAACAGATCGATGTCGTCGATCGTCATGCCGGCCCTGGCGAGCACTTTCTTGGTGACGTCGACCGGGCCGGTCAGCATGATGGCGGGTTCCGACCCGATATTGGCGAAGGCGCGGATGCGCGCGCGCGCCTTGAGGCCGGCGCCCGAGCCCGCCTTGGCCGAGCCCAGCAGAACCGCGGCGGCGCCGTCGACGATGCCGGACGAATTGCCGGCGTGATGGACATGCACGACCCGCTCGATTTCGGGATGGGCCTGAATCGCCACCGCGTCGAAGCCGCCCTGCTCGCCCATCATGACGAAGGAGGGTTTCAGGGCGGCGAGCGACTGCATGTCGGTTTTGGGGCGCATGTGCTCGTCGTGATCGAGCAGGCTGATGCCGTTGACGTCGCGCACCGGCGTGATGGACTTCTTGAAATGGCCGGCGCCCCAGGCGGCGGCGGCGCGCTTTTGCGATTCCACAGCATAGGCGTCGACGTCGTCGCGCGAAAAACCGTATTTGGTGGCGATCAAATCGGCCGAAACGCCCTGCGGCATGAAATAGGCGGGGATGGCCAGCGAGGGATCGACCGGCCAGGCGCCGCCCGCCGCGCCGATGCCGACGCGGCTCATCGATTCGACGCCGCCGCCGATCGTCATGTCGTGCTGGCCGGCCATGATCTGCGCGGCGGCGAAATTGACGCTGTCGAGGCCGGAGGCGCAAAAGCGATTGATCTGCACGCCGGGAACCTGATCGCCGAGGCCCGCCGCCAGCGCGCCCATCCGCGCGATGTCGCCGCCGGCCTCGCCGACCGGATCGACGCAGCCCATCACGACATCGTCGATCAAATGCGGATCGAGATGGTTGCGCTCCTTGATCGCGCGCAAGGCGGTTGCGGCCAGATGCAGGGTCGTGGCCGTATGCAGCGAACCGTCCGGCTTGCCGCGCCCGCGCGGCGTGCGCACGTGATCGTAGATAAAGGCGTCGGTCATTGGCGGTCTCCTGCGGGCGGCTCACAGCCGCGATGATTCAAGTCTCACGATCGGGATGCTGATGGTTGCCGACATCGGCGATTTTCGCGGCGCTCAGCCATTCCTCGGTGCGCTGTCCCGGCAGATCGGCCAAGGTCGCGAGCCAGGGCAGCCTCCCCTCGATCCCCAGCTGATGGCGCGGGCCGAACCTTGCGGGATCGTCGAGACTGCCGAGCGTCACGCTGATGCGGTTGCGACCCTTCATTTGGTAAGTCAGCGGCGTGCCGCAAGCGGCGCAGAAGCCGCGTTCGGCGATTTCGGAGCTGGAATATTTGGCGGGCGTCCCGCGCGTGAAGACGAGATCGGCCGATTTGACGCCGGCGAACGCCATGAACGGCCCGCCGCCCGCCTTCTGGCACATGCGGCAATGGCAGATTCCCGGCGAGGCCGGAGCGGCGGCAAACCGATAGCGAACGGCGCCGCACTGGCAGCCGCCGGCAAAAGGCGGCGCGGAAAGTTCGTCAGACATTTTTCCTCCCCCTGTCGCCGCTTTGGCTACCACCCTTCGTCATTGCGAGCGGAGCCCGGACAAATGCTACGCATTTGTCTTGAGAAGCAAGCCAGGCGTCGTGACCTATCAAGAAACGTTACGACGCCTGGGTTGCTTCGCTCCGCTCGCAATGACGGTTGGAGTTTACGCGGTTCAATTCACATCCTCAGAACGCCTCCGCCGGCAGCGCCATGATCGAGCCGGCGCCCGCGCTCAATCGCGCCAGATGCGCGCCGGCCTCCGGCATCATACGCTCGTTGAAGAACTTGGCGACAAGGAGTTTGGCGTCCAATTCCGCGCTCGAGCCGCCCTTGGCTTTCCTCGCGAGCACCGCCTTGGCGATGCGCGCCCACATATAGGCGAGCAGGGTCAGGCCGAAGAGATGCATGTAATCGTTCGAGCCGGCGCCGGCGTTGTCGGGATTGCCCATGGCGTTCTGCATCAGCCACATCGTCGCCTGCTGCAATTGGCCCGAGCCCGCCTTCAACCCGGTGAGATAGGGCGCGAGCTCGGCGTCGGCCTTGTTCTGCGCGAGGAAGCTTGAAATCTCGGCAAAGAACGCGGTGACCGCGCGGCCGGCGTCCTTGGGCAATTTGCGCCCGACGAGATCGAGCGCCTGGATGCCGTTGGCGCCTTCATAGATCATCGAAATGCGGGAATCGCGCACGAACTGCTCCATGCCGGTCTCCGCGATATAGCCCGAGCCGCCGAACACCTGCTGCGCCTTGACGGCGTTGGCGAATCCCGTGTCGGTGAAGACGCCCTTCAGCACCGGCGTCAGCAGGCCGAGCCGGTCCTCGGCGGCCTGGCGCGCGGCGGCGTCCGGCGAGCGGCGCGCCTCGTCGCCCGAAAGGGCGGCCCATAGCATGGCGGCGCGCGCCGCCTCGTTGAAGGCGCGGATTTCGAGCAGCATGCGCCGCACATCCGGATGGACGAGGATCGGATCGGCCGGCTTGCTCACGTCCCGCGCGCCGGTCAGCGCGCGCCCCTGCAGGCGCTCCTTGGCGTAGGCGGCGGCGTTCTGATAGGCGACTTCGGACAGCGCGAGGCCCTGCACGGCGACGCCCATCCGCGCATCGTTCATCATCACGAACATCGCGGGAAGGCCGCGGTTGGCCTCGCCGACCAGCCAGCCCTTGGCGCCGTCATAGTTCAGCACGCAAGTCGAATTGCCGTGAATGCCCATCTTGTGCTCGATCGAGCCGCAGGTGACGCCATTGGGCTCGCCGAGCGAGCCGTCCTCGCGCACGGCGATCTTCGGCACGACGAACAGCGAGATGCCCTTGACGCCGGCGGGCGCGCCCTCGATCCGCGCCAGAACGAGATGGATGATGTTTTCGGTGAGATCATGGTCGCCGGCCGAAATGAAAATCTTCTGGCCGGTGATCGCATAAGCGCCGTCCTTGAGCGGGACGGCGCGCGTCTTGATGAGGCCAAGATCGGTGCCGCATTGCGGCTCGGTCAGGTTCATCGTGCCGGTCCACTGGCCCGAAGCCATTTTGGGCAGATAGGTCTTTTTCTGCGCGTCCGTGCCATGGGTGTGCAGCGCCGCCATAGCGCCGGCCGTCAGGCCGGGATACATCGCGAAAGCCTGGTTGGCGGAAACAGCGAATTCGTTGAGGACGAGCGCGAGGAAATAAGGCAGGCCCTGGCCGCCATAGGCCGGATCGCCGGCAAGGCCGCCCCAGCCGCCCTCCGAGTAGGCTTTATAGGCTTGCCTGAAGCCCTTGGGGGTCGTCACCCGGCCGTCGGCATGGCGCGTGCAGCCTTCGATATCGCCCGACCGGTTGAGCGGCTGCAGCACTTCCTCGGCGAGCTTGGCGCCCTCGCTCAGCACGGCCTCGACGACATCGAGCGGCGCCTCGGAAAATCCCGGCAGATTGTCGTAGCGGGCATAATCGAAGACATCGCTGAGCAGGAAAAGGGTGTCGCTGACGGGCGCTTTATAGCTGGGCATGGACGGGCGTCTCCCGAAAAGGGGCGGAGGCGAAAAGCAAGCTCCGCGGTCGTTCGTTCATATGTAAACTATCGACTCGAAAAACGCAAGTCCCTGCGCCTTCCGTCATTGCGAGCGAAGCCGGACGAACGCGGAGCGTTCGTCCGGCTTCGCTCGCAATGACGCCCGTCTTTACCCCCGCGCGAGCCGTTTCAGCACGGCTTCGGGGCTGGCGTAGGCCTCCTGCCGATCGACGCTCCAGTAGCGCAATTCGTCGAGCGGGATCGGGACGCCGGTGACCGCGCAGCGCACGAAGGCGCCGGGCCGCAGGATGCGGAAGTCGCCGTCCAGGAATTCGACGCGCGCCTCGGCCGCGCCTGTGGGGTGTCGATCGAACCGGTTCATGCGGGACTCGTCTTCGCTGGGGATGGCCGCGCGCCAAAGCCGCCCGCCGCTCCCGAACCTTTTAAGTTGCCATAGCCTATCGCCGCGGATAATTCCATTCCCTTGGAGGCGATCGCTTCCGCGCCAAAGGGAGGCGATCCGCAATGAAACTCGATTGGACGGTCGCCGCGATCGTCACCGGCGGCGCCTCGGGGCTCGGCGAGGCGACATCGCGCAGCCTGGCGGCGGCCGGCGCCAAAGTCGCCATTTTCGACGTGCAGCGCGAGCGCGGCGAAGCGGTCGCCAAGGAGATCGGCGCGCTGTTCGTCGAGGCGGACGTCACCAGCGAGGCGAGCCTCGAGGCCGCCTTCGCCGCGGCGCGCAAGGTCCATGGCATCGAGCGCGTGCTCGTCTGCTGCGCCGGCGTCGGGCCGGCCAAACGCACCGTGTCGAAGAAGCGCGACACCGGCGAACTCGTCGCCCATGAGATCGCCATGTTCCGCCGCACCATCGAGATCAACCTCATCGGCACGTTCGCGATGGTCGCCAAAAGCGCCGCCGCGATGGCCTCGCTCGAGCCCGTCTCGAACGACGGCGCGCGCGGCGTGATCGTCACCACCGCCTCGGTCGCCGCGCAGGACGGCCAGATCGGCCAAGCCGCCTATGGCGCCTCCAAGGGCGGCGTGCTGGCGATGACGCTGCCGATCGCGCGCGACCTGGCGAGCTTCGGCATCCGTGTGATGACGATCTTGCCGGGCCTGTTCCATACCCCGATGTTCGACGGCCTGCCCGAAGAGGCGCGAAAAGCGCTCGCCGCCTCCGTCCCCTTCCCCTCGCGCCTCGGCCGCCCCGACGAATATGCCGAACTGGTGCGGACCATCATCGCCAACGACATGCTGAACGGGACCTATGTCCGGCTCGACGGCGCCTTGCGCATGGCGCCGAAGTAGAGGTGGTGGCGGAGCGCGCGCGCGGGCCACGCCGCCGAGACGCCGTCAAGTCGCTTCGCGACTCCTTCGCTTCGCTTCGGCGCCTTCGGCGTGACTGCGTCTCAGCGGCGCGGCTTTTGCTTACCATGTTCCTTTGGTGAGCGATGCGGCCCATAGGCCGTCATCGCGCACCAAAGGAACATGGAGGCCAAACGCCATCGCCGCGCGGAGCTGTCAAGGTTCGCTGAGCCGGCGAATGCTCTTGCATTCGCCTGGGCGAAGCGACCGCCGAAGGCGGCTTGACCTTTACAGCGAGCACGGCGATGGCAGCGCGACGGGGCAGAATGAAACGCCCGCCGCAACCGCGCGGTTCTCCTTGACGCTTCGCCCGCCGCTCCGTATATGCCCGGCTCCGGCGCGGCCTCTAGGCGCGCTATGGCGGGGTAGCTCAGCTGGTTAGAGCAGCGGAATCATAATCCGCGTGTCGGGGGTTCGAGTCCCTCTCCCGCTACCAATTCCCCAACCGTCATTGCGAGCGAAGCCCGGACAAATGCTTCGCATTTGCCTTGAGAAGCAACCCAGGCGTCGTGCCCTATCAAGAGAGGTCACGGCGCCTGGGTTGCTTCGCTTCGCTCGCAATGACGGTATGCGATCAAAAAAACGGCCGCCCGTATCGGGGCGGCCAGTTCATTGGGGTCGATTGCCTCTTACGGTCTGCTCGCTACTCGTCCTCGCTCTCGGGCAGGTCGTTGCGCCCGTCGGCGTTGCGCGCGTCGACCGCGGGGTCGCCGAGCGAAGCATTGACCGGCATATCGTTCTTGCGCTGCTCGTCGATGATCTTTTCCTTCAGCGCGCGCGAAGCCTCTTTCAGCTCGTCCAGCGATGGACGCGCCGCGTCCTTGACGGGTTCTCGATCCATGGCGGCCTCCTCTCTATTCCACCGCGATGCCGGTTCCCTTGTGCACGGGAACCGCTTTGGCGTCGTCCGCCGTCAGGGTGCCGTGCGGGGCTTTGGGATCCCGCGCCGGCCGGCCCTCGCCATGCGGGGTCTTGTCGCCGGGCGGCAGGCCGAACGCGTCCTCGATGGCGGCTTTGGCCTTCTTGCCTGCGCTTTCGCCGTGCTTGGGGCGCCTGGTGTCCATATCGCTCTCCTGGAATCCGCCGAAAAGAGATAAACGGCGAACTTGCAAGAGAGTTCCGCAACGGCCGGCGCACAAAACACGACGTCTGGCGTTCTCGTTGACCTTGATCGCCCCGTTCCTGTCGCCGACGGATTGCCTTAAAGCGTCACGCCCTTCTTCTTCATCTCCTCGCGCATGCGTTTCAGCATGTCGACCGACAGCTTTTGTTTCCAGACGTCGACGAGGCCGGCGATGTCGTTGGACAACGACGGCTCGATCTCGACAAATCTCCGGCCGCTCGGGGAAGCGAAGAAGGCCAAGGCGTCCTTGACCTCCTGCTCGCTCATGCGCGCGGCGAGGCGGGCTGCCGCGCCGTCGACGACTTCTTGTTCGGTCTTCACGAATTCCGGAACCAGCGCCAACAGGACCGGGTGCAGGCTGTCCGTGAGTTCCGGCCGCGTCGCCAGGACGTTGTGCTCGAGCTTGCCAAGCAGGTCGGGAACGATCGTATCGAAGGAGCGCGCCATGCCCGAAGCGACGACGAGGCCTTTCGCCGCTTCGAGGGCGCTCGGATTCGGCGCGGCGTCGACGACATAGACGGCGGACCCGACGATTGCGGCCATCGCCACAAGGAACAGCGTCTTCAATCGCTTGGAATGGAACATCATGGCAGTCTCCTTGCCGCGGGGCCGGATCTCGATCGAGCCGCCCAATCTCTTGGGATCGCAATCCCGCGCCCGCGACCTATGGGCGGCGTCCTGTCGCCATGCTCGCAACAAAACCTCGGCGTGTCATCGCTCGTTTGGCGTTTGGCCCGCGCGAAACCCGGCGGCGCCGGCGCCCCGATCTGGCGCATTGGCGTTCGGCATGCGATGTCTGGCGAACGGGGGCGAAGGAGGGGGCGGCCATGGTCAGGTTTGTTTGCGTGATGGCGGCGTTGCTGTCAGCGGCGACGATAATTCCTGGCGAAGCCGCGACGTTTCACAGAACCACCCAGCAGGGGCGCGCCGTGACGATCGCCACCCATGCGAGCTGGGACACGGGTTGCGCGGGCGGGCCTTCGCCGATCGCCATCGTCTCGCCGCCCCAGCACGGCGCCTTGTCGATCACGCCGGCGGCCGCCAAGATCGAGCGCATCGACGCCGGCCAGGCCAATTGCCTGGGCCACGCCATCACCGCCAACGCCGTGATCTACACCCCGGCGCAAGGCTTCCGAGGGACGGACCAGTTCTCCTACACCTCGACCTCGATGTCGGGCAAAGTGGCGATGCATCAGGCGACCGTCGACGTAAGGTAGACGCGCCGCGCCTTAAGCGACTTTCTCCAGGATCTTTTCCATCTCGGCGGCCGTGAAGGCGCGCAAGGTCTGCCCGCGGATGTTGCCGAGCTTGGCGACGTTCAACGCCAGCGCGCTGACGGTAGCGTCATCCGGCGCGTCGATGATCGTCACAAGGTCATATGGCCCCTGGATCCACAGCAGTTCCTTCACGCTCGCTCCCGCCTGTTTGGCGGCTTTCTTGAAGGCTTCCGAGCGCTTGACGGAATCTTTGACGTTGTGAATTCCCTGTTCCGTGAAGGCGGCAAGCAGGACATAGGTCGCCATGGGTTCGTCCTCCCGGCGGGAAATCCAAAGCGCCGGCCGCCCGCCAACGCGCGCGGCGCCCGCGGGGAGTTCAGCATCGATTTGGCGGGGTTGCAATGTGGATAGGGGGCGGCGGAAGGAGCCTACGGGGGCTCGGATTTCTGGCATGGCGGTCGAGACCCGTCGATCGACGCTGAGCCAATTGATAACATCGCTTGGGAGGATGGCGGGCGATGGCGCCTCAACGCGGGTCAATGAAGCCGATTATAAAGCGCCATCATGAAAAATACGGACATAACACAGCAAACCAGGCCAACGAAACGCAACCGCCATACGCCAACACCCAATTCGATGCATTTTCTCTCAAATGGCATCGCGACGAGCCATCCGTATTTTGATTTTGCAATCTTCAAAAACATTGCTCGGGCTTTGTGAGCAAAAAACAAGAGAAATACGCCAGCGAGCAAGAAAATCGCCATGAAAAATATAGTATAGGGAACAATTGCGGGTTTCACGCTGTTCTCATTACAAATTCGGCGTGGCGACAGGTTCGAGTGTTTACGGTGTTTACGGGGACATGATACGCATTGCGCGATAGCGGATGCACGTATTCGGTTCGCGGCTGAGCAAGTAGCGTCCATGCGCATGATAGCGCATATTCGCAATTCGCTTTCGCACCTGTCTTGCAGCCCGGCGCCAACATAACAGCGCTACCCGTCGCGCTGCCATCGCCGTGCTCGCCATCAAGTCCAAGCCGCCTTCGGCGGTCGCTTCGCAAGAGCTTCGCGAGACTTGACCGCTCCGCTCGGCGATGGCGCTTGGCCTACAAGTCCTTTTGGTGAGCGATGGCGGCCTCCGGGCCGCATCGCGCACCAAAAGGACTTGTAGGTAAAAAGCCGCGCCGACGAGACGCAGTCACGCCGAAGGCGCCGTAGCGAAGCGGAGGAGTCGCGTAGCGACTTGACGGCGGCTCGGCGGCGTGGCCCCCATCCCGCGATTCCGGCGACGCGGACTCGCGCACCCTACCGATGACAGACCATTTTCACGCTTTGTGCAATCAGCGACACGCTGTCCGTATTCACCGGTTTTCTGTCCGCCCACTTATAGACGCCATCCTTGTTGTAGAAGATCTGTTTCGTAACAAGGCTCTTACCGGACATGTTTTCTTTGCAATTCACCTGGACAGCCGATATCACGCCGTCGCCTATTACCTCATTCTCGGTCCCGGCGCACAGCGCATGTAAGTATTGGGTGATTCCATCGGCATTCCTGACGATGCTGTTCATATCGACACACCCGCCAAATCCGCCGTCCTTCCCTGATTTCACCCATTTATGATTTGCGTCCTGCGCCCAAGCCGGCAGGACGAACAACGCCAAGACGGCGAGGCTGAACAATTTTCTCACGTGGCGTCCCCCCAAATCGATTGTAGTCGATCGACTGTGGACCCTACCGGCTGGTTCCGCAATCGAGCCACGTAGGGCTGCCGCGCTCTGCCAGCCCCGGCGCCGTACATGAGAGCGCCGGGCGTCGCGCTGCCATCGCCGTGCTCGCCATCAAGTCCAAGCCGCCTTCGGCGGTCGCTTCGCAAGAGCTTCGCGAGACTTGACCGCTCCGCGCGCCGATGGCCGTTGGCCACCATGTTCCTTTGGTGCGCGATAGCGGCCTTCTGGCCGCTTCGCTCACCTAGGGAACATGGAGGCTATTTGCCGCGTCGATGCGACGCAGTCACGCCGAAGGCGCCGAAGCGAAGCGGAGGAGTCGCGTAGCCCGGACGAATGCTTCGCATTCGCCTAGACTTGACGGCCGCTCGGCGGCGTGGCCCCCGCGCCCACCCTGATCAACCCGCTTCAGCGTAGAAGCGGGGCGAGTTCAACCACAAGCGCAACGAGTAAGAGAACGCCGAGGATGGCGTAGGCCATCTGCCGCGCGAATGACAGTATGTCACTGCTCGGTCGACGCTTCTCCTCAGGGTCACCAAGTCTGAAGACTGGCATTCCCCAGTGTAAGTATGGAGAAATGAACGATTCGTTACTGACGTCCGCGCGACTTCCGCTACGGCATCGGCGGTTCGCCGGCGCATCCCCTGGGACCGCGACCGTCCCGGTCGCCTCTTCTTGCAACGGCGGCCTTTAGGATCGCCGTTCCTGAGCAGGCGGGACGCCCGCGCTCCCAGTGAAGCCTCGGAAGGCTCCTTTTGGCGCCTTTTACGTCATTGCGACCCGCGCCGTCGCGCCGAACGCCCGCCCTATTGCAGCGAAATCGCCAATCCGCTGAGATCGGCGTTGACCATCAAGCCGGTCTGGCGCCCGTTGAGTTCGAGGAGCGCGCCTTTTTCGTTGCTCAGCACGAGCGCCCGCGCGCCGGTGAAGATGGCGGCGCCGGCGCCGGCGGCGCCGTAGACGCCCGCGACATCGGAGGGCTGGTTGATGTGGCTGACCCGGCCGGCGAGATAGGTCTGCGACGCCCCGAACACCAGGCCGGCGTCGATGCCGCCGATCGCCAGGCGGTATGTCCGGCCGTGAAACGTCAGCGTGCCGTTGCCCCCGGAGGCGCCGAGGAACCAGCCGCCCTTGAACACCGAGATGCGGATGGTTCCGCTATCGGCGTAAGCGGCCGAAGAGAAGCTCGCGCCCATCAAGGCGACGAGGGCGACAAGGGCGTTGCGAAATCCTATCGAGCGCATTTTTTTGGCCTTCATGCTTGGGCGCCGCTGCGCCGCTATGGGAGGGGCTCAGCCAGCCCAGGGCGATAAACTTGACCGGGTCTGTTCAAAAGGACCTCTTCCAGACCACGCTATCTGAGTCGCTGGGGCAGGGATAGAACCGATCGAGTTCACGAGATATGGAACGAACCGTCGGAGGCAGATGACCTCCTTGTTTGCTTGGCGGAGCGGCGCGCGAAAGGAATTTGAAGTCAAGGACGCGCAATTGCGCGCCGCCTCCGGCGGCGACCGCGTTCGCGGTCGTCCATGAGTTCAAATTCCTTTCGCGCATAATCGCCTGCAAGCAATGAATGAAGGCGTGGCGCCGGGATCAGCGCTAGTCTCCGCGTGTGTTTGAACCCGCACGCCGACGCCAGCTTGACGCTCGCGCCGCGACACTCGATATTTCGCCCCATCGGCCCCAATGCGCCATGCCAAGCTAGCCCGTGAGCGAACGCCATGCCGTTTTGCCGCCGACCTCTCCTCCTTGCGCTCTGCGCGCTTGGCGCCCTCAGCGCCACGCCAAACCGGGCGTTCGCCGGCGTGCTTGTGGCGCAGGCCGCCCCGGCGACGGCGGAGCCTAGCGCAGCGCCCCACCCGGCCGTCGCGCAGAGCGAGTGCGACCGGCTGGCGGCGCCGCCCGTCGCGCTGGCGGTTTCCGCCGACGTCGCCAATGCCAAACCGCCGGTCGATTGGGCGCATGCCGTGGACGTGTGTTCGGCGGAAGTGGACGCCAATCCGCGCGAGCCGCGCCTGCAATATGAACTCGGCCGCGCCTACTTCCAGCTCAAGAATTATCAGCAGGCGGTGCGGCGCTATCGGATCGCCGCCGACGCCGGCTACGGCCAGGCTTTGTCCGATCTTGGCGTCGCCTATATCCAGGGGTACGGCGTGATCAAGAACGAGCAGACCGCCTTCGACCTGTTCAACAAGGCGGCGGCGGCCGGCAATCCCTCGGGAATGCAGAATGTCGGCTCGATGTTCGGCAACGGCTTTTTCGTCAAGCGCGATGCCTCGAAGGCGCTCGAATGGTACGAAAAGTCGATCGAGGCGGGAAATGCCGGCGCGCTCGGCGCGGCCGGCGTCATCTATTTCAACGGCGACGGCGGGCCGCCCGATTACCAGGTCGCCGCGCAATATTTCCAGCAGGCCGCCGATCTTGGCGACGGATTTTCCTTAAAATTCCTCGCCATTATGTATGAGCGCGGCTTGCTGGGGCCGGTGGATCTCGAAAAGGCGGGCGCGCTACGCGCCAAGGCGCAGATGGTCGATCCGCAAAGCCAGGACCCGAACGTGCCGCCGCCGGCCCCGGCCGCGCCTGCCCGAGTCGGGGGCGGCGGCGGCGGCGGCGGCGGCGGCAATCGCCCCGGAGGGGGCGGCGGCTCCGACGCCGGCTGCGCCAACACCCAGTTCTGCACCGGAACCGTTCACGTCAACCGCTGGCACGGCATGGCGACCCACCTGCCCCGCTGCTGGCCGTTCTGCACGGTGCAGTAGCGGAGGGCGGCGTCAGGGCTCGCCCATTCCCTCCCCGCAAGGGGGAGGGAGAAGCAGCGCTCACCGCGTCCCCGTCCCGCGCAGCCTGCCGACGATTCCCGTCGGCACGAAATAGACCGCCAGGATGAACATCAGGCCGAGCCACAGCAGCCAGCGGTCGGGGTGGAACAGGCCGGGCAGGATCGGCAGGCCGGCCTCGCTCGCGGCGGCGGAAAGCGCGCCCATCAACGCCTGCAGGTAATTTTGCGCCAGCACGAACAAAGCCGCGCCGGCGATCGCGCCATACATCGAGCCCATGCCGCCGATCACCACAATGACGAGAACGTCGATCTGGATCGAAAAGGCGAGCGCCGTGTCGGGCCCGGTATAGTGCAGCCATAGGGCGCTCAGCGCGCCGGCCGCCGTCGCGCCGGCCGCCGAAATGCAGGTCGCCAGCGTGCGGTGGAACACGATGCGGTAGCCGAGCGCCTCGGCGCGGAACGGATTTTCGCGGATCGCCTGCAGCACGCGCCCGAACGGCGAATTGACGATGCGCAGCAGCATGAGAAACAGCGCGGCGCAGACGACGAACACCAGATAATAGCTCAGCACGCGCCCCGATATGGCGATGCCCAGGACGTCGAAATCGAACAGATGGAAGCCGGGGCGCAGGACCTCGGGAACCTGAAACGAGCGCCCATCCTCGCCGCCCGTCAGCCAGGAGAGCTGCGAGGCCAGCACGTTGAAGGCATAGGCCACCGCCAGCGTCACCATGGCGAAGAAAATCGTCTGCACGCGCAGCGAGAACAGCCCGATCGCCAGAGCGAGGACGACCGAGACGAACATGGCGGCGGCGATGCCGAGCGCCAGCGCGCCCCAGCTTGGCCCCAAGCCATAGAGCGCGATCGCCACGCCGTAAGAGCCGGCGCCAAAAAACATCACATGGGCGAAGGACACGATGCCGGCATAGCCGAGCAGCAGGTCGTAGGCGGCGACCAGCAGGATATAGACGCAGATTTTCGCCGCGACATTGAGCGGCTTGGCGCCGGGAAACAGGAACGGCGCCAGGAAAAGAGCCAGCACGATGACGATCAGCAGCGCGGCAAGCGCGCGGCTGCGCGGCGGATCGCCCGACAGGATCATCATCGCCCGCTCACCGGATAAAGTCCGCGCGGGCGCCACAGCAGCACGACGACCATCAAAAGAATGTTGGAGACCAGCGCCAGTTTGGGCGCGAGAAACCCCGCGTAATTGGCGATCAGCGCGACGAGGATCGCGCCGGTGAAACAGCCGCCGACCGAGCCGAGGCCGCCTATGATGATGACGATGAACACCAGCACCAGCAATTCGCCGCCCATCGAGGCATGCACCTGCTCGCGGTAGAGCGCCCATAACACGCCCCCCAAGCCGGCAAGGCCGGAGCCGGCCATGAACACGCCGACGAACAGCCGGTCGATGCGATAGCCGAGCGCCTCGACCATCTCGCGATTCTCGACGCCGGCGCGGATCAACAGGCCGATCTTGGTGCGGTTGAGGATTAGCATCTGCGCGGCGAATACGACTAGTCCGACGGCGGTGGCGACGAGGCGGTATTTCTCGATCGCCGCATTGCCGAGGATGAACGAGCCGCGGAAGGAAGCGGGCAAGGGCAGGGGGATCTGCTCGGGGCCGAACAAGGCGTAGAGCAATTGCTCGCCGACGATGGCGCCGCCGATCGTCACCAGGATCTGCTTGAGGTGCTGGCCGTAGACCGGCACGATCAACACGCGCTCGAACACGAAGCCCACCGCGCCGCAGACGATGACGGCGGCGAGCAGCGCAAGCAGGAGAACGGCGAGGTTGAGGCCGAAGGAATCGGCCTGCGACCAGGCGGCGAGCGGCAGCAGGATCAGCGTCGCGACATAGGCGCCCAGCGAGATGAAGGCGCCGTGGCCGAAATTGAGCACGTCCATCAGGCCGAACACCAAAGTGAGCCCCGAGGCCATGGTGAAAATCATCATGCCCATCGCGAGGCCCGCGACGGTCAAGGTGACGAAGGTCGAGGTCGAGCCGATGAACGGCGCGGCGCAGGCCGCGACCAGCAGCGGCGTCAGCGCCGGCAGGATGTCGATCCTTTGGCGCGGCAGCGCGGCGCCCGTATCGATCGCGCTCATTGGTGGGCGTCCAGGGAGAGGCCGAGCAACCGGCTTTGCAGTTCCGGGTCTGCGGCCAGCGCCGACATGAGGCCCTGATGGACGATGCGGCCGCTGTCCATCACCCTGACGTGGTCGCCGACTTCCTGGGCGACGCGGAAATTCTGCTCGACGAGCAAGATGGTCACCTGCATGCGTTTGATCTCCTTGAGGCACTCGATCAGCGCGCCGATGATGGCGGGCGCGAGGCCCTTGGTCGGCTCGTCGATCAGCAGCAGACGGCGCGGCTCGACGATGGCCCGGGCGATCGACAGCATCTGCTTCTGGCCGCCCGACAACGAGCCGGCGCGCGACAGCCAGAATTTTTTCAGGGCGGGAAAGAAGCCGAAAATCCATTCGATCCTGGCATCGTCGAGCGGCCCGTCGCGCGCCGCGAGCACGAGATTTTCCTTCACCGTGAGGTCGGAAAACACCGCCATCGTCTCGGGCACATAGGCGACGCCCGCGCGGGCGACGTTCGCGGTGTGGAGCGCGGAGAGCGGCTCGGCGCCGAGCAGGATCTTGCCTTGCGAGGCGCGCCAGAGGCCCATGATCGTGCGAAGCGCCGTCGTCTTGCCCGCGCCGTTGCGCCCGAGCAGCATGGTGGTCTCGCCCTCGGGCGCGACGAAATCGACGCCCTGCAGGATGTGATAACGCCCGATATGGGTGTGCACGCCTTGCAGGATGAGGGTCGCGCTCATGTCGGCCTCGGCCGCTGGACGATGCCGAGATACGCTTCCTGCACGATCGGCGAGGCGATGACGGCGGCGGGCTCGCCGTCGGCGACGAGCTGGCCGTTATGCAGCACGATGATGCGGTCGGCGAGCCAGCGCACGACATCCATCTTGTGTTCGACGAGCAGGATCGTCTTGGTCTTGTCCTGCTTGAGGCGGGCGATGAGATCGAGCACGACGGGAACCTCGTCGACGCTCATCCCGGCGGTCGGCTCGTCGAACATGAAGATGTCGGGCTCGAGCGCCATCATCATCGCCACTTCCAGCTTGCGCTGGTCGCCGTGCGAGAGCGAGGCGGCGCGCTGCTCGCGCCGCGGCGCGAGAGCGACGCGCTCCAGAACGTCCTGCGCGCGCTCGATGAGATCGCGCCGCAGCATCCAGGGCCGCGTCATTTCATAATGAACGCCAGCCGCCGCCTGAACCGCGAGCCGCACGTTTTCGAGCACGCTGAGGCCCGGAAAAAGATTGGTGAGCTGGAACGCCCGCCCGACGCCCGCCCGCGCGCGCTGCGGCGCGCTGCGCTGCGTGATGTCGGCGCCGTTCAGCAGCACGGCGCCGCTGGTGGCGCGCAACTGCCCGGACATCAGGTTGAAATAGGTGGTCTTGCCGGCGCCGTTGGGGCCGACGATCGCCGTCAGTTCGCCCGGATGAAAGACGCAGGAAACCGCGTTGACGGCGATATGGCCGCCGAAGCGGATCGTGATGGCGCGGGTTTCGAGCGAGACGGTCATGGCGTTTGGAGGCCGGCGCGCACCCCTTCTCCCGCGAAGCGGGAGAAGATGGCCTCGCGAAGCGAGGTCGCGGACGAATGCTCCGCATTCGCCTTGGGATGAGGGACTCGAAGCTGGGCACGACGGCGAACGACGATTAAGCCGTGCATCGCCCGAGATGAAGACCGTCTGCGCACCGAGAGGCCCTCATCCGTCATGCTTCGCATGCTGCGTTCTCCCGCGAAGCGGGAGAAGGGGTCCCGCTCCGCCCCTCGCCTATTGCTTGTTGCGGATCGGGATCGTCATGTCCTCGATCTTCAATTCGTTCACCAGTTCGGGGATGCCCCAGGCCACCGCCGGGTCGACCTTGATCTTGAAGTGATACATGGATTGCAACGCCTGATGGTCCTCCTTGCGGAAGATCATCTTGCCCTTGGGCGTATCGAATTCCATGCCCTCCATCGCGGCGATCAGCTTCTCGCTGTCTGTCGATTTGGCCTTCTCGACCGCCGCGACGACCGCCATGGCGGCCGAGAAGCCGCCCGCCGTGAAGAAATCGGGCGGCGCGTTGAAGCGCTTCTGATGCTCGGCGACGAGCCAGTCGTTGATCGGGTTTTTCGGAATGCCGTAATAATAATAGGCGGCGCCTTCCATGCCGGGAAAGCGCTTGTAGGCGACGAGCGCGGGCAGGATGTTGCCGCCCGTCGACAATTCGATGCCGTAGCGGCCGGGGTCGAGATCCTGCACCTTGTCGAGGGGATCGCCGGCGCCGGCCCAGATCACCCAGATGATCTTGCGGCCCGGCTTGTCTTTCAGCGCATCGAACAGGCGCTGGGCGGGGGCGGTGAAATCACTGGTGTTGGCGGGCGCATATTCTTCGGCGGCCAGAGTCGCGCCGGTCTTGGCGAGCGCCTCCTTGAAGGCGGCGACGCCGTCGCGCCCGAAGGCGTAATCCTGCGCGAGCGTCGCGACCGTGACGCCGGGCTTGCCGATCGCCACCGCGTTGGAAATGGCGTCCTGCGAGGAATTGCGCCCGGTGCGGAAGATGTAGCGGTTCCATTTGTCGCCGGTGATCTGGTCGGCGACCGCCGGCTCGACGATGAGGATTTTCTTGTGCTCCTCGGCGACCGGCAGCATGGCGATGGCGGCGGCCGAGGACGAGGTGCCGATCGCGATATCGGCGTGATCGTCCTCATAGGCTTCGGCGAGCGCGGTCTTGGCGATATCCGGCTTGCTCTGGTCGTCCTTGAGAATGATGTTGATCTTGCGCCCGTCGATTTCCATCGTCCCCTTGGTCGCATATTCGAAGCCGAGGCGCAGCCCGGTCTCGGTCTGCTTGGCGTAGGCCTCGAGCGGGCCGGTGCGTCCATAAATCAGCGCGATGTTGAGATCGGCCGCCGAGGCGGCGCCGACCCCGCCGAGAACGCCGGCGGCGAGCGCCATGCCTTTAAGAAAAATGTTCATTGCCGCTCCAGGCGCCGGTTTGAGGGAAAAGCTATCGTGAGGCGACGCCCGCGTCGCGAACGTCGCAAAATTTAGGCGCCGCGCCGATTATTTCGCCACGACCCGCAGAATGGCCAAAGGCGGGGGGACCGTCAAGGCGGGGCGGCCCGAGGTTTGTTCGAGGAGCCTTCCAAGCGTCGCGCTGCCATCGCCGTGCTCGCCGATGGCGTTTGGCCACCATGTCTCTTTGATGGGCGATAGCGGCCTTTTGGGCCGCATCGCGCACCAAAGAGACAAGGAGGCAAAAAGCCACGCCGACGAGCCGCAGTCACGCCGAAGGCGCTGAAGCGTAGCGAAGGAGTGGCGAAGCCCGGATAAATGCTTCGCATTTGCCTAGACTTGACGGCGGCTCGGCGGCGTGGCCCCTCTTGGGCGGTCTCGCAACCCCCACCCGTCCCGCCGCACCGCCCCCGATCTTTCGCTCCCGGGCCGCACTTTGGCCCAGGAATTGCCGCCAACCGCCATTCTGGTGTAACCCACGCCGTGATTTAGGCCTGTCCGGACCCTTGCGGCGCGGGACGGGACGCGGCCCGAAGGGATGAAGGGGATATTGTGACGATTTCCAAAACGCCTCTGCTCGATCGAATTCACGTTCCGCAAGATCTGCGCGCCCTGCCCGAGAGCGACCTGCGCGAGCTCGCCGATCAGCTGCGCGCCGAGACGATCAGCGCCGTCTCGATCACCGGCGGTCATCTGGGCGCCGGGCTCGGCGTCGTCGAACTGACGCTCGCCCTCCATTACGTTTTCGATACGCCGCGCGACCGCATCATCTGGGACGTCGGCCACCAGGCCTATCCGCATAAGATCCTCACCGGGCGGCGCGACCGCATCCGCACCCTGCGCCAGGGCGGGGGCCTATCCGGCTTCACCCGGCGCGTGGAGAGCGAATACGACCCGTTCGGCGCCGCCCATTCCTCGACCTCGATCTCGGCGGCGCTCGGCATGGCGGTGGCGCGCGATCTGTCGCATGACGACAATAGGGTCATCGCGGTGATCGGCGACGGCGCCATGTCGGCGGGCATGGCCTATGAGGCGATGAACAACGCCGGCGCCCTGCATTCGCGCCTCATCGTCATCCTCAACGACAACGACATGTCGATCGCCCCGCCGGTCGGCGCCATGTCGGCCTATCTCGCCCGGCTCGTCTCCAGCCAGACCTATCGTTCGATCCGCGAGACGGCCAAGCAGCTCGCCAAGCGCCTGCCCAAATTCTTCTACGACAAGGCGCGCCTCACCGAGGAATATAGCCGCGGCTTCTGGACCGGGGGCACTTTGTTCGAGGAGCTCGGCTTCTTCTATGTCGGGCCGGTCGACGGCCATAATCTCGACCATCTCCTGCCGATCCTCAAAAACGTGCGCGACCTGCCCAACGGGCCGGTGCTCGTGCATGTCGTGACCAAGAAGGGCAAGGGCTACCCGCCCGCCGAAGCGGCGGCCGACAAATATCACGGCGTCAACGCTTTCGACATGGTGACCGGCGCGCAGGCCAAGCCCAAGGCCAATGCGCCCGCCTACACCAAAGTGTTCGCCAAGGCGCTGATCGACGAAGCCTCGCGCGACGACAGAATCGTCGCCATCACCGCCGCCATGCCGTCGGGCACCGGGCTCGACCTGTTCGAGGCCGCCTATCCCGACCGGACTTTCGACGTCGGCATCGCCGAACAGCATGCGGTGACTTTCGCGGCGGGCCTCGCCACCGAAGGCTACAAGCCGTTCTGCGCGATCTATTCGACCTTCCTGCAGCGCGCCTATGACCAGGTGGTGCATGACGTGGCGATCCAGAACCTGCCGGTGCGTTTCGCCATCGACCGGGCCGGGCTGGTCGGCGCCGACGGCGCCACCCATGCCGGGGCTTTCGATGTCGCCTATCTCGCCTGCCTGCCCAATTTTGTGGTGATGGCGGCGGCGGACGAAGCCGAACTCGTGCATATGACGGCGACCTGCGTCGCCCATGATTCAGGCCCGATCGCCATGCGCTATCCGCGCGGCGACGGCATCGGCGTGGAAATGCCCGAGCGCGGCATTCCCTTGGAGATCGGCAAGGGGCGCATCTTGCGCGAGGGCTCGCGCATCGCGATCCTGTCGCTCGGCACGCGCCTTGCCGAAGCGCTGAAAGCGGCCGAGGATCTGGCGGCGCGCGGCCTTTCGACGACGGTCGCCGATGCGCGTTTCGCCAAGCCGCTCGATCGCGACCTCGTGCTGAGCCTCGCCGAGAAACACGAATTGCTCATCACCATCGAGGAAGGCTCAGTCGGCGGCTTCGGCGCGCATGTGCTCGGCCTGCTCGCCGAAAGCGGCGTGCTCGATCGCGGCCTCAAGGTGAGGACGATGAATCTGCCCGACGCGTTCCTCGATCACGACAAGCCTGACCGGCTTTACGCGAAAGCCGGCCTCGACGCCAAGGCGATCGTCGCCAAGGCGCTGGAGGCGCTGGGCGGCATGGCTAAGAGCCTTAGCGCTTGAGCGAGGGGCCGACGCGCGGCGAGGAGCGGCCGGGCGACGAGGAGCCCGAGGAGCGCCAGCACCGCGTCTTCGTCAATCTTGCCGCCGCCGCCTTCCTGCTGGCTTTGGCCATCGCGGTGATCTGGGTCGTGATGTCGCTCGACGCGCGCCGCAAGCTGGAGAACTGTCTCAATTCGGGGCGCAGGAATTGCGAGGAGCTGTTGCGGTCGGGGGGATAGGGACGCCGGCCGACGATCGCGGCCGTGTCTCAGCTTCTTTGAGGCCGCCGTGGGCGGCCTCGCCGCTCAAGAGAAATAAACCGTTTCGGCGCATGGCGCGCGGCGATGCGCCGAAACGAACGCAGCGGCCAGCCTCGTCAGCCGCCTTGTCTGCGCGAGTTGCGGCCCATCAATCCGTGGCGAGACAGCGCCAGAGCTTGTTGTCCGTCCCGCGGAAATACACCCACCCGTCGGGAGTGACGAAAGGCGTCGCCGAGGTCGTGTTGTTGTTGATGACGTTCTGGGCCGACCCGTCCGTCTTCATCCGCCAGAGCTTGTTGTCCGTCCCGCGGAAATACACCCACTCCCCGAGCACGACGGGAGACGACGAGGTGGTGTTGTTGCCCGGCTGCGACTGCTGGCTCCCGTCGGTGCAGACCTTCCACAGCCGGTTGTCCGTGCCCTGGAACCACACCCATTCGTCGGACGTGACGAAGGGGGTCGACGATGTCGTGTTGTTGTGGATGACGTTCTGGCTCGACCCGTCCGTCTTCATCCGCCAGAGCTTGTTGTCCGTCCCGCGGAAATAGACCCACTCCCCGAGCACGAAGGGAGGCGAGGAGGTGGTGTTGTTGGCCGGCTGCGACTGTTGGGTTCCATCGGTGTGGACTTTCCACAGCCTATTGTCGGTGCCTTGGAACCATACCCATCCGTCGGAAGTGACGCAGGGGGTCGACGATGTCGTGTTGTTGTGGATGACGTTCTGGGCCGTCCCGTCGGTCTTCATCCGCCACAGCTTGTTGTCCGTCCCGCGGAAATACACATACTCCCCGACCACGACGGGGGGCGACGAGGTGGTGTTGTTGCCCGGCTGCGATTGCTGGGTCCCGTCGTTGAAGACCTTCCACAGCCGGTTGTCCGTGCCTTGGAACCATACCCATCCGTCGGAAGTGACGAAGGGGGTCGAAGCGGTGGTGTTATTGCCGACCTGTTCCTGGTTGACGATGATCGTCCCGGGATTGCGAATCCAGGCCTCGTAGGTCATGTTCAGCATCGACTGCTCACAGATGATGCCGATGGAATTCCAGGTGAACATCGCATAGCACAGGCCCGTGGGCATTCCGCTCGGCACACGGACGGAGACATTGTGGTGCTGAAATAGGCTGACCAATTCCGCCAGGGTCCCGTAACCGCAAAGGCTCACGCAGTGATCCTCCGAGGCGTTCTTCGGGTAGTCGTACATCGCCCAACCGCTTGTCCCGGGGGTAACCAGGCCATGGGGATTCGATTGGAAGTCGTCCGCCCCGACGCCGATTTTCACCGGCCCGTGGCTGTAGATGGCGCTCTGCAGAATCGCGGCGTTGTTCCAGTTGACCGAGTTATAGCCGCCGTCGTTGTATGTCCTGTTGTTGAACGGAAAACCATTCGTTTGCATCGTCGTCATGACGGCGGTGAGGCTGGCGCCATTGAGATAGCCATGCGCCGTCGCCCAGGCGACCACAGTCGCCTCCGGAATGAACGTCTGCGGCGCGGCGGTGGCCTTCGCGAAGGCTTCCTCGGCCGAAACGCAGTCGCCGTAGGTGTAGTTGTTCCAATACGACATCTGAGCCGGCCACATCAGGAAGCTCGGGGGGACCGCGATTCTCGCGTCCGGAACATGCGGCATGGCCGCCGCGAGTTCGTGCCGCGGCGACGGGATGGCGCCGCGAGGTAATCGCTTCGTCACATCAATGTTGTCTGCCATATGCCTCTCCTGTTCATCATCGGTCGTCGATGTTGACCTGTGCTGGCATCCCCGCAACGAGGACGAAGCCGTATACGCGAGAGGGCGTCACAAAAAGCAGAGTTCCCATCGTCACAATTTCAAGTCGATCGATGTTTTGTCACGCCTTCCTGTGATGCAAGGAAAAGGCGCGCTCTAGGCTGGCTGGATTGTCGGCGCGTCCGTTCGCCGCCACAGGAGTGGCGAAACTCACGCCCAGCGTCGACAACGGAATGTGGACGTTTTTAATGATCGATCGGCCGGCAGGAGGAAGGGCCGGGCCCGACGATCACCCGCCGAGATTCCTAACGATCGTCGTCGGATTTCGAACCCAGGCTTCGCCCGTGACGTTCATCAGCGATTGGCGGTCGACGATGCCGATGGAGCCCCAAGTAAACATCGCGTAGCAAAGTCCCGTCGGCATGCCCGAGGGCAAATTGACATTAACCCCGCGTCGCTCGAGGAGATCGACCAACGCCGCCAAAAGTCCATAGCCGCAAAGGCTCGCGCAGTGATTTTCAGGCGGGCCCGCCGGAAGGCCGTAGATCGCCCAACCGCTCGTCCCGGGCGTGACCTGGCCCTGCGGGTCGCCGGCGAGATTGGCCGAAGCGACGCCGATCTTCACCGGTCCGACATCGGCGATGGCGCCGTGCAAAGCGGCCGCGTTCGTCCAATCGACCTTATAGAACGGCCCATCCAGATAGGCGGCGCCGTCCAATTGAAACCCGCGCGTCCGCATGAAGCTGGCGAAATTCGACGAGCCGCATTCGCGCGCCGCGAGCAGGACGGCGTCGGTCGGGACGAACGCCTTGGGTTCGGCGCAGGCCTTGGCGAAGGCTTCCTCCGCCCAACTCGAATGGCTTCCCTTGTCGTTCCCCCAAAAGCCGATTTCGATTGGCCAGGCGAGGAAGCTTTCGGGCGCGGCGCCGCCGGCCCTATAGGGCTCGGCGGCGGCGAGTTCGTGGTTGGGCGTTGGAAACTCGCCGCTTGGAGCAAAAATTTCCGCGCCCGAATCGGGCCGATACGGCTCCGCGGCGGCGAGTTCGCTGCGGGGCGTCGGTATCGCGCCGCGCGGCATTTTGGGATTCATTTCCCCTCTCCCTCGAAAACGCGGGCGCTGGGGCGCAGGAAAGCACAGCGGCGCCTTATCGGCGAATTGGCGGCGTCGTGAGCGTGCGGCGCCGTCGGCGGAGACTCCAGGGACTCATTGGAGCCGCTGTTGGAACAGCCTTCCAGCGCCGGCTACGGCGTCGTCGACTCCGGCAAGGCGCAGGCAATGCCAGGCCATGGCGTGGTTGCTCGAAGTGACCGACACGCCGGTCCGCTGCTCAAGCCCGGACACCGCCTCGGCGACGCGCAGGCTGGTGCAGGAGACGAAGATGGCGTCGACCCCTGACGTCGCGGCCATCTGCCGCGCCGCCGCTTCGATCGAGGCGACGGAGATGCGGGCGGCGTCGCGGTCATCGCGCCGGTCGAAGGTGGCGACCGCCGCGATATTGACGCCGCGCCCGTTGAAATAGGCGACGAGGCCGCGATTGATCTGCGGCGCATAGGGTGTGAGAAGGCCGATGTTCTCAGCACCAAGCGCCCGAAACGCCGCCAGCGCGGCGGTGACGGGCGTCGAGCAGGCGACGTTCGGCCGCGCCTTGCGGATCTCTGCGAAGACCGCCTCCTCGCCGAGCGTCATCGTCGCCGAGGTGCAGCCGAACGCCACGACGTCGAGCGGAATGCTCGGCAGGATGAGGGCGACGCTCGGCGCGATTCTCGGACCGATCGCGCGCAGGGTTTCGGGCGTGATGTCGTTGTCGCTGAAGACGCGCGATTCGTAGAAGGCGACGCCGGGCTGGCGCACCAGGGCGCGAAACTCATGCTCCATCGTCTGATCGGTGGCGAGCACCACCAGGCCGATCGCCGCGCGCGAGGCCAGGCCCCCGTCGAGTTCGGACGGCAGCACGCCAAGATCGATCGGCTCGGAGGGTCGGCTTAGGGCGCCGGCGAGATCGAGCGACATGGATTGCCCCTTTGAGGTTCAGGCGGCCAACAGGCCGTCCATGGAAATGGCCGGCGGCCGGCCGGCCACCAGATCGGCGGTAATTCTGGCCGAACCATGCGACATCGTCCAGCCGATATGGCCGTGGCCGGTGTTGAGGAAGAGATTGCCGAAGCCCCGGCGTCCGAAATAGGGAAGGTTGTTGGGGGTCATCGGCCGCAGGCCGGCCCACATTTCGGCGCGCTCGTAATCGGCGCCTTCGGGATAGAGCTCCTGCGTCACCTGCTTCATGAAGGCGAAGTCGGACGGGCTATGGCTCGTGTCGTAGCCGGCGAATTCCGCGGTCGCGGTGACGCGGATGCGGTTCCCGAAGCGCGAGATGGCGACGAGATTGTGCTCGTCGACGCTCGCCACCGTCGGCGGCGCCGGGCGATTGCCGATGGGTATCGTCAGCGAATAGCCCTTGATCGGATAGATGGCCAGCCGAATGCCGATCTTGCGCGCGAGAATGGGACTGTGCGCGCCGAGCGCCAGCACGAACGCCTCGCCCTTGAAGGGGCCGCGGTCGGTCAGCGCCTGCACGATCCTGTCGCCGGCGGTGTCGAGCCCGGTGATCGTCGTGTCGGTGTGGATCGCGCCGCCGCGCTCGACGATCTTGGCCGCCAGCGCGCGGGTGAATTTCGCCGAATCTCCGGTCTCGTCGGTGGGGCAATAGATGCCGCCGGCGATCTTGTCCTTGACGGACGCCAGCGAGGGATCGAGCGCGATGATGCCCTCGCGGTCGAGCAGTTCGATCGTCTGGCCGTCGGATTCGAGCAGCTTCATCCGCTGCACGCCGCTGTCGAGCGCCTGCTGGCCGCGATAGAAATAGACGATGCCGCGCTCGCTGCGATCGTAGTCGATCGCCTCGTCGGCGATGACCTGTTTGAGAACAGTCTGCGAATAGGCGGCGAGGCGATGTTTCAGCAAGGTGTTGCGCCGCGCTTTTTCCGCGGTGCACTCCATCAGGAAGAGCCAGGACCAGGCATAGAGCCGCGGATCGGTCGAGAGCCTGAAGCGCAAGGCCTGGTCTTTGAGCACCAGCGATTTCAGCAGGATCTTTGGCGCGGCGGGCGACGACCAGACGAAGGAATGGCCGGGCGCGATCATCCCGGCGTTGCCCCAGCTCGCTTCGGCGGCGACCTCGCCATGGCGTTCGAGAAGGACGACTTCGTGACCGTCCTTCTGCAACTGATAGGCGGTGGTGACGCCCACCACGCCGCCCCCGAGCACCACGATGCGCATAAGTCCCCCATATCGTTGCGCGATTATTGCATCCCGACGGTGGGCGGCGCTACCGACAATTGCGCCTGCCTGACCGCGGCCCGGCAATGGGCTATGCTAGGCGCCCCTGTGCGCCAATAGGAACCGCCATGACCAATTCCGCGACCCTCATCGACCTCGACGCCCGCATCGCCGCCGTCCGCGAGAACATCCGCGACCTCACCGAACAGGCCGCCGCCTATTCCGGCGGGGCGGACGAAGCGCGCAACGCCGACCGAATCGCCGCCGAGGAAGCCGCGCTGGCCGCGCTCTTGAAGGAGCGGGAGGCGCTGGCGGGCTAGGCGCGAAGGCGCGCGGAGGGCGCGCGTCCGACGCCTTGGCCGCCGTTCTATTTCGGATAGGGCACGCATTTGGTCGCGCGGCGACCGCCGGGGGTAATGGCTTTCGCGCCGGTGACTTGCTTGATTTTGCCCTTCGGGCATGTGCCGTCGTCGACCAGAACGACCTGACCGTATTGCAGGGTTCCCGGCGGCGGGTCTGTCTTGACGATCGGGGTTTGCGCCCAGCAAGTCCCTGAGAAAACGCCGGCCCACACAGCGACGGCGAAAAGATTTTGGATGCGCGTCATCGCCCGCCTCCCTCCTCCTCGGATGGTCTTATCTGTGGGATCGCTGTTCGCCGCGTCAATGCCTTGGTTTCGGGGGTTGCGCGACCCGCCAATCGGAATGCCCGCCTCAGAACGCGATGTCGATCTTGCCCTTGACGGCATTCTCCTGGTCGCGATTGCCGAGCGCGCCCGAATAGAACACGCCGGCGGTGAACCGCGTCAAGGGCGCGCTGGCGAAGGCGAGCGCCGTCGCGCCATCGTCATAGCTCTGCCAAGCGCCCGAGCGGGCCTCGCAACAGCCGCGCGCCCATTCCCGCCAGCCATAGCGGGAAAGGATAGGCGGTTACGCGCTCCATGCCGCCGACCCCCAGTCCATGATAGGTCCGCATCGCCAGAAAGCCGAAGGCGATGAGCCCGATCGCGCCGAGGCTGAAAGCGACAAGCCCGGCGGCGCGGGTCGCGCGGCCCGAACTCAGCATCGCCAGGCCGATGGCCGTCATGCCGGCGTTGCAGCACAGGAAATTTTCCACCGCGCCCAGAAAATGCGGCCCAGGCGATGCGTCCTCGGGCGCCAGCCCGACGACGAACACGCCGACCCCCGAAGCGCCGATCAGCCATAGCGCGCCCGTCCACGACCCGCCTTTGGGAAACAGCGGCCGCAGCAGAGCGGCGCCGCCGGCGATCAGCAGCCCCTGCAGGACAAAGGACGCGTTCATCAGCGCGTGCAGCGGCGAGCACAGGATTTGCGTCGGACCGGCGAGACCGCTTGCCGGCGCGTCGCAGCCGACCGCCCCGAGGTCGCTTATGTAATTCAGACTGAGACTATACGGCCCCGGCCAGCCATGGATCGCCACAGCCTCGGCGACAAAATATTGCAGGCAGAAGATCCATAAAATCGCGCCGGCTTTTGTCTTGCTCATCGCGCAAGCATAGGCCGTTTGGCGGGCAAAGTCCGAGGGAGGGGTTTCGAGCCTGCGGGCGCATCGGCTCGGGCGCGACGACGAAAACCGCCGACGTGGAGGTGGCGCTCGAAAAAGGACAACAGGCGCCTGTCGCCGTAATATTGGATTACGGCGACAGGCGCCTGGATTGCATCGTAATAATTCGTGGTTGGGAGTGGAGCGCCTCAGCTCAGAAGCGATAATTGACCTTCAACTCAACCTGCTGCGTCTGCACGCTAAGGCTCCCGGTCGCAGGGACGTTTTCGAAAGCGCCGCCAAAGAAGCCGCCGGCAACCGTCCCGAGCGCGAATTTGGCGCGCCCGTAATCGGTGAAGCGGTATTCCGCCCCCACATCCCAATGATCATTCAGGGCATAGGCCACGCCGGCGCCTATTGTGCCGCCGATCAGTGTCTTGGAGTCGGACCCGCCCGAGGCGGGGAAGGTGATGGCGCCGACTGTGGTCGCAATGAAATTCGAGCTCATCGTTACGCCGGTGAAAGCGACGCCCCCAGTTGCGTAAACGAGCCAGCGATCCCAAGCATATCCCAAATCGCCTCGGATGGAGGAATCCCACCTCGCAGTCGCCGCGAAATTGTCGCCCGCAATGAATACGTCGTGGCCGGTCCCGGGCGCCGGATTGACGACGCGACGGTTCAAATTCATCAGGTCGAAATTGGCCTCGGCGCCGAGCACGAGTTGCTGGAACTGCTGGCGATAGCCGAGCTGAACGCCGCCGGCGAGCGAGTTGTCGAAGCCGCTGAATGGCACGGAATCAGGGCCGAATGGGAAACCGCCCACGAAGGCCGTCGTTGAAATCGGATCCGCGAACCGGCCGTCTATCACGCCTAGATTTCCGCCGACATAAAAGCCCGTCCAGCTGAAGGGAAGGGGCGGCGGCGGCTCCGGCGCCTTCTTGGTTGGCAGGTCCGCCGCCGCCGCGGCGCCGGCCATGCAAAGCAGCGCTGTCGCTGCCAAAGCGAAACGTCTGATCATGTCCCCCTCGCAGATCGCGGCCACATGAAAAAGCCGTAGAATAGACCTAAACACACGTCCCGCGTCTGGACAATGAGGGCGCGGCACTTTTCCCCCGATTGTGACAGACAGGCAACACTGCCCGGCCATATCCAAAACCTCGCTCATGGCGGCGGCGCGCTACGTGGCGCTCAATCCCGTGCGGGCGCGGCTGGTCGCGAGGGCGCAGGACTGGCTATGGCCGAGCGTTCGAGCGCATCTGGCGGCAAGGACGACGGCTATGTCGCCGTCGCGCCGATCCTGAAGCGCTGCGCCGGCCGCTTTGCCGATCTCATCGAAAGCGAGCCCACGCCTCTGCGCGCCGCCGAAACCATCGGCCGGCCGGTGGGCTCGGAGCGCTTTCTCGACGCGATCGCCCGTTTGACGGGGCGCGACGCGAGGGCCGAAGAAGCGAAGAAGAGAGGGATTTAGTAAGGTGTCACCGTAATTCCGTTGTTTTATCGGCGCGTGAATGGTCGCGCCCCATCTGGCCGAGCGTTGTTTTCCATCGCTCCGCGAGCCCCACCGAATGGACGATCGTCGATCGTCGTCGAACGTCATAAAACAGCGTGACACGCCGTTCCCGCCGGGATTGACCCGTCGGATCGGGCGTTGGACCGTGCAGGCGACGTCAACGCGGAGAAAGATTCGCGGCGCGGCTTCGCCCTTCCGGCGGAGACTGAGCGGCAAGATCAATTTGGAGCGATGTTGTTCATCCGGATGGCGGTCGTGACCGGTCAGGGTGAGGCGGGCGTCGAGGGAAGCGAAAGGGCGGGTTGTTGTGAGCGTCGCGGAACAGGAAAGCTTAGGGCTCGACCCGCAGTTTCTGAAATCGCTGGACCCGGCGCAGGTCGGCGCCGCTGTGTCGAAGCTGTTCGCGGCGAGCCTCGGCGATATCGTCGTCGTGCTGTCGCGCTCCCCGGCGCATAAGCATTATTCGCTCGCCGATATCGAATGGATGGTGCTGCCGCCGGCGGCGGCGGGGCAGTTCTACGTGGCGGAGATGGCCGACAAGCAGCGCGGCTTTCGCGCGCCGGTCGCCGTCGTCACCTGGGCTCTTGTGTCGGAAGAGGTGGACCGGAGGCTCGAGAGCTACGCGGGGCAGCTATTGCGATTGCAGCCCGATGAATGGCAGAGCGGCACGATCGGATGGCTGATCGACGCGGCGGGGAGCCCGGCGGGCGTCAAGGCGGCGCTTCGATGGCTCAATGAGGGGCCGTTTAGGGAAAGGGCGCTCAAGGTTGTCGTCCGGGAAGAGAGCGGCGCAGCTAAAGTTGCGATGCTAGCTGCGCTGTTGACCGAGCACGCAACGAAGGGGAGCCGCGCTGCATGACTGTGGCGCGCGCAGTGTTGCGTTTGGGCGTGAAGACCGGAGGTCTGTGTCGGTCGTCGCTCGCAAGAGGCAGGAACGTGACCCCTATGCGGAGAGCGACGTGAAAGCTCCGCTTGCCTTCGTCATTGCCCTGGCGGTCATTGCGTTGGCGGGTGTCGCTGCATGGGTGTGGTATTTCCCGTCCGCATCGCTGCATTACAAACTATCGGTCGATGTCGATGACAACGGCGTCATGCGTCACGGCGAGGGCGTGATCGGCGTTTATTTTCAATCGAATGGGTTCATGCTCATCGATAAGACACCGCATTGGTCGATCGGCGTTCGCGGCGAAGCGTTCGCGGTCGATCTGGGCGAGCGCGGCGCGATGTTCGTTCTACTGTCGGACGATCGGACGCGAAAACGCTCTGCTGAAGCCGGTCGCGGTGCGCTGTTCTGGTACTTTGGCGACAGCTTCGGCGACTTGCCGCCGAACTATATCGGTAAGCTTCGGCTTGACGAATTCATGCGCAACCGGGCGGTCGTGGAGGTCAAGCCGGACGCCCTGCCGATGCTGGTCCGCTTTGGCGACATCAACGATCCAAAGTCTGCCGAGCGGGTCGACCCCGAGCATCTCGACGCGGGCTTCGGGCCGGGCGCAAGGCTCGCGCGCGCGACCGTTCAGATCACGGACCAGCCGGTGTCGACGGGGATCGAGAACAGGCTGAGATGGGTGGCAAGCGCCGCCGTCATGAAGAATCCCGGCTGGTCGGACCTGCCCTTACAGACTCGCATTGTAGTCAACGGACTCTTTACCGGAACTCCTGAGGCGCACTTCAAATGACCACTGAATTACGGTGACAGGCGCCTATTTCCCTTTTTGTTGTTCCATGCTATCCAGCCCTCATGGCGCGTCTTGCCCGCTTCGTCGTTCCCGGTTCGCCGCATCACGTCACGCAACGCGGCAACCGGCGCGAGCGGGTGTTCTTCAATGACGGCGATTATGCGCTTTATCGCGATCTGCTCGCGCAGGCCTGCCGCAAATTCAAAGTCGCGGTCTGG
>Ga0302325_10000555_pt1 | contig 102808 bp, 99 predicted proteins | sample Palsa_T0_2_FD_201948 | JGI IMG/M metagenome (GOLD analysis project Ga0302325, IMG submission 201948) | Peat permafrost microbial communities from Stordalen Mire near Abisko, Sweden - Palsa_T0_2 | ecosystem: Environmental > Terrestrial > Soil > Palsa > Peat permafrost | place: Sweden: Abisko...
CGGGCGACAACGTGAGCCTGGTGATCGAGCTGATCACGCCGGTGGCGATGGAGAAGGGCTTGCGCTTCGCCATCCGCGAAGGCGGACACACGGTGGGCGCGGGAACGATTGCGGAGATTGTGCAGTAGTACGGAAATGCCGGCGGGACGCCGGCGCTACAAAACGCGGCTTGCGGCTTGCCGCTGGTTCTTTCCTTCCGGAGACGCCGGGAGGGGTTAGAGAGAGTGAAACGTGATTGGAAAAGAAAGAATTCGCATCCGGTTGAAGGCTTACGACTATCGCATCCTGGATCAGTCGACGGGCGAGATTGTGGAAACCGCGCGCCGTACCGGGGCGCAGATTGCCGGGCCGATTCCGTTGCCCACGATGAAGAACAAGTACTGCGTGCTGCGTTCGCCGCACGTGGATAAGAAATCGCGGGAGCAGTTTGAGATCCGCACTCACAAGCGCCTGCTCGATATTCTCGAGCCGACGCAGCAGACGGTGGACGCGCTGATGAAGCTCGATCTGCCGGCGGGCGTGGATGTGGAGATCAAGGCGTTCGGCAAGGAACATAAGTAGGACGCGGGCTGTGCCCGCGGAACAGCCGAGGGCGGCTGTTCCCACATGAGCAGAGATGCTTCCCAGCCAATAGCCGCCGTTCAATTGCGACGAGCCAAGCTGGGTGGAGATGAAGATGGCGATTCGAGTTACAGGCATTCTGGGCAAAAAAGTCGGCATGACGCAACTGTTTGACTCGAAGGGCGACGTGCGTCCGGTCACGGTGCTGCAGGCTGGTCCCTGTGTAGTGACGCAACATAAGTTGGCGGTGAAGGACGGCTACGAAGCGGCGCAGATTGGGTTGGTCGAGTTTGTGAAGGAGTCGCGGCTGACCAAGCCGGCGCGCGGACACCTGGCCAAGAACAATCTTCCGCCGGTGAAGTTCATGCGCGAAGTGCCGCTGGAGTCGGACGGCGATGGCGAGGGAGCCGTGAAGGTCGGTGACCGCGTGCTGGTCGAGATTTTCGAAGGCGAAAAGTTTGTCGACATCGTGGGAGTGAGCAAGGGAAAAGGCTTTCAGGGTGTGGTCAAGCGGCATCATTTTGGCGGCGGTCCGAAGTCGCACGGGTCGATGTTTCAAATCACGGGTTCGATTGGCTCGTCTGCGTTTCCTTCGCGCGTGTTCAAGGGAATGCGCATGTCGGGACATATGGGCCATGCTCGCGTGACGCAACGCAATCTGAGAGTTTTAGGTGTAGATAAAGAAGAGAATTTGCTCGTGGTCGAAGGCAGCGTTCCGGGGCCGCAGGACGGATACCTGGTGATCATGAAGGCGAAGAAGCCGCCCAGAGAGCGCCGCGGGTTTGCGGGTTCGGCTACGGTCGATCCATTGAAGGCGGCCAAGAGAGCGGCGAAAAAGGCGTAGAGAGTGCTGGCGAGACGCCGGCGCTACAGAGAAAAGCAATATGGCAACCATAGACATTCACGATTTGAGCGGAAAGAAGGTCGGAACCTTCGACCTCGCCGATGAAATCTTCGGCGCGGTCAATGAAGATCTGCTCTGGGAGGCGGTGAAGCATTACCGCGCCGGGCAACACCGCGGCACGCATGCCACCAAGGCCCGCTGGCAGGTTTCCGGCTCGGGCAAGAAGCTGTGGAAGCAGAAGGGCACGGGACGCGCCCGCATCGGCTCGATCCGCTCGCCACTCTGGCGCCACGGCGGCACGGTGCATGGCCCGGTTCCGCGTTCCTATGACTATGCTTTTCCGCGCAAGAAGCTCCTGGGGGCACTGCGCTCGGCGCTGGCGTCAAAGTTCGCCGACGGCAAATTGACCATTGTCAATGCATTTGACGTGAAGGAGCCGAAGACCAAGGAGTTCCGGACTGCGCTCGAAGCCTTGAAGGTGGAATCGACGGTGCTGATCGTGGAAGCGCCGAATGCCGCGAATCGCAATCTGGGGTTGAGTGCGCGCAATATCAAGGGGTTGGAGTTGATCCCGGGGAACGAAGTTCATCCCTACCACTTGCTGCGTTATGATCGCGTGATTTTTTCTCATCCCGCCATCGAGAAGTTGCAGCTCACGTTGAAGGATAGTTTGCCCAAGCGGCAGCGCAAGGATGCGAAGGAAGACGAAGGCGCGAAGAAGGCGTCGGCGGCTCCGCGCAAGCGTACGCGGCATGAAAAAGCGGCGGAGGTGGCCTAGGGCCTAATCGATATGAAATCCGCATACCAGATCATTCGCCGTCCGGTGATCACCGAAAAAGGTTTGGCCATCAAGGAAAACCAGAACACGCTGGTCTTTCAGGTTGCGCCCGGCGCGACCAAGACGGAAGTAAAGCAAGCGGTGCAGACGATTTTCAAAGTGAAGGTTCTTTCCGTTCGCACTGCGATGTATCCGGGAAAAGAGCGGCGCCGGGGAAAGTTTGCCGGCTACCGTCCCGACTGGAAAAAGGCGTATGTACGGCTGCGGGCCGGCGAGAAGATGCCGGAGTACGCGCAGAACCTGTAGAAGCGGTCGTTGGTCCTTAGCCGTTGGTCGTTGGCGAAACAATTAGGGATCAAGATGAATTGCGAACGACAAACGACCGACGACGAACGACAGAATTAAGAGCTGATTATGCCAATCAAGACTTATCGACCGACGACGCAGACGTTGCGCTACCGCACGACGATCGTCAACGACGACATTACGACCAGGAATCCGCACAAGCCGCTGCTTGAGCCCAAGCCGCGGACGGGCGGGCGCCGCAACTCGGGCGACATGACGATGCGGTTCATCGGGGGCGGGCATAAGCGCAAGCTGCGCATCATCGATTTCAAGCGCGACAAGACCGGGATTCCAGCCACCGTGGTCAGCATTGAATACGATCCTAACCGTTCGCCGCGCATCGCGCTGCTGGCCTATGCCGACGGCGAGAAGCGTTACATCCTGCAGCCTGAAGGCTTGAAGGTAGGGCAGAAGGTTGTCAGCGGTCCCGATGCCGACATTCTGGTGGGCAACGCGTTGCCCCTGCGCAATATTCCGCCGGGTACGTCGATTCACAATCTTGAACTGAAGCCGGGCAAGGGAGCGCAGATGGTGCGCTCGGCCGGCGGCGCGGCGCAGTTGATCGCGAAAGAATCGGATTACGCGCTGGTGAAGCTGCCTTCGGGCGAGACCCGGAAGATTTCGCAGGACTGCATGGCGACCATCGGGCAAGTGGGAAATCTGGATCACGAAAATATCACGATCGGCAAGGCGGGACGCTCGCGCTGGCTGGGAAAGCGTCCCCATAACCGTGGTGTTTCGATGAACCCGGTCGATCATCCGCATGGCGGGGGTGAGGGCAAGACCTCGGGCGGACGGCATCCGGTGACGCCGTGGGGCCAGCCGACACGCGGCTACAAAACGCGGAACAACAAGCGGACGGATAAGTTCATTGTGAACCGGCGGAGTAAATGACGCCGTTTAGCGGGCGTTAGCCCGCTGGCGTCATCCTGAGCGTTCTTTGCGAAGGATCTGGCGTCGCAAGGGAGAAGCAGATTCCTCCGGTTTCGCTTCGCGAACCGTCGGAATGACAAGGATTAGAGTAGCTGTTGGCTGAGAGCTGACGGCTGAAAGCTGAGAGCTGAATTTATGGCACGTTCAACCAAGAAGGGCGCGTTCGTGGATGGCTTCCTGATGTCGCGGGTCGAAGCCATGAATTCGCGCAACGAGAAGAAGGTTCTGCGCACCTGGTCGCGGCGTTCTACCGTTGTTCCCGAGATGGTGGGGCACACCATTGCGGTGCACAACGGCAAGAAGTTCATTCCGGTGTATGTCACCGAAAACATGGTGGGACACAAGTTGGGCGAATTCAGCTTCACGCGCAACTTCAAGGGCCACTCTATGCGGGCGGCAACCGAAGTGGCGGCGAAACCGGCGGGCATTCCGGGAGGTCCGGGAGCGATTACTCCGTCGGCAGCGCCAGCGGCGCCGAAGGCATAAAGCGGCTTAGGCCCTAGCCCCTTTAGTCGTTCGCCAACGGCAAAAGAGGGACGGGCGGAAAGCTTAGGACAGATTTAGAACAGAGACGAGATTATGGAATTTCGAGCGGAAATGCGTTACTTGAGAGTGTCGCCGCAGAAGGCGCGCCTGGTGCTGGAACTGATCAAAGGGCGCAAGGTGGAAGAGGCGCGCAACACGCTGTTGTTCACCAAGAAGCGGGTGGCGGCGCACGTGGGCAAGCTGCTGCAGTCGGCGCTGGACAACGCGAACTTTCTCAGCGCCGAGAAGAATTTGGATGTCGATCTCGATAACTTGTACGTGAAGAACGCCATCGCGAATGACGGTCCGCGCATGAAGCGCATTCGTCCCGCGCCACAGGGACGCGCCTTCCGCTACCAGCGGCGCATTTCGCATATCACGCTGATATTGGCTGAGCGCGGCAATGGCGCCGCTCATGCTTCCGGGCAGACGCGACCGGCGGCGAGTGCCGCGGCTCCGGCGAAGCGGCGCACGCCGGTGGCCAAGAAGGCGGCGGGCGCTGGCAAGAAGAAGAAAGCGGCTGCGAAATGAGCGAAGAGCAGGTTCCTCGCCCGCGCTGCGCACGAGTTCGGAACGACAGAAGTTTAGCGTTGATTTAGGAGAAGCAATGGGACAAAAAGTCCATCCTTACGGTTTTCGCCTCGGCTACACCAAGCCGTGGAAGTCGCGCTGGTTTGTGGAACGCGATTACGACAAACTTCTGCTCGAAGACATCAAGCTGAAGAACGAGCTCAAGGAAAAGCTCAAGTCGGCGGGCGTTAGTTCGATCGAGATCGAGCGTCCGGGCAACAAGCTGCGTATCATCATTAAGACGGCGCGTCCCGGGATCATCATTGGACGAAAGGGCGCCGAGATCGACAAGCTGAAGGCCGATCTGCAGAAGCGCACATCGCGCGAGATGTTTGTCGACATCCAGGAAGTGCACAAGCCCGAACTCGACGCGCAGCTGGTGTCGGAGGCGATTGCGTTGCAACTGGAAAAGCGTGTGGGCTTCCGCCGCGCCATGCGCAAGGCGGTGGATTCGGCGCTGCGCTTCGGCTGCAAGGGAATCAAGGTTCGTGTAAGCGGGCGGTTGAACGGCAACGAAATCGCGCGCTCGGAATGGTATTTGCAGGGGCGTTTGCCGCTGCACACGCTGCGGGCTGACATCGAGTATGGCTTCTCGGAGGCGAGGACCACCTACGGAGTCATCGGCGTGAAGTGCTGGGTGTACAAGGGCGAAATTCTTCCGGTCAAGAAGAAGGAACAGCAGACGGGTGCGGGAGCGTTTTAGAGAATGCAGAAGTCAGAAGTGAGAATGCAGAAGTAAGATCTTGTACGCAGGTTGCAGCGCAAGCAAGAAGGTTTAGCTAAGAGCCAGGAGCTAGAAGCTAAGAGCTGACTTATGTTGATGCCAAAGAAAGTGAAGTACCGCAAGCAACAGCGCGGTCGGATGACCGGAAAAGCCTGGCGCGGAAGCACCCTGGCGTTCGGCGATTTCGGGCTGAAGGTGCTGGAGCCGGGCTGGATCACCGACCGGCAGATCGAAGCCAGCCGTGTAGCGATGACCCGCTTCGTGAAGCGCGGGGGGAAGATTTGGATCCGCGTGTTTCCCGACAAGCCGGTGACCAAGAAGCCGGCCGAAACCCGTATGGGTAAGGGCAAGGGCGCGCCCGATCACTGGGTCGCGGTGGTGCGCCCGGGAAAGATTCTGTTTGAGATGGAAGGGGTCACGGTTGTCGATGCGACGGAAGCCATGCGGCTGGCTTCGCACAAGCTGCCGCTGCGCACGACTTTTGTCAAGCGCGATTCGGCGCACTGAGAAAGGCTGTCAGCTATCAGCTGTCAGCTCTCGGTTAAAACGAGTGGATTTTGCTGATGGCTGAGAGCTGAAAGCTGTTGAGGAATTTATGAAGGCAGATAAAGTCAGGAACCTAACCGACGCCGAGCTCCAGCACCAGGAGCGGGATCTCGCGGACCAGTTGTTCAAGCTGAAGTTCCAGCTGAACATGGGGCAGACCGAAAGCCTGAAAAAGATTCGCGGGCTGCGCAGGGACATTGCGCGCATAAAGACAATTTCGGGCGAGCGCACGCGCTCGGCCGCAACGGAGAAACGCTGATGGCGGAAACCGCAACCGGGAGATCTGCAACCCCGCAGAGCGAGCATGTGCAGGGCCGGCGCAAGGAAGTGGTGGGGGAAGTAGTCGCGAACCGCATGACGAAGACCATCGTGGTGCAGGTGACGCGCAAGAAGGCGCATCCGTTCTACGGACGCGTGGTGGCGCGCAACAAAAAGTTTTACGCGCACGACGAGAAGAACGAAGCGCACGTGGGCGACGTGGTGCGGCTGGAAGAGACTCGTCCGCTGTCGAAGCTGAAGCGCTGGAAGCTGAAGGACATTGTGCGCAAGACGACGCTGGTGCCCGAGGTTGTGCTGGAGCGGGACGCGAAGTAGGGAAGCGCGCCGAACGCGCCCTTCGGTCGCTGCCGCTCTCTCAGGGCAGGCTCCGAGAAAGCGCGGCAGCGCCCAGGTCCTTCGCGAGACAAAAAGCGTCTCTCTTAGGATGACAGAGTAAACGGGAGATTGAAGCCATGGCTGTGATGATGAGAAGCATGCTGGAGGTCGCCGACAACTCCGGCGCCCGCAAGCTGCAGATGATTCTGCCGCTCGGCGGTTCGACCGGGCTGAATGCCGGCCTCGGCGACATAATCACCGCGGCCGTGAAGGAAGCCGCCCCGGAGGGCCAGGTGCAAAAGGGCAAAGTGGTGAAGGCGGTGATCGTGCGCACGCGCAAGGAGCATCGCCGGCGCGACGGCACTTACATCCGCTTCGACCAGAATGCAGCGGTGCTGATCAACGATGCGGGCGAACCGGTGGGCACGCGCGTCTTCGGTCCTGTGGCCCGCGAGCTGCGCGAGAAAAAATTTTTGAAGATCGTGTCATTGGCGCCTGAAGTTATTTAGAGCGCAAAGAATTGGGTAATGTGGTAATTGAGTAATTTTGTAATTGAAAATCCGAAGCACGAGTATTGTCGGATTTTGAATTTCAAATTACCAAATTACGAAATTACTAAATTACGAAATAGGTTTTAAGAATGAGAACCGTTAGCACAGTACAAAAGCGAGTGGATATCCGCCGCAACGACAACGTGAAAGTCATCACGGGGCGGGACAAGGGCAAGGAAGGACGCGTGCTGCGCGTATTTCCCAACGATGCGAAGCTTCTGGTCGAGCACGTGATGATGGTGAAAAAGCATGTGCGCCCCAACCCGCAGCGCAACATCAAGGGTGGCATTGCCGAGCAGGAGAGCCGGATCGCGCTCTCCAATGTGCAACTGGTCTGCCCGACCTGCGGCCCGGTGCGCCTCGGACACGAAGTGCGCGGCGACCGGAAGGTGCGGGTGTGCAAGAAGTGCGGAACGACGCTGGATAAATAGCTGTCAGCTTTCAGCCATCAGCTTTAGCTTGTGGAGGCGATGCGGGCAGCGGAGATAAAATTTTAAGTCTCACGAACCGGTACACGCAGGGATCTGGAACTGAGAGCTGAAAGCTGACAGCTATCTGCAATCCGAAACCGTGAGAGGAAGTTGAAAAAGATCATGGCAAAAGATAAAGAGAAGAAGGGTTCGAAGGATTCGGCGCAGGAGCAGAAAGCTCCGGCGCAGGCGCACCACAGCGCCAAAGAGCGGCCGCGGCTGCGCGCGAAGTTCGAGAAGGAAGTGGCGCCGGCTCTGTTGAAGGAACTCGAGCTGAAGAATGCGATGGCGGTTCCGCGCCTGAACAAGATCGTTGTCAACATGGGCATGGGCGAGGCCACGCAGAACTCCAAAATTCTCGATCCGGCGGTGAACGAACTCGGCCAGATCACCGGCCAGAAGCCGATTATCACCAAAGCCAAGAAGTCGATTGCTGCTTTCAAGGTGCGCGAAGGGCAGGCGATTGGGACCATGGTGACGCTGCGCGGCGACCGCATGTACGAATTCCTTGACCGGCTGGTGAACATCGTTCTGCCGAGGGTGCGCGACTTCAAGGGAGTTTCCACCAAGTCGTTCGACGGCCGCGGGAACTACACCATCGGCCTGCACGACCAGTTGATCTTCCCGGAGATCTCTTACGAGAAGGTCGACAAGCAAAAGGGAATGAACGTCACCATCGTGACCACGGCGGCGAACGACAACCAGGCGCGCACGCTCTTAAAGCATCTCGGCATGCCGTTCCGGACGCAGTAGCGGTGGAGGCTCCAGAGTTTCAAGGTTTCGGGCTCGGTGTTTCACGGTTCGACAACAGAAAGTTTCTAAGGATTGCATGACTACAGCGAAACGAGTAAAAGACGCGAAGATCGAAAAGAAGTTTGAGCTGGCGCGCGAGAAAAAAGAAAAGACGCCAAAGTTTTCCACGCGCCGTCACAACCGGTGCAAGATCTGCGGGCGGCCGCGGGCTTACTTGCGCAAGTTCGGCCTGTGCCGCTTGTGCTTCCGCGGGCTGGCGTTGCGCGGGGAAATTCCTGGGGTCGCGAAGTCGTCCTGGTAGCTTCCGCGCGGGTTCGTGGAGCGGGAGATCCTTCGCGAGACAGAAAGCGTCTCGCTCAGGATGACACTCTGAAAGATGACAAGCCGAAAGAATGAACGGCATCAGTAAGTGGTAAGCAAGCTGCCGCAGGTTCTCCGCCGAACGCGGAGCGAACGGGTGGCGAGAGGAGAAGCAGAAGATGAGGTTGACCGATCCGGTCGCAGATATGCTGACGAGGGTGCGCAACGCGCTGCAGGCGCGGCACCAGAAGGTGGATATCCCGGCGTCGCGGCTGAAGGTGGAGATTGCCCGCATTCTCAAGGAAGAGGGCTACATCTCGAACTTCAAAGCCACCGAGGAAGAAGGCCACAAGGTCATTCGCGTCTATTTGAAATACGGCGCGCACAATGAAGCCGCGATTTCGAAGGCGGAACGCGTGTCGCGTCCAGGCTGCCGCGTGTATGTGCGGCGCAGCGAAATTCCCCGCGTGCTGGGCGGCATGGGGATCAACATTCTCACCACGCCGCGTGGAGTAATGACCGGACGGCAGGCCCGCAAGGAAGGCGTGGGCGGCGAGTTGCTGTGCGAGATTTGGTAGAGAAGCTATCAGCCGTCAGCCTTCGGCAGGGGCGCGGTTGTGAAGAAGCTGAGAGCTGAAGGCTGAGAGCGGAAAACTTATGTCACGAATTGGAAAAAAGCCGATCCCGATCCCCACGGGGGTGACGGTCAAAATCGAAGGCAACACGGTGTTGGTGCAGGGACCCAAGGGCAAACTGGACACGGCTCTGCCCTCGGGCATCACGGTGGAGCAGAAGGACGGACACATCGTCGCCATCCGCGAGAGCGATTCGCAGGCTGCTCTGCACGGACTGGCGCGCGCGCTGGTGAACAACGCCGTCGAAGGCGTCACCAAAGGCTGGACGCGCGAACTGGAAATCGTGGGCATTGGCTATCGCGCCGAGATGAAGGGCAAAGGGATGGTGGTGTTCAGCCTGGGCTACTCGCATCCTATCGAGTACCCGCTTCCGACCGGCGTGGAGGCCAGCGTCGATCCCAAGCAGACGAAGATCGCGCTCACCGGAATTGACCGGCAGCAGGTGGGCCAGGTCGCGGCGGAAATGCGGTCCCTGCGTCCGCCCGACCCGTATAAGAACAAGGGTGTACGCTATGCGGGCGAGCGGTTGAAGAAGAAGGTCGGTAAGACCGGAGCGAAGTAAGAAAATCGTCGTCAGTCGTTAGTCGTTGGCCAAGGCGATGAGGCGGCAGCAATTCTGAAGTGTCGGGTCTTTAGCTAACGACCAACGACTGTTTTTAGCCTGCCCTGAGCTTTGCGAAGGGACCAAGGACGGGTTTTATGTTTACGAAGAAATCGAAGAACCAGAAGCGCGGGCACATTCACGACCGCATCCGCAAGAAGATGCAGGGGACGGCGGAGCGTCCGCGGCTGAACGTGTACCGTTCGCTGAATCACATTTATGTGCAGGTGATCGACGACCTGCACGGCGCCACGCTGGTTTCGGCGAGTTCCGCCGAGGGCAAGAAGGAAGACCGGCGCACGGGGGGCAACCTGGCGGCGGCGAAGGTGGTGGGTAAGACGATCGCGGAGCGCGCCAAGGCCAAGGGCGTGAGCAAAGTGGTGTTTGACCGCGGCGGATATATTTACCACGGACGCGTCAAGGCGCTGGCCGATGCGGCGCGGGAAGCGGGACTGCAATTTTAGGACATTGAGCGATTGTGCGATTGAGTCATCGGGCGATTGAAGAATGCGAAGCGAGATCCGATTTTCAATCGCCAAATCGCCCGATCACAAAATCGCCAAATGAAACGAGAGTCTAAGAATGCCAACAGTCGTTAAGAAGCTCGATGCAAATTCGTATCAGTTGAAAGACCAAGTGGTCGCCATCAACCGCGTCACCAAAGTGGTGAAAGGCGGCAAGAACCTCTCGTTCGCTGCCCTGGTGGTGGTGGGCGATCCCTCGGCGGCGGTGGTGGGCCATGGCGCGGGCAAGGCCAAGGAAGTTCCGCAGGCCATTCGCAAGGCGATCGAGTCGGCGAAGAAGAACCTGATCAAGGTCAACCTGACGCAGACCAGCATTCCGCACCTGGTGCTGGGACGCTACGGCGCCGGCAAGGTTTTGCTCAAGCCCGCTCCGGAAGGTACCGGGGTGATCGCCGGCGGTGCGGTGCGCGCGGTCATGACATCGGTGGGAATTCAGAACGTGTTGACCAAGTCGATCGGCACCACCAACCCGCACAATGTGATCAAGGCGACTTTCGACGCACTCCGGCACCTTAAGAGCCGAGAGAGCGTTGCCACCATGCGGGGCAAGACGCTACAAGAGATTTAGCAGCTAGTAAACCAGTACTAGTAAACCAGTACCGAGTACCCAAGAAACGGCGCTCGGGGTGGATCGAGGAACCAGGGATGACGACGAAGAAACCGAAGGCGGTCAGCGGAAAGATTCACCTGAAGTGGGTGGTTTCCGCCATATGTGCTCCGGTGAAACAGAAACTGGTAATCAAAGGGCTGGGGTTTACCCGGCTGAACCAGGTCATTGAACGCCCGGACAATCCGGCCATTCGCGGCATGGTGGCCAAGGTTCCGCATCTGGTCGTGATTTTGCAGTAAGGAAGCTATCGGCTTTCAGCTGTCAGTCATCGGCGCAAACCGCTCCTGGCTGAAAGCTGATGGCTGAGAGCTGAAAGCTGAAAGCTTATTATGAATTTATCCAACATTCGAGCACCGAAGAAGGCGTCGGAAAAGCGCAAGCGCGTGGGGCGCGGCATGGGCTCCGGCATGGGCAAGACGTCCACTCGTGGACACAAGGGCCAGCGTTCTCGCACCGGTTCACGCATGATCCGCGGCTTTGAAGGCGGCCAGATGCCGCTGCACCGCCGCATGCCGAAGCGCGGCTTCACCAACATCTTCCGCAAGGAATTCAATATCGTCAGCCTGGCGCGACTGGCGGCGCTCGGCGCTGAATTGCACGCCGCGCCCATTACGCCCGATGTGCTGCGCAAGGCGGGAGTGATCAAGGCCAAGCTTCCGGTAAAGATTCTCGGTGACGGCGAACTGACGGTTGCCATCACCGTGCACGCGCACAAGTTCTCCAGGTCGGCACAGGAGAAAATTACCAAGGCGGGCGGCAAGGTTGAGGTCTTGCAGTAATGGCTGAGAGTGGAGTGTTCCCAATTTGGGGGAAGATGGCGAACATCTTCCGCATCCCCGACCTGCGCAAGCGGGTTCTGTTTACGCTGGCCATGCTCGCCGTCTACCGGCTGGGCGGACATCTGCCCACGCCAGGGGTAAACTTCCTCAAACTGGAACAGTACTTCAATCAAAATGCGGGATCGCTTCTCGGTTTTGTGGACTTATTTTCCGGCGGCAACCTGCGCCGCCTGACCATCTTCGCCCTGGGCATCATGCCGTACATCACGGCATCGATCATCCTGCAGCTTTTGACCGTGGTGTATGAGCCGCTGGCCAAGCTGCAAAAAGAAGGCGAGATGGGCCGCAAGAAGATAACCCAGTGGACTCGCTACATTACCGTGATTCTCAGTGCGGTGCAGTCGTTCGGCATCGCCATCGGCTTGCAGAAAGCGGGCGACTTTGTGCTGCACCCTGGGGCCGGATTTATTCTGATGACCATGCTGACCCTGACCACGGGCAGCGCCTTCATCATGTGGCTCGGCGAACAAATCACCGACCGCGGGATCGGCAACGGTATGTCGTTGCTGATTTTTGCCGGCATCGTGGTCGGTCTGCCGCGCGGGGTGCAGGACCTGACGCAAAAGGCCATGAACAGCACCTGGGGAGCGATCACCCCGGTGCTGATGGTGTTCCTGATTGTGTTCATGATCGCGGTGGTGGCGTTCATCGTGTACGTCGAGCGCTGCGAACGCCGGATTCCGGTGCAATACGCCAAGCGGGTGGTGGGGCGTAAAGTGATGGGCGGCCAGTCCACCCATCTTCCCCTGCGGGTGAATGCGGGCGGCGTGATGCCGGTGATCTTCGCCTCTTCGATTCTTACTCTGCCGCAGACCATCGGCTATGGCGTCAGGAATAGCCGCTACTTTGGAGACTTGTTTCGCGCGCTGGGCTGGGGCGAACCGCTTTATACGGTGTTATATGCGGTCGGCATCATTTTCTTTGCTTACTTCTATGTGTCGATCGTTTTCAATCCCAGTGAAGTCGCCGACAATATGCGGAAGTATGGCGGTTTTATTCCGGGCATCCGGCCGGGCAAGCGTACGGCGGACTATATCAACGAGGTGTTGACCCGGATTACCCTGGTCGGCGCGCTCTATCTGATCGTCATTTCTTTTATTCCCGAGTGGATGATTACCGGCATTCACCTGAACCACTTGCCGTTCTGGCTGGGAGGGTCGCTGTTTGAGCGGCTTCCGGTGTGGGTAACGAACGGCTTGGGCGTGAATTTTTATTTCGGCGGAACGTCGCTGCTGATCGTAGTAGGCGTGGCCATGGATACGGTTACGCAGATTGAGGCGCAGCTGATCATGCGCCATTACGATGGATTCACGCCGCGCAGCGGACGCATTCGCGGCCGCCGCAACTGGTCGTAGCAATTGAGTAATTGGGTAATTTTGTAATTGGGTAATTTTTGAATTTGGAAGTTGTGAAATTGTGATCTCTGTGCGGAATCAGAGTCCGCAATTGCAATTACCAAATTTCCCAATTACTCAATGTTGGGGTTGCTGCATCTGGACAGTCGTGTGGGAGGCTGGCCGGGAACACTGTTCGGGAGGCTTTGGCCAACTCGATGGCGCAGGAATCCTCACGCGACGTAGGTCCCGTGGTTCTGCTTGGTCCGCCGGGCGCCGGTAAAGGCACCCAAGCCAAGCGGATCATGGAAAGGTACTTGATTCCGCAGGTGTCCACGGGAGACATTCTGCGGCAGAATGTGGCCGACGGTACGAAACTCGGAGTGGCTGCCAACGCGGTCATGGCTCGCGGAGAACTGGTTTCCGACGACCTGGTTTGTGAGATGGTCCGGCAGAGACTGGTACAGCCGGATTGCAAGCGCGGCTATATTTTGGATGGTTTCCCGCGCACTGCGGCTCAGGCCGGATGGCTGGATGCGTTGCTCGACGACAAGCTCTTTGACAACTCGCGCCCGACTCGGGCCTGGCCAATTGTGATCCGCCTGGACGTGGACTATAATCGACTGTTACTCCGGATTACTGGACGCCGTTCTTGTCCCACCTGTGGACGGATCTATAACGTCCACTTCCAGCCGCCCCGGGTCGATGAGCTTTGTGACCTGAATGGGGCGAAGCTGGTGACCCGCAATGACGACCGGTTGGAAGTGATTCAGCCCCGTATAGCGGCCTACCAGGAGCAGACTCGTCCTGTGGCGGACTATTACCAGCGCACGGGAAGATTGCTTTCGGTGAACGGCGATCTGCCGATGGACGACGTTACGGAGCAGATTTTCAGGATTCTTGAGGATCATCACGCTTAGTTTTGTCAAACAGGGAATGGCGATTGTGTGCAAATCGGCGGCGGAGATTGAGAAGATGCGGCAGAGTGGCCACATCGTCCGCCAGGTTCTCGATCATGTGCGTTCGATGGTAGCATCCGGCGTCAGCACGATGGATTTGGAGCGTGCCGCCGAGAAGAAGATTGCAGAACTCGGAGCTAAGCCGGCGTTTAAGGGTTATTACGATTATCCCTGTGTTCTTTGCACGTCGGTGAACGAGGAGATTGTGCATGGCATTCCGTCGGAGAAGCGGGCGCTGAAAGACGGCGATATTGTCTCGATCGATTGTGGCGTGGTGCTGGACGGTTACTACGGCGACGCGGCGATAACAGTTCCGGTCAGCGAGACGGTGAAGCCGGAGTTGCGCAAGCTATTGACGGTGACGGAGGAGTCGCTCTATCGCGGCATCGACCAGGCGCGCATCGGCAATTCGGTTGGCGATGTGGGAGCGGCTGTGCAGGAGCACGTGGAAGCCGCCGGATTCAGCGTGGTGCGTGAGTTCGTGGGGCACGGCATTGGAACGCACTTGCACGAAGAGCCGCAGGTTCCGAACTATGGGGCGCGCGGCCACGGCGCGAAGTTGCGCGAAGGAATGGTGATTGCCATCGAACCCATGGTGAATTACGGCAAGCCGGGGTCGCGGGTGCTGGAGGACAAGTGGACGGCGGTGACGGCCGACGGCAGCTTCAGCGCGCATTTCGAGCATTGCGTGGCGGTGACCAAAGACGGGCCGGTAATTTTGACGAGATAACTTTTAGCTCTTGGCTTTTAGCCAAGAGCTAAAGGCAAAGAGTTGGTTTTGAGAGGTGCATGAGCAAAGAAGACGCGATTGAAGTGATGGCAGTGGTCCTGGAACCTTTGCCCAACGCCATGTTCAAGGTGGAACTGGAAAACAAGCACCAGGTGCTGGCGCACGTTTCCGGTAAGATGCGCAAGAACTTCATTCGCATCCTGCCTGGCGACAAGGTTGCGGTGGAACTGTCGCCCTACGACTTGAATCGCGGCAGAATTGTATATCGCTATAAATGAGATTGTGAGGATGATGTTCTCAAACTCTGTTCCAGTCGGAGTTACGACTGAGAACTGAGAACTGAGAACTGAGAACTGATATGAAAGTACGAGCATCGGTAAAGAAAATTTGCGACAAGTGCAAGGTCATTCACCGCAAGGGTGTGGTGCGGGTGATCTGCGTCAACACGAAACACAAACAGCGACAGGGCTAAAGCAGCTCCTAAGCCCTTCAGCTCTTGGCTTTTAGCCAAGAGCCAAGAGCTAAGAGCCAAAAGCTGGGAGAGGTTAGGAATACATGGCACGTATCGCAGGCGTCGATCTACCGCGCCAGAAGCACATTAACATCGCGCTGACTTACATCTACGGCATCGGGCATCCCCGCGCCGGGCAGATTCTCGACGAGGCCAAAGTGGACCCCATGAAGAAGGTCCAGGACCTCAACGAAGAGGAAGTCAACCGCATCCGCACCGTCATTGAGCAGCAGGGGATGGTGGAGGGCGATCTGCGCAAGGAAGTTTCGATGAATATCAAGCGGCTCATCGAAATCGGCTCCTATCGCGGGTTCCGTCACCGCCGCAACCTGCCGGTCCGCGGCCAGCGCACGCACACGAATGCGCGCACTCGCAAAGGCCCGCGTAAAGGTACGGTCTCGACTAAGAAGAAGGCAACGTCGAAGACATAAAAGCAGTTCTCAGTTCTCGGTTCCCAGTTCTCAGTTGCGAACCGGGTTTTTCTGAGAACTGAGAACCGAGAACTGAGAACTCAGAAATGGCCAAACCAGCAGCAGCGGGCGGCACAGCCGCACCGGAGAAAAAAGGCAAGAAGAAGACGTTCAAGAAGAAGGAGCGCAAGCACGTTCCGCATGGACTGTGCTACGTGCAGGCGTCCTTCAATAACACGATCGTGACCATCACTGACATGAATGGCAACGTTCTGTCGTGGAAGAGTTCGGGATCGCTGGGCTTCCGCGGATCGCGCAAAGGCACGCCGTTCGCCGCGCAGCAGGCGGCCTCGAATGCGGCCAGCCTGGCGCGCGATCACGGAGTGCGCAGCGTGGACGTGCGCGTCAGCGGCCCCGGCTCCGGACGCGAGTCGGCGGTGCGCGCGCTGGCGTCATCCGGCATTGAGGTGCGCTCCATTCGCGACGTGACGCCCATCCCGCACAACGGATGCCGTCCGCCGAAGCGGCGTAGAGTCTGAGAACAAATGGTCAGTGGCCAGTGGTCAGTGACCAGCAGAGCAGTGCGGCCTTTACTGGCCACTGATCACTGATCACTGGCCACTGATTTTCGTCCGGGACGAAGGGTGAAGCCAAACCCGTAAACCGGTCATCTAAAAGGAGAACAACTTGGCCCGTTATACCGATCCAGTCTGCCGTCTGTGCCGCCGCGAGGGAATGAAGCTGTTCCTCAAAGGCGCAAAGTGTTTCAGCGATAAGTGTCCCATCGAGAAGCGCAACTTCGCTCCCGGACAGCACGGGAAAGACCGCAAGGCCAAGATTGTTGGCTACGGCCTGCAGTTGCGCGAGAAGCAGAAAGCCAAGCGCATTTACTTCACGCTGGAAGGCCAGTTCCGCAACTACTTCGAGAAGGCCGCGCGTACGCGTGGCGTGACCGGCGAACTGCTCCTGCAGCAGCTGGAGCGGCGGCTGGACAACGTGATCTACCGCCTGGGCTTCGCGCAATCACGGCGCCAGGCGCGCCAGTTGGTGCGTCACGGACACGTCGCCGTCAATAATCGCAAGGTCAACATTCCTTCTTATGAAGTGAGTGCGGGCGAGGAAATTTCCATCCGCGAGAACAGCAAGAAGCTTGTCGTGCTCGAGTTGGCCAAGGAATTTGCCAGCCACGGCACGCTGCCGAATTGGCTGGAAGTGAATCGCGACAATTACACGGCGCGCGTTCTGTCATTGCCGAAGCGCGAGGATATTCAGCTGCCGGTGAACGAGCAGTTGATCGTTGAACTTTACAGCAAGTAAGACATCGGGCGATCTGGCCATCGGGTCATCGGGCGATTTTCAAATCACCCGATCACCCGATCGCAAATCTCCCGATCTTCTGGTCCACATTTCGAGCCAGATCAGCCTTTCCCGGTATTGACCTGAGTTGGACCACTCAGCGAGCCGGGATTGAGCCAAACGGCCGAAGGAGAAACAAATGCTTTGGAAAGGTTTTCAGAAACCGAAACGTCTTGCAGTCGATACCTCCACCCTCACCGATAAGTACGGAATCTTCTGGGCGCAGCCTTTTGAGCGCGGCTTCGGCACCACCGTGGGCAACGCTCTACGCCGCGTGCTGCTGAGTTCGATCGAGGGCGCTGCGGTTACCGCCGTCAAGATGGAAGGCGTGCTTCACGAATTCCAGTCGATCCCCGGCGTGGTGGAAGACGCGACCGACATCATCCTCAACCTGAAACAGATTCCGTTCAAGCTGGCCGGCGATGCGCCGAAGGCGATTTACCTGCGCGCCGATCAGCCCGGCGTGGTTACCAGCGGCATGATCGAAGCCGATGGCGACGTGGAAGTTCTCGACAAAGATGTTTACATTGCCACCGTCAGCGAAGGCGGCAAGCTCGATATGGAGATGCGGCTGAAGCGCGGCCGGGGCTATACTTCCGCCGACAAAAACTTCGACGAGGATCTCGGCATCGGGTTCATTCCCATCGATTCCGTGCACTCGCCGGTGCGCAAGTGCAACTACACTGTTGAAGCCGCGCGTCTCGGACAGATTACCGACTACGACAAGCTCACCCTCGAAGTGTGGACCAACGGCTCCATCACGCCCGCCGATTCCATCGGCCTGGCCGCGAAGCTGATCAAGGACCACATGAACATCTTCATCAACTTCGAGGAGGAAATCGAAACCGGCACGTCTTCCTCGGACGATCGCAAGCCCGAGATTCACAACGAGAACCTGAACCGGTCCGTTGAGGAACTCGAGCTTTCGGTGCGCAGCTACAACTGCCTGAAGAATGCGAACATCCAGACCATCGGCGAACTGGTACAGAAGACGGAATCGGAAATGCTCAAGACCAAGAACTTCGGCCGCAAGTCGCTGAACGAGATCAAGGAAATTCTTTCCTCGATGGGTCTGAGCCTGGGCATGAAGATCGACGAGCACGGCAACGCCGTGCCCGGACCGACCTCGAATCTGGTTCTGCCGGCTTCGGCCTACGGGCCGGACGATCAGCTGTAAGAATATTAAGAATATAGGGATCGGGGATCGGGGTTAGGGGCCAGTGATACTACTGACAGTCTGACCCCTGATCCCTAACCCCTAGCCCCTGAGGTTCAATATGCGTCACAAAGTAGCAGGCTACAAACTCGGACGGAACACTTCGCACCGGCGTTCGCTGCTGCGCAACCTGGTCACCTCGGTGATCGTCGAAGAACGCGTCGAGACGACCGTTCCTAAGGCCAAGGCTGCGAAGCCGATCGTCGAGAAGATGATTACGCTCGGCAAGCGCGGCGACCTCGCGGCGCGCCGCCTGGCGGGCGCTTATCTTATGACGGACGCGGCGCTGGTGAAGCTGTTCGACACGGTCGGACCGCGCTTCGGTGACCGCAATGGCGGCTACACGCGCATCATCCGCACTGGCTGGAACAAGGGCGACGGCGCCGACAAGGCTTTCCTCGAACTTCTGGGTAGCGAAAAGGTGCTGGACGAAAAGCGCGAGAAGCGCGCCGAGGCCCGCGCCAAGAAGAATGCCGAAGCCCGCAAGGCCATGGAAGACGCCGAAGCGCAAGCGCAGCACGATGGCGGCATTGAGCCAATCAAAGAGGAAGATAAGAAAGCGTAGCCTTCTCCATCGTTCCTTTAAGCACAAGAAGCACGGCCTGCGTCGTGCTTTTTCTGTTTCATCCCCTCCACATTGACTTGCCGTTAGCTGCCCGCGTAAGATTTGCGCGGATGATCGGCCGGACTATCTCGCACTACCGCATTCTGGAAAAACTTGGCGGCGGCGGCATGGGAGTGGTGTTCAAGGCCGAGGACACCGAACTGGGCCGCTTCGTCGCTCTGAAATTCCTGCCGGACGAAATGGCGCACGACGAGCCTATGCTCGAACGATTCCGCCGTGAAGCCCGCGCCGCTTCGGCCCTGAACCATCCTAACATTTGCACGATTTATGAGATCGGCAAGCAGGACGGCCAGTCCTTCATCGCCATGGAGTATCTGGATGGCACCACTCTAAAGCACCAGATCGGCACGCGTCCCATGGAGATGGAGCGTCTGCTGGGAATCGGTATTGAGGTTGCCGACGCGCTGGATTCGGCGCACAGCAAGGGAATCGTTCATCGCGATATCAAGCCGGCGAACATATTCATCTCCAAACGCGGCCACGCCAAGATTCTGGATTTCGGTCTGGCAAAGATGGGCGTGCGGTCAAATACCGTAAGCGGCGATTCGCAGACTCTCGCTGACGCAGCGCGATTGGATCTCACCAGCCCGGGGACAGCGCTCGGCACGGTGGCTTACATGTCTCCCGAGCAAGTGCGTGGGAAAGATCTCGACGGGCGTACCGATTTGTTTTCGTTCGGCATTGTTCTCTACGAAATGGCGACCGGAATTCTGCCATTTCGCGGGGACACGCAGGGCGTGATTACCGAAGCGATTCTGAATCGTGCGCCCGCTTCGTCGATTCGACTGAATCCCGACGTTCCCGCCGAACTCGAGCACATCATCAGCAAGTTGCTCGAAAAAGATATGGAGATGCGCTACCAGAGCGCGGCCGAGGTGCGAGCCGATCTCAAGCGATTGAAGCGGCAGCAGGATTCGTCGCGCATTTCCTCGCAGGTCGCGACTGAGCCCCAGAGTGGATCCGTGACGACCGCAGTTTCCGGGCCGCCAGGGCAGGGCGTCAGTTCGTCCGGAATAAGCTCATCGGGGATCAAGGCAATTCCTGAATCGCACCCGCGCAAAACCGTGTATGCCATGGGAGCCGCGCTGGTTGCGGCGTTGGCCGTAATAGCATTTCTCTTGTTTCGACACGGCGCAGCTTTTGTCTCGCCTGCGTATCACCTTTTGACTTACCGCCGCGGCACGATTCGAATGGCGCGATTTGCTCCTGATGGGCAAACCGTCATCTACAGCGCGGCTTGGGAAGGTGGGCCGGTTGAAATCTTCAGCACGCGATTTGGGACGCCGGAATCGCGGCCGGTGGACGTTCCCGGCGCAGAAATTTTGGCGATTTCATCGACGGGAGAGATGGCTGTGCTGCTGCGCAGCCAGCAGACCAAATCGCAGGTTTATACCGGCACGCTGGCTCGAATGGCATTCGGCGGCGGAGCGCCTCGCGAAGTATTGGAAAACGTTCAGTGGGCCGATTGGTCGCCGGATGGATCGCAGTTGGCGATTGTTCGCGACTTCAATGGACGGAATCGGCTCGAGTATCCGCCGGGCAAGGTGCTGTACGAAACCGGCGGATGGATCAGCCATCCCCGTGTGTCGCGCAAGGGCGACATGATTGCGTTTATCGATCACCCTATCCAAGGCGACTCGATTGGAGGCGTCGCGGTCGTCGACATTAACGGAAATAAGCGGTCTTTGAGTCAGAGTTACGGAGGCGGCGCGGTTGGCTTGGCTTGGTCGCCAAAGGGGGATGAGGTATGGGTGACCGCGACACTGATTGGAATCGACCGCTCGGTGTTTGCGGTGCCGCTATCGGGCAAGGAGCGCCTGGTTGCGCGTGTTCCCGCCGATCTTACGTTGCAAGATGTAATGCCCGACGGCCGGGTTCTGCTGGCGCGCGACAGTTGGCGGCGCGGACTGATCGTTCACCGCAACGAAGACACGACCGAGCGTGATTTCACCTGGCTTGACTGGTCATATCCGGTCACGCTCTCGAATGATGGCCAAACGCTGCTGTTCCGAGAAGAAGGCGAAGCGGGCGGTCCGACTTACGCGGTTTATCTTCGTAATACCGACGGGTCGGCGGCGGTGCGCCTGGGAGATGGCCAGTCCCTGGCCTTATCGCCGGATGGAAAATGGGCGCTCGCGTGCCGGGGCGACAAGCAAACCGACTTGTTTCTGCTTCCGACCGGCCCTGGCGAGCCTCGCACTTTGAAGGGACACGACGTCATTCACAACGCGGCGCGCTGGTTCCCCGACGGCAAGCGGCTCCTGATCGCTGGTATTGAGCCGAATCACGGCTTGCGGCTTTACGTGCAGGATATCGATTCCGACAAGTTTGACGCGGTTACTCCGGAAGGGACCGACGGATCTGCGTATGCACTGGCGCCTGATGGCAGCACAGTCGCCGCTATCGGACCGGATGAGAAGGCTTATTTATTTCCGATTCCCGCTGGAGATGCGCGGCCCATCAAAGGATTGCTGCCCGGTGAAGTGCCGGTTGCTTGGACCGACGATGGCAAGTCTTTGTACGTCTACAAGGGCGGGGAATTGCCTGCGAAGGTCTACCGGTTGGAAGTTGCAAGCGGCAACCGCACGCTCTGGCGGCAGCTGATGCCTCCCGATCCCGCCGGCGTAGAATTTGTCGGTCCCGTTCTTCCTACTCCGAACGGCAAATCGTATGTATACGGTTACCGGCGGCTGTTGTCGGATTTGTATCTGGTGGAGGGACTTCAGTAGGATTAGTGGCCTCGGGCAGTTTTCCGCCCGTACATGTCCTTCCGCGGCCCCCGCTGGTAATCTTGCCGTATCTTGTCACCTGGATAAACTCTTGAGGATGGGGTTTACCCGCACACAGATCGGCATCGCTGTCGGCGTGGGCGCGCTGCTGGTGTTTGGATTTCTCGGCTACATCTGGTGGCTGAGCAATCAGGGACCAGTGCTGGCGCGCTCCGAAGATCGCGATCCGCTTAGCGGTCTGCCCGTCAGCATTCGCATGAATCCGCTGCGCGATCGCACGATTGAGCACAGCGCCAACCTCTTTCTTCGGCAGCTGCGCGACGGCCGCTGCGACGATCTGCTCTCCGAATGGGAGCACGACTACCGTAAGAAATACGCCCACTTCATCTGCAACTCGGAGGCGCAACATCCGCTGCTTTCGTGGGACTTGGCGGAGTGGGAGAGCGCGCCGCCGTTAACTATTCTCCACTATCGCGGCAAGCGCCTTAACAGCCCGGGCCAGTCCAGCACCTACAAGGAACTCTTCACGGTTACCACCGAGAACAAGGACGGGCAGTGGGTGGTTACTAAGTACGATGCGATGTACTGAAAAACAGTTCCCAGCCGCCAGTTGTCAGTTCCCAGTTTCCATTTTTCAACACAGATAAATAGAAGCCCTGTTTTCTCTGTGCCTCTGTGTCTCTGTGGTAAAAAAGTCTTCATGCCTCAACCCCGAGCTGAGAGTGAGTCCTCCGCTTCCCGCAACATTTACGTTTTCGGCGTTACTTCATTTCTGAACGACACCGCAACCGAGATGGCGTACTGGGTGCTGCCGGCGTTTCTGGCTTCTCTGGGCGCGGGGCCGGCGCAGTTAGGATTGATCGAGGGAGCGGCCGAAAGCGTGGCGTCGTTTGCCAAGCTTTTCTCCGGATATCTTACCGACCACATTCATCGCCGCAAGCCGGTTGTGGTAGCCGGATACTTTGTCGCGAATGTGGTCAAGCCTCTGCTCGCGATTGTTAATGCCTGGCCGCAAATTCTGCTGATCCGTTTTACCGATCGACTCGCCAAAGGCGTGCGCGGAGCCCCGCGCGACGTCATGGTAGCCGAGTCGGTACCGAAGAACCGGCTGGGGTCGGCCTACGGGCTGATTCAGTCGATGGATTCTGCCGGGGCCATCGCCGGTCCGCTGACCGCTCTGGTTCTGCTGGCGCGCTTCGGAATCCGGAGCGTGTTCTGGGCAGCCGCAGTTCCGGGGGCGTTGTGCGTGCTGGTTGCGCTGCTGGGGATTCGCGAAGTGAGCCGGGCTGCGCCCGGCGGACAGCCGAGGGCGGCTGTCCCCACACTAGTTTCGCCTTCGGAAGAGCGAATCAATCTGCCTGGGTCTTTCTTTTTCGTTCTTATCGCCGTGACGCTTTTTTCTTTGGGCAATTCGAGCGACATGTTTCTGGTTCTGCGCGCACAGAATATTGGCATCCCTGTGGCGCTTGCGCCTCTGCTAGGTCTGGTATTCAACATTACTTACACGCTCGCATCCTGGCCTGCTGGCTGGTTCAGCGATCACGTCTCGCGCCGATTGGTTGGCTCCGCGGGCTATCTGATTTTCGCCGCAGTCTATTTTGTTTTCGGACGCGCGCCTTCCACGCTGGCGATCTGGATTGCAATGGCCGCGTATGGCTTCTATTACGCTCTTACGCAGCCTGTGCTGAAGGCTTTAGTGGTGGAGAGCGTCGGTGAAAATGTGCGCGGCCGCGCGCTCGGCATTTATTTCTTTGTGACCAGCGTGGCTACACTGGCTGCCAGCTTGATCACCGGTGAACTGTGGAAGCATTACGGGGCAGCTATTCCGTTTTACTTCTCGGCGGCGATGGCGCTGGGTGCAGCGGGATTGTTACTGAGTGCGAGGCGCGATTCCGGGCGTTAGCGGTAGACGGAACGGGTCGAGTTCCGATCAGAACCGCTTTGCTGTCGCCACATCCACCACAGGAAAATCAGCATCTGCGCCGCGATGCCGGCGCAAGTGTCGAGAGCAACATCTTGCCAGCGTCCGGTGCGCGAAGGGATGAAGCTCTGGTGCCACTCGTCCAGGCTGGCTACGAAGGCGGTACCCAGGACTGCGATGTTAGCCCAGCGCAGCGTCCACTTCACATCGGACATGGCGGGCAAAGTAGCGCGCCAGGCGCGGAAAAGCAAAATGCTCAGGATGCCGTAGCCTACGACATGGCCGCCTTTGCGAATGTAGAAGTGCCAGTATTCAAAGCGCTCCCAGTCGAGGCCGAAGAGGTAATGCAGTATCGGGTAAAGAATCCGGCTCGTATTGTGCGCGGAAAGCAGCGCGCTGGATTCAATGGCAATCACGATCAGCCAGAGAATCGCGGCGATCCAGGCTTTCAGCAGATTGTGCCGGTCGGAGTTCAAGCGGCGGGGCTACTCGACGCCATAGTTGGGAGCCTCGCGGGTGATCATAACGTCGTGGACGTGGCTCTCGCGAAGTCCAGCGCCGCTGATGCGCACAAAACGAGTTTTCTGCAGCAATTCGGCGATCGTAGCGCAACCGCAATAGCCCATGCCTGATTTCAATCCGCCGACCATCTGATGGACGATCATAGCGACCGAGCCGCGATAGGGCACGCGTCCTTCAATGCCTTCGGGAACCAACTTGCCCAGACGGTTGGAATCGCCGTCAGAGGAGGAGACTGCCGCGGAGGATTCTCCCTCGGTGCTCTGGAAGTAGCGTTCGCTGGAACCTTGAGCCATGGCGCCGATCGAGCCCATGCCGCGGTAGGACTTGTAGGAACGGCCTTGATACAGAATCAGTTCGCCCGGACTTTCGTCGGTGCCGGCGAAGAGTGAGCCGATCATGACGGCGCTTGCGCCCGCAGCCAGCGCCTTGGTCACATCGCCGGAATACTTGATGCCGCCGTCGGCGATAATGGGAATGCCGGCATCTTTCGTGGCGCGGTAAGCTTCGGCGATGGCGGTGATCTGCGGGACACCGGCGCCGGTGACCACGCGCGTAGTACAGATAGATCCGGGGCCGATGCCGACCTTGATGCCATCGGCTCCAGCGCGCGCCAACTCGCAGGCGCCATCGAAGGTGGCGACGTTGCCAGCCAACAGTTCCACGTCTGGCAGTTTCGACTTCACCAACTTCACGGCATCGAGCACTCTCGTGGAGTGGCCGTGCGCGCTATCGATGGCGAGTACGTCTACCTTGGCTTCCGCTAGTTCCTGGGCGCGTTCCAGAAAATCTCCGGTGGCGCCGATGGCCGCGCCTACTCGCAGTCGCCCTTGATAATCTTTTGCGGCGTTGGGATACTTCAGTTTTTTCTGGATGTCTTTTACGGTGATCAGTCCCTTGAGGTTGTATTTGTCATCGACGACCAAGAGCTTTTCTACGCGGTGCTCGTGGAGAATTTCTTCGGCGTCTTCGAGCGTGGTGCCCACGGGTACGGTGATCAGGTTTTTCTTGGTCATCACGCGATCGATGGGAATATCGAAGCGGGTTTCGAAGCGCAGGTCGCGATTAGTGAGAATGCCGACGAGCCTGCCGTGTTCGGTGATGGGGACGCCGGAAATCTTGTACTTGCGCATAACCTCGAGCGCGTCGCTGACTTTGTCGGTGGGCGCCATGGTGACTGGGTCGACGATCATGCCGCTTTCCGAGCGTTTTACCTTGTCGACTTCATTAGCCTGCTGTTCGATCGAGAGGTTGCGATGGATGATTCCGAGCCCACCCTGCTGGGCCAGCGCAATCGCCATGTGCGATTCGGTGACAGTGTCCATGGCGGCGCTGACGATGGGAATATTCAAGCTGATGTTGCGGGTGAGTTGCGTCTGCGTGGTGGCCGTGGCGGGAATTACATCGGAGCGCGCCGGCAAGAGAAGAACGTCGTCGAAGGTGAGCGCTTCGGGTACGGGAAAATGAATCATAAGGATCTCGGAAATGCTCCCAGCCTTTGGGTTGAATCTTCATTCTAGAGAGGGGGTGGGGATTCAGGCAAATGGAAGGTTGGATTCGGTGCGTTTTGTCCGCGGAGAGTAGTTCTTGCCTACGGCTCTAGGCTATGCCGGCTGAGATTCCTCCGCGCGTGAAGCAAAACACGCGCTGTCGGAATGACAAGGTTTCGTCATTGGATACGCATCTTGCTATCATCGCTAGTCTTGTCGGAGCGAACTATGCGCAGGGTGATTCTCTTTATTTGTTTATTGGTGTTCTCAACGGCCATCGCAGCCGCGCAGCAATACGATCTCGTACTCGAAGGCGGTCGAGTCATGGATCCCGAGACTGGCCTGGATGCTGTGCGCAATGTCGGAATCCGCGACGGAAAGATTGTCCGCATTGCGCCGGAGGCGCTGAGCGGACGACGCCTGGTGCATGCCAGCGGGCTGGTGGTTGCTCCCGGATTCATCGATCTTCATCAGCATGGCCAGGACTTGGCGAGCCAGCGGGTGAAGGCACTTGACGGTGTAACCACGGCGCTTGAACTGGAAATCGGCGCACCCGACGTCGCGAAGTTCCTGAAGTCCAAAGAAGGGCGCTCACTGATTCATTACGGCACAGCGGCCAGTCATGTGGCAGCGCGGGCTGCGGTGTTTGGCGCGCCGCTTCCAGCCGAAGTGGTTGGAGACCACAGTGGCGCGCCTGAGATTTTGCCTAAGAGCGGACCAGCTACCGATCAGCCGGCCACGCCGGAACAGATCGAGGCAATCGAGGAGCGACTGCGCGCGGAGCTCGACGCTGGCGGCTTGGCCGTTGGCATGGGCATTCAATACACGCCCGGTGCGACGCGGTTGGAAGTGATCGACATGTTTCGTCTGGCCGCCGAGCGCAGGCTGCCGGTCTATACCCACATGCGCAGCGCGGGGCGCGTCGAGCCGGGGTCTTCCATTGAGGCGGTCAGCGAAGTGATTGGAGCGGCGGCGATCACGGGCGCTTCGCTGCACATTGTGCACATCAACAGCACTTGCCTGCGCGATTCGCTGGAGTGTCTCGCGATGGTGGAAGGAGCGCGCGCCCGCGGGCTGGATGTTACGACCGAGGCGTATCCCTACATCGCGGGCATGACTGCCGTGAACTCGGCGTTATTTAATCCCGGATGGCGGGAGAAACTCGGAATCGATTATGGAGACTTGGTGCTGCCCGACACTGGCGAGCACCTCACCAAGCAGCGTTTCGACGAGTTGCATAATTCCAGCACGACGCACTGGGTGCTGATTTTCGCCAATACGCAGGAAATTGTGGACAGGGTGATTCCTCATCCTCTGGTGATGATCGCGAGCGATGGCGCGGAGGGTCATCCGCGCAACGCCGGGACTTATTCGCGGGTGCTGGCGCAATATGTCCGTGAAAAGGGGACGCTCACGCTGATGGATGCAATTCGCAAGATGAGTTTCATGCCTGCGGAGATGCTGGAGCGGTCGACTCCGGCCGCGCGGCAAAAAGGCAGATTGCAAGAAGGAGCCGACGCTGACATCGTGGTGTTCGATGCAGCCACGATCGGCGACCGGTCTACTTTCCAGAAGCCGATGGAGCCGAGCGTGGGCGTGCAGTATTTGGTCGTCGGGGGAACCGTGGTGGTGGACGAAGGCAAGATCGTGCCGGATGTGTTTCCGGGGCGGGCGATTCTAGGGCCGGGGAAGGTTGGTTCGGGCAAGGGCCGTTGACCTTAGACATTCCCAATTTCTAGTTTACCGTTAGTGGCGCGGTGACACTGCCGATTTTTCCGGTTACATTGTCGCGGATCACAACCCGCACGGTGTATTGTCCGGGGCTAAGCTCAAGCACATTCTTCAGATCGATTCCGTTGGCACGTAAGGATGCCATTTGCGCATCAGGCACGGATGGGTTGACGGTCCTGCCGGTGGTGACGGCCGCCTTGCCGGTCTTGTTATTGTTGGCGTAGGCGGCGGCCGCAAAGTCGAAGTTGAGGCGTTTCTGTCCGTTGCTGGCTTCGATGGATAATCCGTCAGCCGGCACATGGACGATAAACTCGGTCTTTCTCTTTGCACCGTCGCCGGAAGTCTCCAGCCACCTCACGCTCACCGGCACACCGGTGCCCTCGATAGGGGAGGTGAGCGCATAGGTCAAGTCAGAGGTGCGCGTCACATCGGGGTTCATGGTTGCATTGGTGACGAAAAAGCCTTCGCGAGCACGGACTTCGACCTCTTTCTGGTTCACCCTGACCTTGAGCTGCCGCCAGCCGGAGTTGTTATTGTGCGTGTCGAGGTAGTAGCTGGCGAGGTAGTAAGAGGAGGCATCGTCTGCGGCGCGTTTAAAACTGGAGGCTAGATCGTTGGTATTGTAAAAAGCCTTTCCGCCGGTCATATCCGCGAATTCGTTGAGCGTATCGATGGTCGACTGTTGAAAATGAGCGAGGTTGCCGATTTGATTCGCGAGCTTCGGTCCAGAGCCTGAAGCGACGGCCGCGGAAGTATTCTCCACCAGGCCGCGAACGTCCACCGGGTAAACTGAGATTTGGGCGGCAGCCAGGGCCTGCATGGTGCGCTCATAGAGTGGGGCGAGGTACCCTGGTCCAGGAAGCTGCGCCGGGGAAGAAATCTCGAAGGGAGATCCGCCGGTAGCCCAGATAAGAGACTTTCGTCCGGGAACTCCGGAGAGAGACCACGCAATCTCCAGGAACGCGTTCAGAGTTTCTTCGAGTGCTCTAGGCTGCTGGAACGACGCGGTGAGTGTGTCGCCGTACGCAATGAAAGCGGCGGCCGCAGCGAACGGGTTGGCGAAGCCAGCGGGAGTGGTGGGCAGGTCAGGAATATCTCCGTCGGCAGCGTTCGCCTGCACATTCTCGCTGGAGCCCTGCAGGGCGGGCGTTTCTCCACTGGCCTTTTTTAGCACCTGAACCAGTTGCTCGCGGTCACTAGTCAGTCCCTGGACAACCTTGAGGCCGTGGCTGGTCATCACCATGAGCGCCAGAACCTGCCCGGAATCGAGATTATCGGCGAGATACTTGATCAACGCGCGGCGGCCAGTGTACTGGTCAAGAAAGGGAGTGTTGATGGTATCGAGAGCGATGACGGTTATGGTGCGCGGCTGCTGATCTGACAGCCTCAAATTGGTGAACTCTCCCTGCTTAGGCGCGACTGCGGCGAGTTTCGTGTTCGCGACGACGATTTCTTCAAAGGTGGCGACCTTCTGCTCCCTTCCATTTTCAAAGACGTGGAAGTTTTCTTTGGTCAATCCGTGAATATGACTACCGGTCTTATCGGTGACGACTATCGGAACCTGAATCAAAACAGTTTGTGTGCGGAGCTTGATCTTGCCTTCCTGGTCAGCCGTGATAGTTGGAGCTAAGGTGGGCGTGACGCCTACATTCGGATTGGAAAAAGGTACCACTGAGGGGTCACTCTTACCGGGTGCGCCAGGCGAGGAAATGTCACCGCCTTGCGCCTCGGCCGAGACGGAGAATAGAAGGCAACAAAAAAGAGTGGAGGCGAGACGTCGAGTGAACATAACTACCCCACAGCTCAGAGCCAGCTATTGTAATTCTATGGGTGGGAGTCTACGTGGAAATGTTAACCGGGGACCGACAGGAATGCAGGAAGGTACAAATCGAACTGGGCGGTTTTCCGGAGCCAGGCGTTTGTCTTTTATCCCCACTCCAGCGTATATTAGAGAACTGAGAACTGTTGTGTAACACGGTATTTGGCGAAGCACACCAGTGGGCGCAAGCCCACTTTTTCGTTGCGGGGGACTCCGCTGGGTGGGCGAGCTGCAAGTTATTGGATGCATGGCACTTGAGCTTGATCGAGTACGAGAGATTGCGGAGCGAGTAGCGGCCTCCGGCGGGCTGGAAGTGGTCGATATCGAGTTTCGCGGGAGTGGCAAAGCCCGCATGCTGCGCGTGTTTCTGGACAAGCCTGGAGCGGCGAGCGGCGATCCGCTGGCGGGAGTGACGCACGGAGATTGCGCCAACTTTAGCCGCGAGTTTGGCACCATCCTCGATGTCGAGGATGCGATTTCAACCAGCTACACGCTGGAAGTTTCGTCGCCGGGGTTGGACCGGAAGCTGACGAAAGTCGCGGACTTCGAGCGCTTCGTCGGCAGCCGGGTCAAGCTGATGACCAGGCAGCCGGTGAACAACAACCGGTACTTCGAGGGACGGCTGGAAAGTTTTCAGGACGGGCGCCTGACGCTGGACTTGAGCGCGGCAAGCAAGAAGTCGCGCAAGAAGATGGGCGCGGCGGCGGCAGAGCAGGGACAGAAGATCGGGATTGACTTCGCCAATGTGGAGAAGGCGAACCTGGTGCCAGAGATCTAGGTTTCAAGGTTTCATAGTTTCAAGGTTTCAAAGTTGAAGATCGTCGGCGCGCTGTTTTGAAACGTTGAAACCTTGAAACTTTGAAACCTGGTACACAGCAGCAGTCTTCATAACGGAATACGTCCTATGGCTAGTGAGCTTTACAACACGATTGACGCGTTGAGCCGTGAGAAGGGGATTGATCCGCGGATTGTGGTAACTGCGGTGGAAGACGCCATTGTGATGGCCACCCGCAAGTACTACAAGACGCAGGAAAACCTGCGCGCCGAGCTGGACAAAGAGACTGGCAAGATCAATGCCTATGCGGTGAAGACCGTGGTGGAGACGCCGGAGCAGGTGGAAGATCCGCTGCTGCAGATCACGCTGGAAGATGCGCGCAAGGCCGATCCCGCGCTGGAAATCGGCGGAGAGTTGCGCATTCCCAAAGTTACGGAAGGAATCCTCGGGCGCATCGCGGCGCAACTGGCGAAGCAAGTCATTTTCCAGAAGGTTCGTGAGGCCGAGCGCGACACGGTTTACAACGAATATATCGGACGTGTGGGCGAAGTGGTGAACGCCACCGTGAAGCGGGTGGAAGGTCCGGATGTGATCTTCGACATCGGCAAGGCAGAAGCGCGCATGCCGCGCAAGGAGCAGTCGCGGCTGGAATCGTTCGCCATCGGCGAGCGGGTGCGGGTAGTAATTGCGCGCGTGGAAAAAGCTTCGAAGGGGCCGGCGGTGGTGGTTTCTCGCGCCGTGCCCGACCTGGTGCAGCATCTGTTCCAGACCGAAGTGCCGGAAATTTACGACGGCACGGTGGTAATCCGTGCCATCGCGCGCGAAGCCGGCGAGCGCACGAAGATCGCGGTCATGTCCAAGGACAAAGATGTCGACGCCGTGGGCGCTTGCGTGGGCATGAAGGGCATGCGGGTGCAGTCGATCATCCGCGAACTGCACGGAGAAAAGATCGACATCATCGAGTATCACGAAGATGCGGTGACGTTCGCCGAGAAAGCTCTGCAGCCCGCGAAAGTGAGCAAGGTCACCGTGGTCGATTCCGGCGGCAAGCACCTGGAAGTGGTGGTCGATGACAGCCAGCTCTCGCTCGCCATCGGCAAGAAGGGGCAGAACGTGCGGCTGGCGGCGAAGCTGCTGGGCTGGAAGATCGACATCAAGAGCGAGGAAGAGAAACGGCAGGAAGTGGAACAGCAGATGGCGGACATGGTACCGCAGACTGTTACGCCCCTGGAAAAAGTGCCCGGCTTGGGCGATGGACTGGTGGAGAAGCTGGGAGCTGCAGGCGTGACGACGGTAGAAGCGCTTGCCGACATGACTCCGGAGCAGCTTGAGGCGATTGAGGGCATTGGGCCGAAGACGGTGGAAAAAATCAGCCTCGCGGTGAATAATTACTTTGCCAGCCTGGAAGGCGCGGCGGTTGAGGGCGCGGTCGAAGGTGAAGTGGCGGCGGAAGGCGAGGCGGCTGCAGCGGAGCCTTCTGAACCAGAGCTTTCTGAAGCAGGTGCGGAAGACATTACCGCGGAAGTTCCTGTGGCGACGGAGGAAGCGGCGTCCGCTGACGAAACGGCGGCGAGTGCGGAAGTTGCGTCGACCGAAGAAGGCACTGTCGAAGCCGAGACGCTTGCCGCAGACGAGAACGAAGGTCAAGCGGAGCGCTCCGGGGAGCAGGCTGCTCCGGAAGAAGAAGCCGCTTCCGAAACCAGAGAATAATCATGGCACGCTGGCATAAGTTCGACGGCGTGGGACCGCAGAAAGTGACTCCGCGAGGTCGATGATGACCTAACTAAAACGCGGAGAAACGAAAGGCCGGATGAGTAAGGTTCGAATCAACGATCTAGCCCGAGAGCTGGAAGTCAAGAGCAAAGCCATTCTGGATACGCTAGCGCTGGTCGGAGTGACGGAGAAGAAGACGCACTCCAGTTCTCTGGAAGAGCATGAAGCCGAGAAAGTACGTGTGTACATCCGTTCCTCCGCGGAAGGATTGTCACAGGCTGGCAAGTCCAGTTCCCGCCTGGTTCGCGGCGAAGAAGAAATCAAAACCAAAATTGATTTGTCGAACATCTCCCGTCCCGGGGATGTACTGAGGGCGATTACGCAGCGGAAGGAAGCGGTGGCTCCGCCGTTAGCGCCGCGTCCCATCGCACCGGCTCCGGTAGAAAAACCGGCAGTAGCGCCTCCAGTGATGAAACCGGCAGGTGTGCCTCCGGCGCCGCCTGTGGCTGCTCAACCGGTGGCCTCGGTGCCCACACCGCGCTTGATCGTACCGCCTTCCGTCGCGGACCGGCCGGTTGCGGTTGTGCCGCCGGCTCCGGCAGCGTCGCCGTCGATTCCCTGGGCTCCAGTTGCCGCACCGCCGGCACGGCCCGTGATATCGTCGCCGCCCGCAGCACAAGTTCCAACAGCGGCAGCGCCCCCGGTGGTTTCGGCTGCCGCACCGCCTGCGTCCCCAGTTGTGGAGCGTCCGGCTGCTCCTCAATCTCCAGCGCCGCGTATGATCGTTCCGCAAACCGGGCCACGGCCGGTATATAAGGCGCCGGTTCGTCCAGCTCCGCCAGTGCAGCCCGGAGTACCCATTGGCGGTGCAATGCGGCCCGTCCCTGGACGTCCGGTGCCCGGCCAGCCGATTTTTCAACGACGGCCACCTGCGGCCGCAGGGGGAGGCGCTGCGGGTGCGCCCCGTCCGCCGCTGCGTCCCGGCGAGCGTAGGCCGATGCATCCCACGCGGTCAGCACCTGCGGGTGCGCGCCCGCTTGGAGTAGGTCCGGCGCTTCCACCTCCGGGAACCACGCGGCCCGGCAGCCGTCCTGGCGGTCCAGCGCGACGGCCCGGCCAGCGCTACGTTCCGCGCGGCGTGAAGGAAGGCCCGATGAAGGGCTACACGCCGCCACCGCGTATGGTGGTGTCGAACGAGCCCCAGCCCATCACGCGCAGCATCACGATTACCGAAGGTATCAGCGTCAAGGATCTGGCGGAGAAGCTGGAAATTCGCGCCAAGGATCTGATCTCGCGGCTGCTGTCGAAGGGCGTCTTTGCCACGATCAATCAGACGCTGGACGCGGAACTGGCCAGCGAAATGGCACGCTTCTTCGGCGCGGATACCAACGTAATCACCTTCGAAGAGCAGACGGCGAAAGAGATTGATGCCGCTGCCGCCAGCGAAGAGTTGGTTCCAGAAACCGGCATACGACCGCCCGTGGTTACGATCATGGGACACGTCGACCACGGCAAGACCACCTTGCTCGATTCCATCCGCATCACAAATGTGGCGGGGGGCGAAGCGGGGGGGATTACGCAGCACATCGGCGCCTACAAGGTGCGGATTACGGACAAGGAGTCGCCGGCCTTCGGGCGTGAGATTGTATTCCTCGACACGCCCGGTCACGAAGCGTTTACGCGCATGCGGTCGCGCGGCGCCAAGGCGACCGACATTGTCGTGCTGGTAGTCGCCGCCGACGATGGCGTCATGCCGCAGACGCTCGAAGCCATCGACCACGCACACGCCGCCGAAGTTCCCATTATTGTGGCGGTGAACAAGATCGACAAGCCGGACGCGTTGCCTGACCGCGTCAAGAAGCAACTCGCGGACCGCGGATTGGTGCCCGAAGAGTGGGGTGGTAAGACCGTGTTTGTGGACGTTTCGGCAAAAAAGAAAACGAATCTGAATCTGCTGATGGAAATGATTTGCCTGGTCGCCGACCTCGGTGAGTTGAAGGCGACGCCGGAACGCGCGGCGACCGGCGTAGTGCTGGAAGCGAAGCTGGATCGCGGACGCGGACCCGTGGCTACCGTGCTGGTGCAGAACGGGACCCTCAACGCGGGTGACAACTTTGTGGTCGGCAATGTGTACGGGAAAGTGCGCGCCATGTTTGATGACCGCGGCGCGCAGCTGCAGACGGCTCCGCCTTCCACTCCTGTGGAAATCATCGGCATGGAAGCGCTGCCGCAGGCTGGCGATCAATTCGTCGTGGTAGCGGATCGCGACAAGGCCCGCGGCATTTCGGAGTATCGCGAACAGAAAGCGCGTGAGGCGGCGCTGGCCAAGAGTTCTCGCGTATCGCTCGAAGGTCTTGCGGAGCAGATCAAGGCCGCCGGCACCAAGGAACTGAACGTCATTCTCAAGGGAGACGTGCAGGGATCGGTGGAAGTAATCACCGATCTGCTCACGAAGCTCTCGAACGAAAAAGTGCGGCTGAAGCTGCTGCGCTCTGGCGTGGGCGCGATTACAGAAACTGACGTGCTGCTGGCCTCGGCGTCGAACGCCATCATCATCGGATTCAACGTTCGGCCGGAGCGCAAGGCGCAGGAAATCGCGGAACAGGAAAAAGTCGACATACGCCTGCACTCGATCATTTACGAACTGCAGGATGAGATTAAGCGCGCCATGAGCGGCCTGCTCGAGCCCACGTTCAAAGAACACTATCAGGGCCGCGCCGAGGTGCTCAACGTTTTCCGCATCCCGAAAGTTGGGACCGTGGCCGGCTGCCGCGTAAGCGACGGCTTGATCAAGCGCGACTCCGAAGTGCGCTTGCTGCGCGACAACGTGCAGGTATTCAAAGGTAAAGTGGGATCGTTGCGGCGCTTCAAAGATGACGCGAGCCAGGTCACGAACGGCATGGAGTGCGGCATCTCGATCTCCAACTACGGCGACATCAAAGTTGGCGACGTGATCGAGGCTTTCGCCACCGAGCGGATTGCCGCGGAAGTAATTGCATAGAACCCGTCGTGGTCGTCAGTCGTTGGTCGTTAGCCAAGAGCCGTGAGCCGAGCCGTTTTGCCAACGACTAACGACCAACGACTAACGACTGGCATGATCGCCTTCCTCACCCTCGAACTACACATCGAAGCGGCACAGTCTCTCAAGGACAAACGGCAGGTGGTGCGCAGCCTGAAAGACCGGCTGCGCGCCGGTTTCAACGTTTCGGTCGCGGAACTGGAGGCTAGCCCGGTGTGGAATCGCGCCACCATTGGCGTGGTCAGCATCTCCGACTCGCGCGACTATCTTGACGGACTAATGAAGAACGTGGAACGGCAAGCCACGCGCATCGCCAACAACCACGGGGCGGAAGTTGCGGATTCGTTCGTGGAATATCTGTAGGGCGGGTGTTTTTGCCAACACCCAACGACTAACGACGAATTCTTCTATCCCCTTGTTACCTCTGTACTTACCCGGATCGCTCCTTGGTGCGCGACAATAGCACTACAGGGCCAACACCTGCGGACGATTTTCTGATATTCTCATGCGTTTTACTTCGAGGTGAAGAGTGGAGAAGCGCGGGGTAAAGTACCATCGCGGGCGGTTGGGCGAAGCCTTGCGCGAGGAGATCGAAACCCTGGTGGAAGGAGAGCTGGCTGATCCCCGCATCGGACTGGTGAGGGTAACCGCAGTGCATGTGGCTGACGATGGCCGCTCGGCACAGGTTCTGGTGGATGTAGACGGCGACGACCGCGAAGCGGAGCGAAGTCTTGAGGGATTGCTCGCCGCCAAAGAATATATAAGGCATGAATTGGTCGAACGTTTGCGGCGGAGACGCGCGCCGGAATTGTATTTCCGTCTGGACCGTTCCGAGCGGGAAAAGGCGCGTGTGGAAGAACTGCTGGCGCGAGCGAAAAAGAGGATGAAACCTCGTTCGAAGCCGGGTCGAAAAAAGGCATAGTGATGTTGCGGGACGTTCTTCGGCAAATCGAGCAGCGCGATCGATTCGTGCTTACGTCGCACGCGCGTCCCGATGGCGACGCCATCGGATCGGCGCTGGCGTGCTGCCAGGTTCTGCGCGCCATGGGGAAGCAAGCCGACGTGGTGCTGCACGATGGCGTGCCGCGCATCTATCGCGCACTGCCATTTGCCGATCAGGTATTGCAGGCCGATCGCGTCTCCGGGAGTTACGAGGCGGCGATCATTTTGGAGTGTGACAGCATCCACCGCACGCGCCTGCAGGGCCTGGAAAACCGCTTTCTCATCAGCATCGATCACCATGTGAGCGGGCGGCCGTTCGCGGATGTGAACTGGATCGATCCGCATGCCGTGGCCACGGGAGAAATGGTGTTTCGCCTGGCGCGCGAAGCGGGAACGCCGTTCTCGCCGGAGATTGCGACCTGTCTGTACACCGCTCTGATGACTGACACGGGATCGTTCATGTTTCAGGGGACGAACGAACGTACCTTCGCGCTGGCACGTGAACTGGTTCTGGCGGGTGCCGATCCTTCTCACTGCGCACGCAGTATTTACTTCGCCCACTCGGTGGCCAAGATGAGGCTGCTCGGCGAGGCTTTGCGCAACCTTAACACCGAAGGCCACGTCGGCTGGACGTGGGTGACGCTGGAGCAAATGGAGCGCTGGGAAGCGAAAGAAGAAGACTGCGAAGGCCTGGTGAACTACGTGCTTTCGATCGGCGAAATCGAAGTGGCGGCGTTCTTCCGCGAGCTGCCCGACGGACGTTTTCGCGTGAGTCTGCGTAGCAAAGGGAAGCTCGATGTGGCGCGTGTGGCCGAAGGCTTTGGCGGAGGCGGCCATGAGTGCGCCAGCGGTTGCTCCGTGGACGGTCCGCTCTCCCAGGCCATTTGGCAGGTTCTGGAGTTGCTGCGCGGCGGACCTTCCGTGCAATAACCTGCGTACAATCACAGCAGCAAGACAACTTCACTCCCATGACCAATCGCACCCGCACTGACTCGCTGTTGCTGGCGGGCTTCTGCGCATTTCTGTTTTTTTATGGGCTCGGGCAGTTCGGGCTGATCGGAGCCGATGAGCCGCGTTACGCGCAAGTGGCGCGCGAAATGCTGGAGCGCCGCGATTGGATCACGCCCGTGCTCGGCGGCCGGCCCTGGCTGGAAAAGCCGCCACTTTATTACTGGCAAGCCATGCTCGCGTACAGGATCTTCGGCGTGAGCGACTGGGCGGGGCGGCTGCCTGCGGCGCTCGATGCCAGTTTCCTTGTGCTTGCGGTCTACTTTTTTCTTCGTCGCTTCCGGCCTGGATTTGAAGTTGATGGGGCGCTGATCGCCGCCTCGTCCGCCGGAATCATCGGCTATGCCCGCGCCGCCTCGATGGACATGGCATTGGCGGCGGCTTTCACGATTGCGATGCTCGGTTGGTGGGCGTGGCGGGAGAGTGGAAAGAAAATCTACCTCGCCGTCTTCTACGGCTTTCTGGCCTTGGGGATGCTGGCGAAAGGGCCGGTTGCGCCGTTTCTTGCCGCTGCGGTGATTATCCTTTACGCGATCACAGTTCGCGAATTGCGGCTGGTGCTGAAGACGCTCTGGCTGCCGGGAATATTCCTCTTCTGTGCGATCGCTCTGCCTTGGTATTTCGCGGTGCAGATGCGCAACCCGGGGTTCTATCGCGAATTCATCGTCGAGCATAATCTCGGACGGTTCTCGATGAATCTTTATCACCATACGGAACCGTTCTGGTATTACCTGCCGGTAACGGCTTTAGGCCTGGTTCCGTGGACGGTCTTTGTGATTGCGGCCTTCGTTCAGTCGGTCCGCTCGTGGTGGGGCAGACGAACTGCGGCGGGCGTAGCGGAAGCCGATCTCGAATTTCAACTCTGCACCTTCGCTTGTTGCTGGCTGATCGTGCCCGTGGCGTTTTTCTCGATCTCGCAGTCAAAGCTGCCTGGATATATCCTTCCTGCGCTTCCTGCGGGCGCGCTGCTGTTGGCGGAATATTTGCGGCGACATCTCAAACAGAGCGAGGCTGGATCTGTTGCCAAATGGTTGGCCGTGCCGCATGCGCTGCTGGCGGCGTCGCCAATTGTTCCAGCCTTGCTGATCGCCTACCTGATTACGCAGCATCGTCTCCCAGGAGGGCAACCGCTGCTGGTGGCGCTCGCCGTCGCGTTCGTACTCTGCGCCGGAATTGCGCTCACGCTGGTGCGGAAGACAGGTCTGCGCATGTTAAGGTTCGTCACGCTGATCCCGGTCGTTCTCACTTTGGGCGCCACATTGAAACTGGGTTCTACTGCGCTTGATCAGACGCTTTCAGCGCGTCCGTTGGCGCAGGAAATTGCCGGCATGGAAACCCATCCTCTGCCGCTGGCCGTGTATCACGTTCGGCGCGAACTGGAATACGGCCTGACTTTTTACCGTAACCATTTGACCTTCAACTACGACTGGGGCAGCGTTCCGCAGGAAGAACACTTGCTCGTCGCGGCGGAGAATTCGCAGGCGGAAATTGCCAAACTCGTAGCGGGCCGCCGCGTCTCCTACCTCGGGCACTATGCGGCACAACATGTCGATTACTTCTGGGTTGCCGCCGCGGGGACAGCTCCCAGCCGCTAGAAGCCATGCCGATTATTTGACGCCTTGCGATAGGGGCGCTGTTGCCGCAACGTGTTCCGCCCGTTTGCCTCTCGTCCTCGAACGCACTAAACTCGGAGTTCTGCCGCCGCGAACCAAGCCGGAGAACCACCCGGAGTGTTTTAGCTGACCGTGCAGGAGCCCCGTGGAGATTCTCGACCTCAGGCATTTTTCGTCCGTGGATTTGCGTCCGCTGCTCGATGATGAGACGCGCGCCTGGGCGAGCCTGCTCTCCTGGGATTACAACGGCTCGGCGGAGATGATTCTCCGCTATGTCGACGCGAAAATTCTTCCCGGATACGCCGCCATCGATCGCGGGCGCATCTTCGGTTACAGCTTCTTCGTGTATGAAGGCAGCAAGGGCGTGGTCGGCGATCTGTTCGTGGCGAACGGCAACCGGCTTCCCAGCGCGCGCGAGGTCGAACTCAAGCTGCTGACCCACGTGATCGAGACGCTGCAACAGTCTCCCGGCATCCACCGTGTCGAAGCGCAGCTGCTGGCGCACGAAGCCGGAAGCGTTGCCCGGCCTTTTCTCGACCAGGGCTTTCAACGTCATCCGCGATTGTTCATGGTTCTCGGGTTGGGCAATGCCGCGCCACAGACGCCGGCGATGCATCCGGATGTTGAAATCCGGCGCTGGACGGAGGCGGACTACCAACCTGCTGCCGCTGTGATCACGGCCGCTTATCGCGGCCACGTCGATGCCCAGATCAACGATCAATACCACACGCTGGCCGGATCGCTGCGCTTTCTGAATAATATCGTGCGCTTTCCGGGATGCGGGCTGTTCGATGCGGAAGCGTCCTACGCCGCCGTGGATCGCAAGGCGAAAAATCTGATCGGACTGATTCTGTGCTCGCGGGTTCGCGGCGATGTGGGCCATGTGACTCAGGTTTGCGTTCTCCCCGAACACCGCTCGCGCGGCATCGGCGAATCGCTACTGGCCGCAACGTCTACGAATCTTCGCAAGCGCGGCTTCACCATGCTCTCGTTGACCGTGACCGAGGCGAATGCCGGAGCCGTCGCGCTCTACCGCCGGTTGAATTTCGATTCGAAGCGAGTGTTTGATGCGTTCGTGTGGGAAGGGTGAAAAGCGCCTTTAAGCCGTTAGCTCTTGGCTTTTAGCTTCTTCGGCGCGGGCTCGGGCAGTCTGTGCAACCGCGTGGGGAGTCTGGAGAAAGTCCGGGGTCAAATCGGAAGCAGTACCCCGGCAAGAAAAGCCAAAAGCCAAAAGCCAAAAGCCAAGAGCCAAGAGCCAAGAGCCAAAAGCTACCTCCGTACCAGCCACATCGCCCAGCCCGCCGCCAGAACACCTCCCAGAAACATGGCAAAACAATACAAGCCGTAACGCACCATATCGCGCGTGGTTTCGCGGTGGGTGATGCCGAAGACGATGGAGGCAAAGAGCGCGAACACAAAAGCTGCGCTGAAGTGACTGAGCTGGACGGTCATGATTTCCCCGTGGGGCGAAAAGCGCTAGCTGATAGCTGACGGCTGAGAGCTGAGAGCCGGTTCATTGTTTTTTCCCGATGGCAATGTGGTAGGCGTCCGCTACCGCGATGAAATTCAGCAATCCGGCGACGATCATGAACTTGGTTCCGTAATCGGCGATGGCGAAAGCGATCGCGCCCTGGCCCCAGTTCATGGTGAGCGTCGTTATGTACAATCCGCCCGCGCCCAGGTCGCCGATGAAGCCGAGAATATCGAGGATATCGCCGCCGTTCGCTTTGTAGATGTGGCCCTGCATCAGAAGGCCAAGCACGAACAGAGTCCCAATGGAGACCAGCAGCAACAGGCCGCGAATCCAGCGTTTTTGGATCATGTGGCCGGCGCCGGGAATCAGCCAGCCGATGGCGGGCGCGATTACGGACATCATGCTTGCGGGCTGCGCCGGCTCGGCCGCCTTAGTCTTGGCTGTAGTGGAGTTTGCCATCAGATGATCACGATCTCGCGTTGAATTTTGCCGGTGACTTCCGCCGAGTTGGGCCGGACGAGCATATTGACTTCGCTGCGCACGCCGAACTCCGGCAAATAAATGCCGGGCTCGATGGAGAAGCAAGAGTTGGGAAGAATCTGGCGCTCGTCGTGAATCTCCAGGTCATCCATGTTGGCCCCGTTGGAATGGACGTCGGTGCCAATGGAATGTCCGGTGCGGTGAATAAAATACTCGCCGTAGCCCTTCTGCTTGATGTGATTGCGGGTGGCGCGGTCCACTTCCCATCCTGCGATACGCTGCCCGGCGCGGATTGCATCGGTTACGGTTTTTACGCCGGCGTCGCGCGCGTCGCGCACAATCTCGAATACCTCACGGATGCGGCCGGATGGGGCTGCACCGAGAAAGCCCATCCATGTGATGTCGTAATATACCGCGTCAGGGACGTCCTTCTTTCCCCACACGTCGAGCAGAACCAGATCGCCCTCGCGAATGGGAACGGGATGATCGGCGCGCGGCTCATAGTGCGGGTTGCCGGCATTGGCGTTGACCGCGACGATCGGGGGATCGTCGGTGAGCAGGTTCTCGCGGCGAAATGCTTCCATAAACCACCGCTGAATTTCATGTTCCGTGGTTCCACCGTTGCGCGCCCGCTGTCCGATTTCCTTAAAAGCTGCCGCCACAATCGAATCCACGCTGTCGCGGGCGGCAAAGTGCGTTTTGATTTGCTCTTCGCTCCATGTGGCTTCAAACTGTGCGACCAGATCGGCGGAGCTGACCACGTTCTTGCCCAGGCCGCGCAGTAACTCAATCGTCCCGCCATCGACCAGAGAAATAGTGAACACGCTGTTGTTGGGCGAATACTGCATGGCGATGTCGCGATACGGTGCGAGCATCGACTTTAGGCTATCGAACAGTTCCTGCCAGCCGGAATACTGGCGCTTGCTGCCGGGCAGCGTATCGAGGTGGCCAGCTTCGATCTTGTGAACTAGTTTCACCGGCTCGCCCTGCGCGGGTATCAGGTAAAACCAGCGGCGCGTGACCATCAGCCCGGCGGACAGGCCGAGCACACGATACGCAATGGGATCGCGGTGATGATGATCGTAGAACAGCCAGGCGTCGATGTTGCGTTCACGCAGCGCAGCTTGGATGGCAGCCATGTCCATGAGCAAACGTCCATTGTAAACAATGGGAGAGATTTGAGCGAATCGCGGCGCAGCGTCGCATTCCAAATTGCCAATTCGTGTGCGGCCCGGCTCCTTGCTACACTATGACGCGAGATGCCCGTAATAACCCCTGATACGCCTGCTCGCCATCGCGGTGTGCTATGCCCGCTACGGGCAGGTGCATTGGATGTTCGAGTCGCCGGGGCTCCGCGACTTTCCCATCACCGCGCCGCCGGGATGGGGATATTCTTTGCCGGTCATTTATCTGGTCTGGACGGCCGTCGTACTTGCGCTCTATCCGTTGTGCCGCTGGTTTGCGGACTTGAAGCAGCGTCGCACCGACACTTGGCTCAGCTATTTCTGAAGCGGAGAAACTCGAGCCAGGATTTTTCGCTTCACGCCGTCGGGCAGAGTCTCACAAGCTGTGCGCAGCACGAGTCGCGGCGTGCGCCCGCGAATCTTCATCAGATATGGAACCGTCCGCTTGACATCGAACTTCGCCGTCTCGCGCAGCAGCCAGCCTAATCCCTTCTGCACCATGTCGTCTTCTTCGGCGAGAAGCGAGTCGGAGAGTCTTGTGATCTCAGGGAAGAACATCTTCGCGCGTGTGCCGCGGATCAGCGCCACACAAGCGGCACGCCGATGCCACCGGTTCGCCGATCTTCCCCAGCGGAAGACCGTTTTTGCGCGTGCGGGTTTGGCCGCGATCATGGGAGCGATGAGATCATGGACGAGTGCGTCATGGTCCGCCCAACTGCTGATGCGGTCGAGCCAGGATTCGAAGAGCTTGAACTCGCGGTCAGCAAACTCGCCATCGAGTGTTTCCAGCAGAAACACTGCCGCAACTTTTTCTTCCAGAACAGAGCCGGAAAAAAGCTGATCCGCAACTTCGACCAAAAAGTCGAATCCGCGTTCTTTTCTCACTTCCCGGCGAAAGCGAACGGCGGCGCGGCGCAAGTCCGCTGTATACCAACCATGCGATTTGATTTCATCTTTAAAGAACCACTGCACGCCCGTGGCATGGTCGGATGAGCCGCCGTCTTTCAGCACGCGGCGGATCTGTGCGGCAATCTCTGAAGGCGTGCCGCTGCACTCGACCGGCCGAATTGTCGAACGCTTAGCCACGACGCTATGTTCTATTTTGCCGCATCGGCAACGACTCTGAAATATCTGTCATACACCCACAGCAGCGCCGTCGTGACCACGCCAACGGCGGTCACGGTCCACCAGACGCGCTCCGGTTGGTGGGTGACTTCTCCGAAGTGGTGCATGAGCGTGCCGCCAAACCAGCCGCCGATCAGCGATCCGATTCCGATCGGCAGGAACGCAAAACCCATATAGGTGCCCTGCTGCCCCGGCGGCGCAAGCAGCGCGATGTATTCGTAGTAGCGCGGTTGCTGGATGATCTCCCCCAGCGCGAGGACAAGGAGCGAAAGGAAGGCGCCCCAGATCGTCGGCCGGAACGCGAGGATCAACCACGAGGCAGAGGTTATCAAGGTGCCGAGAATGATGGCTTGAAATGCCGGAATCCTGCGCGTCAGAAAATTTACCAGGAGGGTGAACAAGATCACTACCGCGCCGTCTGTAACCAGAACGAGTTCGACATTGGCTTGCGGATTGATATAGCCGTGAATGTAGCCGGGCAGGCTGATGTATTGTTGCCAGAAGACGATCCAGTAACCTGTAAAGAGCACGAGAAACCACATGAAACGGCTGATGCCGACCAGCACCAGAATTAGAAGTCCGGTCCAAATCCACCAGGGCACGGCGAACCGCGGATAAACCCACAAGCCGATACGAAGGAGTAAGGCGACCATCAGCGCGGGAAGGACCAGTCGGTAGTTTCCCAGCACCGCGCAGAAATTTCGCGCAACGGTTGCGATCGAAGGCGGAGGTGCATCGCCGGGCTTGCGCGGCTCCCGGAAGAAGAACAGAACCACGAAAAACATCGCGAAGACGAAAAGCGCGGCAACCCGGTAAACACTCTCGACGCCCAGGTGGCGATGAGCCCACGAAGCGAACAAGGGGCCGGCGGCGCCGCCGATATTTACCATCGTGTAGTAGATCGAATAGCCGATCGAGCGGACATTCGGCTTTGAAGCTCGCGCCGTGGTGCCCACCACGCACGGCTTTACCAGCGCGATGCCGAGGGCCGGCAGGATGAGGATGAAACCGACAAACAGACTGAGCGGTACGGCGTTGCGCACCGGCGCCAGCCAAGGCGCTCCGATCGACCCAATCAGAAAATACGCCGCAGCCAGGATCAGATACGCCATCGAGAGCGCGCGGCGAAATCCCAGCCGGTCGGCAGCGGCGCCGCCGAAGATGGCGAGAAACCATACCATGCCGCCGAAGATGCCCGTCAGAGTTCCGGTCTGCTCTGCGGAGAAGTTCAGCCGTTCCTGCAAATACAGGGCAAGAGAGGCGAACGCCCCATAGTAAGAAAGGCGCTCGAAGATCTCGCTGATATTGGCGACCCAAAAAGGACGCTCGAACCCCGTGCGAATCTCCTGCAAGCGTTCGGAAAAGCTCAAAAGTGGCTCCTCAGTTGTAGCGCCGGCATCTTGCCGGCTGCCGCGACGGCGTCTCTGCCCGTGCTCCGGACGGCCGTCACAGGGCCGCCGGGAATTGCCATGCTAAAAACCAATGCTCTTCTTGGACAAAAAGTTTTCCCGCGCAAAGCCGGTCGAAAAGCTTCATCCCCTCTGTGCCCCCCGTAGTTAAGCCTTTTGCCTGTCCCCGAAGATCGCCGTACCCACGCGCACGCAGTTCGATCCCTCTTCGATCCCTACTTCGAAATCGTGCGACATCCCCATGGAGAGCTCATCCATCGAGACGGCCGGCAGTTTGCGAGCGGCAATCCTATCACGCAATTCTCGCAGCTTGCGGAAGTAGGGCCTCGCATCCTGGGGATCGTCGGTAAACGGAGGCACGGTCATCAGTCCGCGGAACGCCAGCGCCTCCAGCCGGGGCGCGGCGATCAGCAATTCGTCGAGTGCGGGCGAGTCTGGGGCAATGCCGCTCTTTGCAGCCTCGCCACCGACGTTGATTTCGACCAGCACATTCAATCTCCTACCGAGTGCCCGCGCCGCCACATCAAGCTTTTCCGCCAGCTTCAGAGAATCCACCGAATCCACTGCACGAAATAGCTCCGCTGTCTTCGCAGCCTTATTGGTCTGCAGATGTCCGATCATGTGCCACTCGGCATCCCGCAAGTCCGCGAGCGCTCCGAACTTTGCGGCAAACTCCTGCACCCGGTTCTCGCCGAACAGGCGCTGTCCTGTGTTGTAAGCTTCGCGGATGCGCTCCGGAGGCTGCGTCTTGCTCACCGCCATCAGTGCGATCTCTTCCGGGGAATGCCCCGCCCGTCGCGCAGCGCCCGCCATGCGCTCGCGCACTGCCGCAACATTTTCGGAGATCGACATAGCGGGCTCAAAAAAGAATGCAGAAGTAAGAAGGCAGAATGAAGAAGGAAGACCTGATCTTGGATCGGTTCACTTCTGCATTCTGACTTCTTACTTCTGCATTCTAGTTCCTGTTCTCACATCATCGCCGTGGGTGGCGCCGGTTCGTTCGGATCGCCGGCAGCTGAAGCTGGCACAAAGATCATCAATGCGGCCAAGCCCACAAGAACAATCATCCCTCCCACCAGGTAAGACGGGTCGCTGAAGATCTGCGGCGGGTGGTTCGGCGCGCTCCACGACGGTACGAATTGCAGTCCCGCCCAAACCAAGCCTAACAAGGCTTCTCCGGCGATTAGTCCGGAAGCCACCAGCACCCCGGCATTTTCCACCCGGGCTCTCTGAGCGCTGTTGAATCCGCGGCGTTCGGCAACCCAATCTCCGACTGAGCGAAATACTCCACCCACAAAGATTGCGAACGTGGTGCCGAATGGCAAATACATGCCCACGGCCACCAGCATGGGACTTTTCACCTGCATCATAATCATCGCGATCCCGAACAAGATTCCCACCACCACCAGCGGCCACGCCATCTCGTGGCCAACAATCCCCATTGCCAAGGTCGCCATCAAACCGGCCTGCGGCGCTGGAAGGTCCGCGCCCCCAAAGCCCACCCCCCCGGCTCTAATGTTGCCTTCGTGCAGCAGCATCAGTGGCCAATACATCACCAGGCTGGCGACCACCACCGCGATCAGCTCCGCAGTTTGAATCATCTTGGGTGTGCCGCCCAGAATGTAACCTACCTTGAAGTCCTGCAAGAGTTCGCCCGCCACCGCCGAAGACACGCAGACCACCGCCGCTACGCCAAGAACCGCGGCGACTCCCGAAGTACCGGAGACACCCAGCGCAACCATCAGCAGCGCCGCGATCAGCAAGGTCGACAACGTTAGGCCGGAGATCGGGTTGTTGGACGAGCCAATGAATCCCACCAGATTGCCCGACACGGTGGCAAAGAAAAATCCCACCAGGATCATCACCACCGCGGCCAAAATCGCGGGCCCGACCAAGCCTGAGATTTTGATGTAGAGCAGACACATCAAAATAAACATTCCGGCGATCAACCCGAAGACTATTTTCGAACTCATATACCGTTCGGTGCGGGCCAGCTTGGCTTGCTCGTCAGCCGTCTGGCGCAGATCGGCGAAGGCCTTGCCGATTCCCGCGGTCAGGCTCGCGCGCATTTTGAACAACGTGTAGGCCGCCCCCACCAGCATTCCGCCGACAGCAATCGGACGCACAATATATCGCCACACCGCATCCGCCATGGTGGCCCAATTATCGGGCGTGTCGGCCGGAATGTATGCTTTGAGCTGCGGCCCGAGAAAAAAGATCATCAAAGGAACCAGCAGGCCCCAGGCCAGCACGCTGCCGGCAAACTGGATCGAAGCCAGCCGGACGCCGATGATGTATCCGACGCCGAGATAGGCCGGACTCACGCTCGGCGCCGCAAATACCGTGGTGCCTCCAGTGGCGAGTACGTGCGTGCTTCCCGTCGTGCCCAGACGGACTTGACTGTGTCCCAGACTGCCGACGCCAACGTGCAGGTCCGTGTCGGCGGCGAACAACCCGAATTTCCCCAGGATGTACACGATGCCGCCCAAGCCAATATTCCAGAAGAGATATTTCGCGGCTTGCGCGCCCCGCTGCCCGGCTTTGTGAATCTCCGATGCCGCCAACGATTCTGGAAAAGGCAGCTCTGGGTCTTCCACCATGCCGCGTCGCACGAGAGAAATGAATAGAACTCCCAGAATGCTGCCCACCATGATCAGCGCGGTGGATTTCCAATAAGCGTCGCCGGGACGGAATGACGGCCACGCCTTCGCCAGCACGAACGCGGGCAGGGTAAAGATCGCGCCCGCCGCGACGGACTCACCAATCGACCCCGCGGTTCGAGCGATGTTTTCTTCGAGCAGCGATCCCTTCCACGCCCGCATCGCCGCCATCGCAATCACTGCGGCCGGATACGTTGCCGCAATCGTGATGCCGGCACGCAGTCCAAGATAAGCATTGGCTGCACCCAGGACGACTGTCATCAGAAGTCCCAGCAGCACCGCGCGCAGAGTGAATTCCTTCATCTGCATGTGCTCGGGAACGAAAGGAATGTGTTTCTTGACGCCAGTTCCTGATTCGGGGACTGGACTGCTCATAGGTGGAATCCTCGTGGGGTGCGAAATGAAAGCAATGTCGTGAACTTACTCAAAAGGCTAAACGGCGCACGTTAGCACGCGGGCGGGCTCTATTACAAGTGGGATACGGGTCCGGCAAAGTATGGAACCCATGCCCAAAACGGCGTCTTCCTGATTGGCTTGTTACGCTCCTAGGCGTAAAATGGTGGCAATCGGTTGCTCGCCCCTTCGCAGGTTCGCATTTTCCGAGGTGCAACGTGGTAAAGAACTCTCCCGACCAGATCTGGTTTCAGAAATATTTTGAGTTCCACTGCGATGATTGCGGCAACGACACTGCCTTTCGTTCCCGTCGCCGCACGTTTTCCGAACGTTATCTGTTGCCGGTCTTTCTGTTGCAGCCCGTGCGCTGCTCGGAATGCTTCCGGAGGAGCTATCGGCTAGTCTTCATGCCGGCGCTGGACCGGCTGCCGCAAGCGGTCGGCAAGCAGCCTTCCTCGGTTGCGGGATCGGGGCACAGCCGTAACGTTGCCTAGCGGCTTGACCGCCGTTATACTGCTGTTAGGCAGGCAGAATCGCCCGCCTGCACGTTTTTTGCGGGCATCAGGGAGGCCGTCTTCAGCAGTAGCGGGAACCCAATTCGGGCTGCCCAGGCCAACACTGCAGTGGCAGGGTTTTCTATTGCTTGGCCCCAGAGCCGGTCTTGGGCCAGCCGAGTTTCCGGCCAGATCGCCGAGAGTCTTTTTGCCGTTTTGTTTCCTTCCGATTGCCGCTTGTGCGGCGCTCCTCTGGTGAAGATTTCCCGTCTACCGGTCTGCCAGGAATGCCTCGATTCCATGCATCCCATTGCGGGCGGACTCTGCACGATTTGCGGCGAACGGCTGTTCTCGTCCTATGCCTTGTCCGCGGCTGGGGGCGAGCCCCGCTGCGGGTTGTGCCGCCGCCTTGAGCCGGCTTTCGCGCGCGCTGTGGCTTACGGCAGCTATGACGGCGGATTACGCGAGCTAATTCATCTGCTGAAATATGGGAGCGTACGCCCGGCCGCGAATGTCTTGGGACGCATGCTGGCAGAAGCCATCGCAAGGCTCGAAGCCGATTTCCAAACCGACTCCATGGTTATGGTCCCTGTGCCCTTGTTCCGCGCCCGGCTTCGTAGCCGCCAGTTCAATCAGGCAGAGATGATTGCGCGGGCCGCTATGAAACTCAACCCAGTCCCGGGGCGGTTGCGTTTGTGTGAGGAAGTCCTCGAGAGGAAGCGCGAAACGCCGTCGCAAACCGGCCTTACCCGCCGTCAGCGTCGCGAGAACGTGCGAGGCGCATTCGCAGTGGCGCAGCCTGACGCCGTGAAAGGCCGCGAAGTACTGGTGGTGGACGACGTCTACACCACCGGAGCGACAGTTTCCGAGTGTGCGCGCGTGTTGCGTCGCGCCGGCGCAACTAAAGTTTGGGTCGCAACCGTCGCCCGTACTCTAAAGGCTTCCGCGCAGCAGGTGGAGGTTCAACTCGCAGACGACGCGGTTAGCGTTGAAGAATTCCCTGCCGCGCGCGAAGTTCCACTGGCTCGTGCGGCGGGCAGTTAGGTTAAGAATGACGCGCGCGTCGGTTGCGGCAAAGGATTGAACATCGATCGCGAGCAAGTGGGCAGAAGCGGTTCGAGGAGACGAGCAAAGCATCATGTCAGCCAGAATCGAAGCCGAAGCCGGACCACCAGGCCGACACGCCGCCGGCTTGTTCGCAGCGGCGGCCATGCATCGCGATGGCGACGGCAATGGCAATGCGTTGCACGCGCCCGTCCTCGTACTGAACGCATCCTACGAACCCATCAACGTTTGTGCGGCGCGCCGCGCCCTGGTTCTGGTGCTCAAGGGCGTGGCCATGACCGAAGAAGAGAATGGACACTTCCTGCACGCAGCGCGCATCGCTATGCGGGTGCCCTCGGTGATCCGCCTGCTGGAGTACCGCCGCATCCCGCACCAGAGCCGCGCTCTGTCGCGGAAAAACATTTTGCTGCGCGACCGCAACACCTGCCAGTATTGCGCCACCGTGCTGCCCTCGAGTGAGTTGACGCTCGATCACGTCATCCCCCGCTCCCGCGGCGGCTCGTCTACCTGGGAAAATCTTGTGGCTTGCTGCCACACCTGCAACCGCCGCAAGGGCAACCAGTTTCCCCTCGAAGCCGGCATGAAACTGATGCGCGAGCCCCGCGCCTTCAACCTCCACACCAGCCGCCACATCATGCGTCTCATGGGCCGGTCGGACGATAAGTGGCGGAAGTATTTATTTTATTAAAGTTTCAATGTTCCGGAGTTTCAAGGTTTCAAGGACATGTGCCCCGGCCACGGCACCGCCAACCTGGACCGAAGCTCTGAGAGTTAGAAATTTCAGGAGAAGAGCGTGGCGCGTTCGTATCGCGAACTGCTCGTCTGGCAAAAAGCAAAGGCGCTTGCCGTCCAGATTTACCGAGCCACAGAGCAGTTTCCGAAAGCCGAAACTTACGGCCTTACGTCTCAGATCAGACGAGCCGCCGTTTCTGTTGCATCCAATATTGCTGAGGGTCAAGGAAGACTAACTGTCGGCGAATTCCTACACTTTCTTGGGCAAGCGCGCGGTTCGCTGCTGGAACTCGACACGCAATTGGCCATCGGGCTAGACCTGACCTACATCAAGCCGGATCAGCACGAGATCCTGGATGGTGAAATCTACCAAGTCCTAGGTCTTCTAAATCGTCTCATCGAGTCCCTGCGCAAGGGTCGCGGTCAGCAGGGTTTGAAACCTTGAAACTCTGAAACCTTGAAACGTGGTTCCTGCTACTTCTGCGGCGGCTGCGCATTCGGCGCCGCATCCGGCTTCTGCTGATCCGGCGCTGGAGTCTGATCCGGCGGCGATTTCTGATCCTTCTGATCCCCCTTCGGAATCTCCTTGCCCTGATACAGAATCCTCACATTCGATCCAAACCGCTTGTAGTCTTCATACTTCACGATCTCGCGGATGTGAACGTCTCCGGTATTGAAGGTCAGCGTATCGTCGGCGCGGGTGTAGGTGGGGAACCAGTACTTGCCATCGATCTGCTCCCGCCAGGTGGTGAACTTCGGGTAGAGGTGCTCTTCCTTGCCCTTCTTCTTCGTATCCCGAATCTCCGGGACCGCCTTGCCGTAAGTCTTTACGATCTGAAAATCCTGGTCGTCCACCCAGACGCGTCCCTGGAAGTATCGCTTCTTGCCCACGATCTGTTTCGGAGCAATGTCGAAAACGTAACAGTGCAAGGTGTCTTCCTGCTGCTGCCCAACGTAGAGGATGTTGTATTCCGGAACTTCTTCGGTGGTGAGCACGAAGGGCAGGCGATTACGGAAATCCTGGACGTCGCCCTCGTCGAGCCCGAGTCCTCCCTGCTCCAGCGTGGATTGCGGAGCGAACACGACGTTCTCGATGCGGTGCCCCTTGTCGTCGTAGAGCACGTCGAAGACTTCGTGGTACTCGCCGGTGACGGTGTCGCCGTCGCGGGTTTGCACCTTGATGTCCTGCCGGTAGGTGTATTGCTCGCGCGCTTCCTTGAACAACTTTTCCCGTCCGGCAAAGCGCGGGATGATCTCCTCAGGCTTGGTGCCTGTCGGCAGCGCGTTATCGAGCGGGCCTTCTTGCGCCGTGGTCGGCACGGCGGCCAGCGCGCCCGCCAGAAGGCAAAGAGCGACAGTAGTAAGAGCGCTGCGGGGAACCAGTTTCATGCTTCTAGTTTACCGAATTGTCGCTAGGGGCGTCGCTTGCGACGGTCGGCAGGACACACCGTGTCTGTAGAGACCGCGGCGACCCTCCCCCGACCCCTCTCCGCTCAGCGAGGCCGGGGGCAGGGCGCTGCAGTTCTGCCACTTATTTGGATGCCGTATCGGTGAAGGGGTTGCCGGGACATCATGTGCTTTGTCATCCCCTCAGGATTGTGATCCTGAGTGCTACGATGTCGACAGTCGTTCCTCCTGGTCAATCTTCTGACCAGAAGCGAATTTGTTGTTGTCACCACCAATGTTTTCTGCAATAAGCAGCTCATCATTTAAGAGATTTATTGAGTCTGATGGTTCGAGGTGCGGTATGCAATTGAAGCCCTTCCTGCTGGATATGTGGCTGGACGAGTACGAGCATGATATTGAATTCAACCTCGCGTCCAGCGAGGGGCCGAGATGGACCGTAAATGCCGTGTTGAGCCTCGCGGGCGAGGAAGAGCGGCAGCGGTTCCTCAATCATGAATTGGTCTATGGCCGTCCAGCGGGGGCCGACGGGCTGCGTGAAGCGATCGCGGAAATGCACGATGTGAGCGCGGAGTGCGTGCAGATCATGACCGGCGCCTCGGAGGCTCTGGTCGTCCTGATGTGGCTGGCGGCTGAGCCTGGAGCCAACGTGATCTTGCCCCGGCCTGGATACCCACCCTTTTCTGCGCTGCCCGAATCGCTAGGTATTGAGACCCGCTTTTACGGAATGCGTAAGGAAAACAACTTCAGCGTCGACGTTGAAGAGATCATGAGGCTCGCGGATGCGAGGACGAAGCTGATTCTGGTGAATAGCCCGCACAACCCGACAGGCGCGACCATGAGCGATGCGGAGCTGGACAGGTTGCACGAGTTCACCTCGGCGCGTGGAATCCAACTTGTGAGCGACGAGGTGTATCACCCGATTTACCACGGACGAGAGACCAAATCGGCATCGCGACTGCCGCAAGCGACTGTGATCCACGACTTCTCGAAAGCATTCTCCCTGCCCGGCATTCGTACGGGATGGATGATTGAGCACGACCGAAAACGCCGGGAGCGCTACTGGAATGCCCGCACATATTTTTCGATCTCGAACAATTCGGCAGGCGAGATGCTTGCCGAAATCGCGATGCGCAAACGCGATGTGATTCTCGGGAAAACGCAAGAAACCGCAACCCAGAACCTGCAGCACCTCGATCGCTTTATGGCTGGGCATCGCGAAACGCTCGGGTGGATTCGCCCGCAAGGAGGAATGGCCGCGTTTCCCTGGCTGGTCAGCGGAGAGAACGCCCGGCCTTTCTGCCAGGCTGCGGCTGAACAGGGAATTCTGCTCGCCCCAGGGGATTGTTTCGACGCTCCGTCGCATTTTCGACTTGGCTTTGCCGCCACCGGACCCGAGTTTCCACGAGCTTTAGATCGCTTGGGCAAACTCGTGAAGAGCTGGCCGGCGCAAGAGTCCATCACAGCCTCTAAGCCGCAGTAGCGATAGTGTCTAAGTGTGCGTTTGTGATTCCGTTTCAGGCACTACCGTAGTAGCTAGCAGCTAGAAGCTAGAAGCTTTCTCCTGCTACACTCATCCGTTTGCCGAGGAGAGTCCGTCATGCGCCGTCTCTTTCTTGCTTTTCTTGCCCTTATCGTTCTCGCTTTTCCCGCCTTCGCCCAGGCTAGGCATCCCTTCACTTTCGAAGACATGATGAAGCTGAAGCGCGTGGGTGAGCCGGAAGTTTCGCCGGATGGCAAGTGGGTGATCTTCAGCGTGGTCGATGTGAGTCTCGAAGCCAACACGAAGACGCCGCACATCTGGATCGTGCCTCTTACTCGCGGAGCGGCGGACGCCCCGTCCGCCCAGGCCGAGCGAATCCTCATCGCCGATCAGGACGCCGATCGCCCTCGCTGGGCGCCGGATGGGAAGCGGTTTGCATTTTTGTCGACGAAAGAAGGCGGATCGCAGGTTTGGATTGCGGAATTCGACGGCGCTGCGGGATCAGTCACCGGCGTTCACAGGCTGACCTCGATCGCCACCGAGGCTGGCGGCGAACTCTGGTCGCCGGATGGCAAAAATATTCTGTTCACCTCCGACGTCTATCCGGAATGTGACGGACAACCTGACGAACTCAAATGCAATGCCGAAAAGCTCGAAGGCCACGAGAAATCGAAAGTAAGGGCGCTGGTCTTCGATCGCCTTCTTTACCGACACTGGAATGCTTACAAGGAAGGCAAGCGCACCCACATTTTTATGATTGGGCTTGTAGGTTTCGACAAGAAGCCCAATCCGCCGTTGCACCCTTTCTACACAGATTTGACCCCCGGCGACTATGATGCACCCGTGTTCTCGCTCGGCGGGCAAGACGACTATGCCTTCTCGCCCGATGGCCAGGAGATTTGCTACACCTCGAACCACGACAAGAATCCGGCTGCTTCCACCAACAACGATCTCTGGATCGTGCCATTGGTCTGGTCAGTGGGCTTCGTGGGCGGACTGGGCGGGGATGATCGGACAATTACGGTTCCCTCGGGTCTGGCCAAGAACATCACCGCCGACAATCCTGCCAGCGACTCGACGCCGCTCTATTCGCCCGATGGCCGCTACATCGCCTACCGCGCCCAGCAGCGTCCGGGATACGAGAGCGACCGCTTCCGCCTGATGCTCTACGACCGCAAGACGGGAGAGAGGAAGAATCTGACGGAAAAGTTCGATGAGTGGATCGGAACCTACGCATGGGGCCCCGACTCCTCAAGGATTTATTTCGCGAGTGAGGTCGAAGGCCAATCGTGGATATGGCTCATAGAGTTAAAGAAAGAACTGGTCGTCAATACTGTTCCCATCAAGAACGGAATTCGGCGTATCAGCGATGGATTCAACGGCGACCTTGTCGTCGCTAATAGTGGCGACGACCTCATCTTTACGCGAATGTCGCTCAAACGACCGAACGAGATATACAAAATCCCTCTTCCTGACTTAGAAACGAAGGTTGAGCCAGAAGCATCGCAGCTGAGCCACCTTAACGACGAACCTCTTTCGCAGATCGAGGTGTCGAAGCTGGAATCCTTCTACTTCCCTGGCGCTCACGGCGACAAAGTCCAAGGCTTCCTGGTCAAGCCCCCCAACTTCGACTCCTCAAAGAAATATCCCGTGAAATTCCTCATCCACGGCGGGCCGCAGGGCGCGTGGGGAGACGACTGGAGCTATCGCTGGAACGCCGAGCTCTTCGCTGCACCAACTTCTGCGACGCCGAGCGGCTACGTCGTCATCATGATCAACTTTCACGGCTCGACCGGCTACGGACAGAAGTTCATCGACGCCATCAACGGCGACTGGGGCGGCGCTCCGTTTGAAGACCTGATGAAGGGCCTCGACTACGCCGAGGCGCATTACGGTTTTATTGATAAAGACCGGGAATGCGCGCTGGGCGCGAGCTACGGCGGATACGCCATCAACTGGATCCTCGGCCACACCGACCGCTTCAAGTGCCTGGTGTCGCACGATGGCATGTTCAACGCCGAATCCGCCTGGGGAACGACCGAAGAACTCTGGTTCAACGACTGGGAGTTCAAAGGCACTCCCTACGACAATCGCGCGAGTTACGAGAAGTGGTCGCCGCACCAGTACGCCAAGAATTTCAAGACGCCGACGCTGGTCATACACGGCCAGAAAGATTATCGCCTCGACGTGAGCGAAGGCTTGCAGCTTTTCACCACGCTGCAAATGGAGGGCGTGCCCTCGAAGATGCTGTATTTCCCCGACGAAGGCCACTGGGTGCTCAAGCCGCAGAATTCGCAGCTCTGGTACAAGACGGTCAACGACTGGGTAGATCAGTGGACAAAAGATCAGGGGACGAAGAAGTAATCGGGCTTCGGGGTTCGGCTTTCGGGCTTCAGCAAGTCTAGTCCTTCGCTTACGTCGAGAACCTAACGCTCAAGGATCATCTGACGGAGCTACGAGCACGCGCTGCGGCGGTCCTTTGGGCGCGAAAACGCGTCCGGGCCCGGGGTTGCTCGAGGGCGGAGAGACGCTCCCGCTGCTGGCGGGAAAGCTTTCCATCACATCCTGCAGCGTGGCCGAGGTTCCGGCCGAAACTTGGATTTGAATCTCCAGCATACCGGTGAAAGATCCCACCGACGGAACGAAGCTGGCCAATCCGTTGGCATTGCTCTGCACGCTGCTCTGGCTCGCACTCAGAATGACGGGCATCGCCGTTTGTGTGGCCGTGGGGTCGTCCGGCGTCAGGATTGGGTTGTTCCCTGCCGGGCGCAGCACGGTAGATTGAAACAGCACGCTCGCTCCCAGAATCGGATTCGGCGGTGTGGACGAGTCAGTCACGCGCACCATCAAAGGCTGAAACGCCGTCCCCGTTACGACCTGGCCCGCGCCAGACACGGCCTGCAAGTTCACCAGCGCTGCAGCTACCGCGTTCCCGTAGACGGTTTGGCAAGGACTGTTTCCGGGCGCGACGCAAGCGGAGAGTTGCACGTTCGCCGTGAAGTTCGTCAACGTGAGCGTGACCGAGGCGTAGCCCGCGCTATTCGTCGCCGCGCTTGCCGCACTGAGCGAACCGGAGCCCTGTGTAACGGTGAAGTTCACCGTGGACCCATTCTGCGGCACGCCGCTGCTGAGCACCCGCGCGGTGATTGGCACGCTCACGGTGGCTCCCTGGGCAACCCATAGATAGGGCGTGGTTACTCCGATGTCCATGGAAGAAGACGTCGCCGATAGCGTGCCCGTAACCGACTGCTCCGGGCTATAGACGCCGGGTGCGAGCGTCGCCGTAATAGTGGCGACCCCTGTGGCTCCGGGCGTAACCCACGTAGAAGCCATTCCGCTTTCATCGCTGGCTACCGAGCAACTGGTAGCTCCAGCGCAGGCTGAGAGCGTGGCGCCGTTCGTCGTCGCCCATCCTACAGTTGCGCCGGCTACAGCGGTGACGCCATCGGACTCAACCACCCGCACGCTCACGGGATTAGTAGCCTGCGTTCCAACCGGCGTAGGCGGATTTGCTCCCTGCAACAGAAGTATCTCGTCGGTGGCAGCTGCCCCGAAGGTGAGCGCATTGGTCATGATGGAAAATGCGCCGCTCACCGGGTCCGTAATCGTGACGGTCTGCAGCCCGTCACTCTCGGCAGGAGCGGTCACCAGCATCTGGCTGGCGTTGGTGGCCAGGAGGGGCGCACCTGTGTTGCCCACAGTGATGCTTAACCCAGGCGCAAAGCCAGTGCCTTGCAGAGTAATCGCGCCGCCGGTAATCGGGACACGAGCCGGGTTTACCGAATCTCCGTAAAGCACGTGGGCGTGGTACTGATAATCGGGCCGGCCGTCGCCGCGCAGATCAGCGATGCCGATGATAAAGCTGTTCGAACTCAGGATTTGGGCATCGAGACGGCTCATCGCGAAGGTTGCCGAATTGAAGGGCGCCGGTGTAAGCGCCGGAGGAGCAGTTCCCTGAGGATCGCCCAGAGTCCAAATCCCGACCACCGGCTCGGCTTTAGACTCACTCGGTGCGCCGGTTTCATCCAACGCGGTGACGGCCACCGACAAGGTGCGGTTAGCTTGTGCCGTGATCAGAAAATATCCCACGTCTCCGTAGCCGCTCAACGAATCCACCCAATCGCCCGGGGAGAGAACAGTAGCGGGAGCGCTCCACGTCTCGGTCGCCGCCCACTGCGGGACGGGCTGGGCGCTTCCGGCCATGGGCACGTCCTGCTCAAACTCTCCGCCTGCGCTCACGGTGACCACGATGGGCGGAAACGTTCCGGAAGGTGCCACCTGGGAGCCGTCGTAAGGGTACACGCCGGCCGACCACACCGGATCGACAGCTTCGATCGAAAGCTGATATTGCGCCGTACTTGCGCCGTTCGGGATCGGCAGTTCACCAAGATCGAAAAATCCTTCCACCGTTGCATCGGTTGATCCGAACTCGCTATAGGCATTGCCCAGCGGATCGGTTAAACCCGTGATGGGATTGCCCGCATTGCCTGTGAAGAGAAAACCGGAAACCGAGGAGGCCGAGTACTCAGTCGACGGCTGATTGGTGGAAGGATCAATCCAATTCGCAACCACGTTCACGCCCTGCATCGGCTGGGCTTCGCCTCCCGTGTGATCCACAAAGTAAACCGAGCCATAAATGCGGGCCGTGGAAGCGGAGTTGCCGGACGTGCCGACGGGATACAACCGCGAAAGCGCGGCTACATCATCGGGCGCGAGTTGGTAGGGGTTCGCATAGCAGATAGTGATCGGCACGCACGTAACCGGGTCCATGTAGTGCATGACGGGAAAGCCGGCAAAGTCCGCGGGGCTGGGGGGAGGGTTGCCAGTGATCACGTTCAGATTCAGCTGCGACCAACCCAGGCCGAGTACGTTGCCCAGCACTCGAACGAGCCGGTATTCCAGGTCTGTTAGTTGCGACGACTGCAACGCGCACTGGCCGTTGATGACCACCAACGCGTGCAGGAAGTTCGCTCCCGTACCGAAGTTATCCACGCCCCCATAGACCGCGTTCCAGAAGCACTGCGAGGTGTCGCCGGCGCCAGACCCCAGCAAAGCGTCAGTTACCGTGCCGTCGTAGTCGTAGACGATTCCGACCGGGGTTTGCGTAGCGGAGGGAGTGATATCGGCGGGGGCGGTGACGATTCCATTCGAGTTGACCTCGATGTTGCTGCCATTAACATCTTCGGCAAGCTGGCCGGCGGCATTTGCCGTGAGAGCGGCCGTGGAAACGGCAGTCCATTGGCTAAAGGCTCCAGCCACAAAAGAATTCGCGGCCGCGTTAGGCAGGATGGGGCTGAGGTCGCCCTGATCTGTGTAGTAGTTCACTTGTCCTGAGGACCAGGTCAGCGGTTGACCCATGGTCGTGGAGTTGAAGAAGCTGGAGCCCGCCACATATTCGGGGCCGCCGGCGCGGGCGAGCAGGCGGAAGAAAAGAACGATCGCCAGGGCTGCAGCCAGCCGGAACAAGAACGATCGCACCGCCGCGTTTTTCTGTCTGGTCACTTCTGGCTCATTCCTCCCCGCCCGCACGGCGGACGGCGTCTGCGAAATTGGCGTAAGAGACAATCGTTTTACCGCCGAGGATCGGATCCGCCCCAAAGGCGATAATGTGCTGCGCGCTCATCACGATCCTGCCCTGGGAATCCACGGCGAAGCGGCCCATCGCCCCAGCCACCGGGCTGGTGAGGCCTAGCCGGCTCGGGGAATACAGAAACAGAAGCACGCGTTCACCAGCGTAGTAGCGCTCACCGCTGCTCCGAAGACCGGCCCACTCGTGGATCGTCAGTTCTTCACCTACAGCAACGCCTCGCAGAGCGTTTTCAACCTGGAAGGTGACGGTAGTTGAGGCAGGTTGCCCGGAGGACGGGGCGACATGTCCTATGGAGGTGACCTGGCCGGAGAAAATGATTCCCGCGCCGCGAACCAGATGTTGGAAGACGAGTCCCGGTGGAACGGTGGTGCTTGGACCAACCGGATAAAGCGGGGGCCTGTTGGGAGGAGGAATCGAGACTGCTGCAATGGGCGCGTAGTAGCGCAAGGGCGCAAGGTTCGGGGCCGGCACGGGGGCAACGGCCAGCGGATGATCCACGACCGCATCCTGCCCACGCAGGAGACTGGGCGTTGCAAAGCTCAACAAGAATGCGGCGAGCAGACGCCAGCAACTGCCGGTCATAACGACCACCTGTTATCGAATGTCTGCTCGGAGGATTCTGGAAACCGAGCCCATCCTAATGGGCCGCCGGGGTGGATGCAGTGACGGATGTCACGCAGGGCCTGTGGATTTCTCTATCTTCGGGAGTAGCGGCACGACCTGGGAAACGCGCAACATAAGCAAGAGGGATCGCGCTGGGGGTTCACTGCGCCGCCCCGCGCGGCTCCGCCGCGGCTAAACCGTTGGCCTAAAACTGCCGACGGGCAATGTAGGACGTGCCCAACGTGAAGATTCTCTTAGTCGATGACAGCAAAACCATCTTGCACGAAAATGAGCGCGTGCTAATCAAAGCTGGCTATGAGGTGGTTTGTGCCGAGGACGGCCAGTCCGCTCTGGATTTGGCCCGGGAACGAAAGCCCGATCGGAATCCTGCTGGACATGATCCTGCAGTATTCCCGTGGAGAAATAGGAGCGCTCCTGCCTGAACCGTTGCACCGGATCACTCAATTCCTCAAACTGCCGATCTTCTTTCAATTCCAACCTAGAGCGCGTGCCGTTGATGTTCTTCGGCGCTGAGATTGGCCCCGGCCAGCAGCAGCAACCCCGTCAGAAATGCCCAGAACATCAGGCTCACCGAGAGCGCGAAGGGGCCGTACACCTCGGCGAAATTCAGCCAGGGCAAAGCCAGAATGTAGCCATACTTCAGAGCTTCGGAAAGTAACCCCATGATGATGGCCGTAGGCATCACCGCACGAGCCGGAACCTTGCCGTTGGGCAGCAGCCAATAAATCAGGAAGAAGATGGCTATACTGGCCGCGATGGCAGAGACCTTCATCACTAAAAATCCCACCAGGCGAATGAATCCGGTGCCATGGCCACGCAGCAGGAATCCCATCAACGACACATTGCCCGCAGTTAAGGCGATCGACAGCAGAGCCAGCACGCCGCAACCGAAGGCCAGTCCCAATGAGATCAACTGGTTGCCAAAGTACGAGCGGTTGTTCGGGAATCGCCAGATACGATTGAGCGCGACCTCCAGCGGCATAAATATCCCGGAAGAAGTCACCAGCAGGATGGCCAGGGAGACCGCTTGCACGCTGTGCCGCGTGGTCACCATCGCATTCAAGTTGCGAATGACGAACTCCTGGCCGGCGGGAAGATTGTCGCGCAGCAACTCCACCACCACGTCGTACATCACGCGTGAATGAAAGACGCGCCGGATCAGCGTCATCAGCAGCACTACGAAGGGAAAGAACGAGAGGATCGAGTTCGCGGCAACGGAGAAAGCAAAAGTATGCACGTCGGTCCGCAGAAGGTATCTCACGGTGGAGCCGACCATCCCCTGGGAGCGCCCGCGGCGGGGGCCCTGCGGGCTGGCCGGCGCGGTCTCCGGCAGCAGCGGAGCCGTAGTTGTAGTTGGATCGGACACGGTTGTTTGTCTAATCCTATCAAAGGCTTGCGGGCTGGGCTCACCGCCTCGAAGAACGAAGGCCTAGGACCTGGGCCGCGTCGTTTCTTATACTTCGTGAAAGGATCGCGAACGTGACTCAGGGTTATGTTGGACGGTCTGCTAATTTTTCTTGCGAATCGATTTAATACTCCTTATTATCGGGTGCTCATTCCTCGATGCATGTCGGGTGATGAGTTCGTAAGGCAGGTTGACGTCTTGAGTAGGGCCGTAGAAATCAGCGTCGAGGGTCCAGGGCTCCGAAAGTTCGCGCCGCATTTTCTTTATGCGGTGCCGAACCGAGGAGTCTTTCGCTTTGGGGCAATTTCTTCGACACGGCGAGACGCAACCGAGTTCCACCGGCTTTCTTGAGGGGGCGTCCCGGTTCGCCGGGACAACGATACAAGAACTCCGGGGAACTTATTCTTCGCGATCAGTCGAAAGGAGTTTTTCCGTGAGAGAGAAGGGAACAGTGAAGTGGTTCAACGGGGCGAAGGGATATGGATTTATCCAGCGCTCCACGGGGGAAGATGTTTTCGTTCATTTCTCCGCCATCCAGGAGAACGGCTACCGCTCGCTCAACGAGGGTGAGACCGTGGAGTTCGATCTGCTGAAAGGCCCCAAAGGCTTTCAGGCCGGCAACGTCGTCCGCGCCTAGCCGCGATCCTTGTCGATTGCCACCCTCCCGTTCCCAGCGGGAGGGTTTCTTTTTGTCTGCGCGACCGCCGCGAGACTCCAGCCCCGGAGGGGCGGCATACGATAGCCCCGGACGTAAGTCCGGGGTAAGCCCCAAAAACAGGAACCGAGTCCCGGAGGAACCTGTGTCGTAGCTGGATTGAGACTGGAGACTCGAAGGGGCCGCCGTGCCCCCGGAGGACGCCCGAAAACAGCCCAGCGTTTCAACGCCCGGCAGCACGCCACAATGAGAACCCCGTCCCGGACGGGACGGCTGAAATGATCGCCGGACGGCCGAAGAAGCCCTTGCCAGATTCTAAGCAAGACAGCTTAGTCTTTGCCGCGTAGCGGTAAAATCGGAAATGTCCCGTCTGTTCCCGGACTCGTTATGGGAGGCTTAGTTCGGGTTGCCGATCAATAAACAATCCCAAGTCAGAGAATTGCTGTTATAAGCTGTGATGGTTACGGTAGTTCCCGAAATGCTGCATTTAGCCCAGTTCGCTGTGCTTGGAAGTGTGTCCGCACCATCATACGAAACAAACGTCAAGGGCGTGCTGGAGAACGAATTACTGATCGAAAACGTGCAAGTCGGACCTGAGGACATGGCACAACTACCTGCATATTTCCCAGTGGCGGACTGATTGATATGCCCGGAACTGGTGACGGTTCCAGTGGTCAGGATGCCGGTAATACTAATGCCCGTGCAGGTCGCGTTCGTACACCCAACGGTTTGGGATCCGCTGGAGCTTCCGTCGTAGGGTTGTCGTGCCCCCAGCGGTCACAGTCAAGCCAGTAAAACTTCCGGCCGCGGGAGTGGTACCGCCGATCGCTCCCGGCGAAGCAAACGTCGCTCCGCCTAACGTCGAGGCATTTACCGCAGCGTTACACCCAAACCCCGTCGAGGTTGTCCAGATCAAGGCGTCGGCGGCTGCGGAACAGCTCGGCATTGCTAATGCCGTGGGAGATGCAGAGCTAGCCGTCCCATTGCCCACTACTGTGTTGGCCGTCTGCGTTGCCAGCCCCGTCAATGGAACATCGCCAGCTTGAATAGCGGACGAAGTAAAATACGTGCCGTTTCCGCGGAGATAGTTGGCGGCCGTGGGTGTCGCGCTGCCACCTATTGGGACGCCGGAGTCGACAACGTCGTAGGTGGAGTCGAAGCTGGCGAGGTGTCCGCTGGTCAGCGTTCCGTACGATGTTTGAATGGAATAATTAGTATTAATAAGGCCAGCATTAGTAAGAAGAGTGGTTGCGTTCGAAGCGGGCAAGTAGCTCAGATCCAGAGTGGGAGCGGCAACGACCGACGGCGCTGTTCCCGTGTACCCGCCCCCCCCGCCTGAGATGTATACCGAAGAGATTGTCCCAGTTGAGGCGCCCGTACCGAGGATGAAATTACACGTCGCTGGAGTGCTCGGAGCCGGACTGCCACCCGAGAAATAGCAGGGCGGAGGTACAAAATAACCTAATCCGCCCGCAGTCACGCCTGAGGTGCAGCTGCCAGTAAAACCACTGACCGCGTTCGATGTTAATGCCACACCACAGAATGTGGCTCCCGTTCCTAATGTTCCGTACCAGAAGCCTGTGGCCGCGGTTCCAGGCGGGACAGCCCCGTACGCCGTTACAGATGGGGGCGCGAAAAAATTGATCGAGTTGACGGTTAAACCGGCACCACCTATTGAAGGTGCCGCCCCTTGACTCATGCTGACTCCGCCTGCGCCGCTGCCGTTTGCAGCGAAGCCATTGGCTTGGACCGTAAGCGGTCCGCACGTGGATGGCAAGCACGTAGCGGTGATGGCAACTGTTGTCTGGGCAACCGCGTACGTGGAAGCTGCCAGGAAGAGGGCTAGAGCGATGTTCTTCAATTCGAGCCTCCCAATCAACCTGATCGCTTGGGGCAAATCCCAGGGCCCGTGCTGCAAGAGTTAACTTAGCCCGACATACTGGCTCCGACAATTGGCTTGATTGGTTCAGCTTTGGTGTCGAGGAATGTGCAGGCACCGGCTCGTTCCTCGCCTTTGTCAGGCCTCTCGCGAGATCCCCCGTATATTTCCTTGCATGAAGGAGCTGAGGGGCGTATCCTTGCAAAGTTCTCGGTCTGCTTCCTCCCCCGCTCGATTCAGATCTCTCTCAGGAGGAGTACTGTGAAAAATCTTTTGGTTTCGATTGGGATTGTAGCAGTGCTAGCTATCGCGCCGTTGACAACTCCCGCTTTCTCGCAGAGCGCCGAGAGGAGCGGGGCTGGCGCGGGAACACCACCGCCGTACTGCAACCCGTGCCTATTCTATGGGGGCGATTTTGACAGTAACGGACCCTATCCAAATGCATTGGCGAACCAAGACACCGCTCAAGAAGGCTCGACCATGTATGTTCCTTTTGCCGTGCCACCTAACCAGACATGGACGGTGACTGGTTTGTTCTCAAATAACATGGTGACGAACCCCGATCTTTCTCCTCCGCAAATCGCGTGGTCGATCTCGACCGGGGTGAGTCAGGGAAGCCCGGGGACGTTAATCGCATCGGGCCTGACCAAGGCATCGCTCACTCCGACGGGGCGAAGTTGGGAAGGCATGAATGAATACACCGCGCTGGGGCTTCTGAACGCGGACGAGCTCGTCACGCTGACGTCGGGCCACTATTGGATGACGGCCGTGCCGGTATGCACTTTTAATGCGCCCCCGAAGTTTCCGTGCACCGGTGCGAGTTACTACATCTCCGGCGTTGAGGATGTCCCGGCTCCGCATGCAAAGGGCTTCGAGTCGACAGACGAGTCGTATTGGAACGCTCCTTGGGACGGCTGGAACTACTCCGAAACGGGAGGGCCTAGTGGGTTGTGCTCGATTCCCGGCAACGGTGGCGGATGTGATAAATTTTCGGCTGGAATTTTGGGGCGTGCCCAACTCAATTGAGACTGACACTGTCAGTAGGCTTAGAAGATGTCGCCTACTCCATCCAGAAGGCCCGCGGTGCCAAGTATTGTAGTCGTAGCAGATGGCATTCCCGAAGCCGCGTTCTGAATCGCGTTGCTGTTCGCGGTGGCGGCGCCCGGATAAGTCCCGCTGGGGCAGCTCGATCCGTAGGCGCAGGCGAATTCGGGGATGCCTAACTCAATTACGTTAGTGCCATGCTGGGTTGCGAGAGCCAGCACCTCTGAAAGGCTGGCGTTTGGGTTATTCGGATCGTAAATACAGATAACGCTTGTACCGCTGGCAAAATACGAGGAGCAGAGCTCTTGAAGCTCGATGTAAGGAAGTTTCCCGGTCATGTAGTATCGCGTTTCGCACCAGTTATCAGAACAGCAGCTTTTGCCCTGAAATGGAATCCGACACTGTGCGACGTTCCCTATGAGGAATAAATCTGTTGTTTGTAGGCCTTGGGTGCCGTAGCCGCCGTAGTAAGGCGCCTCGGCAAGTGCGCCTTGAGCTTCCACGTCGGCCCAAGTACAATCAACTCCTGGTGATGTGCTAAGACCGGTGCCGCAGTTGATCAGGGCCATCATCACCCAGCTCGGCTGGGGACTCAGTCCTTGGATCGTTGTCACGTTCGTTGCGTAAATCTGCAGGGCTTGGTTTGTCCAGATCCCCTTGAGCTGCGCGTCGTTGAGGGAACCGACAAGGGTTAAGAGGTGCTCAAAGGACTGCGCACCGGCTATGGTTGCTTCCTCACCGACACCAACTCCCGTTCGGATATACCGAATCTGGCTCGCTCTCGACACGCTGGCGTAGTGGGTTAAAGCGCTCTCATAGAAGAGCTGCTGGGAATAGGCGAATGGTGTCTCCCATACCGCAGGCATGCCACTTGCAATCTGTTGCAGCGAGTCGCTCGAGGTGGCAGAGGCAGAGTTAAGGGCGATGCTTTCTCCGAGGTCGTTCCATGTGCAGGTGTTATCACACGTGGGAGTAGATCCAGTATTCCACGGGCTAACTGAGGTTCCGGATGTGCATTGTCCTGTAACGCTCGTTGGGCAGTCAATGAGGCTGACGAATGCCTCACTGTAATAGTGTCCATTTGGTTGAACGGCGCTTATGATTGCATTCGGCTGGTAATTTGTGCTCTGCTGCCAAGCGAGCCCGCCGGGATAGTCGCCGTCGAAAACCACGTCCTGAAGGGGCGCATTAGTCCCCCGGTCCTTCCATGTGCAGGAGCCGTCGGTGGTATTGCCGCTCGATGTAGACCACATTGTGGATCCGGGGTTGGAGGGACCACTCTGGCATACACCGCCATTCAGTCCAGTCGATAGTAGTTGATAATAGTGTGTAGAGCACGCAACGGGGGATGAGTAGCCGCATGTTATTGTGTAGCCTATGGGGTAGGTATGGCTTGCTTGCCACGGCTGCGCGGCGTAGTTCGCCCAGGTCTGGGTGAAGATATACTGGGGAGCCCAGGTATTGTTCCCTCCGTTCGTGACGCTCTTGAAGTTGAGGTTGACGGTGCACGCGGTTGGGACTCCCCTGAGGGAGAGGCCGCACGAGGCGCCCGTCCACGTGGCGAAGGAAGGCGTGCCGGTGTCCGGCCAGCTATAGGTCGGGGCGGCAGCGCAGGTTGCGGGACAAAGGTCAGTGGGGTACTGCAATATCGGAAGCGTGATGCCATCGATATCCGTATTATACGAAAGCCCCGGAATGGCGTTGGCGTCGTACATGTAAATGTACGTGGGGTTCTGCTGGGCTACGGCGACGGTCGAGCAAAACAAGAGAAGAGCCATCGTAGCTATCGGCTTCATCGCAGTCTAACCTCCGAGTGAGATGGGGAGCCTGGCCGGGATACTTAAAGCCCAGTCTAGCCTCGGCGCATCCATTGTCAATTGCAATGAGCCTTCCTTCTGTTGCCGGGACTGGTACGCGCCCGCGTTCGGCACGGCCATCAGAAATCCACACCCCCATTGTGACGTCCAACCTTGCCCCCGCAATTCAAATCAGCGATCATGGTCGAGGCCGTGACGGTCTGCTTCAGAGCCAGCCGTCGCGCTCTAAGTCCTTTGTTTCACGTATTTTGGTAGGTACGAATGTACTTGACTGACCGTTGCGTTTGTGGCATATTTACAGCATGGAAACGCCACGGACCTTACAGGAAGCAATTCAGTACTTTACAGACTTTGAGAACTGCCGTCAGTTCATGGTTGCCATGCGCTGGCCCGATGGCACCGTTCGCTGCCCAAAGTGCGATTCCGAGAAGGTCACCTACCTAGCCAAAGCCCGCGTCTACAAGTGCTATGGCGACCACCCGAAACCCAAGTTCTCCCTAAAGGTCGGCACGGTATTCGAGGATTCGCCAATCCCGCTAGAGAAGTGGCTTCCCGCCGTGTGGATGCTGGTCAACGATAAGAACGGCATCTCTAGCTGGGAACTGCACCGCGCTCTGGGGATCACCCAAAAGTCCGCATGGTTCATGTTGCATCGCATTCGCGTGGCCCTAAAGAAGCACGGCTTCATCAATCCCGGCAAGCTAGGCGGCGAAGGCAAAGAAGTCGAAGTTGATGAAAGTTTCGTCGGCGGGAAAGTCGGTAACATACACAAGGACCGCCGCGCTCGTTTCGCCTCCGAACAGGGCGGACGTGGTGGAGTCACTGGCAAGACGGCAGTGCAAGGAATCCTTGACCGCGATCTCCGGCAAGTTCGGGCGCACGTCGTGCCGAACATTTCCCGCAAGACGTTGCAGGATGAAGTTCTGAAAAACGTGAAGTACGGTACTACCGTGTATTCCGATAGCTGCATTGCCTACGATCAACTGCGCTACCGTTTCGTGCATGACGTGGTGGATCACACAAAGGAATATGTGAGAGGCCGTGTCCACACAAATGGGCTGGAAAACTTTTGGAGCCTGATGAAGCGCGGCTTGAAAGGCACCTACGTTTGCGTCGAGCCTTTCCATCTGGATCGCTACGTCGATGAGCAAGTATTCCGCTACAACAATCGCGGCAGCAAAGAGAATCCCATGACCGATGCTGACCGCTTCAGTTTGGCTCTGACTCAAATTATCGGGAAAAGATTGACCTATGCTGAACTGACCGGGAAGAACGCGACGGCGACCACGTTCTAGACGTTTCTATTCACTTCGCGGAAAGCGTTGTACCGTGACTTCCTTGTCCGCTTGAGTTTCTTCGCTTCTTTTTCTCTATCCAGGTGTGCTTTGACTTCCGAGTGTGGAACGCTGACGATATGCTTCATGGCGGCGGTAAACCGATCCCATTCGGGGTTACTTGATTTCGTTTGGTTTGCCATGAGACTGCTGTTAGAATTTTGTGGAACGGAACTGAAATTCCCGTCGAAGCTTTCTAGTCCAAGGATTCCCAGCGAAGGAATATTCCCCTGAACTAGAAACCGTGATTGCGACACGGCGTCAGGTTTTCAGTCCCGTTCCTTGTCAATGGGGGCAGCAGGTTCGCGGGATGATGGATTTCGCACCCCTCGCCCGTTGGTTCGATTCCAACTGCCTCCACCTCACTGGCCGAACTAGCGGCCAATCTTTTTTGTTTCCAATCGTACCAATGGAAACTCGCCAGTCCCAAGGCACGACGGGAGTTGGCCAAAGGGACGTTACTAAAGTCCGTTACGGAAGGCCATGTCCCTTCGCTTGCAATTTAAGGCTAACTAGTCTGGTAGCGCGTTGTCAATAGGATTGGCAGGATTCACAGGATTTCTAGGACTGTTAGGATTTCCTAGCTTTCTCCCGATCCCGCCGCCGCCCGACTCCTTGGTCAGCCAGCTATATTTATACCTTTTGGTACCTAAGTTCTTTGAAAGACGTATTTTGCGGGGAATTTCCTGCTAACCCGATGATTCCAATCGCAGCGAGGGGGTGGGGGGGATACCCTCAAGGTGGTACAGACCGCGGCACCCGCCTGACAAAACGGAATGCTCACTTGATCTGGAAGTTAGCCGGATCGAGGCCAATGTTGGTGAGGACCTTTTCTGCAGTCATGTCCCAATCGTAGGAACGGGTCGCTCCCCTCTGGGGTTCGTAAATGAACCGAAGATCGTAATGCCGGGGCAGCGTGATTCCGCTGTCGGCCTGGAATTCACTGAAGCGTTCCTCAATGGTGTAGCGGATTTGCCCCTGATCCGCGTGGACGCCGGAGGCGTGGCCGGTGCCGGGCGTCCACACCAGCGAATAGACTGTCATCACATGACGATAAGTCTCGGGCTCGAAATACAGCTTGATCGTCATGTCGGTGTTGGCCTTGGAGACATACTCGATGCACTGTAGTTCGCGGCCGTCGATTTTCTTCAGGCCAACGGGGTCGAGCTTGCCCCGGCTGCGGTCGAGGTTTTCGAGCGCCCAGCCCGTGGAAAGTTCTCCTCCCAGCCAGCCTTCTTTCAGAATGAAATCCTGGGTGCGCACGAAGTCTCCGAATGAGCTGGGCCGATGCGAGGAAGTAAAAACAGCGAAGTTGGTTTTATCGCCGTCGAAGACAAACCGTTCCCCCCGCCACGCCGCGCTACCGAACTTCATCACGAAGTTCGATTCGCGCTGTTCGGAGATGTACCCCCACATGCCGGTGGCGTCTCCCGTAGCGGCTTCGTCGCCAGACGTAGTCCCTCGCGCCAGGATCTTGAAGCTCAGCGAGCCCTGTATGCCGCGTGACTTGACGGCGGCACGCGCCTCGGCCGTGCCGATCGAATCCAGGTGCTTGGCCACGATATCTTCCGGCTTGGTGTCGTCGGCCGCAGCCACTCCCGAAAGGGAAAAAGAAGTAAGCAACAGGCAAACTACAGCAATAGATCGCATCGCGAGCGTCTCCTTACGTCCTGGATTTGCCCAAGATCGTTGCTCGGCAGGCCCAAACCGAAACCAAGCGACCCGCGTTCCCAACAATCCCGCCCGGCTCCAAATTTTACTACTAAATGGGAGAGGCCGCCGCCTCCACCCGCTGCCTCAGGATGACAGCGGTAGTGGCGGCGCCAACTTCACCGCACCTCGACCGATACCAAGTCTCCATCCGACAATCCGCCGGGCTTGTAGTTCACCGAGACGGAGCGGTTATTCCACTCGCACGAGAAGGTATCGGCTCCGATCAGCAGCAGCGATTTGTAATCCGCAGTGCGCAGTTTTAGAACAACTCCACCCTCGGTCACCGTCAGAACCGCAGCGGGTGACTGAGAGCAATCCACCCCCACCAGCCGCCCCTGGAAAAACTTGGCGGCGCGCCGGTCTCCGGGACTACCGCTTGGACCCGCTCCTGCCGCGGCACGCTTGGCGGCGTCCTGCTCCAGCACGTCAAAGGGAGAAGGTTGGGCGGAAAGTTTTTGCCCAGCCGTCGCCGAGGCAGAGGAGATGCCGTACTTCTGCTCAGTCGCAAGCCGCTCCAGTTCCCCGCGGGCCTCGGACGCGACCTGCGCATCGCTGCTGCTCTTCAAGCGATCCAGCAAGGCTCTCGCGGCCTCCCACTTTTTGTTCTCAACGTAGATTTTCGCCAGATGGTACAGGTATTCCTGGTTGCGTGGACAAAGTTGTATTGCGGCGTGTTCGGCCTGCATGGCTGCAACCGGACCCCCGCCTTCCAGTCGCGCCATAGCCATCAGGTCATACGCGTTGGCGAATTCCGGGTACCATTCGAGAACCACGCGCAGATCCTGCATCATGTTCGGCAAGCCCTGGATATCGGCGTGCTTCGTCTGCGCCATGCGGTATTTCAGCAGCGAGAGATAGTAGCGGATCCACATATCGCGCTGGTCGAGCGCAGCCGCATTGCCCAGTTCTTCGGCGGCCAGGTCGAACTCGCCCCGCTGCAGGTGGTCCCAGGCAAGAGCGCGGTGAGCAATCTCGTTGCCCACAACGGTGATGAGCGGCCCCGTTTGGTTGTCGGCTTTATCGCTCTTAGGAGCTTTGACCGGGATCGTTGGATCGGGAGTCGTAGCCAAGTCTTGCAACTCCTGCAGCCCGGCCTCGCGGCGTTCGGGAATTCTGATCTTGATTTCAGCGGCTACGGCGTGGGCATCGGATTCGCGCATCGGCTTGGAGATGATCGCGCTGTCGCTCGGCCCAACCGGTGCCGGAAACTGATAAACCTGTGGCGCATTCGATGGGGAACTGGCTCGCTTGGACGCGTCGAGCGCGAGAAACAGCGGCGTCAGCGAGTGGAAGTAATCTTTCACCGCCTGGTCGAACTGAACAGCAGTGACGCCGTAAGCCTTTTGGATGGCTTCTTCCACCGGCACGTGCTGGTTCTCCACCAGGTCAAAATAGGTTCCCGTCTCCGGCAGTTTTTTCTCGTGGATAAGATAGTGCATTACCATCCACGACTGCGCGTAGAACAGCGTGTGATGCGTGCTCTCCGCATAATTGGAGACGTCATGTTTCATGGTGAGCAGGTCGGGCAGCGTGAGCCAGACCTGGCCGCTGAGTAACTCAGTCAGCGATTTCGGCGCGTTGCGGACGTCGCGCTGATTCTCCAGCAGATCCTCGGAGAAAGCCGGGTTTAGTTCGGGGTCGCTGCCGATCTCGTATTTCTTATCGTCAACGCGGATAGAGCTGAAATATTCCGCCATCCCTTCGTCAAACCAACCCTGGACCGGCGGATAGTTGTAGTTCAGCCACACATGGGCAAGATCGTGAGCCACGGCGCGCCAGGGCTCTTCCTCGAACAAGTTCAGCACGATAAAGTTCTGGTCTTCCCCGGGCAGAAAAAACCCGGGAACGCCGATGGGCTGTCCCTGCCGCAGCGGCGCCGTCTGGTAGTAGTTCTTGTCGTTCTTGAAGGCGAGGATGGTAAGCGGTACCGGCTCGTTGAGCCGGTCTCTCATCAGCAGAATGGCGAACACGGCCCGCATCTGCTCGAAGCGCAGCGCAACTTCTTTGCCTTTTTTTTCGCCAGCGTCGGTGATCACCATGAAGTGAGTGGAGTGAATCTCAAGCCATGGAGAAGGCTCCGCAGCCGGCGCGGAGGAAACTAAAGCAACTCCCAGAAGCATCACAACCTGCAATGAAGTCGAGATGGGACGACTGGCCATGCTCATTCCGACGGGGCGGGCAACTATCGAAATGCTAACACGGAGTTCCAAACCGAAGCAGCCAGGAAAGACTGCCGTGATTGACGGCCCGAAGCGAAAAGAAGTTAAATGTAAGACCGATTGATCGCGGATTAGCGCGCATTCGGCCCAAACTTAGGAAACGATTGAAGCAGGAGTAATTTCCTTGCGAAGTGCCGACGGCCAACCGATCCGCCCTGAGGTTCAACGGCCGAGCCCTCCCTTGACGATCCGGCACCTACGGGTTGCCCTGAGTATTCTGCTAGCCGTGTGCATCTGCGCCGCGCCGGGTTTGGCTCAACTTCTGCAATCTGAGAATCAATGGAATACGGTTCACGGCACGGTGATCAACGCTGTTACGCATGATCCCATTGGCCGCGCCCTCGTGTATTCTCCCGATAATCGCTATGCAACGTTCACCGATGGCGAGGGACATTTTGAGTTCACGCTGCCCAAGCAAGCGGCTGACAGCGCAGGCGCCGCTTCGTCAACCGGCGCCGGCAGGCTTTCCTGGCTCATGGCGCGCAAGCCGGGATTTCTGGACCATCCCAACGGGGAAGGGGTAAGGCGGGTCGAAGTAACACCTGGCACCGAAGTTACGATCGCTTTGGTGCCCGAGGCCTTGATTAAAGGGCGAGTTACTCTTTCCGCGGCCGAGCCGGCAAACCGCGTGAATGTGCAGCTTTTCTGGAGGCAGGTGCAGGACGGCAGTCTTCGCTGGATAGCGAAGAATTCAGTCCGCACCAACTCGAACGGCGAGTTCCGTTTTGCCGAACTTCAGCCCGGCACCTACAAGGTGCTGACCAGCGAGTGGATGGACAACGATCCGGAGGCCACGGTTCCGGGCGGGCAGCTCTATGGTTTCCCGCCGGTATATTACCCTAGCGCCACCGATTTCGCCTCGGCGTCCACGATCCAGCTTACGGCCGGGCAAACCTTCCAGGCGGATCTTACCCTCGTCCGTCAGCCTTACTACCCGGTTAAGATTCCGGTCTCGAATATTGCCGAGAACGGCGGATTGAATATCACGGTATCGCGGCAGGGATTGCGCGGTCCCGGTTATTCGCTCGGCTTCAACAGGCGTAGCGGGACGATCGAAGGACAGCTGCCGAACGAAAAATATCTGATCGAGGCGGCGGCGAATGGGCCGGATTCCTCCACCAGCGGTTCGGTAAACATTACTGTGGCCGGGGCGCGCGTAGAAGGTCCCGGCATGGTTCTTACTCGAAATAATTCCATCCCGGTGATTGTCAGGGAGGAATTCAGCTCCAAAGATTCAGATAGTCATTCGTTCTGGAGCGACGGGAAACATACGTATCCCATGCACGGTCCGCGTCTCGATCTGCAAATCACGGCGGATGCGGTGGACGATTTTGACGAGCAGAGACGCGGATCGCTTCGTGAGCCGACAGGCCCCAATGACGATTCCCTGATCCTCGAAAATCTGGCACCTGGACGGTATTGGTTACGACTAACGGCGAATCGTGGCTATGTGGCGTCGGCCAGTATGGGCGGGACGGATTTGCTGCGTGAGCCCTTGGGCGTAGTGCCCGGTGCAAGTACGCCGATCGAAATCACGATGCGCGACGATAACGCGGAACTCGACGGCACCTTGCTCGGAGTTCCCCCGGCTTCCGCCGAGTCGACCCGCTCGACGCCGGCGGGCTATGTGTATTGCCTCCCCTTGCCCGATAGCCCAGGTCAGTTTCTGGAACTTGCGGCATCTCCCGATGGAAAGTTTGATTATCAGATGGTAACGCCCGGAGTTTACCGCGTGATGGCTTTCGGCAGCCCACAGCGGGAACTTCCCTATCGGGACACGGAAGCGATGAAGACTTATGAGGCCAAGAGTCAGGTTGTCCATTTTGCTCCCGGACAAAAGGCGATCCTGCAATTGGAGATCAGCTCCAGCGTGGAATAGGTGACAACGAGGAATATGGCGGCTTGCTCAATTTCGGTTCGGTCATTGCGGTTGATTGTGACTCTCTGTATGTTCGGACTCCGAGCGTTGGCCGCGCCGCAGGCTACAACGGCTCCTCCGTCAACCATCTCTGGAGGCGGCTACAGAATCGCTGGAACCGTGGTCAGCAAAGCGGACGGACGTCCGCTCGCCCGCACCCGAGTAACTATTAGAGACGCAAAGGACTCTCAGAAATTTCAGTCGATGATTACCTCTGAAGACGGCAAGTATGAATTCGTTGGTCTGCCCTCTGGGAAGTATTCACTACAAGGAGCGAAACGCGGATTCATTTCCGCCGCCTACGATCAGCATGACCAGTTTTCCACCGCGATTGTGACCGGCGTCGGCCTCGACACCGAAACTCTATTACTTCGCCTCGCTCCGGATGCGGTAATCGCCGGCAAAATCCTGGATGAAACAGGGGAGCCGGTTCGCCGCGCCACGGTGACCTTATATTTCGACGACCACAGCGAAGGTGTGGACCACATCCGCCAGTTTAACTCCGCCCAGACGGACGATCTGGGCGAGTATGAGATGACGCCTCTGAGGCCCGGCACCTATTTCTTGTCGGTGAGCGGAAAGCCCTGGTACGCCGTGCACCCGCCTTCGGAGCGAGCTCATTCAGGATCCGATCAGCCAGAAGAAGCTCCACCCGCGGTCGATCGTTCCCTTGATGTAGCTTATCCCGTCACCTACTACCCGGACGTGACCGAAGCGGACGACGCGATGCCGATTCCGATCCGCGGCGGCGAACACATTGAGGCGGATCTCCACTTGAACCCAGTTCCGTCTCTGCGACTCTTTTTCCGTGTGCCGGACGACGGCAGGCACGGATACACTTTTCCGCAACTCGAGCAACCCGCTTTCGACGGTTACACACCCGTCCAGCGAAACGGCGTGCGCATGGTTTCGCCCGGGCTGATGGAGATCATGGGCATCCCGGCGGGGCGCTACAACGTCCGCCTTTTCGGACAGGGGCCGTCCCTGGAGATGAACGGAGTTGATCTGACCAAAGATGGCGAGGAGGTCGACACCTCCAAGGCGGACGCGATGGGGAGCGTTAAAGTCTCCGTGCAAATTCTTGGAGAGCCCACGCTTCCGGCCCAACTTACAGTCGGTTTGCGTTCCGCGGGCAGAGCGGCTGCTGTTTCTCAGTCTCTCGATTCCAAAGGAGAAGCGGAGCTCCAGCGGGTGGCGGGTGGCCAGTATGAGGTTTCTGTGTGGGGCGGAACGACTCGCTACTCGATTGCGCGCATCTCCGCCGATGGCGCTGCAGTCTCAGGTCACACGCTCACGGTGGCAGCCGGTGCCTCGGCTTCGGTCTCGCTCACCCTGGTAAGCGGCAGCGTGCAGGTCCAGGGAACGGTGACGCGAGCAGGAAAAGGTTTGGCGGGGGCAATGGTGGTTCTGGTACCGAAGAATCCAGAGGTGAACCGCGACCTTTTCCGCCGCGACCAGAGCGACCTGGATGGCACTTTTGCTCTGCGAGGCGTGGTTCCCGGCCCCTATACTCTTCTCGCGATCGAGAACGGATGGGATCTGGATTGGTCGCAGCCCGGCGTGATTGGAGCCTATTTGAAATGGGGGCGAAAGATAGAAATCAGCGGGCAGGGCAGCCGGACGATGAATGTGGCGGAGGCAATTGAGGTTCAATCGAAATAGAAGGTGCGGGACCCGCAGGGACTCGGGATTGTCTGCTGACATCAGCCCGCCGCCGCGCTATGCTTCCACCATGCGCCCGTCTCAATTCAGAGTTGCCTTGTTCTGCATCGTGTCGTTCGCTTCTTTCGCACTCCAGGCCCAGCAGGCGGCGACCACTCCTGTGACGATCCGCGTGAGCGATCCAACCGGAGCCGGTATTCCGCACGCGCAGATCCGGCTTGTGCCCGCGCCGGAACAGGCTCCCGCAAAGCTCGAGACTGACGATCATGGCCAGCTCACACTCAACCTTAAAACCGGCGGTTATGCTCTCTTCGTTTCTGCCCAGGGATTCGCGAAGGACACGCGCCACATCGATATCGCGGCTCCAGAAGTCCAAGCCAGCGCGAGCCAGGTTGTCACAGTGGTTCTCGAGGTGGGTCGTGGCGGCGGACCGACGGTCTATTCAACGCCCGTCGAGGGCAGCTTGACCCTCACCGCCGATCCCTATCACGCTCCCCTCGTGCTCTCACCCGCGGACTTTCGCGGCCTGCCCCACATTACGATCACCGTGCACAACGGCCACACGAACGCTGCGGAAACTTACTCCGGCGTGGCGCTGGCCACTCTGTTGGCCAAAGTTAACGCGCCCCTCGGCAAGGAACTTCACGGAGAGGCGATGACGAGCTACGTGGTCGGGAGCGGTTCCGACGGATATTCAGTCGTCCTTTCTCTCGCTGAAGTCGATCCCAGCTTTCACGAAGGCCAGGTGATCGTGGCCGACACTCGCGATGGCCAGCCGCTGGGAAAGTCCGGTCCCTTCCAACTGATCGTGTCGGATGACAAGCGGCCAGCGCGCTGGGTTCACAACCTGGAGACGATTACTCTGAAGCTGAGGTGAAGATAATGAGGAAGATAGGCAGGCTCGTGCGGCTGTCCTAGTCGCCGCCAGCGTGGTTCTGCGTAGGCACGAGAACCAGCCGCGGTCTTGCTTCCGCCGGACGCGGCTGCGAGGGCGGGCCGCAAATATCAAGAATGCCGATTACGGTGACATATGCGGCGAGAACACCGAGGCCGACGGATACCAGTACAGTCGCGCAGAGAATCAGAGGCATGAAAAGCGAAATCACGGTCGACCACCCTGTTTGAAGTTCGATGAAAATGTTGCAGTTACAAAGTGCAGTATTCAGATGCCGCTAGCTCAACTTTCGTCTACCCAACATCTTCAATCTATCTGCGTTGCCGCCCGCCGCTAGTGACGACCCAGATGCGCCGGGCCGTAGTAAAATACGGAGTAGAGCTGCGCACTCCTAATGTCGAACAACTCTGCAGACCTGTCGACATTACGGAAGGGCAATCCACCCCAGAATTTCAGACAAGAGCCCAATGGCGATTACCAAGATCTCGGTGCGCGGCGCGCGCCAGCATAATCTCAAGAACATTGACGTGGAGATTCCGCGCAACACGCTCACGGTGGTGACGGGCCTGAGCGGCTCGGGCAAGTCTTCGCTCGCGTTTGACACGATTTATGCCGAGGGACAGCGCCGCTACGTCGAGACTCTATCGACTTACGCGCGGCAGTTTCTGGACCAGATGGAACGCCCGGATGTCGATGCCATTGATGGACTTAGCCCGTCGATCTCGATCGAGCAGAAGACCACCAGCCGCAGCCCGCGCTCGACTGTAGGCACCATCACCGAAATCTACGATTATCTTCGCCTGTTGTTCGCTTCCATCGGCGTTCCGCATTGCCCTAAATGCGGGCGTCCGATCAGCCGCCAGTCGGCTGAGCAGATCGTGCAGCGGGTGATGGCGCTCACTCCTGAGGACCGTGTAATGGTTCTGGCGCCGATCGTCCGCGGACGTAAAGGCGAATTCAAGAAAGAGATGGAGACGCTGCTCAAGCACGGCTACACCCGTGCCCGCGTCGACGGCGAACTGGTGAATCTGGACGACGATCTCAATCTCGATAAGCGCAAGAACCATACCATCGAAGTTCTAATCGACCGGTTGATGGTGAAGCCGGGCATCGAGCATCGGCTGGAGATGTCGGTAGGTCTGGCGATGAAACTGGCGGGCGGATTGGTGCAGGTTTCCGTGGTCGGCGGTGAGGAGCAACTTTATTCCGAGAAGCTTGCCTGCCCCGATTGCGGCATCAGCGTGCCGCAGCTGGAGCCACGCTCGTTTTCGTTCAACAGCATGTACGGAGCGTGTCCCGAGTGCCATGGCCTCGGCAGCCGCTACGATTTCGATCCCGCAAAAGTGATTACCGACTGGTCGAAGCCGTTGCTTGATGGCGGACTCGGACCGGGTTCCGCGTCGCAGGGCTTGATTCACGCATTGCAAGTGACGGCGGCGGCGCATGGCATCGCCCTGAACACGCCCTTTGAAAAGTTTCCCGACAAGATTCAGGATCTGCTGTTGAATGGCGAGTCAGGCCGCGGCAAGACTGGCTTTCGCGGGATTTTCGGATACTTGAAGCAGAATCTCGAAGAGTCCACTTCCGAGGGTTACCGTGACTGGTTGATGGATCACATGTCGGCGAGCGAATGCCCCGCCTGCCAGGGCAAGCGTTTGCGCCCGGAAAGCCTGGCCGTGAAAGTGAACGGTATGTCGATTGCCGACTTCACTGCACTGCCGATTTCGAAGGCGCTGGAAGTTGCGCAAGGAATCAAGCTCGCTGGGCGCGAGGAGAAGATCGCAGGCCGCGTCATGCATGAGGTAGTTGAGCGTCTGCAATTTCTAAACGCCGTGGGGCTGAACTACATCTCGCTCGATCGTTCTGCCGCAACTCTATCCGGCGGCGAAGGCCAGCGCATCCGGCTGGCCACGCAGATCGGCTCGAAGCTGCGCGGCGTGCTCTACGTGCTGGACGAACCATCGATCGGCCTGCATCATCGCGACAACGGCCGCCTGCTGACTGCACTTGAAAACCTGCGCGACCTCGGCAATACCGTGCTGGTTGTCGAGCACGACGAAGAAACCATCCGCCGCGCCGACTATGTCATCGATCTGGGTCCCGGCGCCGGACGTCATGGTGGCGGCCTTGTTGCCCACGGCACGCCCGCAGAGATCATGCGGGAGCCGAACTCGCTGACCGGAGCTTATATCTCTGGGCGGGTGCAGATCGAGATGCGTCCCGAGCGCCGGCAGAAGAACGGCGCGGCGCTGACGATTCTGGGCGCGAAGGAAAACAATCTCAAGAATCTCGACGTAACTTTCCCGCTCGGCGTAATGACGGTAGTGACCGGAGTTTCCGGCTCGGGCAAGTCCACGCTGGTGAATGACATTCTTTACCGCGCACTGGCACGACAACTTTACCGTTCGCGCGAAAAGTCGGGCGAGCACAAGGCGATCGTGGGCGCGGAGAACATCGACAAGGTCATCCGCATCGACCAATCGCCCATCGGGCGCACGCCGCGCTCAAATCCCGCAACCTACACTGGCGTGTTCACGGCGATTCGCGAGATTTATGCCATGCTGCCCGAGGCGCGCGAGCGCGGCTACAAGGCAGGGCGCTTTTCCTTCAACGTCTCCGGCGGACGCTGCGAAGCTTGCCAGGGCGAGGGCCAGCGCCGCATCGAGATGAACTTTCTGCCCGATGTTTACGTGCTGTGCGAAGTCTGCGGCGGACGCCGCTACAACCACGAGACGCTGGCCGTGAAGTACAACGGTAATTCCATCGCCGACCTGCTGGAGATGCCGGTTTCCGACGCGCTGCCGATTCTCGAAAACATTCCGCAGGTAAAACAGAAGCTGCAAACCCTGGTCGACGTGGGCCTCGGCTATATTCATCTTGGTCAATCTGCGGTAACACTTTCCGGCGGCGAGGCCCAGCGCATCAAGCTGGCCCGCGAGTTGAGCAAGCGCCAGACCGGCAAGACCCTTTACCTGCTGGATGAACCCACCACCGGCCTGCACTTCGACGACGTGAAGAAGTTGCTCGACGTGCTCCACCGGCTGACCGACCTGGGCAATTCGATCATCATCATCGAGCACAATCTGGACGTGATCCGCAACGCCGACTGGATCATCGACCTCGGCCCCGAAGGCGGCGAAGAAGGCGGCCGTATCGTAGCCCAAGGGACACCTGAGCAGGTGGCGCGGGTGAAGAAGTCGTATACGGGGCAGGCGCTGATGGGATATTTTGCGGGGAAGCGGAGCGCGTAGCACACTCTCCAGGAAACTAAGGCACTGTGCACCTCCGTTATTTCTGTCAATGCCAAAACACAAACCGGGCGTTATACTTCCACGGTAGCTTCGTCCGCCACCCCAGGAGAATTTCTATGAAGTCTGGGATCCGCTCTGTGACTTGGCATACCCCGCGATTGGCAATACCTTTCGTTCTCTTCCTGGCGCTTGGCGTCCGGGTCGCCGGGCAAGAGACCGTCGAAAGGTGGGTGACTATTCGGAAGCCAGATCGCATGACGGATGAGCTAATTAAATGGACGACATCAGATGTCCCCGGCGATCCCCGGGGAACTTTTCAGGTAGTTGCATTCTGTAGCGAGAACTCATCCCTCGCGCTCAAAATCGTCGGCAGCGCGGATGCAAGGCTGTCACGAGACTGCTCCCAAGCTCGCCTCCGCGTGGATAGGAAAGGGGTCGTGTCCGGGGACCACTTCCGCTGTGAAGCAAATGTAGCCCAGAACAGCTATACGCTTTCTTTCATAGGCGATATAACCAAGGCCATAGCCCAAACAAAGGATCTCTATGGAGGAGTCCTCGTCGCCACAGCCCCCGATGCTAAAAGCAAGGATATGGCTGCGGACATCTCCAACATGTTAGGCATTGCAGCCGATGCGCTCGCCCCGACCTTCAACAACTCGACCCTGAACATGCTTCGCGCAGCGGGAATCCCGGTGATGAGCGACATCCTGGGTGCCGGACTAGTCAAGATCGAATTGCCACTTGCAAACGGGGATGCTTCCATTATTAAGCTTCACCCCCAGGAACCCACCTTCAAGGATTACGTCCGAGAGGCGTGCTCGCCCCCCGCGCTGCCCGTGGCAAAAGCAACAGCTCCAGCGGGGGTGACGGATTCAGGCGGCTTTCACGGAATAGGTGCGCCCGCCGCTAACGCCCAGCCTGGGGCAAACGCCGTCGGCGAGGCAAATCTAGCGGATCGGACATACAGAGGCAACGCGGACGGTTTTGCATCTGCTCTGCCCAATTTTGTTCAGCAGGCAACGGCGAACGGCTTACCACCCCACGACTATAGCAGTGAAGTGCAGTACATCGTGGCGGCAGCTCACGCCTGCGAACGGATAACTCGGCAGATGATCGCTGCTGCTACGGATTCCTTTGGCATTACCGATCCATCGCGATTTCAGGAGCAATACATCCCATGCTTCTGGGGCTCGGAGCTGGATGTGTCCTCTAACGCTCGACGCGGAGATCCCGGGAGCTTCGAAAACCTGGGCGGCTCGTTCATGATGACCGCCAAACCGTTTGGGAGGTGGGGAGACAGCGCCGGTTTTACCATGACAATTAGTTGGGCGAAGGGATTTGTTCCCTATTACGAGAAGAGGAAAGCCTCCGATTATCTGAAAATTCTCGAAGCAGAAATTGTTCCTTCCTCGGGAGGATTCGCGGGATCCAGCAGAACTGCTGGAGGTTTTGGCGCCCCGATCGGGTCGCCTCCGCCTTTGCCGGACAGGACCGCCCCACCTATGTCGCGAAACTCCGACGAGCGCATCTTACGGCTTACGCGAGCGAATTCCTCGGAAGTGCGGACGGCTACGATTACGGCTCCAGGCAGCCGCCAGCATAGCTTCAATGTCTTCTCCATCGACACTCGTGACTTCGATAGGGGCGGTACGCTTGTCATCGACATCGACATTCCGCGAAGCAGCGCCACGGATGGGTCCTTTGATCTCTTTCCGGGTGGGGTTCCTGTCCCGCCGCAAGCGCAGACACGCCCGCTTGCGGGGAGCTATGACATTCGGAGGGGTTCTTCGGCTCACCTCAAATATCGTTTCAACCGTGGCCAGGTATTTGCACTAGGCTTGGAAGGCAATTGGTTTAGTCCAAAAGGAGCAACAGGTCAGGTTCAGTTCCGTGCTCACGTCGAGTAAGGTTCCAGTTTTGTGCTGGTGCACAAAACCGGCTTGAGGGACACAATGTTAATCTTGTTCCTTGCAGCCCAGCGAAGGGAACACCTCTCTGTCTTCACCCGAAAACCCGCACCTCGACCCGCAGCCGCTAAACAGCGAGACGCAGTTCTCCGCGCCGCCGGTTACCTACTCGCTTCCGCCGGTTGAGGCCCTGCCGCCGCCTGCCCCCCAAGCCGGCGAGAACCCCGTCTGGAGCGGGTGGGACGTGCTGCTCATTGCTGCGCTCACGCTGGGTACGATTTTTCTGGTGCAGCTCATCCTCATCCTGGTATCTCTGCGGTTCGTCTATCCCCACGAGAATTGGGTCGAAGTGGCGCAGAAGCCTGGGTTGGCGCTGCTCTCCGAGTTGCTGGCTTACGCCGTCGTCGCCGTCTACATGATCCTGCTGGTCGAGGGGAAATATCAGGTACGCTTTTGGCCTGCGATTCGCTGGAACTGGCCGCGATCCGTTTGGCCATGGCTGGGCATGGGGGTGCTGTTGTTCGTCGTGCTCAGCTTTCTGGGGCGTCTTCTGCCCATGCCGGAAAGCACGCCTTTCGAACAATTCTTCAAGCACCCGATCGATGCCTACCTGACTTCGGTGTTCGCGGTCACGCTCGGTCCGCTGATGGAGGAAGTGTTCTTTCGCGGGTTTCTGTATCCGGTGTTAGCGCGGCGCGTGGGCGTGACCTGGGGAATTTTCTTAACCGCGCTTCCTTTCGGGTTGATGCACATGTTCGAGTACGGGTATGCCTGGGGCATCGTTCTGCTGATTTTCCTGGTGGGAGTGGTCTGCACGGCTGTGCGCGCGAGCACAGGTTCTGTGGCCGCCAGCTTCCTGGTGCATGTGGCCTATAACGCAACAGATATGCTGCTGATCGGGGCCGCTACCGGTGGCTTCCGCCACATGGAGAAGGCTGCAATCATGATTGGACGCTTCCTGCACTGAATAGCCGGCAGTTCGGTGGCTGTTTGCCGCCGGGACGTTTGGCGTTCCTTGAAACCACGCTTCCCGAAACGATTCTCGTAGCTGGCTAATATGTTCCCCACTATTTACCCAAAACACCGCTTTCTGGCATACTCTGTTCGCCATGAAAGGTAATGCGAAAGTCATTGCTGAATTGAATAAAGCGCTCCGTGAAGAGCTGACGGCCATCAACCAGTATTTCCTGCACGCCGAGATGTGCGAAAACTGGGGCTATCAAAGGCTCTCCGATTTCATCAAGAAACAATCCATCGGCGAAATGAAGCATGCCGAAGTGCTGATCGAACGGATCCTGTTTCTCGATGGCAGCCCATCCATGATGCCGTTGGAGTTAAAGGTCGGCGGGACGGTGAAGTCGATGCTCGAAAGCGACCTGGCCCTGGAGGTCGGCGCGGTCAAGCAGTACAACGAAGCCGTCGCCATCGCCACCAGGGAAGGCGACAACGGCTCGCGCGACTTGTTCGTGAAACTGCTCAAGGACGAAGAAGAGCACGTCGACTTTCTCGAAGCTCAAATGCACCTCATCAAGGATCTTGGATACGAGCGCTATCTGACGCAGCAGATGGGCGAGAACGAAGAGTAAAGCTGTGCTGGGCGGTCGGCACCCAGTTCCTCATGGTTAGATTTCGCGGGCGAGGGCGCCCGCGCCACACTACACCACGCTGATCCGTTTGCGCAGGCCTTCTGCGAAAAGGTGCTTGGGGATCATAGCGTGTACTCCGCGCACGATGTCCACTACCTGCGTCACCCGGAAACTGACAGCGATGCTGCACAAAGCGTACGCATCGAGTTTGGTGAGATCGGCGTGCGTGGCTAGAAAGTTGATGGCGTTGCGCGCCGCGAGACTCATGGCCACGTTGAGGTCCTTGTCCAAGCCTAACGTGATCCAGTGGGTCGGAGTCTCCGCTATCGGCCACGCAAAATTCTTTTGCTTGTGAAGTACCACCTGAATCCGCAATTCCTTCATACGCGTTTCCAATGCCGAAAGGTTGATCTCGCCATCGCCCTGCACGGCATGGGAATCGCCGGTGAAGATCAGCGCTCCCGGCTTCCACACCGGTATAAACATGGTCGAGCCTTCTGTCATTTCGCTCAGGTCTGTATTGCCGGCATGAGGACCCGGAGGAACGGAGCTGGTGATTCCAGGGCTTAAAGGAGGATAGTAGCCATCCGGAGGGGCTACGCCCAGTGTGCCCTGAAACGGTCGGATGGGCACATGAATGTCGCGATTAAACTCCGCCGTCATGTGGGGAAAGTCGATCTTCAGGTATTTCACCTGTCCCTCGGGGAAATCCTGCGCCAGCAGCCCGGTTCCGAGCGACCCTGGATTATTGAATACCGCTCCCCAGTCGAACGGACGAATGCGTTTGTACCGGACTTCGAGCACGTCGCCGGGTTCGGCGTTGTTTACATAGACGGGGCCGATGATCGAGTGTGGCCCGTGTCCCGGATTGCTGACACGGATATTCACCAACGCTTCGACGGGAACGCCCGGCTGCAACTGGTTGAGAAAGTGCGACCATGTATCGGGATAGCTGATGGTATCGCCGGAATCGACCTTGAGGATGGGATCGAGTGTGGTGTCGTAGACTCCCAAGTGCACGGTCTTCTCATTGCTCTCGACGATGTGAATGCGGCCTTCGGAGTTTTCCTCGGGTGTCGCCGTGGGGCCGGAGGCATTCCCGGCGTGGCCATCCGTGGCACGCGCCAGTTTTGAGAACCAGGGTCCGATCCCAGCCAGCTCTCCCATGAAGCCGCTGGCGCGCAGCAGTTGGCGGCGGGAATGGCCGCGAGCGTTCAGGTAGCCATCGATCCGCTCCTGGTTCATCTCGTCGATGTGCAGCAGGCGGTCTGCGGCACGCTTGCTGAAGGCCGCGTCCTTGATGTCTTCGCGGAGTACGCCCGTGCCCTGCTCTTCTCCGCATCCGAACAGGCTTCCGCATTGGTGAGGATGGGGTTGAGGCTGGTTCTCATCTTCCCGGTGGTCGAGACCGTGTGGCATCGCTTCCCTCCCTAATCAATCCATAAGGACAAGTCGGGTTGCGCTAAGGCGGTGCAATATTAAAGAAAAGAGTGGGCATTATAACGCACGACCGCCAGAGCGGCGTGCGCACTGTCACCTGGAGTGTCTGTTGGATAGGGATTGTCTTACGGGTTAAAGCTTGGCACTCGATACTCGCAACCCGGTACTACTTCACCGTAACGGTCAGCAGCTGTGCTCCCGAAACCACGTAATCCAGCGGAGCCGTCGCGGTTTCATCCACACTCGATTCGCCGCTGACTACCATCTCCTGATTGCCACGCATGCCATCCATCACATTCATGATCGAAATCGGCAGGGTGGGCATTACCTTGTCGGCAACGCGAGCCTCGGGATCGGCTTCGAGCAGCGAGACGTAGACGCGATTGTTCGAGTGTTCTTTGTTCAGAACGGCGATGATAGAGGCTAGATCCAGCTTCCGGCCGAAGGCTGGATTGCTGTGTCCGATGCGGTCCAGAGTATCGCCGTCGCTTACCAGGATGCGCAGGCTCCCCTTGCTCGCTGAAGTGGGAATCTTTACCGGAATCTGCTGCACGATGCGCTCGCCGCGGTAAGGAGCCAGCACCGTCTCAAGCATAATTTCCTCACCAGGGCGGGCTTCGGTGACATCGGTGCGGGCGCTCTCCAGGTGTGCCCAGCGGCGCTCCCGGACCAAGTCAAAGTCAAGTTTCACGCCCGCGATCGCCGGAGCGTTATAAGGATTGTCATAGATGCGGCCGAAGCGCTCGCCCAGCGAGATCGCGGCTTGCATCGCCGCCGGCTGCGCACCCTCCGCCGGAGCGAACATGTTGCGCATCGTCACGTCCGGGAATCCCTTCACGCCGATGCTGCCCGCCAGCCGGTACGTAATCTCTTCGCCAAACTCGTTTACGCCGTGCAGGGCGTTGAACACCGTTACCATCAGAGCGACCGGTGTCAGCTTCGGATTATTCAGCACTTCGTAGTGGAATTGCTTCACTCCCGTGCTGCTGTGGATGCTCAGCGTCACCGGAATCATCTCCGGCTGGCGGTCGAAGACGCCCATGATCCCGGTGTGGCGATCCTGGACGAATGTTCCCACGGGCTCCGTGGTGTCGACGATCTTGAAAGCGTTCAGCGGCGAGGCCAGCGTGGCCAGCACTTTGGCTTTATTCATCGGCAGGTCGACAGCGCCGAACTGTAGCAACGGATGTCCGCAGGCCAGCAGCCGCTGCGCGTCCACGTAGGTCACGCTGCAGGTGGCTTCGATATCCATATCGCCGCGTACGAGGACGGCGCTCACGGCTGAGCCGGCTTCCAGTGGCTCCGGTTGCTTGTCGTCGCTCACCGATCCGGCGCCCATCACCGGCACGATTCCGGCGGAGGCAAACTGCCCTGCGAAAAGCTGAACGGCTTGCTCGGAGAATCCGTTGAAAACCAGTGGAGTCTCAATCGGCTTCAGGTAATTGGCAAAGTCTCTGGTTGCGGAATCCTGAGTCGATCCCGACAGCGCCAAGACTTCCCCGGGTCCAGCTGTCTTGCCCACGACGGTGTTTACCGAGGGCTTGGCGGCGGATGTTTCTTCTGCGGGCGAACGATCCAGCGCGCTGATCTCTAGCATGTCGGCGATGGGCGTAACTCCGGCGATCGGCTCTTTGGAAAATTCTCCGATGCGAAAGGCGAGGGCTCCGGCGAGTTTGCCATCCAGATAAACCGGACTGCCGCTCATACCCGCGACCACGCCGGTGTATTCCACCTTCTGCCCATGCAACCGGACTAGAATGATGTCCCCCTTGGGCCCGTTCACGTTGTGCAGCACGCCGAGCACTTCCACTTCCATGGCCTCGGGCTTCACGCCCTCAAACACGGTATAGGCCACGCCCCGCATGCCCGCATGAATCTGGCTGACGGCGATCGTTTTAGGGCTTTGCGCCGACTGCATCGAAGAGGACGTTTGGGCAGACGTAACAGAAGAGGAGAAAGCGAGGCAAGCAACAAAAAGCGCAACCACCAATTTTTTCATGAACTACGCCCGCCCGGAAGGACTGACCAGTCCCGCCTTATGCTGGATTAGACTCCGCCAGATTGTAAGTCGTTGCCAGGAGGGGAATACCGGGAGCCGGGCAAAACATCCCAATCGCGAATCCCTGCGTCTATACTAGCACAGGGGATTTTCGCTCCCATAGAGTCTTTATTATCCGTCTTCTCAGGGGTTCGCCATGTCTCTCAGCATGTCTGCCAATATGTCTGCCGCTTCGTATCGCCAACGGATTGTCTTAAACCAGCGTTCGCGCTTCCAGAATTTCACCCGGTGGATGCTGGCGACGTTCGTCGCGCTGGTCCTGCTGTTCGCAGTCACTCCCGCGTTCACACAAGATCAATCGCAGGCCCCCCCGCAAGCCGCTCCGCAAGGTCAAGACAACGGCAAACCCAAGCAGGATGCTCCACCGGACGCCGGTGGACCGAGCGGCGACATCGGCCCGTACGCCATCCCAAAGAAAACAACCGAAGAGCCGCCTCCGCCTCCGCCCCCGCCGTCTGCCAGGAAAGTCGAAGGCATGCCTGACTATTCCATCAAAGTGAACGTGCCACTGGTGAATGTGGATGTCATGGTTACGACCAAGGCTGGAGGCTTCGTTGCCGGACTGAAAAAAGAGAACTTCCGAATTTTCGAAGACGGAGCGGCTCAGGAAATAAGCAGTTTCAATACTTCGCAAGCGCCCATCACCGCCGTGCTACTGGTGGAGTTTGCCTCCACCAACTACGGCTTCCTGCGCGATGCGCTGCAGGCTTCCTATGCCTTTGCCAATACGCTGAGGAAAGACGACTGGGTCGCGGTCAGCTACTACGACATTGAGCCCCACATTCTGGTGGATTTCACGCAGGATAAGAGAGCGGTCTACGGAGCGCTGAACCAGTTGCGCATTCCTGGATTCTCCGAGACCAACCTGTTCGACGCCTTATACGACACGCTGGACCGTTTGGATCGCGTGGAAGGGAAGAAGTATGTCATCCTAATCACCACTGGAATCGACAGCTTCAGCAAACTGACCCTGGACAAGATCACGAAGAAGATCAAGGACACGAAAGATGTGACCATCTTCCCGGTCAGCGTGGGATGGATCATCCGTGAGATGTATGAAGCGCATGGCCGGGCCGCGCCCCATGGCATGGGGATCCCCGTGGGCAACATGGATTACCTGCAGGCCGACAACGAAATGCGCAATTTCGCCGCCATGACCGGAGGCCGCGCCTACTTTCCGCGGTTTCAGGCCGAATACGGCGAGGACTTCCAGCAGATTGGCAGCGACATCCGCAATCAATATTCGCTGGCTTATCATCCCTCGAACTCCAAGCTGGACGGCACCTATCGCAAGCTCAAGGTGCAGGTGGTAGCGCCCGACGGGGGCACGCTGAAGGTGAAGGACGAGAAAGGCAAAGAGAGACCGGCTGAGGTCGTCTCCCGCGACGGCTACACCGCCAAGCACTCGGTCGATTAGGTGCGGCTCCGAGTTCGGTCGCAGTCAACTTCTCTCGGTTCCCGGTGTTGCGAAATGCATTTCCGGCCACGGGTAGAGAATAAAGTCTCTTTGCCGCCGGGCCGAATCACTCGAATTGTAAAATTTCGATCTAACTCTGCGTGGAATCTGATCTTCAGGCCGGAACTGTAGTACTCTGTCCAGCGGACTTCGAATCGTAAATCTCTTCAGCGACCTGAATCTGTTCACTATGAATCGAGAAGCCTGGGGGTGTCTTTTGGTAAGGAAATTCCTGATGGTTACGGCCCTTTTATGCCTGGTCTGCGGAATGTCGGCGTCACAGACTCTCACCACGCTCAAGCATCAGCCGCCCGACGGCGCCATCTTAACTCTTCAATTGACCGACGGTACCGTGATGGCACAAGGCAACGAAGAGTCTGATTGGTGGAAGCTTACGCCTGACGACACCGGAAGCTACGTGAATGGCACGTGGACCAAGCTCGCCAGCCTGCCCTCGGGATACGTGCCCGACGCCTTCGCATCAGCCGTGCTGGCTGACGGCCGTCTCATCATCGAGGGTGGCGAATACAACAGCGGTAACTTCGCGCTGACCAACCAGGGTGCCATTTACGATCCCTCCTCAAACACTTGGACTTCGGTGAAGCCTCCGGCGGGCTGGGACTACATCGGAGACTCACCCGCCTTGGTTCTGCCTAGCGGCCAGTTTCTCATCGGCGATAAACTCACCACCGAGATGGCGGCGCTCGATCCCAATACTCTGACCTGGCATGCGGTGTCGTCTACCGGCAAGAGCGATTTCAACGCCGAAGAGGGTTGGACGCTCCTGCCCAACGGTACTGTTCTCACCGCGGACGTGCTGGACGCTCCCAACTCGGAGATATATACGCCTTCGGCGGGCGCGTGGGCAACGGCGGGCAGCACCATCGTGGACTTGCGTTCCCCGTCGCCCTTTGGTTGCATCCACTATGGTCCCGATGGCTCGCTCTGCTACTACCCGCCCGGAGAAATTGGTCCGGCGATTCTGCGTCCTGACGGGACGGTTTTCGCCACAGGCTCCTATACTGATACCGGCGACGGCCCGGGAAACACGGCGATCTATTCTCCCACCACCGGTTGGTCGGCTGGCCCCGTTTTTCCCAACGGCGATAATGCCGGCGATTCCTTCGCCGTGCTGCTCACCAACGGCGATGTTTTGGTGGAAGGCGACACGGGCACCTCTTATGTTTTCAATGGCACCACCTTCACGCCTGGGCCGGCCGTACCCGGCAGCTTGATGGTGCTACCCACCGGCCAGATACTGGTGGGCGGCACGGAAGTCTACGAATCCACGGGCACGTATTTGCCTGCCTGGGCTCCCGCCATCCGCTCCGTCCCAGCCACGGTGGTGCGCGGATCGACTTACAAGATCTCCGGTACTCAATTTAACGGCTTGTCACAGGCCAACGCGTTCGGCGACGAGTTCCAGACCGCAACCAACTATCCCCTGGTGCGCATCACCAACAACAGCACCGGCCACGTCTTCTATGCCAGGACGCACGGCCACAGCACGATGGGAGTCGCCACCGGAAAAAAACTTGTCTCCACCAACTTTGATGTTCCCGCAAGCATGGAAACCGGAGCAAGTTCGCTGGTAGTGGTGGCGAACGGAATTCCGTCGCAGGCGGTGAGCATCACCGTGAACTAGGACATCAGCCCGGCAAGACTCAGCCCCCGGAAAACGGGGGCTTATTTTTTGCGGCAGGAGCCGCCTCGATTTTTGGTTCTCAGGCTGCAATACAGCAATGTAGACTTCTACGGATCAGTACAACCAATAATATGAAGTACAACTATTTGACTACGGTATAACTATTATGTAGGATGTTGGAGTATGGCGACTGAATACGCTAGGGTTAAAGCCAAGGGACAAGTGGTGATCCCGGTCGATATCCGGCGCAAGTTCCGGATTGACGAAGGAACGCGCGTGGCATTCCTCGAGGAAGACGGCCGTCTCTTCATTCAGCCGGTTACGGATGAATTTATCGACTCCATGAAGGGTGTGCTCGCCGGGCGTTCGCTGCCCGATCGAGTGGAGCGGAGCAAAGACCGGGATCTCGGATGAAGGTCCATGTGCTCGATGCGAATGCCCTCTACCGCTTTCTCACCGGCGGCCCCGGAGCGGGCACGGTAAGCCGGCTTTTCAAGGAGGCACGAGACGCGGAACAACCGCTCCGCATGTCGGTAATCAACTGGGGCGAAGTCTACTACACAATTGCCAAAGGGGAAGGCTTCGCCGATACCGCCAGGATCATGGATCGGGTAAAGTTGCTGCCCCTCGCGGTTTTAGCCGCAGACGAGGCTGTGCTTGCGCACGCGGCCCAACTCAAAGCCGCTCATGGCCTGCCTTACGCAGACTGTTTCGCAGCCGCCACCGTTGCGAAAGACGGACTTCTGGTGACCTCGGATGTGAAGGATTTCAAGAGGATCCCAGGATTGCATCTTGTCCCCCTTCCAGAACACAAGACGAGGGCATGAATTGACTGCACGAGTCAGTGCCCATGGAACAGCGCATCCAGCAAGAACACGACGCCAGCTCCCACGAAAACCAGTAAGGCCATTCTTGGACCCGGCTCTTTGTTTACCTCCGGAACCAAGTCGGAAGCCGCTACATAGATCGTCACTCCTGCCGCCAGCGGCAATCCGGCATCCACATGTTGACGGAAGATTGCCATCGTCAAAACCCCTGCCAGCGTGGCTCCGCCAAGAATCACTGACGCTCCCCAGGCCGTTGCCCGGCTGCGCCCGCTGGCCAGCATCACCGAGCTTACCGTGAAGCCTTCGGGAATCTTGTGCAGGAAGATGGCGAAAAAAATGATCCAGCCCAAAGCGTTCGAGACCAGAAATCCAGACGCGATCGCGATGCCGTCAAAAAAGGTGTGGATGATCAGGCCGAGCAGCACGGAGTATCCCTTATGGGAGTGCATGAACTCGTCCTGGTGCGTCTCTTCGCCGAAGTGAAAATGCGGCGTGACCGTGTGCTCGAAGAAGTGAATGAGGAGATAACCAAACAGAATCAAATAAGCAGCCGATCTGCCCCGCAGTTCGAGACTTTCCGGGACCATCTCAACCAAAGCGGTAGCCAGCATGAACCCCGCGCCCAGCGCGACAAAATAGCGCAGGTAACGCCGCTCCCAACTCCGCTGCACAATAATCGCCCCGCCGAAGACGTTCGCGGCGGCGGCGGTAAGGCCGAGGAGAATGCTGGTAGCGATGGGATGCATGAAGTAAGAAAGTACCTAGTACCCAGTACCTAGTCAAATCCCTCACGCCGCGGGAATTTGCTCTTTAAGGGAGTTCAGGAGCCCACTCAGGATTCGGCCCACTTCATGCGTACGTTGAAGAAGTTCTGCTGTCTGCGATTCAGTAAGATAATTTCTTCTTTGTGCAATGACAATTTGAGTTTCGAGCTCTGCCAGGGATCCACAAGAGTGTCGAAGAAAGTGACGAAACTCACGACGGCTGAAGTGTGCCTGCCCTTCCGCAATATTGCTCGGGATCGAGACCGCGGCGCGACGCATCTGATCGGTCAGGCTATAAATCTCTCGCTTGGGAAATCCCTCGGTCGCGTCGTAGAGCGCGGCCACCAAATCCATCGCCTTCTGCCACACGATCAAGTCTTTGTAGGTGCTGGGCCATTCCTTCAGCTTATAGCCACAGCCTGCAAGCCCAGCACTCGCAGTTCTGATTTTGATTTCTTCGTCCCAACTCGGGACTCCAGTCCATCCCACTGCCTTTACTGGGTGCTGGGTACTGGGTACTCATCACCCCGAGTGTCGAATGTGCATTACATCGCCATCCTGCACAATGTAATCCTTGCCTTCCAGCCGCAACGTGCCTTTGGCGCGGGCGTTGGCCTCTGATCCGGCTTCCAGCAACTGATCCCACCGGATGGTTTCGGCGCGGATAAAATGTTTTTCCAAATCGGAGTGGATCGCTCCCGCCGCCTCCTGCGCGCGCGAATGCGCGGGAACCTGCCAGGCGCGGCACTCATCTTCTCCGGCCGTGAAGAATGAAATCAGGCCCAGCAGTTTATAAGTGGTACGGATGAGGCGTACCAAGCCGCTCTCTGTGAGCTCGTAGCTTGACAGAAACTCCGCCGCGTCCGCGTCGCTCATCTCCGCGAGTTCGGCTTCGACTTTGCCGCAAATGGCGGTGGCTGCGGCATTTGGCCGCATCGCAATTTCAGTCAGCTTATACTTGCTCACCGCTTCTTCCAGTTCTTTTCCTAGTTCGCTCGACTCGCCGATGTTGAGCACGTAGAAAATCGGCTTCTCGCTCAGGAACATGAAACCCTTGATGCGCTTCTTGTCCTCGGGAGTCATCTCCATTTCGCGCAGCGGTTTGTCGGATTCCACCTGCACCTTGGCGCGCTTGATCAGCTCGAACTCCTTTTCGAGTTCCGGAGTCTTCATCTTCTTGAGATCTTTTTCCAGCCGCTCCAGCCGCTTTTCGATCTGGCCCAGATCGCTCACCAGCAGATCGAACTCCACGTTCTTAATGTCGCGCAGCGGATCGATTTCCCCGGTGTGCGGAACCGAAGGATCGTCAAACACTCGCACCACGTGCGCCAGCGCATCCACATTGCGCAGATGCGCGGAGTAGGCGCTGTCTTTCAGCGCTTCCTGGCCGATGGCGCCCACGTCCACGTACTCCACCGATGTGTGCGTCAGCTTCTTCGGGTTGTAAAGCGCTGCCAGACGGTCGAGCCGGTCGTCGGGAACTTTGGCCACGCCGATGTGCGCCTCGCGCGGATTCGCACGCGCCTGATCCGAAGGATGCGCCTTCGTAAGAATGCGAAACAACGATGTCTTGCCCACCTGAGGCAGGCCGATAATTCCTGTTTTCATAGGGAAAGCTCTTGGCTTTTAGCTCTTGGCTCTTAGCTGGATCGTGGTGCGGTCAGACTGATCGGTGGCCGTCACCAAACGCTTCAGGATAAATGATGAAGTCGATATTGCCCAAGCGTGAGGTTCTCGAAGCGAGTGTAGTCAAACTATGGGGTTCAAGCCAAGAGCTAACGGCTAAGAGCTAAAAGCGCGCAGCAGTCAAATACACCACCACCAATCCCAGCAGCAACACCGCGCCTTCCACGCGTGTGGACCACACATGCAGCGCATCGAACTGAATGCGCTCGGGACTGTCGATTGGAGCGGAAGCCACATCACCCAGTGACGCCCGCAACACGTCCATGCGCGGAATGATTCCAAACTGCGAGATCAAAGTGAGCGCCAGCATCAGGCAAAGCAGCACGTGCCGCGCCGCAAACACATGCGCAGCACCGTCGGTGAAACGGCTGTACAGGAGGGAACTGCCCAAATAGACGATTCCGGAAACAATCGCAATCCAGTGCAGCTTGCCCAATGCGCGCCCCACGACATTACCGGCAAGGTGAGTCGTAGGCAGCACAGAAAAAGCCGTAGGCGCGAGCACGAACGCAAAGAATATCAACCCGCCGATCCAGACGACGAGCGAGAGCAGCATGAGAAATCGCAGGAAGGACATGACGAAGGATTATATGCTCAAGCCGTGATGAGAGGATTCAAAGTAACCCAGGCGACGCGGTTTGATGTTTAGAAATGCAACGTGGGCTTGGCGCGGCGCGAAATTTCCGCTAGAGATCGTTTGGCTTCTCCCCCGAAGGCAGGTCAACCGGGACGAACAACATACTTGCGATCTGTTCCGGATTCAACCCCGCTGCCATTAACGTCTGGGCCATTACGCGCTGTTGCGCTTTGTAACGCTCACTCGGCACGAACTGTTCGACGATAATGTCGCTCTCCGCCCAGAAACCCCGGCGGTCGGGATAGCCTCTCTGTTTAGTCCATTTCGTCGGTTTAGCCATGCCGCACCCTCGTGTTCAATTATACGGGCGGATGTAAGAGTTGTTTCAAATCGCACCACTACTTAAGACAGGCGACCGCTAACTGGCAACCGGTAGTTGCTCCTACACCGGCACAGCAACATTCTCCACAATCTCGCGCAGCACCTGATCCGCCTGCTCGGATTTTTTCAGCGTTGAGGCATACCCTCCGTTGACCACTACGCGGTGGGCAAACACCGGCACGGCCAGCGGCTTGAAGTCTTCCGGAGTGCAAAAGCCCCGTCCATCCAGAAACGCCATGGCTTGCGCCGCGCGATAAAGCGCCTGCGCGCCGCGCGGCGAAACGCCAAGAGACAAATACTCCGATTCGCGCGTCCGGCGCACGATCTCCAAAGCGTACGTCACCAGCGATTCATCTACGCGAATCAGCTTGACGGCTTCCTGCATCGCAAGCACATCGGCCCCGGTGAGCACCGGCCGCAAATCCAGCAGGTGCGCCGCGCCAGCTTCCGAGCGCAGAATCTCGCGCTCGGCCCCGGCCTCGGGATACCCCATGCGCACTCGCATCAGAAAGCGGTCGAGTTGCGATTCCGGCAAAGGATACGTCCCGTGGTGCTCCACCGGGTTCTGCGTGGCAATCACCAAGAACGGCTGTGGCAGTTCGTAAGAGTGCGCATCCACCGTGACCTGGCCTTCGTTCATGGCCTCAAGCAGCGCCGATTGCGTCTTCGGCGTCGTGCGATTGATCTCGTCGGCCAGCAGAACGTTGGTGAAAACCGGACCGCGCTTGAATTCGAATTCCTGCTCCAAGGCCGAATACACCGAGATCCCCAGCACATCAGAAGGCAGCATATCGCTGGTGAACTGCACCCGCTGAAAGCTGCAATCGATGGCGCGAGCGAGGGCCTGTCCCAGCGTGGTTTTGCCCACGCCCGGAACGCCTTCAATCAGCAGGTGCCCGCGGGCGAAAACGCTGACCAGCGCCTGGCGCACAACATCGTCCTTGCCGCGAATCACGCGGCGAAGCGCTTTTTCCAGTTCGGCAGCCTTGTGGGATACGGCAATAGCGGTCTCAGGGGACATTTGGTTGGATTTTACTATCTGGCGCACGAGCGGCGGAGTTACCTATGTCATACGACCAGCTATTGGCTCTTAGCCTTTAGCTCTTAGCTTGAATCGCATTCCGTGCACAGCCAGCCTCAAAAGTAAGAACGTCGGGCCACTCCAACACTTGCAAGAGGGTTTAGCTAAGAGCCAAAAGCCAATGGCTAAGAGGCTCGCTACTGCATAAACTGCGCCGGCCGCCCCGTCAGCCGCTCGATCCTCTTCGCGATCGGGGGATGGGTCGAGAACAGATTGCCGAAGTTCATTCCCAGCAGCGGCTGGATAATAAACAGATGCGCCGTCGACGGACTGGCGGCCATCGGCACCCGCCGCGAGTAAGTGTCCAGCTTTTGCAGAGCGCTGGCCAGTGCATAGGGATTGCCGGTATAATGCGCCCCCGTGGCGTCCGCCTGATACTCTCGCGAGCGCGACACGGCCATCTGGATCAGAGCGGCGGCAATCGGCGCCACGATCAGCATGAACAGCGTCGAAAGGCCTCCACCGCGGCGGTCGCGTCCGCCGCCTCCCATGCCGCCAAAGATCATGGCAAAGCGACCCATGCTGGCCAGCATGGTGATCGCGCCGGCAATGGTTGCCGCTACAGAACTAATCAGGATGTCGCGGTTCCCTACGTGCCCCAGTTCGTGGGCCAGCACGCCTTCCAGTTCTTCGTCGTTGAGCAGCCCAAGGATCCCATGAGTCACGGCTACCGAGGCGTGCTTCGGGTTGCGTCCCGTGGCGAAGGCGTTGGGCGACTCGGTCGGGATCACATAGATCTTCGGCATAGGCAGGCCAATCTTCTGGGTCAGCCGCTCCACAATCTCGTAGGCGCGCGGCAGTTGCTCGCGCGTCACCGGCTGCGCCTTGTACACGGCCAGTGCGATCTTGTCGGAGTAAAAATAGGAGACGAAGTTCATCACGGCGGCAAAAGCCAGCGCCAGCAGCATCCCATTCTGCCCGCCAAAGTAGCGGCCAAAGAACATCAGCAGCAGCGTAAGCGCGGTCAGCAGGAAGGCGGTCTTGAATGTATTTCCCATAGATTGTCGGATCTCAGCCTATTGGATGTTACGCGCCGGGGGGAGATGCAGTTCGGTTCGTTTCGGGAAAATTGTGGCTGAGGGGGTATACCCCTACCCTTCCGTTGTGAGTGGAATCATCGAGTTAGCAAGAAAATCCCTCTAAATCCGAAGGTCTAAAGGACTTAGGAGTAAAATCTCTAGAATCAGCGGGTTAGCGGGGGTGGTATGCCCGCGCCACCGGTCTTGTTCGCTTTGGCGATGATCAACCACCGGGGCTGTGGAACGCAAGGTTAGATGTCACATCGTGTGGTGGATTTCAGGAGGGGCGAGTTGGAGGAAATGGCGCGGCGGTCTAATAATAACCGCGAGAACCCGTTTCTCCTCCGCGATACTATGCTGAAGCTCATTCATTCTGACGACCTCGAATACAGAGAACTCACGAAAGCGGCCTAGAATCTTTTGACATTGGCCTCTTTTCCCCAATGCAAGAGATATTTAAGAAAATCCTTGCCTCTTTGAGTGATCTCAATCATGTCACTGGCATGTCGAATAATCAGGATTTGGTTTACCATGTAAGCTGCCCAACCATCGAACGAATAGGTTGAATAGAACTTCGGAAAATCGTTCTTAGCCTTGTCGTAAAACTCTCTAGCTTTATTAGCTGGAAGCATGCCGTGGCTTCTGTTCAGTTCTAAGAGAGACAACAACTGACTGGCGTATATGTTCCACCAAATAGTGTCGTATACGTAGGCAACCCCTCCGATGCCGATAACTTTCAGCAAAAAGGCTTCTCGGTTATTCGGCTGGGCGGCATTCGCAGCGGTACTAAGTCATTGTTCGACATCGGCCTGCATTGGGCTGATATATGCAACGCGAAAAAAATCTTGGTAATCCCAAACTTCGGAGGGCGGGGCGGTCAAGCCTGTCCTACTACCTGTCTGGGCTAAACTTGTACTCTGTTGGCCGCTGGGCGCTAATTTCTTACCTACCCACAGGAAGACGAGCATTACAAGTCCCGCCGAAACAAGCCATATCGGAGTGATCCACTCGCTCGGTATTTGAGTGAACCGATGCAGTGCGGCCCGCACCAAGGCACCACCTCCGAATGCTATCAGTAATTCCGCCACTGTTTTTCCGTCTTCCAACCACTCTAGAAAACTTTTTACCTTGTCTTTCCATCCCATCGCGCAAACCTCTAAAGCGCGAATGGTACTCCGCGTGCTAGTCCTGCGTCAAATGCACAATTCGTTTATATTCACTTTGTTTTCTTATGCTTGCATAGAATCAACCGGAATTCTCAATAGAGAATACAAGGCGAATAAATGACTGACATTCATTTAGGAGCGTGACGAACCTGTGACCGCAATTCGGTGGCATTCCCCAGCGGCTAAAGCCGGCGCTGATTTCGCGGCGCTTGCGGCATCCCTTCGACTTCGCTCAGGGCAGGCTGCTGAAGCGATGCCCTGATACGAATCGAGAGGTTCGGCTGCGAGCACAGAGCGGTGTTTTTTCGGGAAGCTGCTGCTGGAACGAAAGTCAAAGGCAGCGGACAGGAGTGTCCGCTCCACACGAGCCGTGTCGGCTTCTAGCGCTTTCGCTTGGCGCGCGATTGAAGCAGCGGGAGACCCCAGGCGCTGGCGGCTAACAGTGCGCCGAACAAAACGACAGCGTCGATGCTGGAGCGGCCTTCGGGAGACCAATAAACGTCCTTGAGATTCAGCCAGAGAGCAAATTCGTCCAGGGTAAGCGCCGCGCCCACACCGTAGAGGATGGCCATCAGGCGGCTGAGAAAAATGGAGGAGTCGTCCTCGCCGGTGCCGAGGTCAGCCAGCCAGCCGTAGCCCACAGCCAGCAGGATGATGATCCCGAAGACCAGGTGATGAATGTGCCGGCCACCCTGCTCGATGAAATGGAATGGTGGAATGTGGTGCAGAACGGCAAAGACCACCGCGCGCACTCCGGCGAACGTGAGAAAGAAACTTACGGAAGCCACGAAGAGACGGCGGCGCGGGCGGTCGGGAATGCGCTCGTGGATTACCGTGCCGAAGGGCGTGCCTTGCAGCAAGAGCAACAGTAAAGCCGAGCCCGCAAGCGCGAGCAGGAGTATGAACCAGGAGTAGGCCATAGGGTATTAGAGCAGAGCGCTGCATCAACGGAGAAACAGCAGATTCCTCCACTTCGCATTCCCTGCCTTCGGGAAGGGAATGCTTCGGTCGGAATGACAATCTTCAATTTGACCGCAATGTTAGTGTTGACCGCCTCAGGCCTTTTGCGCTTCGCGCTTCAGCGCGCGCTCAAGCGTTTGATCGAGGGCGGCTTTAGCTGTCTCGTATTCCGATTGCGAGATTTGGCCTTGCTTGCGCTCGACCTCGAGTTGGAAGAGTTCTTCCTTTAATCCCTCGAGCAGCATGGAGGTGGGACGCGCCGCCGTCGCTAACCGGCCGGGAGACTTGGCCAGAACTTCGGCGGGCTCGTAATCGTCTTCTTCCTGCATGGCAACTGGGCCGGACGAGCCAGCCATCTGGCGCGCCAAAGCTCTTGACGTCGACTGTTGTCTCCAGGCTACGTAAACGCCGCCGAGAACCAAGGCTGCGGCAATGCCTCCGAGGATCTGCCAGCGGTATTTTTGCAAAGGATCGGGAGCGTCGATGGGCGGGCCGAGCCCGCCACCGGGCCGGTTATTCGCCTGGGCGCCACTGCCCGGAGCCTGTGCGGTTTCCGAGCCTTGTCCCTGGGCTTGCGCGCTGCCTTCCTGAGGGGCTTCGAGCACGCCCTCACCCGAAACCTTGAAGGCAAGGTTCTGCGCCGGCGTGGTGTTGGAAGCCACCTGCACGCTGGCGTCGGGCTCGTTCGGATAGTTAATCAACTTAAAACCGGCCGAAGCAGCGGCGGCGGTGAACCGCATCGCCCTGGGGGTCATGACCACGAAGTGCTCCAGGGGATACACCGACTTGGGGTCGAGATTGGCGCTTCCGCTGTAAGGAAGCTGGTAGGCCACCTCGAACCGCGTGAGTCCGGGCCGCAGGGGGAAGATGAACGAGTAACGGTTCTTCTCGCCTTCAGGTACGGGAGCGGATTTCAGCGGGTTGCCGTTCTCGGTGGTGGCCGAGGCTGAATCCGGGATAATCTGAGACCCGTCGGGAATGTAGAACTCAAGATTGCGTTCGTTCATCTGCGTCCGCGGAGGTTTGGAACTGTTTTGCACGCCGAACTCGCGGACTACCACAAGCTGTCCCTGTTCGACCTGGATGCGGAGAATGTCGGCGAGTACTTCGATGCCGTCTACCTTCTTAGCGGCGTCGTAGACACTGAGTTCCACCGAGGTGGTTCCCGGAGGCGCCATGCGGTGGTAGGTGACATCTTGATGAATGGCGCGGACCAGATGCGGGGACTGCGCGTCGTCGAGCTTGAAACTGAACTGGCCCTTGGCGTCAGTCTTGGTGCGGCCGGCTTCCTCCATGCCCTGGCCCAGCTTGAGCAGGACGACTTCGTCCCCGGCGGCGGGCTTGCCGGTGGTGGAGTTCTTGACTGTGCCGGTGAGAGTTTGGGCGGCGGCGAAAGAGGCAAGGAGGAACACGACGAGGGCGAGAGCCATAGTAAGGAAGGTCGCCTCGCGCTTATTGCGACGCACAGAACGCCCTTCAGCGCGCTTCGCTTGCTCAGGGCAGGCTAAGAACGCGGCGCGGGGGCTCCCCCAGATCCTTCGCTCGGCAAAAGACGCCTCGCTCAGGATGACATTCGTAAAGGGATCCTTCGACTGCGTAAGTGCTTCGCTTCGCGAAACACTTACTTCGCTCAGGATGACAGGGGCGTGTGAATCTTTCAAGATCTGGTTCCTCTTTGTGCCACGGGATTTTTCTCCAGGCGGGCAATTTCGGCCAGGATGGTCGCGGCTTCGTCCTGCAATGAAGATCTCAGCGAAGTGTAGTCTGCGTCGGGTACCTTGCCGGCCTTGTATTCGAAATTGAGGTCGCGCAGGTTTTCGTAGACCGCATCTTTGCGTTCGCGCAGATAACCGGCGCGGGTTTTCTCCGGACCGAGGAAAAGTTTTCCCGGCAGGTAGAACACATAAAAAAGAGACGCGGCGGCAAGTGCAATGCAGCAAACGAGCCAGGTCATAGATCGGTCTCCGTCACAGATCGGTCTCCTTGCGGGCCTGATCGCGGAACTGTTCGAGTTCAGCGCCCCGCACGGGCCGCAGGCCGTCGGCGAGAGCGGGAGCGGGACGGTCCTTCCACGCGCGAATGATCAGCACAATCAAGCCGAATCCGAAGAACAGAGCCGCGAAGGGAATGACGTACGCGGCCCGGTCGAAACCTTTGGTGGTAGGAGCAGCCAGAACTGTTGGGCCATATTTCTGGACGAAGCCCTGCTCGACCAGGCTGTCGCTGTCGCCGCGTGAAACCGCCGCCATGAGTTCGTTGCGCATGCCGTCGGAGGCAGGGCAACCGACGTGATTGCACTCCAGAAGAATCTGGTTGCAGCCGCAGATGCACATCATCTGGTGGCCGATTTCGTTGAAGCGCGTCGCGGGATCGCCGGCCCCCAGAAATATGAAAACAGCGGCAGACAAAACTGCGGCTTGTACGGTTCTGCTGGCCCGCGTGCCGAGCTTCGAGCGCAAGTTCAGACGATTGGGCATCAGTCTCCTGTAACCGCGGGAGCGGGGTTCGGTTGCCCGATTCGCGCTGTCGCGGCAACGCGCACCGGCGCAGGCGCGTTTGGAACCAGGGCTAGAACCGTCCCGATCAGCATGATCCAGACGCCCATCCAGATCCACATCACCAGCGCATTCAGGTGCGCCTTGATGATGGGATGACCGTTATCCTGGTTCAGCCCTTCGAAGACAAGGTAGAGATCCTCGTTGAGACCGGAGCGGATATCGGGCATGGTGGAGGTCTGCTGGCTGGCTTTGTAAAAACGGCGCACCGGGCTCATGGTATCGATCTGCTTGCCGCCTTTGTAAACGTCGAGCATGGCCCACTGACTGGCGAAGTTCGGGCCGTCGTCGTCCGTGTAGGAGCGGCAGATCAGCGTGTAGTTGCCGATGGTCATTTTGTCGCCGTTGGCCATCTCCTGCTCTTTGTCCTGATTGAACGCGGCCCCGGCGAAACCGATGATGACCACCACCACGCCGAAGTGGACAATGTATCCGCCGTAGCGGCGGGTGTTGCGATGGGTGAGTTGCACCATCGAGGCGAACATGCTCTGCCCCGTGTGTTTGGAGATGACGCGGCCGCCGCGGTAGAACTCGCTGGCCACGGTGAGCGTTACCAGCACGGAGAGCGCGATGGCCATCAGCGAATAGAAGTAAGAAATATCCTGCCACGGCTTGAGGCCGAAGGTCGATCCCCAGCTTTGCGGCGTGATCATCAGGAAGATTGCCACCACGACGGCCCCTATGGTTGGCCACATAAAATTGCGCTTGAGGCTTTCAAGGGAAGTCTTGCGCCAGGCCAGCAGCGGGCCGACGGCGGTCAGGATCAAGAGCAGCAAGGCCACGGGGATAGCGACGCGGTTGTAGAACGGCGCCCCGACCGTGACTTTATTACCTTGCACGAGTTCGGAGATTTTCGGGAACCAGGTTCCCCATAGCACGGTGAAGCACAGGAGAACGAAAAGCAGATTGTTGAACAAGAAGCTGGATTCGCGAGACACGAGCGATTCGAGCTTGTGCTCGCTGCGCAGGCTCGATTTATTTTTGACGAAGAAAAAGATGAACACGATCAAAGTGATGGCGAGGAACCACGCGAACCAGTCGCCGATGGAAGATTGCGCGAACGCGTGAACCGAGCTGATGATGCCACTGCGGGTGAGGAAAGTTCCGAGGATGGCCAGCCAGAACGTGGCGAAGACCAGCCACATGTTCCACATTTTCAGCATGCCGCGCTTTTCCTGCATCATCACCGAGTGCAGAAACGCTGTGCCGGTGAGCCATGGCATGAGCGAGGCATTCTCGACGGGATCCCACCCCCAATAGCCGCCCCAGCCCAGCACAGAGTAGGCCCAGTGCGCGCCGAGAAAGACTCCGCAGGTTAGGAAGGCCCATGTGACCATGGTCCAGCGGCGGGTGATGTGGATCCATTTTTCGCCGGGATATTTCATGATGAGCGCGCCCAGCGCGAAGGCGAAGGGCACGGTGAACCCGACGTAGCCGAGATAAAGCATGGGCGGGTGAATCACCATCTCGGGATACTGCAGCAGCGGATTCAGGCCGTTACCGTCGGCGGGAATTGTTCCCTGCACGATGGCGAAAGGGTGCGCCGCGAAGTTCAGCAGAGACAAGAAGAAGATCTGCACGCCCGCCAGAACCACCGACGCGTAAGCGAAGAGGCGCGCGTCGGTCTTGTAGCGCAGCCGCAACACGAATCCATAAGCGGCGAGCAGCAACGACCAGAACAGCAGCGAACCTTCCTGGCCGGACCACAGCACGGCGAACTTATAAGGACCGGGCAAATCGCGATTGCTGTGATGGAGGATATAGGCGATGGAGAAGTCGTCGCGGAAGGCGCAAATGACGAGGATCACCGAAGCGAGCAACACCGCACCGAAAGTGACGATGCCGGCTCGGCGCGCAGTCTCGCCGATGCGCTCCGAACCCTGGCGGAGCAGTGCGGCCAGCGAACTTCCTTCGGAAGCAGGAGCGAAGCCGGTGCGTCCTGCGGTCTGAACTCCAGGCTGCGAGGATGGCTGAGAATTCCGCTTCTGAAAGACTAGAGCGACGATTCCGGCGAGGAACGAGTATAGGCTCAACGCCAAAGCGAGAAGAAGTGCGAAACTGCCTATTTCCGCCATGTGGAGGAACCCCGGCCTATTTTTTCAGAAACGCACGTGCGAGGCAACCGCGACAAACAGCTAAAAGCGATGTTGAGAGTATAGCGGCGAACTGGCGCGCGGAGGACTTTCCGAAACTCTAACACATCACCAGCGCAAACCGGGTCCAGGTCGCATTTGCCGGAACCCGGCGCACAATCCCAACGGAGCGGCGATCTAGGTTCGACCGCCGCCAGGAGTGACTGAGATTGCGGCGCGACTAAGCGCTCTGCTGATGGTAGCGCTGCAATACTTCACGTTCCGCAGTCAGCCAGTCCTCGGCCTCGTCGCCGGAGGCGGGTCCGCGCTGCAGATAGAGCTCATAGGCGCGGCGCCGGATCTCGTCGTCCATGTTGATGGGGACGATATTCTTCCGGGGTTCGCCCTTCACGACGGACAACTTACGAACTTCCGGTGCGGCCTGGACGGGCACCGTCTCCGGCGCGAGGTTTTTCGCGTCGGGGGCCTGAACCGGATTGCCGGCACCGTTTTGCTCGTTGCTCCTGGTCTTGCCGCCGGAACTGGATTTCGACTTTGCCATATTCGGATACTCCTTGCATTTGCCCAGAGTTAGGAACGAATCGAGTTGTTCAGTGAACCACATACACTTCGCCCACAGCGTGAAGAACCTTGCAATTTTATTGGCGGAGTTGAGCTTAGTATAAACCTTCAACGCCTGTGGAAACCTCTTTTCTAGAAGAAACCGGCAGACAGGGCTTTGCTATAATCGAAGCTCCTACAATCGCAACTTCGGGGATGGCGCTATCGTCTAGGGGTTAGGACGGAAGATTCTCAATCTTAATTTGCTCCGCTGTTTTATCGTAAGTGATTGAAGACAAATGAGAGTAGCTTAGAGACCTTTAGAGTGTTTTTGCCCCGAATGGTGAAACTTTTGGTGAAACAGAAAGGGAGTTCCCTCAGCAGTTAACGAGACCACGGCGCTGTGCAACCAGCACCGTGATCTCTAACGCAAGTACCGGGCGCGGAGGCCCGACACATGGCTGTCAAAGATGGTAAACCATTCCATTATCGCTTACACGGACGACACGACGAAATCTCACTACACATCTCCCGCGCTGAAGCGCTCAAGCTGATCGCAGGACTCACGTCTCAACTCAGAAAGCGGAGCGCCAAGGGGCACCGAGAGTACTTCGTGCTCCATGCTCACAAGGGCAGAATTTGGCACCGTCTCTCAGTCACCCACCACACCGCTAGTCGTCGCCACGGTGCAGCTCGGCTCGACGCTATCCACGCCACGAGAAAGTGGGTGACTGCTTGAGAGACATCCAACTCTTTCTCAAGATGCTGGCGGATCGCGTCTATACCGTCGAGCCTCGGCTGCTGGATGCGTCGGACTTCCATGCTTGGCTCTTCAAGTGTTCCGAACTTGCGGGGCAATGCGTAACCATGCAAGAATTCTTCGACAGGCTCTAAGACTTCCCCGTCGCTTCACTCAGCGCTCAGCAGGAATGCTTGGGCGCTTTTCTTTGCCGTGATTTCAAGAGCGTCTGTCGCGCCTTCTACTTTCCCGACCACGGGGTTGTTTCTTCCTTCCCCTCGGCTTCGGCGCGTCT
>Ga0302325_10000557_pt1 | contig 102629 bp, 100 predicted proteins | sample Palsa_T0_2_FD_201948 | JGI IMG/M metagenome (GOLD analysis project Ga0302325, IMG submission 201948) | Peat permafrost microbial communities from Stordalen Mire near Abisko, Sweden - Palsa_T0_2 | ecosystem: Environmental > Terrestrial > Soil > Palsa > Peat permafrost | place: Sweden: Abisko...
GGGTGGTCAGTTATCAGTAATCAGTTGTCAGTTATCCCGCGCGCGAAACACGGAATTTTGCGGCACCCAAATACTCGCATCCGCTTGCCGATTCCCGACTACCAATAACAAAACCTAAAAACTGTTCGCCGTGCACCAAAAAATTGATTACTGATAACTGAGTACTGAAAACTGCCGGCTTCAGCCGGCCGTCAACTCTTCCCTCAATCGCTCCAGCCGGCCGCGGACCGAGCCATCGTAAATCGTCGAGCCAATGCGCACCACTGCGCCGCCCAGGATTGACTGATCGAGCTTGAATTGGGCTTCGATGCGCGCTCCGGCAAGTTTGCCCACTCCGGCGATCAGCGTGTTGCGCTCATCGGCGCTCAGCTCGCGAGCAGTCACAATTTCGGCCTCGCGAATGCCGAGGCGCTCTCGCAATTCGGCGCGATAGGCCGCGGCAACCTCGTGCACCTGGCCGATACGATCGTTGTTGATGAGCACGGCCAGAAGATTGCGCAACTCTTTTTGCAGGCCGAGCTTCACGTTGAGCTTGTCGAGAATTGCCACTTTTTGCGTCGCCGCGACGGCAGGATTCTGAAAAAAAGTTTGCAACTCCGGACTGCCGGCCCAGGTCGCTTCAAAGTCAGCCAACTGTTCGTCGAGCGCCGCGGTGTCGAGCTTCGCCGAAGTGACCACGTCGAGAAAGGCGCGCGCGTAGCGAGAGACGAAGGCAGCCATTTAGTTCTGCCCTCCCTTGGTCACGTCGCCTACAAATTCGGCAATGAGTGCGCGGTCGGACTCGGCCGTCAACACGAGTTGCTTGGCAGCCTGCTCGATAGCCAGATCGGCCGCGAAATTGCGGAGCCCGCGCTTGGCCTGTGCTGCTGCGACAGCAATCTCCTGCTCGGCAGCGGCGACAATGCGTCCGCTCTCTTCTTCAATCGTGGCCTTGATGCGCACCTCGTCGTTTTTGCCCTCTTCTTCAACGTGGGCGCGAATGCCGGCAATCTCTTCGTCGAGCTTCGCCAGCTTGGCTTCTACCGCGCTCAGGCGAGCATTGGCGTCTTCGGTCAACTTGCGCGCCGAATCCAGATCGTGGCGAAGCGTCTCCGAGCGCTTGCGAATCACCTTGGGCATGATGCGCACCAGCGGAATGACAATGGCCAGCGCGATGATGGCGAAGTTGAAGAATTCGAAGAGGCGCGCCGTTGTTTCAACATCGAGACGAAACAAGCGAGCTAGCGATCGCACCATCGGAGTATGCCTATAGACGTTCTCGTCTTCGGCAGCACTCTCGGTGCCGCTGGACTTATCGATCGTTTTGTCGACGCCGTTCGCGCTGCCGGAAGGACTCTTCGCTGCGGGAGCCGGCTGCTGCGCAATCGCGTGAAACGGCATCGCAACCGTGGATGCAGCCAATCCGGCGAAAAGAAAAATTGAAGAAATGCGTGCCGAAAAACGCGAGGCGCAGGCAGAAAGATTCAACGGGAACCCCCGGCAGCCGCGGGCAGAACCGCGCGCACTACCCGACTTGCCAGTTCGGAAACCGAAGCCTGCACGATTTTTCGTGCCTGGGCGGCTTCCGCTTCCAACTCAGCCTTGGCCTGGTTCACACGGGTCCCTGCGGCTTTGCGCGATCCATCGAGAGCGGCGTCGCGTTCAGTGTTCCACTGCTTGATACGTTCCTCCCGCGCCTTGAAGATTTCAGCGCGCGCCTGGCGCAACTTCGTGGCATATTCAGTCGCGCGCGCCTCGGCCCGTTCAATCGCCTTGTGGGCTGCCTCGACCGCGCCTTCCGTGCGGGCACGGCGCTCCTTCAACGTGGCGGTCAGTGGCCCCTGGATGAGAAATTGATAGGCCAAAACCAGCACAATGAATAACAAGGAGGTGGGCACGGCACCGATGAAGTAGCCCTCTAGTTTTTGAAAGATTTCTTGCATTCAGGCACCGGGATTCGCAGGTGGTCAATCTTGCTCATCTGTTGTGGTGGAACACTTTTTTGTATCAGGCAGGAACCCGCAAGTCAACGCGGAGAGGCCGATTTCATTGGGCTATGTGATTGCTGTCACGAAAGAGAAACTTTGCGGAAAAAATCACTTGCTTTCCCCTATAACAAGCCTAGACTTAAAGATACCACCTAGACCCGGTTCAGGGTCCAGCGGGCAGCCAGTTCCGGGAAGTCTCTCCACTCCCGAAACTGGCTGCCCGCTTCTTAATTTCCAGTCGATTTTTCGCACTCCTCATCTGCGTGAGGAGTTTCTCCGTCTACCTCAGTGACCGGCAATTCCGCAGACCGAATCGGCGGAAGAGATTGAGGAGCTTGGGCCCCCGGGGGCGGCAGTTTGCGGCCGGTTCCTGAAACAAAAACGGAGGAAGTTCAACCTATGCGCAACAGACTTTTCACGCTAGCACTGGGCGGACTGCTCACACTTGGAGTGAGTGGCGCCGCGATGGCCCAGGACAATGCCGCACCTGCCCCGGCCCCAGGTCAGGAACAGGGCCGCGGTCCCGGACGAATGAACCCCGACCGTCAGCTCGAACACATGACGCGCGAACTCGGGCTATCGGCCGATCAGCAGAACCAGATCAGACCTCTTCTCGTAGACCGCCAGCAAAAGATGGAGGCAGTCTTCCAGGATCAGTCGATCGCGCAGCAAGACCGCCGCGCCCGCATGCAGTCGATCCGCCAGGAAAGCCAGAGCAAGATCGAGGCCGTTCTGAACGATCAGCAGAAGCAGAAGTTCGCTGCGATGGAGGAACACCGTGGTCGCGGTGGACCTGGAGGCGGCCCGCAGGAAAGCGCACCGCAGCCGCAGTTATAAAGTTTCAGGAAGGATTAGGGAGGGAGCAGGGCGCTTCAGCGCCCTGAAAAGGGCATAGATCTGGGGCCTTCAGGCCCGGAGTCTCGCCTCTTTTCCCTAACCTTGAGGAACACGACGGTAGTATCAGGGTTTCGGTTGCACGACGGAGGGGTCCGGTGTCATCAATCCCTGCGCGCGCAGCCAGGTCTCCATCAACCCCGGCCACTGATCGAGCGCAGCGTCGCCCTTGCCCAAACCGCTGCCGTGGGCTCCGTTCGGGAAGATGTGCGCCTCTGCGGGAACACCTGCTTTGACGAGGGCTTCATAAAAGAGCAGACCCTGTTCCACGGGGACGGTCTGATCGTTGAACGTGTGATACCAGAACGTCGGCGGCGTGTCCTTGGTGACAAAAAGATCCGGAGAATAGGCCGCGCGGAGCGCCCCACACTGATCCATCAGATTGAAGATCTTGCAATAGCTCAGGTGCGAAGTGTCCGTGGTGATGGCGCCGATCCACGGATAGACGAGCACGAGGTAATCAGGCCGGCTTGAAACGCGCTCGGTGGGGTCCTCGGCTTCAGGGTTGCCTGAAACGAACTGCGTGCCCGCGAGAGCAGCCAGATGCCCGCCTGCGGATGAGCCAATGACCACGATGCGATTGGGATTGACGAAATAATCCCGCGCTCGCGACCGGACAATTTGAATCGCACGACGCGCATCGAGAAGCGGCACCGGCAGCACGTAGCCGTTCGATGTGAGGCGATAACTGAGGACAAACGCACGAAATCCCCGCGCCGTAAACCAGTCGGCAAACTGGCGGCCTTCAAGGTTTGCCGCAAGATTACGATACGCGCCGCCGGGAAAGATCACGACTGCGGAACCATTGTCGGTGCCGTGCTGTGGCTCAAAAATCGTCAGCGTCGGAATATCTTCGCAGGCATCGCCTTTCGCTTGCGGTGCCGGACCCGCCCACAGGCGAATCGTTTGAATGCCGAGAAATGCATTGTTCTGGCCGGCAACAGCGCAAGGATCTTTCTGCGCCTGCGCGGCGAAGCAGCAACTGAATCCAAGAACCAAAACAAGAAGAAAGAATCGCCTCATGCGAGCCCTCATGAATCGTCGCGGCGATTATACGAGAACAGGAAGGAGGCATAGGAATCCGTACGGGGTTTTCTATCCCCTGTTCCCTAATCCCTATTCCCTGTTCCTAGAGCCAAATCGAAGTATGCCCAGCGCAGCTCTCCATCGCCTGCTCTGTCAGCCGTTCGGCCAGTTCGAACCCATAGCGCGCAAAGTAATACGCCGCCCCGTGCAGACGCTCCTGCAGCACACCGTCGGGATAGAGTGCCCGGCTGATAGCTTGGGCATGGCGCTTGAGCGACTCTTCCTTCTGCAGTTGGAAGTTCGCCCCCAGCCGCCGCAGCCGATTCATCTGATAGCGCATTTTGTTGGCCGCCGTTTCAGCCGAGCGGCCCAGCCCCGCATCGAGCGCGCGCATCCATTCGAGCAGCGGGCCGAGCTCATTGTCGAGAGCGACACCCGCCGCAGCGATCTTGCGTTTCCCTTCGATAGGCATCGCGCGCGCTGCCAGCAACTGTGCCAGCGAGTCGGCATTTTCGGCGAGGACGCGATCGAGCGTCAGCTCGTGTTTCCGCAGCAGCTCGCCGATCTCCGGCTCGATCAGTGTGGCCGAAAATCGCGGCTCGGCAGGTGTCATGCGGCCGAGAATCTTCTCGAACAACACGGCCGACTGTGCGAAATAGGCAATCTCCGCCGGACCTCCGATGGTGAGCGAAGTCCCAAGCAGGTAATCCTGAAAGACCGGCCGCAACAACGCCGAAGGCGAAACGCGCTCCGGCGCAGCATCGAGAATCCCAACCAAATCTGCCGTCGAATAGCGCTCGCGGCCAGCCTGCCACAGGCCGTTGGGTTCCTGTGCGCTCGGCGGCGTGCGCTTCAATGCAATGCGCGCACCGGTGCGTTCATCGATGAGGAACAGCAGGCTCGATTGCGGCGCGACAGCGACCTGCGCGTGATAGCCCGCCGCCACAAGGGCTCCATTGCGCGCCACCAGCGCAACATGGAATTCGTCGGCCCGCTCCAGCGCTGCGCGCAGCACCGGCGCACCCACGCGATGAAGCTCACGCCCCTCTGCATTGAGAATCAGCAGGCCTTGCGCAGCGAAAACCTTGGCATAGAACTCAGTGAAAGCCTGGGCAAAGGTGTGGCCCGGTTTGTAGGCAGCGGCCAGCGCATCCATGGCATCGGAGGAACCGAGTAACTCCCAGGCTTGGTCGATCAGCGGATTAATCGTCTCGTCCAGCACCACGCCGCCAACGGGCACCGGTGCTTGGGGCGCCGTTTCATAGACGAGCTTCCTTAGCTCGCGTCGCGACGGAAACGTGACGTGATTGATCTCAGCGAAATCGTGGTCTTCGGTCGCGAGCCAGAAGATTGCGGCATGAGGTCTGCCGCACGCAGTGCCCTGCCTTGCCCGCGCCAATGCCGTTGCCGCCTTGAGCGGCGTAAACATCGGTCCTCCGAAAAGCCCGACCTGCTGGCCGGTTAGAACAGTTCCCGCACCGGAGCGAAGCGCGTCCAGAGCCGGACCAGCGGATGCCGACGGATTTTGCGCGGCAAGAATCTCAACCAGCTCCGACCAATGGGCCGGAACTGGCGGCCGCACTTGCCAATTTGCAGACGAGGGAACAAACCCGAAGAATGGCTGCAACGCAGGCTCGCCGGCGCAGAAATCCGCATACAGCCGGCTTAATCCGGGCGCCATACCTTCCCCGGGGACGGGTCTTCGCCCCTGAGGTGGAATCGGATGACAATCAGCAAGGTGCAACGCGTTCACTTCCATTGGTTGAGACGTGACAAACTCGGGATCGACGCTTTGGGAGAACCGGTTGTTTTAAGGATGCCATGCCAGGCCAGATCGATGCACAACCGTGCCGCTGCCTTATTCTTAAGCTTCAACCGATTCCGCCCGTCAGGAGAACGCGCACATGCCAAAGAAACCCGCCAAGCCAGCAAAAGGAACCAAGCCGGGGAAGACCAAATCCAAAAAGGCTCGGAAAACCAAGGCACCCAAGCAGCAGCCGGTCGAGACGGCAGAACTGATCAGTTCCGTGGTCGTCTACGAAGGTCCTCTCTTCCGCGTCCGCCATGACAAGCTGATCGAACCCGGCGGGAAGCACAGCGAGCGCGACGTTATTCGCCACAATGGCAGCGTGGTGATTCTGGCGATTGATCGCTCCAAAAGCAAGAAGAACCCCTGGATCGTCATCGAGCGGCAGTATCGTCATGCGGCGAACCAGTTTCTATGGGAGCTGCCGGCGGGCAAGCTGGAGGCGGGCGAGGATCCGCTGGCGGGAGCCAAGCGCGAGCTTGAAGAGGAGACCGGCTACAAGGCGAAGAAATGGCAACCGCTCGTCGAGTACTACGCCAGCCCTGGCTTTCTCGGCGAGTCGATGAAGGTCTTTCTTGCCGAAGGGCTGATCCCCGGCGATGCGCACCCGGAAGAAGACGAACAGATCGAGCTGAGGCTCGTGAAATTGTCTGAGGTGCTGAATATGATTGAAAAGGGCGCGATCCTCGACGGAAAGACGCTCACGAGCGTACTACTCTACGCACGTTTGCTCGCAAAAAAATAAAAGACCGCTCAAAACGCAATTCGCGCTTTGAATCAATAGCTTCCGGGTTGTGCGGCGGTTCACGAGACGCTTTGTCTCACTTTATGAACTGCCTGATGTCAATTTGGATCAACCTTTCCCGCCCAATCTTCGTCATATCGTCATACGGTGAGCGTCCCCCAACCCCTTCGTTCGCCGTCTACTCCTCTCGGTAAGGAAGGCAGAAGCCTGTGGCTCAGTACAAAGGTAAGGTCAAGTGGTTCAACAACGCCAAGGGCTACGGATTCATCGGGCGCGATGACGGTCCCGATGTGTTCGTCCACTACTCGGCAATTCAATTGGACGGCTACAAAACTCTGAAAGAGGGCGATGACGTGGAGTTTGACATCGTTCAAGGTCAGAAAGGTCCGCAGGCCGACGCAGTTCTTCGGCTCAGGGACGCCGCCGCCCATACAGCTGCGTAGTGCCTCGAAAAGGCGCTTCCATGGCCTTAGGCCAGGGAAACGCTCTAGGAGTCTCGCGTACCGCCGGGCTTAGTATCTCGACCACATCCGTGGTAGAGGATGGTTATGCCTGACGTGTAGTCCCGAATCACAATCCGACTTTTGGTCTCAAATGCTTGTGCGAACACACCTGTGAACCGCGGGGGTATTCCTGCGCGCTCCGCAGATGGGGCAAGATCCCCGCCTATCCGGACACAAATCATAGATACTGGTCGCGGAGATCTTTCCCCCTCCGCGGAGATTCCATTGGACAACACGACCATGGCCCACCTGCTGGCCGAAACCGCCGACCTCATGTCGATCGACGGCGCCGACAGCTTCCGCATTCTCAGCTACCGCCGCGCCGCCGAAGCGGCCGAACAAACCACCGTCGACCTGATGGCCGCCGTCTCCGATACGTCAAAGCTGCTGGAAATTCCTGGCATCGGCAAAAGCATGGCGACCAACCTGCAGGCCATTGCCGCCACAGGCTCGCTTCCGCAGCGCGATGAGCTCATCACCAAGTACGGAACGGGAATCCTCGCGTTGCTCAAACTCCCCGGCATGGGTCCAAAAACCATCGCGCTGTTTTGGGCCGCAGCCAAAATCACCAGCATCGACCAGCTCTCCGAGGCAATTGATGCCGGCCATCTCGCCAAGCTGCCCCGCATGGGCGCCAAGCAGATCGAGAAGCTCAAAAAAGGCATCGAGGACTATCGCCGCAGCGCCGGTCGCTTTCGTATCGACGAGGCGGAAGAGGCCGCAACGCGCATTGCAACCTACCTGCTCGCCTTTGACGGCATCGAGCGCGTCACCCCTGCCGGATCGCTGCGCCGCGGCCGCGAAACGGCCGGCGACCTCGACCTGCTCGTAACCGGCGCGGCCTGCCAGCCGGGACACGCGGAGGCAGCCGTCGAGTATGTCGCAGCCTATCCGGGCATCCACAGCATCATCGCCAAGGGCGAAAACAAGGTCAGTTTTTATCTCGGCAACAGCCTGCAGGTGGACGTGCGCCTTCTGCCCTCGGAGTCCTACGGCGCTGCGCTGCAATACTTCACAGGTTCCAAGGCCCACAATGTCTCCCTGCGCCAGCGCGCGCTCAAAATGGGCTACACCCTCAGCGAGTGGTCGCTGGCGCGGCTGGATGACAACTCAACCGTCGCCGCGGCCACGGAAGAAGAGATTTACGCGGCCCTCGGCATGGACTGGATGCCCTCGGAGCTGCGCGAAAACCTCGGCGAAATTGAAGCGGCCGCAAATCATTCCCTGCCCCACCTCATCGAGCTCACAGACCTCAAGGGCGACGTGCACATGCACACCACGGAGACGGATGGGCGCAACTCCATCCGCGAAATGGCCGAGGCCGGCCTCGCGCACGGCTACCAATACGTCGCCATCACCGACCACTCGAAGAACCTGGCCATGACCAACGGCCTCGACGAAGCCCGTGCCCTCGAACACATCAAGCGCATCAAGGAAGTCGACCAGCAGATGGAAGGCCGCATTCGCGTCTTCGCCGGAATCGAAGTCGACATCCTGACCGACGGCGCTCTCGACCTGGACAATGAAGTGCTGGCCCAGATGGACGTAGTGATTGCCAGCGTCCACACGCGCTTCGAGCAAAGCCGCGAAGAGATGACCGCCCGATGCCTCCGCGCCATCGAGAACCCCTATACGCGCATCCTCGGCCACCCCACGGGCAGGCAACTCTTGCGCCGCGAACCGTTCCAGATCGACCTGGGCGTTGTCCTGCGCAAGGCAGCCGAACTGGGAGTAGCGGTGGAACATAACGCCTCGCCCGAACGCCTCGACCTGAGCGATCGCGACCTGCGCCTCGCCAAGGAACTAGGCTGCAAAATCGTGATCAACACCGACGCGCACAACCTGCGCGACTTCGACAAAATGACCTACGGAATCCGCCAACTGCGCCGTGCGTGGCTGGGACCCGAGGATGTGCTGAATACGCGCGGTCCAGCGGAGTTTTTGGCAGCGCTGCGCCCGCGGCCGTGAAATCGCAGAAAATTCCCGAATCTCGAACAACCGCCGTGGAAAACGAAGCGGCATTTCTGACTAGAATGCGAGTGAACCCTGCAGATGAGAGGTGAGCCATGTTTGCGATTACCGGAATCACCGGCAACATCGGTGGCCAGGTCGCGCGTATTCTTCTGGGCACTCAGAAGCCCATTCGCGCCGTAGTGCGCGACGCCCGCAAAGCGGAAGAATGGAAGCAACGCGGTGCTGAAACGTCGACAGCCGATATCGGCGACGCTGCTGCACTGGCTGCAGCGTTCAAAGGCGCTGAAGCTGTATTCATCCTCATCCCCCCAAACTTCGATCCACTGCCGGACTTTCCCGAAGCACGGGCGATCGCTGCCGCGCTCAAATCGGCTCTTCAAACAGCGAGCCCGCAACGAGTGGTGTATCTCTCCACCATTGGCGCACAGGCGAAAGAGACCAATTTGCTCTCGCAGCACACAATCATCGAACAATCGCTGCGTGACCTGCACCTGCCAATTGCGTTCCTGCGGCCCGCATGGTTCATGGAGAACTCAAGCTGGGATGTCGCCCCCGCGCGCGCCAGCGGAATCGTTCCCAGCTTTCTGCAGCCTCTCGACAAGCCGGTGCCAATGGTGGCTACGGCCGATATAGCGCAAGTAGCCGCCGAGATGCTCCAGGAGTCGTGGAGCGGCCCTCGCATCGTTGAACTCGAAGGGCCAAAACGAATCACCCCGAACGAGATTGCATCTACCTTCGCCGATCTGCTTGGTAAACCGGTGAGAATGGAAGTGGTGCCGCATGAGACCTGGGAGCCGTTGTTCAGATCGCAGGGTATGAAGAACCCTGAACCCCGCATTCGGATGATTGACGGCTTCAACGAGGGTTGGATCGAATTCGAAAATGATGAAGCAGCGAGGCGCAAAGGGAGAGTAGTGCTCAAAACCGTACTGAAATCACTCATCGATCGGCAGAATTAGCGATCGATGTCCGCAACGCCCCAGCAGTTACTCCCTCAAACCCCCATTCGCGACGAAGCAAGCCGTTTCCGCCCATAGCCGGAGCGAGAAGGAAAGAGAATGAAGCGTTTGATTTTTCTCGGCGTTGCGGTCTTTCTCGCACAGGCCACGGCCTTCCTCGGTCAAGCCGGATCAAGCACTGCCGCCGCGCTGCCAACTTTACCGGTCAAGGTCCTGGTGCAGAGCCCCGCCGACACGCAGACCGATCTTCAAATCATCTGCCTTTTCCGCTCCTCGCCGGAAAACACGCTCCACGGCGCGCTCGCAGAAATCGATCAAAAGCTGCACGGCGCGCTCACTCGCATCCGGACGTCTGACCGCTTCGGCGGCGAATTGGGAGAAACCATCATCCTCCTGCCGCCATCCGGCACCATCGCCGCCAAACGCCTCCTGCTGATCGGCCTAGGCGACTCGGCAACCTTCACGCCCGAAACCATGGTGTTCATCGGCAAAGTCGCCATTCGCGAGTCCAACCGGATGGGCGCGGCCCACCCCTTCTTCGCGCCGACCATCCTCGATGGCGGAGTAACCCGGTACACCACGGGGGAGATCGCCGAACGCTTCGTCCACGGCATCCGCGAAGCCCTGGCCACCCACGCCCTCCTCGACCGGATTGGCGCCGCCACCCCTCGCCTCGTGCAGGACTTTACTTTCCTCGCAGGCCCCAGCCACGCCGCCGACACCCAGGCTGGCATTGACCGCGCGCTCGCAGCCTCAGAGGGCCCAACGCGCGGCCCCAACGCAAAGAACTGACAAGATCAGGACGAGCACGACAGAAAACGTCGCACGAATTCATAGCCCACCCCACGCGCCAGAAGATAAGATAAGGGCGCCATGAGTCTGCTCCATCAGGAAAAACCCGGAGAGCTGGACGACGCAGCGCGCGGCGAGTCGTTTACCAAAGGCAGCAGCCATTTGGTATGGGCCAGCATTGCGGCTGCCGTGGTCGTCACCATTGCCATTGCGATCTACGTAATCGCCGGAGAAAAGCCGCCCGTAGCGACCGGCGAGGTCGTGGAGATCTGGGCCCACCCCATGCACTCCGTCACGCCGGCGTTCGATGCCAACGGCTCAGGAGTATCGCAGGAATCCTTCGACCAGGTCCTGGTCTTCACACGTGTCCGCCTGCACAATCAAAGCAAACAGCCGCTCTTTCTGCACCAGATCATGACCAATGTGACGATGGGCGATGGCACTGTGGACACAAGCTTCGCCGCCACGGCTTCGCAATACGAGCGCATTTTTCTGGCCTATCCCAGCATGGCCCAGTGGCATAGCTTGCCGCTCTCCACGGAGCTGTCGCTGGTACCCGGCCAAACGGCGGAGGGGACTTTCGTCTCCTCCTTCCGCATGGCTAAGGAACAATGGGATGCGCGCAAGGCCCTGGACTTTACCTTCGCCTTCCGCTATCAGCCGGAGGTCAAGATCGCCGCGACAGGCGCAGTTATTGACCGCTAGGCGTGACCGGCGCGGGAGCGCCTTTGGGTGTGGAGAGATAGCCGGAAACCTGGTTCTTCGCCCCAATCGAGTTGACCACAATCTCGTAAAGCGCCGGGTCCTTGCCGCTGTAGAACTGCAAGGGCTCGTCGACGTTGCGGTCCTTCTTCTCGTAGCTGCGGTCATCCGCGTAGATCACCAAAGTAAACCGGCTCTTCTTTTGGTCGGACTTTTTCAGCTCCAGGCTCACCGTGCCGACGGGCTTTTTCTGGCCCTTGGCGAGCGTGAACTCGTAGTAATTGCGGTCTCCCTTGTGCTTCAGCACCTCGAGCTCCTCCGCATTGCGCGCAATCAGGCTCGAGTGGCCGCTCAGGTCGCCCTTCATTGACGTCAGCTGCGAGATGGCGCCCTGCAGATCGGTCTTCGTCTGCGTCAGATCAGTCTTAACGCCGCCCACGTCGGTCTTCACGTTGGTGACGTCACTGGCCACAGCGCTCACCTGCTGCTCGGTCTGTTTCTGCGCGGTCTCAAGGCGACGGCTGTCGGCCTGTTCGCGGGCTATCAGGCTCTGCGCCCGCTCGTCCAACTGCCTTTGCGTCAACCCGAGGGACTTGCCCAGCTCGTCGGTTGCCACCGTGAGGCGCGCATTGGTTTCGCGCAACTGGGCAGCCAGCTTCACGTTCTGCTGGTTCGCGTCCGCGAGCGCTGCTTCCTGGTGCGTGATGCGGGTGCTTATCATATAGGTCCAGATCAGCCCGGCTATCGCGAGCACCAATGCTGCTCCGATCACCGCCAGCAGCGCGCCGGAATAGGTTCTCGGGGCATTTTCAAGTTCGTCACTCATCGTTTACCTTTCCTCCTGCTTGGCGATCCGCTCGAACGAACCGCAGCTTCCCACTAGGCGCAATCGTATCCCGATTCGAGTCGATTCAGGAGTTCCCTCGGTAGAGTCTCCCGCTGGCTGACAATGAGCCGGAAGCTGTTGGGCGGCATAGAGAACGCGCGCGAAACGCCTCCGGGGATTGCACCAACTATAGAACGAAATGGCGGCAGGCGCGAGAGGCAACCTCCATCCGAACAAGCAAAGAGTAACTGCCTCGGAAGTGGCTCCGAAGGGTCCGCCGCGATCATAGGAAAGTCGTCTGTATCGCCTTGATCCGCAACGAAGCCAAACTCACGGCAGCTTTCCGACCGGGTATTACCACGCAGATCGAAGATGCCGGATCGAACGATTCAGGAGGGAGCAGTAGGCTTCAGCCTACTGAAAGAGTATCGAAATTGATGGCCTTTAGGCCCGGGATTTTGCCGTTTTTCAATCGAACGAAGAAACTACAACTGTAATCCGCAACTAACCCCTGAACTCGTTGTACCAACGCAAAACTCGAAGCGCACGCAATGTGTTCCAGCGGCTTGCGCTGCCGACAGCGGTCTCCATCTCCAACGGAATTCTTTCCGGGTGAAGGAAATTCAGCGGCCAGCGGCCATTTTGATGGCGTCGCTGAATCACGACTTCGATAGCTTCATTGACGCGGCTGTCGGGTTTGATTCCTGCGTCGCGCAAATAATCGAGTCCGCGCAAGACGTCGTAGTGCCAAAACGTCGGATACGAGAAACGCAGCCAGCGCTTATCGATAACTTCGCCGGTTAGAAGCGAGCGGAACATGTGGCGATCGAGCAGATAGTTTTCGGCCCTCCTGCGGGCCTTGGTGACGGCCCCCAATTCGCGCCCAGCCTTACGCCCCGTCCGTTCGTATTTCGCCTGTTCGTACGCGAGCAATCCTTCAAGCACGCAGATGGTGGTATGAAAGGAAGACCGCCGGCTCTTAGGTGCTTCGCAGTTCCACCCACCATCTTCGAGCTGCTCGCCCAGGAGTTGATCGACCAGTGCGTCATTCGGTTCTTTGAAATAGGCGCCGATGCCGAGAATTCTGCCGTTGATGCAGGGCTCTGTCTCGCCCTCAAGATAAGGCCGGTTGTTCAGCGGCTTAAACACGAGCCGTTTTTCGACACGGTCGATCATTTTGCGAGCCTGCTTGCTTGCCGGATCGAGACCGAGGTCCTTCAGTACGATGAGACTCCATGTCGCAATCAAGTCCCACTTCTTCCCGCCGCCCCAGTGACCGGCAACCGATTGGCGGGCGAGCAACTGGGCTCCCCATCCTTCGGTGGCAACGCGTGACCGCTCGGCCGCAATCACTCCGGGGGCTTCACCGGTGAGGTCCCTCATCACCTGCCAACGAATGGCCGGGTCGGAATCGAGGAGCCATTTCAAATGCGCGGGCCGGGGCGCGTAATCGTGTTGAAGCATTCGTTTGTTATAGCAAGTGGTATGTAAGTTTGACTCGCTCAGTCTATCGAGCATTCATAGAAGCATTTTGAGCAGAGCTTTGTGTGCAGGTTCTGTTTCTACCCATTTGCTTGGCATGGTAAAGAGCCTGATCGGCAACCTCGATCAGTGAGACGGGGTCCGTTCCGATCTCGGGCTCACCTGCTCCGATACCTATTGTGACTGTCAGCAGTCCGCCAAAGGGAGATGCGCTGTTTTCAGTAGCCAGAAGACGAATCGCATCATGCATCCGCTCTGCGACTCTGAGCGCGCCGCGTTCGTCTGTGTCAGGCAAAAGCAGAATAAACTCATCTCCTCCATAACGCGCCAGCAAATCGTCGGGACGTGTGGCCTGCTGCCGCAGGACGCGAGCCACCGAGACGAGGCACTCGTCGCCGTAGGTGTGACCGTAGACATCGTTGATGCCCTTGAAAAAGTCCAGATCGATGATCAACAGCGCGACTGGCCTTCGTCTGCGTAGGCCGCGTCGCCAGACCGCGTCGAGAGCAGCATCGAAACGGCGCCGATTCGGGATGCCCGTCAGCGGGTCGAGCATCGACAGTTGCTCAAGGTTGGTGTTGGCATTCTCAAGTTCTCGTTCGCGCTTCAGCAGCAGGCCCTGCGCGGTCACGTAGTTCAATTGCACTACGCCTGCATGCATGGTCTGAATCAGCAGCAGCACGAAGACTGCAGAGAGTCCGAGCACAGGATGTTGGTTGATGATCGAGGCCGCCAAGGCAAAGACGGCAGCCATGATGAGCAGTGGACAAAAGCTCTCGATCAGCAACCGGCCCCGGCCAGGCTCTTCATGGGGCGCCTCGGGTATCTCCGTCGTCGGCAAGTGCAGGGCCTGCCAGCCCCCATAGATGAATGGAACGCTCCAAAGCAGATCGAAGACCGTTCCCGCGTGGAGATTCCAGTGGCCAGAGGCGTAGTTCATCCCCACATGGATCGGAACGAACAGCCACACCCCCCTGAATAGCAGATGGATGCGCCTTCGCTCTTCCAGAGTGGACCAGGTCGCCAGCCTGATAACCGCCGAAACCGCAAGCAACGCGCATTCCGCAAGATAGACGTTTGCCATTACCGTTGCCGCCGCACTGGCCGTCAACGACATTCGATAGAGCAGAACCCAGGCGAGAACCGCCGCCAACACGGTCTGTGCGCTATCCAGATAAATGACGCTTTGAATGGATTCGGTTCTACGCGTGTTCGAAAGCGTAAGCAGCATGGGAAATGCCGCGATGAGGTTAAAGAAATCCGCTCCATCCACTGTAAAGTTGAGCGCAGCTGGGGAGCGGCCAATGAGCGCCTCGACCGCTTGCCCTGTAGCCCACAACATCATGGACGCGCTCAGCATTTGCCACGGAAGGCGTTCGCGGTCGGAGACGTTTTTCGCGCGCCAAAGACCGCAAATCGCGGCCAGCAGCGGAGCCGCAGAGGTGGCAAGCCGCGAGGCAACAATCGGATGCGATCTCAGCAGAAAAAGCAACATGCCGTGCAACAACAGCATCGCGAAGAGCGCATAACCAAGGACTGATTGTGCGTGTGTTTTGGCCGTCCGACGTGTCTTGGGACTTGCGCCGATCATCGGACCATAACTTCCCTTCCCGCGCATTGAATGGCCAGCGTCGCAGGCCAGGCGGATGAGTCTGAATTCAGCGGGGGAAGCGTACGCCGGATCGAATGCTTTTTTCGAGGCTACTGCAAGTGCCTCATCCTGAACTGCGAATACGGAACAGGCGAATATATCAAGCCACCGTCCAACATGAATACAGTACCGAAGTCCTCTCGATCCGCTGTTGCCAACAGGACAAGCCACTCACCCAGGCCAATATCAGCACCAAGTAGTTCAGAACTGCGAGTTCCGGGATCATTCCAGCAAAATCGGGAACGGGCACGCCTTCGCGGCCCATCCCGCCGTGACAACACATCAATCGCTAAGTTATAAAGAAGTTTGCTGCATTTTCCGGGCCCGGCCTCCTGTTGCGCCGGGACCAGGCCCACAAGCACCGACTAAATAAACGTAAGAAGGAGTCCAAAGGCCATGTCTACCGCTGTCGCGGGAAAGGGTTTGGAAGGAATTGTCGCCGCCAACTCCGGCATCTGCTGGATCGATGGAGAGGCGGGGGTGCTCGCCTATCGCGGCATCGACATTCATGAGCTGGCCGAAAGCTCCAGCTTCGAGGAAACAACCTACCTGCTGTGGAACGGCCATTTGCCCAACCAGTTCGCCCTGCGCGAATTTCAGGCGCAGCTGGCGCTGGCCCGCTCGCTCGACCAGCGCATCGTCGACATGCTGCGCAGCTTCCCCGCCTCCGCCACGCCGATGGAAGTGCTGCGAACCGCGGTGTCGGCGCTCAGCTTTTATGACGCCGACGAAAAAGACAACTCCCACGACGCGAATGTGCGCAAGGCCTACAACCTCACCGCGCAGATCGCCATGATCGTGGCCGTTTACGACCGCCTCCGCAAAGGCCTCGAAGTCATTCCTCCCGACCGCTCTCTCTCCCACGCAGCAAATTTTCTTTGGATGCTCAATGGCGTCAAGCCTTCGGAAACGGCAACCCGTACCCTTGATATCGCTCTCATCCTCCACGCCGACCACGAACTGAACGCCTCCACCTTTGCCGCCCGCGTCATCGCAGCAACTCTCTCTGACATTCACTCGGCCATCACCGGCGCCATCGGCGCGCTGAAGGGCCCTCTGCACGGCGGCGCCAATGAAGGCGTGATGCGCCTGCTCCACATCATCGATAAAGCCGGAGCCGATCCAGTCGAATACGTCAAAGGTATGCTGGCCGCCAAACAGAAGATCTCCGGCTTCGGCCATCGCGTCTACAAAACCGAGGACCCGCGCGCCACCCACCTGCGCCGCATGAGCGAGCAGCTGGGCAAAGATGCTGGGCAGCCCAAATGGTATGAGATGTCCCGCGCCATCGAGCTCTACATCAAGCAAGACAAGAAGCTCAACGCGAACGTGGATTTTTATTCCGCTTCCACATATGCGACCCTCGGCATCGACATCGATCTCTATACGCCCATCTTCGCCATCAGCCGCATCGCCGGCTGGGCCGCCCACGTGATTGAGCAGTTGGACGACAACCGCTTGATCCGCCCGCGCGCCGAGTACATTGGCCCCGAATATCCCTGCCACTGGATCGCCATCGAAGAGCGCGCCTAGCTCGCGAATTGCATCCACGAACTGCCGCCAGGCCCGCCGAGAATAGCTCCGCATCGATTGACGGACCGAAAAGATTCTTTGCGCCTCACCGCTGGATCGTCAGCATCCAATGCCCAAAGGCAGGTGCGGCATGGCGATTCGTCCAATAGCTGTAGAGCGTTTTAGCCTCGTCTCTTCCAAACCATTCGATGAAGTCATTCGAGCCCTTGACGCCGCCATCGGTCATCCCGATATGCGCGAATTCGGAAGGAATGCCAATGAAGCAAAGACGTGGCCGGACTTCGAAAAAGTGGTCCAGGCCGCACTCGGACCCGCAGGGTTCATGGAGTTCCTCCGCTTCAACCATGGACACATGATTGCAAAAGACCATGGCCCAGGTACGCCGCGAATCGTGCGCCTCGTCGTGGGAAATCCGCTCATCATGAAGCGCATGGCGGAGCATGTACCGGACGCCGGTTCCTACGCGCCGGTGACGATCCTCATCGATGAACGCAAAGACGGCGTTCATATTTCCTACGATTTAATGGCCAGCTATCTTACGCCCTATGGTAATCTTGCCGCGTCGCAAGTCGCCCGCGATCTTGATTCGAAAGTTGAAGCTCTGCTCACGGCGGCTGCAGGGTAGTCCGAAAGAAATTCCCCCCCCCCGGAACCACCCTGCCTCAGGGCTTGTTGCGACGGCCCTTCCTGACGTAGCGCCATTTCCACGGAACTCGAAAGGACAATCCCATGATTCTTGGCATGAGCCTAGCTGCCTTCACTTACCTGCATGTCGCCATCAGCCTGATTGGCATCGCCGCGGGACTCGTTGTTGTCGTGGGCATGATCGGCGGCAGGCGGGTTCCCGCCGTCACCGCGCTGTTTCTCGTCACCACGGTCCTGACCAGCGTGACCGGCTTTCTCTTCCCGTTCAAGGGCCTCACACCCGGCATTGTCGTCGGAATCCTGTCGCTGATTGTGCTTCTTTTCGCGATCGTTGCGCTCTACGGCCGCAGCCTCGCCGGCGCCTGGCGCGGAACCTACGTCATCACCGCGAGCGTGGCCCTTTACTTCAACTTTTTTGTGTTCATCGTGCAGTCTTTTGAAAAAGTGCCGGCGCTCAAAGCCATCGCACCAACCCAGGCATCCCCGGTCTTCGGGCTGACCCAGTTGGTAGTATTGGCGATCTTCGTTGTGCTCACAGTTCTCGCCTTCAAACGGTTCCGCGGTGAGCCGCCGGCAATTTCCTCAAGCGCTGAGTTCCCCGTTAGAGGAGCTACCGGGACCCGCTAATCTCCCTCCGATGACAAACTCATCGAGTGCGCGGCGGAAGTGTGTCCAAAATTCGTGCTAAGGGTTGCCAGTGATCGCCAAAACAATCCTGAAGCAATTCAGTCTCCCGCATTCACTAAACCTCCGAGTCACAGCGTGTATCCTCGATTTGCAGAAAAGCGGGAAGTCCATTATCGACTCAAATAGTCCGTCCCGGGGCACCCGCCAAATCTGAATTGGAGAGAAACAACCATGGCCTGGAAACCACTCGCCGTTGCCACACTCGCCGTTATTCTTGCGTTTGTGGGCAGTGCACAATCTCAGGACAGCGGCCCCTACAAGATGCTCAAGATCCAACTGGTCGGCGGCGACGGCGGATTCGATTACGTGACTGCTGATTCGGAAGGCCGCAATCTTTATGTCGCTCGCTCAGGACCGGCTGGCCACATCGGCGTCTTTAACCTCGACACGCTGGCACAGGTGGGCGATATTCCCGGCGTCAGCGCACACGGCGGCGCCGTTGACACCGCAACCGGACACGGATTCGCCACTTCGAAGCCGGTGACGATGTTCGACGCGAAGACATTTGCCATCCTGAAAAAGATCGACGTCCAGGGCAATCCCGACGGCTACCTCAACGATGCCTACAATCATCGCTTCTACGTCCTCAGCCATTCCGCGCCGAACATCACAGTCCTCGACGACAAGGATGGCTCGATCCTCGGCACCATCGACATCGGCGGCGCACCGGAGCAGGCCGCTACCGACGGCCACGGCAAAATCTATGTCGACATCGTAGACAAGGCCGCGATCGCCGTCATCGACGCAAACACGATGCAGATGATCGGAAAATACGACATCTCCAGCAAAGGTAGCGGGTGTGCCGGCCTTGCGCTCGACGCAAAGAACAACATCCTCTTCGCCTCCTGCCGCGAAAAGAACAACATGCTTGTCCTGTCGGCCACCGACGGACACATACTCACCGATCTACCCATCGGCAACGGTTCAGACGGCGCAACGTTCAATCCGGCTACGATGGAGGCCTTCAGTTCCCAGGGCGACGGCACCCTCACCGTGGTGAAAGAAGATTCGCCGACCAGCTTTTCCGTGGAGCAGACAGTGGCCACACCGGCGAGGGCCAAGGTGCTGACCCTCGATACTCAGACTAACCAAATTCTGACCATTACTGCAGAGTACGGCCCAGTTCCCGCAGCGCCGGCTCAGGCCCCTGCGGCTGCCCCGCCTGCCGGCAGTCCAGCATCGGGCGCTCCTCCGTCCGGCGCTGGACCATCGGGGGTGCCGGCGTCCGCCCTTCCGCCATGGATGCGCGGTCCGCGCCCACCGATGATTCCACACTCATTCCAGATCCTGGTCATCGGCAAGTAGCCGTCGCCTCTCGGAGTCACGTCGGCTCAACAGCGACAACTTTTCTCGTGTTTTCGAAAGTTGTCTTGGAAGCTTGAATCGGAGATCTATGGGCCTTTCATTTTCCATCGGCAATCAAGGCTATCGGGAACCGCAGCTTCAAAAGAACCTGCTGAAGCATCTCGGCGTCTCCGCACGCGACATCGCGACCGCAGGCCGCCAATTCCCTATCACCGCGCGCATCGACATTCAGTCCGGGTTGGAATCCATACTCAATCGCTATCCGGAAACCAAGCTGGTTGGAATTGTCGCCCCAAACGGGCACGAAGGACTCACGTTCGCGCAGATGCTCGGACCTCACGGCCACGTCGATTTGGTCCACTGCAATACGACGACATTGACATCGGGGATCCTGTTCCCGCGCGCTGTCTGAAGAATGGCTTGTGGATGGGACGAGAGAAGGGGCTGCCCTTCGCGATCATGCTCGCGCCCGGAGGACGATTCGGTTTCCAAACCGGGGTGGGCGTCGAGGTTGCTGTTGCTATAGGCGAACAAGGCGCTCAGTTCTCACAGGATTTCTTCCGCCAACTCGAGCAGGCGATCAGCGAGGGACGAAGCTACCGTGGTCGCGTCATTTCTCTAGAGGCGCACCACCATCCGATGGGCGGCGGAAGTTCGGTCAAGGTGCACCGGCTCGCCAAAGTGAAGCGCGAGGACGTCATCCTGCCGCAGAAAACACTGGCGATCCTCGATCGCAACGTAGCCGGATTTATGGCAGCACGCGACGCGCTCAAGTCCATGCGATTTCAAGCGCGCAAAGGACTCCTGTTTTACGGGCCGCCGGGAACCGGCAAGACGCACACCATCCATTACCTGGCTTCGCAATTGCCCAATCACACCACGTTGCTCGTAACGGCCGAACAGGTGGGATTAATCGGAGAGTACTTCCGCCTCGCACGTTTCCTTCAGCCCTCCATGATGGTGATTGAAGATGTGGATCTGATCGCTCGCGAGAGAACCCAGATGCGCACCGGATTTGAGGAGGTACTGCTGAACAAACTCCTGAATGAAATGGATGGACTGCGCGAAGATTCCGAAGTGCTGTTTATCCTCACTACGAATCGTCCCGATCAGATCGAACCGGCGCTGGTCTCGCGCCCCGGCCGCAGCGATCAGGCCATCGAGTTTCCCTTACCGGACGAAGAAGGCCGCGCCAAGCTGACGAAACTCTACGCGCGCGATTTGCAAATCTCCGATGAGCTTCTTGCCCTGATCGTTCGTCGCACCAAGGGCGTAAGCGCAGCCTTCATCAAAGAACTGATGCGGCGCTCGAAGAGATGCTCTTCGCGGGCGGTGCTTTGAACCGGCGTTTGCTGGGCGGCGAAGGAACGGAACCATAGCGATCGGAGGATTGGAATCTTGACACCAATTGAGATAACTGGACGTGCTTCCGCTTAGTCAAGAGCATTACGTCGGTAAGTTTCATACGCAACTATTCAAAGACATTTCAAAGGAAAGGGCGCGACTTACTGGAATACTGTGGGTATATAAGAACATAGTTCAAACTCAGATTCAGGCAAGGAGAACAACATGTTTGGGAAGTTCCGTTGGATGATTCTAGCTCTCGGGGTCGTAGCTTTGGCTGCGCCCAACGCCACACAAGCACAGCAGGTCCCAGGACCTCATCCCGCCTACCTGCATGCACTCACCGATTTGCGCACTGCCCGGCATTACTTGCACGATAACTGGGCGTGGGGCCCGGTCAAACACGATGACGAAGAAGCAATTCGTGAGATCGATGCTGCCATCAATGAGATCAAGCGAGCCGCCATTGACGATGGCAAAGGACTCAACGATCCATTTCCGATTGATACATCGCTGAGTCCCCATAATCGTTTTCGCAAGGCCAATGAGCTCCTATGGAAAGCTCATAACGACCTGTCGAGGGCGGAAGACGTTCCGGAATCGCGCGGTTTGAGAGATCGGGCAATTGGTCACGTCGATCGGGCCCATCAGATCGTTGACAACGCGGAGCGTACGGCGCACTGGGAGTAAGTTGGACCGGTTCGCCTTAGTAATACAGTTGCAAATAGTCGTGCCGGAGGGAGCAGGGGGATTTATCCCCCTGAAAACCAGCACAAATCTCGGGGCCTTTAGGCCCGGATTTATGCTATTCGAGGCAAGTTCAACTGTAGTATGAGTACCGGCGAGCAGCGAGCCATGCGGCTCTTTCTCCTGGAAAGAGCCGCATGAGTTCCGTCACAGATGTTAGGTGAGCGTCCGTCCTGAGACATCGCGACGCAGACAGGCGATGTCTCTGTCCTATTTCCTCAATCGTCGCAATTCTGCCGTCTACCCTGCGGGGGACCACCCGCCGCCCTTGTAGGGTTCCGGAGCCATCCGCAACAGCACGTCATCCTCGAAAGCGAATCGGAAACCGAGAAGTTTGGCACGCATCGCCAGCGACTGCACGTTCCGCGCGACTCGATCTCTACGCTCCACACGGCCTGCCGCAATCAACTCGCGCCCGCTCTCTGTCTCGCGATAAATCCTTAACTCGCCTCGATCCAGCCCCCGCAGGGTCTTGAAGAGCAAGGCCCGCACCTGGATCGCATCGTGCAACGCCTGCTGCGCTTCGTTCCTCTGCCGCACCTTGCCCGAAAGCCCCGCATCCCAACGATCCGCGTCCCTTGCCAGCAGATCGCATTCCACGTCCGTCTCCGTGATCTGCAGGCGCAGCAGGCGCAGAGGCGCACGCGTCAGTTCCCCAAAGCGCAACTTCACCCGAAGCGCCCGCACAAATTCACCCGAAGCGCACAGGCTCTCCATCAGTCCGGCCCCGCCGCGCCCGTGCTCGCGCGGATTCTCGTGCATGTCCCCGCGCGAGGGATCGTCCGCTTCTCCAGGCCCGGGATTTGAGGTCCTGCGCGCCACCCAATGCTCCCATGGACCGCAGGTTTTGCGATCCTCACTTTTCTACTATCGATCAGCATTGAGGTTTGTTGAAGTGCAATTGGGATCGGGCCGGTTACTTTTGGCCCGACATCCAGAGCTGGTAAAGTCCCCAGGCCGCGAGCGTGCACGCGTCCGCAATGGTGCCCTGGCGCATCATCTGCTCGAATTCAGCTATCGCGAAGCTGCGTACGACAAGGTCATGCTCCTCCGCGTCGCGGTCTGTCTTTGCCTGCTTCAGACCCGATGCCAGATAAACGTGCTGCTTCTGCCGCGCGAACCCATACGCGATCCAAACCGCGCCCAGGCGCACCATCCGTTCGGCGTGCAGCCCCGTCTCCTCTTTCAGCTCACCGCGCGCCAGTTCCTCCGGATCGACGATTGCCTCTTCCCAACCACCTTGCGGCAACTCCCAGGCACGCTCCTGAATGGTGTAGCGAAACTGCTCCACCAGCCACACGCGTCCCTGATCAATGGGCAGAATAATCGCGCATTCATCCTTGTCGACAACGCTGTAGATGCCTTCTTTCCCGTTGGAGCGCAGGATCTTGTCCTCGCGCATCCGTAGCCACTGGTTGCGATAGATCTCGCGGCTCGACAGGGTTGTAATGGAAGGCGCGGGTACGGGCGATGACATCGGCTCTTGAGGGGATTGGTCGCTCACAGTTCTAGTGTGCCATGCAGCGGGCTACAGCGGGACCGAGCAGATGTACCAGGGGCACGCCCCTAAAGTGGCTTTTTTGCCAAGAAAAACCGCCCTGAACGCTTCCAAATTGAGCGCTATTGCTCGGGTTCCGCTCCCACGCCCCGCGACGGTTCAGTCAACTTCGCCCACGGCTTCTGCGGGACGCACGCGATAGGCGCGTAGCCTGCCGATAAGCGACGCTGGCCCGCTCACCGCCATCCGGACAAGGTTGCCCTCATATTCCCGGCTATGGATCACCATGCCCGCCTCGATAGCAGCCAGTACTGCGCCCTCTTGTTGCGGAACCGTCAGTTCTGCCTCGATCACCGGATCGGACTGCAAAGCCTCATCGATCGCATAAAAGAGCGCGTCCATGCCCTCACCGGAGCGTGCGGAGACCAGCACCTCGCCTCGAGAGGCAAGCCCGGCGCGTTCGTGTTCCGTCAGCAGATCGATCTTATTCAGCACTTCTATGCGCGGCTTCTTCAGCGCCTCAAGTTCACCCAGCACCTTCTCCACTTGCTCCTTCTGTTCCGCACCGTAGCTGGATGCCGCGTCGCGCACGTGGAGCAGCACCTCAGCCTGTTCCACTTCTTCGAGCGTTGCGCGAAAGCTGGTTACAAGTGTGTGCGGCAGATTGCGGATGAAGCCCACTGTGTCGGACAAGAGCACTTTGCGGTGGCTGGGCAAGTCCACAGCTCGTAATTTTGGATCGAGTGTGGCGAACATGCGCGAAGATTGAAGAACATGCGCACCGGTGAGGCAATTGAACAACGTGCTCTTGCCGGCATTCGTATAGCCGACGAGCGCAACGGTCGGCACCGGCGTCGACTCGCGCCGCTGCCGCTGCTGCCGGCGCACGCGGCGCACCGATTCCAAATCGATCTTGACCTGATCGATCCGCCGCTGAATCTTGCGCCGGTCCGTCTCAAGCTGCGTTTCGCCGGGCCCGCGCGTGCCAATGCCACCGCCCAACTGCGACATAGCTTTGCCTCGCCCCGTGAGACGCGGCAGCATGTATTCGAGCTGTGCGAGCTCCACCTGCAACTGGCCTTCACGAGTGCGAGCGTGCCGCGCGAAAATGTCCAGGATAAGCTGCGTGCGGTCGAGCACGCGGCATGGCAACGCAGCCTCAAGGTTTCGCAACTGCGTCGGCGAAAGATCATGATCGAAGAGCACCAGGTCGGCTTCGGTCGACGCAGCGACTCCGGCAATCTCTTCCACTTTACCTGCGCCCACCAGCGTGGCCGGATCGGGCCGCGGACGCCGCTGCAGCAGCTCCGCCACAACCTGAGCACCGGCGCTGGCCACAAGCTCCCGAAACTCCGCCAGAGATTCGTCGGATCCGAAACTTGCCTCAGGCGCGAGCCCCGGCTCAGCACCCTCAGCTTCCAATATGCGCGGATCCGCGTCCCTATCCTCCGGCCCTGCGACGCGCCGCGACGCGGCCAGGCGCGCAGCCGTCAAGCCGAGGCGCTTCTTTGCCGAGCGACCAGTGAATTCGACTCCGACAAGAACGGCGCGTTCCGGCCGCACACCGGTGCCATGAGGCTCCGTTGCCTGATTTCCAGGCAGCTGTGAACGCCTTCCGTGCATGTCTGTCATCCTGGAGCGGACGATCACACGATCTTCAACATCAGCCTGACGGACTTAACGTTGCTCCGCCGTCGCCGCGGTCGGCGTCGGAGCCGGCACCGCCGACGGGCCAAGACCCGTATGCCCAACCGCAGGTCGATGCTCCGCCGTATGGAGCACGCTCCGGTTGCTGACAACGGTGGAAATGGCGTGTTTGAAGATCAATTGCTCCTGGCTGTTGTTTTCAAGCAGCACCGAGTACTTATCGAAGGAGCGGATCTTTCCGGTCAACTTGACGCCGCTGACCAGGTAAATCGTGATCGGAGTCTTGTCTTTGCGAACGGTATTCAGGAAGGTGTCCTGAATATTCTGTGCCGGCTTGTTTTCCATGTGCCGATCTCCTGCTTTCGTAAATTAGGGTGTGAGTGCAACCATCCTGCACGTGCGTGAAAAAACAAATAGGCGGGCGCGGCCCCGGAAACCCCGGTTCCGCCTGATCCCGCAATGTGTAAACAATAGCGGGGTTCACCAACCTTTTCAACCCCGCTCGGCACCCTCCGTGACGAGCCCCGACAGAAACTGGCTCGACATGACCGGAACTGCCCGATGTGGAACGCCGGTCTCATGCCGGCTGCTACCCTATTTGGGTGCAGGACTCTGCCCATTCCGCTGTGCATTCCGCTTCGAAAACCCAGCCCGTTCCGATGCCCGTTCCCATGCTTGACCTGAAGCGGCAGTACGCCCCGTTGCACCGCGAGTTGCTCGATGCCCTCGGGCATGTACTGGAGACGCAACAGTTTATCCTTGGTGAGCCGGTAGCCGCCTTCGAAGACGCCGCTGCCCACCACCTCGGCGTCTCTCATGCGATTGGATGCGCGTCCGGCACCGACGCGTTGTGGCTCGCCCTGGCTTCGGCAGGCATCGGTCCCGGCGCAGCCGTCCTCACCACGCCATTCAGCTTCTTCGCCTCGGTCAGCTCGATTCTGCGAACGGGCGCCAAGCCGCTGCTGGCGGACATCGACCCCGCCACCTTCAACCTCGACCCCACCGCCGTCCAAAATGTCCTGGCGGGCCCAGACGGAAACACCGTCAAAGCCATCCTCCCGGTACACCTCTATGGCCAGGCCGCAGACATGGCCCGCTTTGCCGGAATCGCCAAAACCCGCAACCTCAAACTGATCGAAGACGCGGCTCAAGCCTTTGGAGCTGCGTACGGCCGCGTTGCCGCCGGCGGCCTGGGAGACATCGCCGCCTTCAGCTTCTATCCCACCAAGAACCTCAGTGCCGCCGGCGACGCCGGCATGGTCACCACCAACTCAGCCGAACTGGCCGAGCGCGCCCGGATGCTGCGGCAGCACGGCATGCGCCGCCGCTACCACCACGATGAGATTGGCTGGAATGCCCGCATGGACGGCTTCCAGGCCGCAATTCTCATGGTCAAGCTCAAATACATCGACGAATGGAACCAGGCACGCCACACGATCGCGCGGCGCTACCATGCGCTGTTTCACGCCGCAGGCCTGGCTGAAGCCGGCCCCTACCCCGACAAAGGCATCGTCCTGCCGCACGAGGTTCCCGGCAGCAAGCATGTCTGGCATCAATATGTGATCCGCACCAGACGCCGCGACGCACTCCGGGACTTCCTCACTGAACGCAAGATCGGAAGCGAAATCTTCTACCCCGTTCCGCTCCACTTGCAGGAAGCTTTGAAGGGTCTCGGCTACAGCGAAGGCAGTTTCCCCGAAGCCGAGCGCGCCGCCCGCGAAGTGCTGGCTCTACCCATCTTCCCCGAACTCCGCAAAGACGAACAAGAAACCGTCGTCGCCGCCCTCGCCGATTTCCTGAGCTGACGCTCGATTTCACTCCGCGAAAAAGCTTGGTAGATTCCACTTAGGAGTCTGCGATGCGAAACATTCCCCGCTTCCCCAAAGGGAAATCACTACTGGCTTTTGCGATCATCTATTTTGTATGGGGTTCCACATTCCTCGCGATTCGCGTTGGCGTCCGCGAGGTTCCGCCATTTCTTCTCGCAGCATTGCGCTTCTCTATTGCGGGCCTCGTTCTTTATTTGTGGACGACCGCGCGCGGTGAGCGCTCACCCAACAAACGCCAATGGATGTCAATCCTCCTTCTCGCTTTGCTCCTCTTCGTCTTCGATTACGGACTATTGTTCTGGGCCGAGCAACGCGTGCCGTCCGGTGTCGCCGCCGTCATGATGGCCACCATCCCAGTCTTTATGGCACTCTCTGAAATTCTCTTCCTGCGCACAGAGAAGCTCACGGTTCGCTTGTCGCTGGCGCTCCTGGCGGGGATTGCGGGCGTGGCCGTGCTGATGAGCAACTCGCTGAACCTTGGCGGAGCGTCCATCGACCCGGCTGGCGCCACGGCGCTCATCTTTGGATCGATGAGCTGGGCGGTTGCATCGATCCTCACGCGCAAGCTGCCCCTTCCACAGTCCAAAGTCATGAGCTCCGGCGCGCAAATGCTCGCCGGAGGCGTGCTGCTGGCCCTTGCAGCTGCCGCTCTTGGGGAGTTTCACCGTTTTCACCCGTCGGCGATCTCGCTCGCAGCCTGGCTCTCATTGCTCTATCTCATCATCGCTGGCTCAATTATTGGGTTCACCGCATACCTATGGCTCATCCATCACGAATCGCCAACCAAGGTTGGAACCTACGCCTACGTCAACCCGGTCGTGGCCGTGGTGCTTGGATACTTCCTGGGCGGTGAAACGATCGGCCCGCGAACCATCCTGGGCACGCTTTTCGTTCTCGTCAGCGTTGTAGTCATCACTACGATGCGCGCAAAACAGCCGGTCGCCGTGCTCGCAGGGAAAGATGCGGACTAAGTCGTGCCTTCGTGCCTCTCCTTTGCCATAGAATCGCATTAGCATGAAATGCCCCTATTGCGGCTTCGCACAAGACCGCGTGGTCGACTCCCGCGAGAGCAAGGAAGCCGACTCCATTCGCCGCCGCCGCGAGTGCGAAAAATGTAACCGCCGCTTCACCACCTACGAGCGCATCGACGAAATCCCCTACATGGTCGTCAAAAAAGACGGCCGGCGCGAGCGTTTCGACCGCGAAAAAATCTTGCGCGGCCTGCTCCGCGCCTGCGAAAAGCGCCCAGTCTCGTCCGTGCAGCTCGAAAAAATAGTCGACGCCACCGAGAGCTTCATGATCGATGCCCCAGAGCGCGAACGCACCACCAGCGAAGTCGGCGAATTGATCATGAACGAGCTCAAGGGCCTAGACACAGTCGCGTATATCCGCTTCGCGTCGGTCTACCGCGACTTCAAAGACGTCCGCGAATTCAAGCAAGAACTCGAAGGCCTGCTCGATTCCCACCGCGGCAAAGGCAAAAGCTGAGCGTTTGGGCTGTAACGTTCTAAGAACCTGTATAAAAACTCGCGTTGCTTTGAAAGGGCACGACTTCAGTCGTGCCGCAAGTGGCCGAAAATACGAGAGGGCTTTAGCCCCTGAGGGACGGGTTCTTACAGCTTATCGCCCGTCTCGGAGCAGTTTTTAGACAGCTTCTAAGTGGCGCCGCGTCGACGGTGTCTCTGGAACCCGCGACCCGACTATCCCCAGGAAGATCGAGCGTATAGAAGTGGCCTCTCTCCGCTGCTTCTCCAGAAGTAGACAAGGACGATCACACTTGCGATTGCCGCATACGCACACCACACCGAGGTAAACGCGTACCGCTTCACGGCAGTCACAATCAGCAGAATCGCCAGATTTGCCGTGCCCAGGATAACCATCGCTCTCACCTTCGAGAAGAACAGCGAACCGCACGTGGCGATGAGATAGAAGATCGCAACGATGGTATAGTTAGTCGCCTGGTTGACATAAACAATGCTGTTTTCTCTGATGTAAATCTGCGTCGGGTACGCCGTCAATCCCCATAAGATATAGAGCCCCGTGGCAACGCCGATGCCGAGGAAAGGCAGCATGCGTCGGCGGCTCCTGCCATCGGGTTCGAAGAGCAGCACACCTAATGGCAACAGGAAAGGCAAAAGCCCCTGCGCATACAACATGTAGGCCGCGCCCATATTGTGCGTCACAGTGGGCGAGAGAGTCCCATCCAAGCCGAGCCAGACAAATCCCTCAATGAACTGGTGAATGGCGAAGAGCGTCGGCAGCGCCGCAAAAAGCAATTCACGCCGATGCTTCACCTTCGTGAGCGTGACGACGCCAACGGCTCCAAGAATTCCGCTTCCCACAAAGTTCGCGGCTGCTGAAAAGCACATGGCTCGTTGTCTCCGGTAACGTGGATTATACGTAGCGCCCGCCGCAGTTTTAATTCTTCCCTGACTTTTTCGTGCGACCCGCTTCGCGAACCGGCGACGTTCCGAGCCTGGGCTTTGCGCTCTTCTCAGTCACTGCTTCGTCGAGCAAACGGCCGATGGCATCGAAATCCTCTCCGGCTCCGCTCCACTGCAAATGGTCCACGTTTTCGAAGAGAGGGATGTCGTTCCTGAGGGTGGCCAGATTGCGGAAGAGGAGCGCGCGTTCTCGCTCGCGCACCACAACATCGGCCAACGCAGACGAATTCAGCACATTGACATGCCAGTCCCGAGCCGACACGGGGATAGATTCGATGTGGCCGAATTTGGACAGCACAACGGAAGTGGATTTCGCTCCCCAGCCAGGAAGTCCCGGATAACCATCGGCGGAATCACCGACCAGCGCAAGATAGTCCGGGATACTCTCTGGAGCAACGCCGAACTTGGCGATAACGCCGGCTTCATCGAGGATGGCTCCTGTACGCCGGATCAACTGCACCACCCGCGATCCCTGAACGCATTGGGCAAGGTCCTTGTCTGGCGTGCAGATGACAACCTGCTCCACGCGGCGATCCTTCAGAGCCAGGGCGCTGGCCGATGCAAGGGCGTCGTCGGCTTCAAACTCCACCATCGGCCACACAACGATGCCGGCTGCAGAGAGAACTTCTTCGAGAATAGGAAACTGCGAAAGGAGGTCGGGCGCAACACCTTCACCGGTCTTGTAATCTTTCCAAAGGTTGTTGCGAAACGACTCGACGACGTGGTCCGTGGCAACGCCGATGTGCGTGACGCCGTCGCGCATCATGGCCAGCAGCGATGCGAGCACCCCGCGCACCGCACCCACTTCGCGGCCCTGCGCGTCCCGAGCCTTCGGCACGGCAAAGTAGTGGCGGAACAGTTCGTACGTGCCGTCGATTAGATAGACTTTCAACGCGAAGCTCCATCATCAACTTAGCCGACCGATGGAAACGGAAGCAATGGATAGCTAACGCAAGATTTCTTCCATCTGTTGCTCAAGTGGTAATTTCCGCATTGAGGGTCATTGGTCCGGAACCCGTGCTGTAGACTCGCTCCTGATGAACTCCTTGATGGAATGGCATGATTCTGAGCTTGTTGCTATTGATGCCGCGTTAGGTACAGATGTGGAGATCCTGCTCGACGCATACGTGTATCGAAAACTGGAAAAAGCCGGCGATGCCGCGGTCGAAGGCGGGAATCAGCGGGTCAGAATCAACATGCCATCCATGCATTCTGAGCATCCCGTCCCCGAAATGCCTTCACTCATCAATGACGGCCTACTCGTGCTCGGAGGAGTTGAGCAAAACGGTCTAATCCCGTTACCGATGCGCTTCGAAGGGAAGATTAGGCTTACTTTGAGGATGCGTGACAATATTCCAGAGCTACTGTTCTCCGGAACTGGGATGACCATCGAGGCTGACGGGGAATTCCGGTTCGTCGAAATGGTTCCTTTCGACCCTTTCGACTAATTCGGCTCCGATAGGCGAGAGTCTACAGAAACGACACGGGGCCGATGTTTTCTGTATTATTCCCCGATCGTAGCCAATCCGGACAGAACCCAATACCCGAGTTCTATCCGGACCAACCAATCGAAATCGGAAGCCTTCCCTCAGAACGAAATCGTCTGTTGCAACGGAAGATCCTGCGATGAGCTGCCAACCCGAAGGACGTAGCTCCCAGGAACAAGCTTCCACGAATCCGAAGCCTCGTCGTATACGGTGAGCCGTTCGCGACTTACTGGAACGGAAACCTGCTTCGACTCGCCGGGGGCTAGTTCTATGCGCGTCCAACCGACGAGACGCTTTGGCGGCTCACCAGCTGAATCGGGCAGAGAGGCATAGATCTGCGCAACCTCGGTGCCCGCGCGTTGGCCGGTATTTTTCACGCTGAATGAGACGACGGTTGAATCGCCTGGTTTCACGGTGAGATCGGAATAGGCATAGGTCGTATACGAAAGGCCGAAACCGAAGGGAAAGAGAACGGGCTTCTTCTCCGCGTCGTACCATTTGTAACCCACCTTCAGTCCCTCGTCGTAATGCACATCGAAGAACGGACCAATGCCCATCGCCATTCCGATCATCCCTGGAGCGCCTACGAGCTTCGGCACCGGGTGGTCGGTATCTGGCGTCGGCGGACCGGTATGAACCGGACGCGGTAGATCCGCTTCGCTCCGGGGAAACGTTAGCGGAAGTCTTCCCGACGGGTTCACATCGCCAAACAAGAGATTGGCAATTGCCTGCGATCCACGAATTCCCGGATACCAGGATTCGAGAACCGCTGCGACCTTGTCGAGCCATGGCATCAGCACCGGGCCGCCGGTTTCGAGCACAACAACAGTGTGCGGATTGGCCGCTGCGACCGCTTCAATCAATGCGTCCTGATTGTCCGGCAAGGAGAGACTCGTGAGGTCCATGCCCTCCGACGCATGTTGTACTGCGAACACAATCGCGACCTGCGATTTTTTCGCAAGGGCAGCTGCAGATGCAGGGTCGGCACCGGGATCGAATTGCACCGCTGCGTTTGGAGCCTTCTCTTCAATTCCTGTGAGCGGTGCGGAACGCTGGTACGTTGCGACCTCAAAGAAACTAGTCAGCGGGTTTTTCAGCAGCTCCGGCGGAGGCGGAACAGGGTTGCCGCCGGCGGGCGAAACCTGCGACGATCCGCCGCCCGACATCACGCCCACATCGGCATGACCGCCGATCACGGCAATCGACTGAACGGACGCAGCGCTAAGCGGCAGCAGCTTGCCCTCATTCTTCAAGAGCACAGCACCCCGCTCCGCAGTCTTCTGCGCGACCTCGAAGCCGCGCATCACGTTCGGGGATTCCGGCTGCGGCGGATCGTCCACGATGCCTGCATCGAATTCCGTGCGAAACACCCGGTGCACCATATCGTTGAGCCGCTCCAACGGCACTTCGCCGGCTTCGACGGCCTTCTTCAACGGCTCGCCAAAGGAGTCGTTGCCCGGCATCTCCACATCGAGTCCCGCCATCGCAGCCTTCACGGTGCTTTGCGTGCCGCCCCAATCCGAGACCACGAATCCCTTGAAATCGAAATCCTTCTTCAGCACATCCGTGAGGGTGTACGGGTTCTCGCACGCGTACGTCCCGTTGATCCGGTTATACGAGCACATCACCGCGCCCGCTCCCGAATCCTTCAGCGCAATTTGAAATGCCAGCAGATCGCTTTCGCGCATCGCGCGCTTGCCGATGATCGAGTTCACGACAATGCGGCCCGCGTCCTGGTCGTTCACCGCATAATGCTTCACATCCGTGATGATGTGCAGAGCCTTTTCCGCCTTCAATTCCTGCCCCGCTAATGTTCCCGCAAGCAGCGGGTCCTCGCCCTTGTATTCGAATGTCCGGCCATCGCGCGGTTCGCGAATCAAATTGATACCCGACCCCAGCGACATGTTGAATCCCATCGCACGCATCTCGTGCCCAAGCATCGTGCCAATCTCATACGAGAGAGCCGGATCCCACGCCGCCGCCATCGCTTCAGCCGAAGGCAATGCGGTGGCATAGCGGCCTTTGGTGCCCGCTCCAGAGACGCCTTCCACCGAATCCGTCATTTGTAGATCGGGAATACCCAGCCGCGGAACACCCTGAATGAAGCCCAGAACCGAAACGGCGCGCGTCGCGGGCCCGGACTCCACCGGTGCAAAGAGCGCCTGCCAGCCCATGCCGTGCAGGAGTTGAATCTTTTCATCCAAGGTCAATTCCTTGATCACCAGGTCCGCGCGGGCATCGGCAGAGAGGCTCGTGTCGGACCATGGATAGTGCTTCGGCGGAGCCATTCCCGGAAACTGAGCATTCGCCAACGCGCCGGTGAAAAGAGTGATCATTAATGCGATTGAGCAGACAACTTGCTTCCTTAATTTCGCTCCCATCATGAATTTCATGACCTTTCTTATTCCGTTGGCATGGCCGTCTGAGGTGTGCCGCTGAGAACGGATCATGTTAGTGCATTGCGCGGTGAGGCAGCCATTTCTTCCGGCGCGACCCGCTCCCTCAGCGAATGGAGTGGAACGAGAAGCGGCTGATGAGTGCGGGCGCACTCCAGGTGCGGGTCCTTTGCACATTTTTTCTCCTCCTTGGCCACAATTGAGTTGGCGGGAATTCGGCCGCCGGCGATCCCATTTCAGGAACACACTCTAGGTCATTTCCGCAGAGGACTCTGGGGCTAACTTCTTTGCCAAGAGGACTTTGCGGCGGCGCCTAGTCTGCAAACTGGTGAAAAGAAGGAATTTGCACCCAGAGTCCGGGGGGGCGGGTACCCGCTGTATCTTCTAATCAGCAGCCATGGCAGAGACAAAGACCCATCGCATCACCCTCATCCCCGGCGACGGCATCGGCCCGGAAGTCACCCAAGCTGTAGTCCGCATCCTCGAAGCCACCGGCATCAAGTGGGAGTGGGAACGGCACGCCGCCGGAGCCGAGGCCTTCGAAATCTTCGGCGAATACATTCCCGCGGCGCTCTATGAATCCATCGAACGCAACAAGGTAGCCCTCAAAGGCCCAGTCACCACGCCCATCGGAGGCGGATTCAAGAGCATCAACGTCACCCTGCGCAAGAAGTTCGACCTCTTCGCCAACTTCCGCCCCATCAAGAATCTTCCCGGCATGGAAACAAAGTGGGCCGGCGTCGACCTGATCATCGTCCGCGAAAATACCGAGGGCGAATACGTCGGCCTCGAGCACGAAGTCGTTCCCGGCGTAGTCGAGAGCATCAAGGTCATCACGGAAAAAGGCTCCACGCGCATCGCAAAATTCGCCTTCGAATACGCGCGCAAGCACGGCCGCAAAAAGATCCACTCCGTGCACAAAGCCAACATCATGAAGTTGTCCGACGGTCTGTTTCTGCGCTGCGCCCGCAAAGTCGCCGAAGGTTTCCCAGAGATTTACTACGGCGAGCACATCATCGACAACACCTGCATGCAGCTCGTCATGAATCCGTATCAATACGACACGCTGCTGCTCGAGAATCTCTACGGCGACATCGTCAGCGATCTCTGCGCAGCGTTCGTCGGCGGTCTCGGCCTCGTACCCGGCGCAAACCTCGGCCACGAATGCGCAATCTTCGAAGCGGTGCACGGCTCCGCACCCGACATCGCCGGCAAAGACCTCGCGAATCCAACCGCACTGCTGCAGTCAGCAGTCCTCATGCTCCGCTATCTCGATGAAGAAGCCGCCGCCGACCGAGTCCACAAGGCACTCGAGTCCGTCTACGCCGAACGCAAAACGCTCACGCGCGACGTGGGCGGCACAGCAGGCACCAGCCAGTTCGCCGATGCTGTGCTGGCAGCGATGGGATAGGACCGCAGCACCCATAAGAGGAGCGCCACGAACAATGCATTACCTTCTGTTTTACGAATTGGTCGACGACTACATCACGCGTCGCGCAGAGTTTCGTGACATACACCTGGAGCAGGCTTGGAAAGCGAGCGGGCGCGGTGAACTCGTTCTGGGCGGCGCGCTTGCCAATCCTATCGATACAGCCGTGCTGCTCTTCAAAGGCGATTCGCCCGAAGTTGCGGAGCGATTTGCGCAGTCCGATCCCTACGTCGCAAACGGCTTGGTGAGGCGATGGTATGTGCGCGAATGGACTACCGTCGCGGGAGGAGGCTGTGCGAATCCGAAGCGGCCGGCGGCCGTTTCGGCCAAGGTCTGATGCAGCGGCAAAATGCTTCTAAAGAAGCAGCGCCGTAACCCGCAGGTAATCATAATGGCGCGGCGGTCTCCTCCTGCGCAGCCGATCCTCCTGTACACTGGAAAGTTCACGGCCATGCAAACCAAGCACCCCATCGGCATCCTCGGCGCCACCGGAATGGTGGGCCAGCGCTTCATCCAGTTGCTCGAAAACCATCCCTGGTTCGAGATCACGTGGCTGGCTGCAAGCGACCGCTCCAGCGGCAAAACCTACGGCGAAGCCGCGAAGTGGCGGCTGGATACTCCGCTGCCCGACCGCATCGCGCGGATGACTGTTTCGCCGGCCGACCCGGACCGCGCGCCGAAGATCATCTTTGCCGCGCTCGACGGCGCCATCGCTCGCGAACTGGAGCCGCTCTTCGCCAACGCCGGCTGCGCGGTCGTCTCGAACTCCAGCGCCTTCCGCATGGCGCCCAACGTGCCGCTCGTGATTCCTGAAGTGAATGCGGAGCACCTCCACCTGATCGAAGAGCAGCCCTCGCGAAAGGAAAGTGGCGGCTACATGGTGACGAATCCCAACGGCTCCGCGATCGGTCTCGTGCTGGCTCTCAAGCCCATTGAAGAGCGCTTTGGCCTGGAGCAGATTCTGGTCACGACAATGCAGGCGGTTTCCGGCGCAGGCTATCCCGGCGTGCCTTCGATGGACATCCTCGGCAACGTGGTGCCGTACATCGGCAGCGAAGAAGAAAAGTTAGAAGCCGAGACGCTGAAACTCCTGGGCAGGTTGGAAGGTCACTCCGTAGTTCCGCTCCCTGCAAGGGTCAGCGCGCATTGCAACCGTGTCGCGGTCGAAGACGGGCACACCGAAAGCGTGTCGATCAAGCTAGGCAATAAGCTGGGGCGCCCCGCAACAAGAGAGGACCTATTGGCCGCGTGGGCCGAGTTCCGCCCCCTCGCCGGCCAGGATCTGCCGATGGCCCCCGAGCAGCCGATTGAATGGGCTCCGCAAAACGATCGTCCACAGCCACGCCTCGATCGCAATCGCGGCAAAGGCATGGCTGTTACCGTCGGCCGCCTGCGTCCATGCAACGTGCTCGATTGGAAGTTCACCGTGCTTTCGCACAACACCATTCGCGGAGCAGCGGGCGCAGCCATTCTGAATGCGGAGCTGTTGGCGAGCCTCGGCAAACTGGAGCCCGTAACCGAGGCAGCAGCGCGCGCCTGACGCAGTACTTACACAATGGAATTCTCCCCATGAGCATCGTTGTGATGAAATTCGGCGGCACGTCGGTGGAAGATCCGGCCGCCATTACGCGCACCGCGGGCATCGTGGCTGGCCGCCTCGCACTCGGCAAACAGCCCGTTGTGGTTGTGAGCGCGCTTGCCAAGGTGACTGACCAGTTGCTGCGCGCTGCAACAGCCGCGGCCTCGGGCGACCGCACCGGCGCGCTGGCGATCAGTTCGCGTCTCCGCTGCCGCCATCGCGACACGGCCATGGCACTGGTAAAAGATTCTGCCGATCTGGTCACCCTTATTGACCAGAAATTCGATTCGCTCGATGAAGTTTTGCGGGGACTGGCAGCGATTCTCGAGCTCACGCCGCGCATCTCCGACCTCGTGTCCAGCTACGGCGAGCGCATTTCGAGCCGCATCGTCGCTGCCGCTTTCCGCGAACGCGGCATGGACGCCGCGCACGTGGACGCACGTGACGTCATCGTCACTGATTCGCAATTCGGGAGGGCGATTCCGCAGGACAGCATCATCGAGAAGCGCGCTGCCGAAAATCTGCGCCCACTCATCGATCAGGGCAAGGTCCCGGTGATGGGTGGTTTCATTGCTTCCAATGAGGACGGCATCACAACCACACTCGGCCGCGGTGGCTCCGACTTCACCGGCGCACTTGTCGGGGGAGCCCTGGCTGCCGGCGCCATCGAAATCTGGACCGACGTCGACGGCATCATGACCTGCGATCCTCGCGTCTGCCCTGAGGCACTGCGCGTCAAGGTCATCAGCTTTGAAGAAGCAGCCGAGCTGGCCTACTTCGGCGCCAAGGTGCTGCACCCGGCCACCATTCTCCCTGCAGTCAAAAAGAACATCCCGGTGCTGGTGCTAAACAGCAAGAATCCTTCCAACGAGGGCACGCGCATCATCTCGCTTGCGCCGCACTGCAAGAGCCCGTTCAAGTCCATCGCCGTGAAAAAGAAGCTCAGCATCATCGACGTGGTCGCCAGCCGCATGCTGATGACCCACGGCTACCTGAGTGAGATCTTCGCTATCTTCGACAAACATCAGTGCCCGGTGGACATGGTTTCGACCAGCGAAGTTTCTGTCTCGCTCACCGTCGACTCGAATGACAAACTGCCCTTGATCGCGGCCGACCTGGGCAGGCTGGCCGACGTGAAATACGAGGGGAAAAAAGCGCTGATCTGCCTCGTCGGCGAAGACATCCGCGGGCAGAACGGCATGGCGGCGCAAGTCTTTGCAGCCATTCGTCACATCAACGTACGCATGATTTCGCAGGGTGCGAGTGAAATCAACATGAGCTTCATGATCGAAGAGGAAGATGCCGACGAGGCCGTGCGGTCGCTGCACGCGGCGTTCTTTCAGAATCCCGACCCGTTGGTTTTTGACGTGGAAGCTCACAAGAAACAGCTTCTAGCCTCTAGCTCCTAGCTGCTAGCTTGTTATTGTCACTCCGCTGCGTTTGCGCTGTCGCATCAAGCAGCAACGACTTCTTGCGTCAATGCCGGAGGCGGGCGGAGTGTACAAAATAGAAGTCTCTTAGCTAGAAGCTAGAGGCTAGAAGCTGGGAGCTGTCGCAATGCTCTTCCTCGTCCTTGGTAAAGGCAAGACAGGATCGCTCGTTGCCGAAGTGGCGCGCGAGCGCGGCCACGGCGTGCGCGCCTACGACATCCACGAGAACCAACACGCCTCGGCACTGACGGCGCCCAATCTCGCAGGCGTCGATGTAGTGATCGATTTCACCACACCGGAAGCAGCGGCCGAAAACATCCGTGCCGTACTGGCGCTGGGCTGCCGTATCGTCGTGGGCACCACGGGTTGGTACGGGCAGCTCGGCGAATTGAAGGCCATTGCCCAGCGGCGCGGCGGCGCCCTGCTTTACGGAACCAACTTTTCGATCGGCGTGCAGAAGCTGTTCCGGCTAACGGCGGAGTTAGCGAAGCTGGATGGCTATCGTTTCGCCATCAGCGAGACGCATCACACTTCGAAGGTCGACGCGCCGTCAGGCACGGCGATCACGCTCAAACAAATCATCGAGGGAATCCGGCCGGGCATCGAAATTCCGATAGAGTCGCATCGCGTGGGGGACGCCAAGGGCGAGCACATCGTGACGGCGACCAGCGCCTATGACGTGTTGGAACTGCGGCACGACGCCCATTCGCGACGCGGCTTTGCGCTGGGCGCGGTCCGAGGGGCCGAATGGGTACACGATAAATCCGGCACGTGGGAATTCCGGGAAATCTTCGACCAGTTGTAGACCGCTGAGCTCAATCGCGGCGACTCCATCCCTGCTGAATCCACCATCAAGTTTCGCAATGCGGGGATCCTGTCGAGTGCCGCTCTGTGGCTTGAATTCCCGCCTCATTAAAGATAATTGAACTAATCCCTTCAACTCCTGGCGAGTCACTTGCAATAACCTCGGCACGCGCTTCACTGAGGTGTATGCGGCCTCCGTGTTGCTGCACCCGCGCCAGCCGAGGTTACAGCGGTTCCACAATTGCTGTACCCCGAAAGCACCGCCATCAAGTGGCATTTTCCTTAAGCTGGGCCCCCGGCGACAGGTCTTCGTCGCCGGGGTGGAGGTAAATGACACCTAGCAAAATATTCGAAAGGGCACGTTAATTGTGGAACCGCTCTAGAACGATGCGCAGTCATTTCCTGCTTGCCATCGCGGTTACGAGCTGTGTCTCTGTTTTCGGGCAGAACACGATCGGCGATCGCATGGACTCTGCGAACGCGCTTATCCAACAAGGACACTACGCAGAGGCCATCGCCACTCTCACGCCTATCGAAGAATTCAACTCCGTTGCCGATCGGGAACGCGGACGAGCGGAGACATTGTCAGGTTTGGCATATTCGGACATAGGACAATTGCGAAAGGCGGAGCAACTTTATGAGAAGGCGCTTGTCACCCTCGGTCGCGACAACCGGAAAAACTCGGATTACGCGAGCGCACTGAGTCTTCTCGGAAGGTTGAGGATCAATGCAGGAGACCCAGAGAGCGGCGAGCGCATGTTGCGCAAAGCAGCGCAAATCGAAGATCACCTTCAGGATCACGCCGGATTGGCTACAGTCTATCTTCACCTGGTGGCCGGGGCCATTGGACAAAAACATTGGAAGGCCGCACGGAAATATCTGAGTGCGGCAAACACGCAGGCATTGCTGGCCGGACCGAATGCGGAGCCGCTCTCAGCGGCCGTGGATGGAACAACCGGCTGGCTCGATTCTGTCACTGGCCACAACGCTGAGGCAGAGTCTGCCTTCAAAGATGCTCTCGACGTTTACAGGATCCTCTATGGCACTCAGCATCAGTTGACGGGATGGGCATATCTTCTGGTTGGCAGATCGAGTGCCGCGAATGGCGACTTCACAACCGCTCTCGCCAATATGCGCACAGGATTGACAATTCTGAAAAGCACAATTGGAGCACGAAATCTCCTCTACCTTGATGGCGAATTAGCATACGCAAAGGTTCTGGAACAAGCTGGCATGCACCCGGAAGCAGAGCAGGTGCATACAGAAGCCAGCCAGTCGCTCGCGAGCCTGTATCCCCCGGAATGCCTGAACTGCACAGTGAGTGTGTGGAGCTTGCAAAACCCCTAAAGCTGCACCCCCCCGCCGGTCTCAGTCGCCCGGCCACCAGGTCCGGTCGCAGGAGTGCCCGATGGCCAGCGCTTCGCTCCTGTTGTTCACGATGACAAATTAGAGACAACTTGCACAGCCTTTCCGTGCTAGCATGGGTGCCACATCGGGTTCAGTTCGGATCTCTTCCCCGTCCTCAATCGATCTCGATCCTAAGCATTCAGTGCTCGCCACAAACAGAAGGAGGCGCACATGGCCTCGATTCCCGCCCCCGCCGCAACGGCCTTTGTTTCGGTTCTGCTGCTTGCCACCGCGCTACCCGCACACGCCAGCGATACAGCTTCCTCCGAAACCGGTGCTTCAAAAATACGCATCGTGCGCCTGAGCGAAGTGAAGGGCGCGGTAAGGATGGATCGCGCCATCGGCCGCGGCTTTGAACCCGCAGTGGCAAATATGCCGATTGTGGAGAAGATCCGCCTGCGAACGGACGACGGTGTCGCTGAGGTGGAGTTCGAAGACAACAGCACGCTGCGGTTGGCCCCTGATTCGGAAGTCGAGTTCCAGCAACTGGAGCGGCTGGCGACGGGCGCCACGGCCTCGTCGGTCCATCTGCTGCGGGGAATGGCCTACGTGAGCCTGGTGAAGACTCGCGGCAATGCATTCCAATTGCTGTTTGGCCAGCAGACCCTTGCCCTGGAGCCAGGCAGCCACATCCGTTTGGAGTTGAACGAAGCGCAGGCGCACCTGGCGGTCCTCGATGGCACGGTGCGCGTCGATGGGCCCGCGGGACCCGAAGAGATAGCCAAGAAGAAAGCGGTGACCTTCCATCTGGCCGATCAAATCCAACCCACCGTAGAAAAAGAGATTGCCGCTGCGCCCTATGACGCGTGGGACCAGACAGCGACCGGGTATCACGCGCGCACGGCCTCGCTCAGCGCGCTGAGCAGTTCGCCGTATACATACGGGCTGAACGACATGATGTACTACGGAAGCTTTATGGATGCGGGCGGGTGCGGCTCAATGTGGCGCCCCTACTTTACGAGCGCGGCTTGGGAACCGTTTTCGAATGGTTCCTGGGCGTTTTATCAGGGCGCGGGCTACTCTTGGGTATCGCCATATCCATGGGGATGGACGCCGTATCACTCCGGGAGCTGGTCGTTCTGTCCCGGGGCGGGATGGGGATGGCAGCCCGGCGGCGGGTGGAATGGGTTGAACAATGCTTCATCGCTGATCGCGAGCAACGGGCTGATGCACTTGCAGCCCCCGCCAGGCCATGCACCGAGGCCCGGTGAATCGACGCTGACGGCTGTCAATCTGAAGCCGCTGGTCCAATCGCAAGTGGCATCGGCGGAGTCTTTCGTGTTTCGCAAGGATTCGGCGGGGCTGGGCATTCCGCGCGATCAGCTGGGTAAACTCGACAAGCTTTCGCGTCAGACGGTGGAACGTGGAACAACGAGCACACGCATTTATCTCACCGCGCCGACAGCGATGAGCAACGGGCGTGCTATGAGCGCAAGCGTGGGCGCGGTCGCTGTACACAGAGGCTACGCGCCATCCGCTTATTCCTTTGAGTCGGATGCACGCAGCGGCTCAGCGAGCCTTGGCAGAAGCTCGGGCCCGTCAGGCGGCATGCCGAGCAGATCGGCCGGCCCGGCGCCGTCGTCAGGACACGCGAAATAGGACGGCGGAATCCGGTGGCGCGCTGCGTGAGCGCAGTCTCGAGAGCGCGCCCTTGAGAGCGAATCTTGTTTCTCTGGCTGCGGCTTTTGGCCGTGACGCGGGGAAGGGCGATGGAGCAAGGTTTGTGCCTTCGGCGTGACCATGCGGTTGTTAACTTGCCCGCAGCAGTTTTCAATTCACAGCGACTGGCTAGTTCCTTCTTCTCCTCCCACACCACTTAATTGAATCGCGCACAACACGCAGAAGCGGGTATGCCTCGCAGTGACTCGGATCGCGAGCACAACAGTGGCTTTATCCGCAGGCCGAAGTGTTTTTGGTTGGAGACAGCCAACTCCGCAAGCAGAAGAGGAATCCGCTTATGTATGACTAAGAAATTGCAAATGTCAGCATTGTTTCTCGGTGCCGCTCTGCTGTGTGGATCGGTCGTCGGGTGGAGTGAGCAACCTGCACCAGCGCAGGACAACGGCCCGAAGCAGGATATGAAGGACGCAGGGCACGAGACCAAAGACGCTACAAAGGATGCAGCGCACGACACAAAACAGGGAACGAAAAAGGCCTACCACTCGACCAAGAGAGGAACGAAAAAGGCTTGGCACAAGACGAAAGACACTACGAAGGGCGCGGTGAATGGAGCCAAGGAGGGCGCAAAGCAGCCGGAATAGAGGCGCCGTCGAATGCGGAACCTGGCTGGGAGCGTGTCCGGCGCCCGCTCTAGTGCTGGTCGAGAGTAAAGACGACCTTGATCGTCGTTTGCACCTCAACCGGCTGGTTGTTCAGCATGTAAGGGCGATAGTGCCAGTTTTTGACCGCGTCGGCGGCAGGGGCACGCAAGACGGACGGACCACTAATTACGTGGAGTCCGGCAATTGTGCCCGTTTTGGTAATGCTCGCGCCGAGCAAGACGGTGCCGCTGACGTGGGCGGTTTTTGCGAACTCGGGATAGGCGGGCGCTGTTTTGTGGAGCAGCATGCCTTCCGCCACTCCGGCGGAGATAGCGGAGACGCTGGGAACAACCCTCACCTTATTTTGTCCGGCAAAAACCTGGCCGGGAACGGCGTCGCTGGTTTCAATAGCGCTTGGTGTGAAGCCGGCCGGTACTTCCTCCACGGGCGCTGGTTTCTTCATGTCACCTGAGATTCGAGACGGCGCGGAGAGCTGGGCGTTCATCTCGTCGGACGAGACCGGTGTAGTTTGCGCGGGCGTGTCCCCTGCTTGAACTCCCGACGAAACCGAGGCGGCCGATGGCTTGGCCGTTGACCGCGCCGCGGCCGGAGTTGCAGAAGCGTCCGTGACTGTGCCTTCGGCCCGTGGCGCATCGGATTGGGCTTGCGGAGCGGAAGGAGCGCTTGGCCGGGACGACGGCATGAAGACGAGCATAAGCAGACCAATGATGACGAGGGGTACTCCCGCAAACAAGGCCCATCGCACCCAGGGGCGATTCGACTGAACGGTGTCGTCGGAATCGACCTGACGGAAGAGCGTCGGCGCGGGGATTGCACTTTCGACGGGAGTCGGCGTGCGCGCGACAAGCTGCGGTCCGCTCTGAATCGCGACCGGTCCGGATTTCTTCTTTGGGGCCGGCTCCGCCGCTGTGGGCGAGCTCGAGCCGACGTCGGAGGACTTGGCGCTGGACGACTGCGGGGAGCGAATCCAAAGGCTGTCCCAGGCACTGAAGTCGTTTGAGGGGGATTCAATGGCGGGCGCTTCCACGGCCTGGGATTGTTCTTTGGAGAGGAGCAGATCTTCGGGGCGAAGCTGCGGCTCCAAATCTGGCTGGCGAGACGCCGCGGATTGCGAAAACGGCTGAAGGTCTGGACGGCGAGGCGCGGCAGAATAATTGTAAGCCGGGGCGCTGTATGGTTCCGATTCGGAGGCGGCCCGGGTGATGCGCGGTTCTGGATCGATTTGCGCTTCGGGGGCGATTGGCGCATCCACTGGCTCAGCAAGGAGAAAGTCCGCGGGATTGATCGACTCCAGATCTTCCGGAAGGGCGATCGGAACCTCGGGCGCCTCAGCGGCCGCAGGCGCTTCGCTGCAATCCTCGGGAAGGGGCAGGAAATCGCGTGCGCCGGCGCGCATGCACTCCCGCAAAAGCTCCGGATCGTTCCGCATCGAATAGACCATTACGATGGCGGTGTTGAAGGCGGCGATGGTTTCGACGATTTGGAGCGCGTAGCTCTGATCGCTGTCGACGTCGATCATCACAACGTCGAAATTCTCTTCCATCATTTGCGGGATTTCGGTGAGGTTCGCCGGATAGTCAATGAATTCGCGCACGGTGCGGGCTTCAGAGCCAGTGAGCGCTTTGGCCATGACGCTTCGGTGCGCTGCATTTGGCCCAATGAGGGCGATGAGGGCAGTCTTCGGGCTAGCGAGTTCGACGTTGGGATCCTGAAGGGTGGTCGACATTTCAGTTCTGCCGCTCATAGGTCCTTCATCCTTCTTGCCGGAACATGGGGACAACACACGTCAAGTTTTTGTCGCGCGCGGTGCGTTCCGGGGCCTTGACCGCTGAGGCAGACGCGAAGACCGTGCGCAGAGCGAGCGTTGGCGATACCGGTCAGCCCGGCAGGCAGATTCTGCGAAGATCTGTGGGAAAAAGTGACTGCATCCTGCAATTTTGATTTTTAAAACGTTGCAGGGTGAAGCTCTATTTATTCAATCCGCGTGAACGGACTGCGCGGTGACCGGACGAAGCAAGTGCTGCTGGATTCCCCTGTTAAGGAATGGTATACGCGGGGCGGCTCCTGGCGTAACTCCCCGTTTGATCCACGGAGATGCCTTTGGTCATAGAACCGACCTGGGCGGCGCTTGCTATTTGGAACGAGATTTGCTTACGGGCATTCCCAATTCGGGAATTCGCCCGTGCCGCACATTGCCGCACGTTTAGTCTGGACGTTATGATCCTCCGCCCAGCGGTTTCTGAAGACATTCCCCGCATTGTTGCGCTGGAGCGCACACCGGGGGCGCAGCAGTTTGTCGGCCAATGGAGCGAAGAACGGCATCGAGCGGCCCTTCGCGGCGGCGATGCACGCTACCTTCTCAGCGAATCCCCGCTCAACCCATCTTCGATTAACAAATCTGGGATCGGCGAAACCGTGGCAAACGAAAAAGGACCGGGAATTTTGGAGGCTTACGTGATCCTGCGCGGGCTCTCCGAGGATAGCGGCGCGCTCGAATTGAAACGCATCGTGGTGGCCGCGCCCGAACGCGGACTGGGACGGAGGATTCTGAGCGAAGTGATCCGAATGGCTTTCGAGGACTTCCATACCCACCGGCTCTTTCTCGACGTCTATGAAGACGACGCCCGAGCGCGCCATCTGTACGAAAGCCTGGGGTTTATGTACGAAGGCACGATGCGCGATGCGGCCCGGCGCGGGGAAACGTACTGCAACCTGTGTCTCATGTCGATGCTGGAAGAAGAGTATGAGAAAAACAGGGAACAGAGGACAGGACCTCGACCGGGATCGGACATGAAGGACTAGATGGAAATTCGGAGTCGAGGAGAGCCCTGTTTGCGCGCCATTGACTCTATTTCCACGTCCCGCGGGTATACACTCACCTGTGATGGAAACGACAGGGTGCGGCACGGCAATCGTCACGCCTTTCCGGGCGGACGGGGCCATCGACGAGCAGGCTCTGCGGGCGCTGGTGCGCTGGCAGATCGACGCGGGCATTGATTTTCTGGTGGCCTGCGGTTCGACGGGCGAGGCGGCGACGCTGGACGAAGACGAGTGGCTGGATACGATCCGCATCGTGGTCGATGCCGCGGCAGGGCGTGTGCCAGTCTGGGCCGGGTGCACCCATAACTCCACGCGGACTTTGCTGCGCCAGGCGGCGCTGCTGCGCGATGTGGAAGGCGTCGATACGATCCTTTCGGCGAATCCCTACTACAACAAGCCCAATCAGGAGGGCCAGTTTCAACATTTCCTGGCACTGGCAAATGCCGTCTACCCCACCCCGTTGTGTCTATACAACGTACCGGGCCGAACAGCGGCCAACCTCGAACCGTTGACGGTCGTTCGCCTGGCCGAAGCCGCACAGAATATTCAGGCAATTAAGGAAGCCAGCGGGAACCTGATCCAGATTGCGAAGCTGATCCATCGGCTGCCGCGATCCTTCAAGGTCTTTTCGGGCGACGACGGCTTGGCGCTGGCCACGATCGGCGTCGGGGCGCGCGGGCTCATCAGCGTGGCTTCGAATGAAGCTCCCGCCGAAGTGGGCGAGATGGTCCGCGCCGCGCTGCGCGACGACTGGGCCACAGCCCGCGCAATCGAACGCAAATACGCGAATCTCTTCGAAGCCAATTTTTGGGATTCGAATCCCGGGCCGGTAAAGACGGTGCTCAACCTGATGGGCAAATGCAACCCGCACGTCCGCCTGCCTCTTGTCACGCCCGATGGGGGTACGCGTGCGCGGCTGGAGCGCGTCGCCGGGGATCTTGGCCTGTTGCAATGCGTCCCAGCCGGCCAATCGGAGTAGCCGGTCCCGCCGTGAGATCTAGGCGACTGCCAGTTCTCGCGGTTCGTCAAACTCCTCGCGCCGATCCAGCACCGCACTCAGATTCATCAATGCTCTTGAAGAGCAGGCCGGGCACTCCCGGTTCGCATCGCTCACGCAATTGCAGTCCATGCAAAGAACCGCATGGTCGAGGGGAATCGCCGATCTTTTGGTCAGGGATGTCAACTTTTCCATTGAGTCTTTCACCTGCTTTATTAGATGAGGATGGCAGGGGATAGTTGCTGTGACTAACACCAATGTGGCAGGCGCTCTTGTACTTAGCGGGAAACGTAATGGTTTAGGTCGTCGTTAGAGTTAAGTTCGCCAACTTCTCCGCTGCCAAATGTCGAAACGCACGCCTCCTCGGCGTCATGGTAGTAGCGGACAAGAATCCCCGCTAAAATCCAAACCGGAGGAATACCGATGCAATACCTATTCACGCTTTACGCCGATGAGAGCGGTTGGACAAAGATGACGCCCGAGCAACAGCAACAGGGAGCTGGTGCGTACGCGGCCTATACTGAGGCGCTCAAAGCCGCAGGCGTGCTCAAGAGCTCCAATCGCTTGCAGCCCAGTTCTTCTGCAACCACCTTGCGTACCACCAACGGCAAAACGCAGGTCCTCGATGGACCGTTTGCGGATTCAAAAGAACAGCTCGGCGGATATTACCTCATTGATGTCCCCGATCTCGACGCAGCCCTCGCATGGGCCGGGCGTTGTCCTGGCGTTGGGCATGGCGTCGTCGAGGTGCGCGCCATCTGGTCGATGGACCCCGCAACCCAGAAGTATGAGGGAGAAGCCTCTCTCGCGGCGAAGAAGTGAACCTGATGACCGCCAACCCTTGGAGCGGCGCGCAGGCAAGCATCACTGCCGATGCGGTGGCGCGCCGCAGCTATGGAAAACTGGTGGCGTTTTTGGCGGCACGCACGCGCGATGTGGACGCCGCCGAAGACGCGTTGGCCGAAGCGTTCGCGGCAGCACTGGCCGACTGGCCGCGTAACGGCTGCCCCGCCAACCCAGAAGCATGGCTGCTCACAGTGGCGCGGCGAAAGTTTCTCGATGCTCTCCGCAACAGTCGACGTACTGAACCGGCAAGCGATGAATTGGAGCGCATGGTCGAAGGACTCGCTGCAGCAACCGATGAAAGAGAGTTTCCCGACCAGCGTCTTGGACTGATGTTTGCCTGCGCGCATCCGGCAATCGATGTCGGCATCCGCGCGCCTCTGATGCTGCAGGCCGTGCTGGGCCTCGATGCGGCGAAGATTGCTTCGGCATTTCTTGTGTCGCCAGCAACCATGGGCCAGCGATTGGTGCGTGCGAAACAGAAGATCCGGCAGGCAGGGATTCCGCTCCGCATTCCCGAGCGCGAAGAATTGCGTGAGCGCCTCGAAACAGTCTTAGACGCGATTTATGCGGCATTCGCCGAGGGATGGATCGACGCCTCAGGCACCGACGTCGCGCGACGTGAGCTTGCAGAAGAAGCGATCTACCTGTGCAGACTCGTGACCGAGCTGCTTCCCGGCGAGCCGGAGGCAATGGGCTTGCTGGCTCTGATCCTCTATGCCGAATCGCGGCGGCGCGCGCGGCGCGATGCGCAAGGCGAGTATGTTCCGATGGCGGAACAGCGCGTGGAAGACTGGGACACGGCGACGATTGAGGAAGCCGAATCGCTCCTTATGCGCGCGTGCAGCCTGGATCTATTAGGGCGCTATCAACTGGAGGGCGCGATCCAGTCGGCGCATGTTGCACGATGCCGCTCGGGACGCGCGAACTGGAACGAAGTGGTCCAGCTCTACAATGCGCTCCTGTCCTATGCGCATTCGCCCGTGGTGGCGATCAATCGCGCATTGGCAATTGCGGAACTCGAAGGTGCCCAGGCGGGACTCGACGCGATTGAAGGATTCGTTGGCGATCCGCGGCTCGTCGAATATCAACCATGGTGGGCAGCACGCGCGGAGCTGCTGGCGCGCACAGGAAGACGCGAAGAGGCGCAGCATGCCTACGACATAGCCATCGGATTGGAGCGGGACGAGCCGGTGCGAAGGTTTTTGGATAGACGGCGTTCAGCGGTTATAGGTTGACATGGATCGCAGCTAATTTATTGGATTTATAAGTCAGACGTTACCAGTGTAATAGGTTAATACAAAAATGTTGCATCGGTGCACAACTATGCGACGCAAGCCGGGGTTCTAAGTTAGCAAGTCACATAGTCAGCCAGCAAAGCACCGGTTTCAGAATATATTTCCGAAATTCGAGTTCGCCGCCATTCACCGAGCCACTTATTTGGACGATGCAGATTTTTCGCCGGAATCCGGAGCCGGCGTTGTATCGACTTCGAGAGTCTTATTTCGAGTGGCGCGGTCCCGGGTGAATCTTGTTTGCGCGGCTGCTATGCGTCAATTCCAGCGAACCTCCGTGGGGGCCACGGACGACCGCAGAAAGCGATGTATCTGAAAATGCTCTTTAAAATGCACGGAAGACTTTTTCTTCCTTCGATCGTTGCAATCGCCGTAGGCTCATTCCTCATTGGAGGTTGCGGCAGCGGCATGACGTCGTCTAATTCCACAGGCACCAATTCCACCTCGCCAACAGGATCTTCTTTTGTTGTCGGCACGGATGCGCCGATGGCCGCCGTAACCTCGTTCAATGTACAACTTTCAGCAATTGACGCATACACGTCAACCGATTGCAGCGGTACCGGCGTATCGTTGCTGAGCGGCACACCAAACGTGGATTTTGCAAGCTTCAATGGACTGCAGACCTTGATTGACATGAACGATGTGGCCGCGGGGACGTACAACTGCGTATCGATCACGCTGGGAACTGCGACGCTCGGCTATCTGGACACAAGCAGTGGCGCCGCACCCACCATCACTTCGGAGCCGGCTACCCTTCCGTCAACCCCTTTGACCTATCCGTTGGCGACCCCGATGGTGGTTGCGACCGCGGGAGCGCCCGTCGGCCTGCACATGGATTTCGATCTGCGCAAGTCGATCGAGGTGGACTCCAATGGCAATATCACCGGAGCCGTGAATCCGACATTTACTGTGAAGTCAGTCAATAATTCGGATCCAGGCGCCTATATCGACGAGTTCGACGCCGCGGTAATCGGCACGGATGCGACCGCGCAGACGTTCACGATTCAGGGACCCCACGGCCGACAGTTCACGGTGAACGTGACCGGCCAAACGGAGTGGGACGGCGGCGCGAGTCTGAGCAGTCTGACCTCAAGCAGTATCGTGCAGGTATCCGGATTCCTCGACAAGGCGGACGCGACTATCGATGCGGACGAAGTGGCGATCCTCTCTGACAGCGGCTTTTATGCTGGCGGACAGGTGACCTATGTGACCCCGTCGACGGGCGCGGCTACAAGCTTCGACCTGTATGTCCGTGGAACTCTCCCAGCAAGTACAGGAGTGACGGATGGGAACATCGCAACCGTGGATTTGAGCGGCAGCGAGAAGTATTCCATCTACTGGATGCACGGACCGCTGGCCCAATTCCTCTTCAACCCAAGCGGATTGCTAGCTGGCCAGCATGTGGCCGTCGGCGGGCCGGCAAGTGGCGCTGCGAGCGCATCGGCGGTGACAGTGAATCGTGTGATGCTCCGCGATTGGGGCTTCAACGGCACGGTGGTTGCAGGCAGCGAAAACTCGACCAACGGTACGTTCCAGATGCAGGTGAATGGCTTTGCGGGTGTGCTGATTCCAGAAACAGTGACGGTCTACGTTACGAGTAATACTGGATTCCGCGACGGATGGAGCGGCTTTAGCGGCATTACGGACGGAGCCAATGTCCGCGTGGTGGGCTTACTGCTGAAGGATCCAACGTCGGGCAACGCAGTGCTGGTAGGGCATTACGTAGACGACATGAACTAGTTGTTCGAGAAGCAGTTCAAAGGCCGGAGCGGGGAAACTTGCGCCGGCCTTTTTATGTTGTGTTGGCGACGGAAGGTCTTAGAAGAGGTCCGCTATTGGAGGAAAGGTAAGCAGCAAGCTCAGCACGAGGAACACGAGCGCGATCGCCCCGACACGACCCATCGCAACGTTCCGATTGCGCCAGTGCCGTTCCAGTACGATCCAGAAAGCGATCCAGACGAGAATGGCTGCGGTCGTCACTCCGGAGAGCGGTCCAGTGGGGTGATAGAAGTTCATCAGGTTCTTGATCGTCGACGACTCGTCTGCCGCAATGGCCGTGGCAGCGAGCGTGAAAGAGCCAAGACCGGCTGCAAGAACGGCGGCCGCCCCGGAGCCATTCGTCATCGCTTTGGCGGCAGGCGTAGGAGTGCCGGTCAACGTGCTACTCACCGCGATTCTCCTTCCATGACACGAATTGTTGGTCCGCCCTCAACCGGCGCGTGCTTATTGAGCATGGCGCCAAAGAACCCTGCAATACCTGCGGCAAGAAATGAAACCACCATGAAGCTCAGCACCGTGGCGCGAAGCTCCGGATGATTCCTGAGATTGCGGCGATGGTGATTGAAAACCGCGAACGCCATCGTGATGGAAATAGGAACGAGCCACGCGACGTGCTCCTTCCATTCCATGCCGATGGAGTGCCAGCCACTCGTGGCGGGATTCGAGAGCAGCAATCTCTGCGGATATCCAGCAAGGTTCGCCGTTCCCACCGGAGGCACCGCGCGATACCACGGATAGATGATGTAAGTGCCCGTGAGAACAGTGATCCACGCAAGCACAGCCATCGCCAGTAGATACCATCGGAGGAAAGCTTCTTCCCGCTCACTAATCGGCGATAAGTCATCCTTCGCATAACGGCGCCAAAGCTCGACAAGCGCGCCCGAGCAAGCCAACAGATAGAGCGCCCCGAATCCCATGCCGTGCACAAGTGTCCAAAGGCCGCGTGTCGTGATCTCCATCGGAAAAGTACTCCTCTGTGTTCCGCGGCCCTCGCACGCGAAATCTAGTTCGATTCAGAATCCGCGTCTCATGGCTTGACGCGAAAACATTGCGTCGTTCATCAGCGCCTTCTTATCGGGCGCGTCTTTGTCATCGGACTTCTTGTCGTCTTTGCCCCAAGTCCAGTAGATGCCGGCGTACGCATAGTTCTCGGTTTGTCCGGCGATCGAATGGCCATAAGCAAAGAGAAACTCCGTGTCCGGCTCCTTCTTCAAGTGCCAGTAACCGCCTGCATCGATCATCGTGGAACTTTGCGTTTGTGCCGCAGCAAAGCCCTCGCCACCGTGCGAAAACACCTCAGCAGCCAGCTCGAGTTTTTCGCTCAACTCCCGTTTGACCAAAAAGCCCCCGTATGGAAAATCGTGGTAGCCCGTCTGCGGCACGACGGTTTCGCCCGCGCCCCCATCGAAGAGCCACTTACCCTGATTCTTCTGCAGCCACACAGGCAGCTTGTACCAGACTTTGCCCACGCCTAGCCCCTTGTCGTAATTGCCAGTCGGCATCTCGAACATCGTGAAGGTGCCGATCTGCGGAGTCATCTTTGTCTCTTTGAAAATCGCCAGCTTCACGCCAAGTTCCACGTCAGTCAGGCCGAAAGCGCTCGGCCCAGTGCCGCCGGGAAGGTAGGCCGGATTGTTCGACGGAAAGATCCCGCCCCAAGGAAGAATGGCGTGCAGTTGCACGCGAGGAACTGCGCCCCAGTTGAATTCGAAGGCGGGCCCAGTCGAGTCCATCTCCGCAGGAGTGCCGTCGGCGCCCCCGAAGATATAGAACTCATAGTGGCGATAGTCAACGGGAACCGGGTCGTCGGTCTGAAATGGAGGCCCCTGCGCCCATCCGCGCGGCGCAGCAAGCAGCAGGAGCAGGAAGAATGCAAGTCCAGCGAATTTACTGGCAAAGTTCATCGGCGTTCCGATATCCGCATGCACGGTCTATCGTGAAGCGATCCTAGAAGTTTGAGCCAATCCCCGTCCAGAACGGTGTGCAATATTTACATCGCGTTAACCAGCCAGTCCCTGCTTCACCAACTCGCTCACGATGCGCCCCTCGGCGCGCAGCCCCTTGGCCTGGATCTTCGCCTGCACAGCTTTGATCACCGGACCCATATCTTTCGGCGTGGGTGCGCGGCCTGAGGCGGCAGCATGCTCGGCAACGGTCTCCGCAACCAGCGCCTTCAATCCAGCTTCATCGAGTGCCTTGGGCAGAAACTCCTCGATGACCACAATCTCCGCTGCTTCTTTGGCAGCAAGCTCTGGCCGGTTGCCTTTGGTGAATTGCTCAATCGAGTCGCGGCGCTGCTTGATCATCATGGTCAGCGTCTGCTCCTCGTCGGCCGGAGTAAGCACAGCGTTCTTTTCAAGCGCCTTGTTCATTAACGCCGTCTTGATGAGGCGTAGAGTACCCGTGCGCTCAGCATCGCGCGCCTTCATGGCAACGACGGTCAACTTGGTGATGTGCGCGGCAAGTGCGCCAGGATCGATCATGGAGGCCTCTCTAACTCATCGATTTTAATTGAGGAGCGCGGACGAGGCCTTGGCCGATATTGATTGACGATGATCGAGCACCCAAAACGATGCAACGCGCTTCGATTTTCACTTTCAGCAGATGCAACCGAACCTCGGGCAACAAAGGAACTTTGCGTGGGCATTTCGCATTTACATAAACGGGAGTTAAAGCGATGATGCCTAATTTAACAACGATCGCGGTGGCCGGACTGGGAATGATGTTAGCGGTGCCGGCATTCTGCGCGAATTCTGCCCGCCCTGGCACGGTCAATTACATCGAGGGCGCAGCGTATCTCAATGGACAGCAACTTACCGGCAAAAGTGTCGGCAGCACGGACCTCAATCCAGGCGAAGAGCTGAGCACGCAAACCGGGAAAGCGGAAATTCTGCTTACGCCCGGTGTGTTTCTGCGCCTCGACGACAACAGCGAAGTGAAGATGATTTCGCCCGACCTCACCAAAACGCAGGTCGAGCTGGAACATGGCCGCGCGGGAATCGAGGTCGACGAAATCTACCCGCAAAATAATCTCGACATTCTCGACGCCGGTGTCACCACGCAACTCGTCAAGAACGGGTACTACGAGTTCAACGCGGACCAGCCAACGGCGATGGTGTTCGATGGAAAGGCAGCCGTCGAAGTCGGCGATGGAAAATACAGGGTCGTCAAGTCCCATCATGAACTGGCCCTTGTCTCCGGTCCGGGCGACAAGCGTTTAGCAAACGAGAAACCCGCGAGCTTCAACACCGACGAGGCGAAGGACGACCTTTACAACTGGAACAGCCTCCGTTCGCAGTATCTGGCCGAGGCCAACAACCAGATCGCCGGAGAATACGTCGGTGGCCCCGGCTTCGCACCCGGCTGGTACTGGGACCCGTACATGTGGGATTACACATTCATCGGCATGGGCCCGTTCTATAGCCCATTTGGCTGGGGTTTCTATCCCTACGGCTGGTATGGCGGAGGGTACGGCGGTCTTTATGGCTATCGTGGCATCGGCCGCGTGGGCGGACCTGTTCACGGATTCGCAGGAGGCGGATTCCACGGCGGAGCCGGCGTAGGCGGCGGCTTCCACGGTGGCGGAGGGGGAGGACACCGGTAAGATTCAGGTCACAAAGAGCGGCCCCGAAGACCTCCGGGGGGCAGCTCCCCAATTTTTAATTCAGAATAAGGTTATACGTATAAGTTACTTTATTTTCATCGATATATTTCCTTCGACCTTTGTGCAATCCACATCTACTCAATTCACATAAATCACAAAAATGTGTAATCTGTGATTTCCGACATACCCAGGCCGATAAGAAAGTCCAAAGGGGAGAAAAAATGTTCAGAAAGACACGCCTTTATACGCCCGGCCCAACACCTCTGCTGCCCGCAGCGCAGTTTGCCATGGCGGCCGCGGACATGCACCACCGCACGCCGGAGTTTCGCGCTCTCTATCAAAAGGTTCTGGCCCAGTTGAAGGTCTTCGTCGGAACAAAGAACGACGTCCTTCTGCTGTCCTCTTCCGGCACCGGCGCGATGGAAGCCTCGGTGTCGAATCTCACGTCGCCAGGCGACAAGGTGCTGGTGCTGACCGCCGGAAAATTCGGGGAGCGCTGGGTCGATCTGGCCAAGGCCTTCGGCTGCGCGGTCGACGTCCTCAAAGCCCCCTACGGCGAGACATTCAAGCTCGACGAAATCCGCGCCGCCCTGAAACCAGAACATAAGGTGGTTTACCTCCAAGCGACCGAAACGTCCACCTGCGTACGTCACGATATCGAAGCCATCGCCAAGCTGATCAAAAAAGTCGCGCCCGACACGCTCCTCGTCATCGACGGAATCACCGGCCTCGGCACCACGCACTTCAATGTCGATGGCTGGGGCATCGACGTTCTGATCGGCGGCTCGCAAAAGGCGGTGATGATCCCGCCGGGCCTCGCCTACCTGAGCGTGAGCGAGAAGGCCTGGGCTGCAATGGAGAAATCGAAGAATCCGCGCTACTACTTCGACCTGCGCAAGGAACGGAAGAATGCCGTGAAGGGCGAGAGTGCCTACACGCCTGCCGTCGCGCTCGTCGCCGGCCTCGGTGCGGCCCTCGACTACATAGCAGGCCAGGCAGGCGGTGATCTCGAGAAAGGCCGAATCGCGCTGATCGACAATGCGCAGTTAAATGCAGCGGCCACGCGGGCAGGGCTTGCCGCGCTGGGGTTCACGCTGTTTGCCCCGACGGCGCCTGCAGCCGCAGCCACAGCTGTCGCGGTGCCGGAAGGCATGAACTCGGGCGACGTGGTGAAGGCTCTGAAAACGAAGTTCGCGCTCGTTACCGCCAATGGACAGGGTGAGATGCAGGGCAAGATCTTCCGCGTTGCACACCTCGGCTTCTTCGACTACCTCGACACCGTAGCCCTGCTCGGCGCAATGGAGCACATCGCCAAAGACACGCTGGGATTGCCGGTGGAATACGGCTCGGCAGTAGCAGCGGCACAAAAAGTCTATGCGGAAGCGGTGAAAGGCTAGATGACAGGTTACAGATGGCAGATGACACGAGGCAACTGTCATCTGCCATCTGCCATCTGTCATCTTCCATCTGCCATCTGAGAGGGCCTTATGGCTGAACTAACCTTCGGAGAAAAGCTGCTGATCGCTCGCCGGCAGCTCGATCTCTTCCAATACCAGATGGCGGAGAAGTTGGGCGTGCATCCCAACTCCATCACCAAGTACGAGCGAGGCGAGGGCAAGCCGCACGCAGCGGTGGTGCGCATGTTCGAGCTGCTGTGCGAGCAGCACGGCATCCGCTTCGATCAATACGAAGCCGCGCAGCAAGACAGGAGTGACGCGATGAAGATCGTTTTGGCAGAGAAGGTTTCTCCGGCAACGCTGGCCGTGTTTGCGGCGGAGCCAGGTTGGGAAGTGCTCACACATGACAAGCTACCCGACGGTTTGCCTGCCGCGCTTGCCGATGCTGACGCTTTGGTCGTCCGCTCCGCTGTGCAGGTCGACGACGCGCTGATGGAGAAAGCGCCGAAGCTGCGCGTGATTGGGAGAGCCGGCGTGGGCGTGGACAATATCGACGCCGAAGCCGCCACCCGCCGCGGCATCGTCGTGATGAACACGCCAGGCGCCAACGCCGTCGCAGTCGCAGAACTCACGATCGCCCTCATGCTGGCGCTCGCGCGCAAGCTGCCCGCCGCCAACGCCACTATGCACGCCGGCAAGTGGGAAAAGAAAAGTCTGCAAGGAGCCGAGCTCCGCGGCAAGACGCTAGGCATCCTGGGCCTCGGCCGCATCGGCCTTGAGGTCGCCAAACGCGCCCGTGGATTCGGCCTAGAGATCGTCGGGAGCGACCCATTCGTCTCCGCAGCTGTCGCCCGCGAAAACGGCATTTCTCTTTTGCCTTTGGAGGAGCTCTTTGGCAAGGCAGACTACCTCACGCTGCACGTGGGCCTCACTCCGCAAACGACGGGCGTGATCAATGCGAAGACGCTGGCAGCGATGAAGAAGGGAGTCCGCATTATCAACTGCGCGCGCGGCGAGCTGGTCGACGACGCAGCGTTGGTGGCCGCACTCAAAAGCGGACAAGTAGCCGGCGCGGCGCTCGATGTCTTTACTATCGAGCCACCCAAAGACTCACCCTACTTCGAACTCGACAACGTAATCTTGACGCCCCACATCGCCGGGTCCACAGCCGAAGCACAGGAGGCTGTCGGCATTCAGATCGCCATGCAGGTGCGTGAGTATCTCAAGCTCGGCGTGGTGCAAAACGCCGTCAATCTCCCCTCGCTCAGCCACGAGGAATATGTTCAGCTCGCTCCTTTCATCGACCTCGCCGGGCGACTTGGGTCATTCCTCGCGCAGACCGGCAAGGGCGGCATCGACGCCATCCATCTCATCTACGGCGGCGCGCTCGTCGACGCTAAGACCGACCTCGTCCGCAATGCGGCGATCGAAGGCCTCCTTCAAGGCTCGGAAAATGTGAATCGTATCAATGCGGCAGCGGTCGCCCAGGAGCGTGGCATTCGCGTCCACGAGGACAAGCGCGAGAGTCATCGCGGCGGCGCGGCCACCGTTCTCTCCATTGAGCTGCACGCCGTCTCAGGCGTACGCCACGCCACTGCCACCGTCATTCACGACGAACAGCCGCGCTTGCTCGAGTTCGACGGCATCGATATAGAAGCGCCGCTCGAAGGCAATCTCCTCGTCTGCCGCAATCTCGACGTACCCGGTGTCATTGGCCGCATCGGAACCATTCTCGGCGAACAGGGCGTGAACATTGCCAACTTCGCGTTGGGCCGCGAGCGTGCCGGGACCCAACCTGTGAAAGCACTCGCCGTGGTCCAGGTCGACGCGCCGGTGTCGGACAAAGTGCTGGAGGCTCTCTACACAATCGAGGCGCTCCTTGAAGTAAAACTTGTGACGCTGTAAATGCAGCTGATAGCACTTCGGCGCAGCTCAGCCCATCACACCGGAATGTCCAAGCCAGCTCCGCACGTACGAAGCCTGGCCCACATGGTAGGTCTCGTGGAGCGCCATGAAATTCACCACTCCAGAGAGCATTCCGTCGGCGGAGGGTGGCCCCTGTGTCGCAGGGGTATCCAGCTTCTCTTCTGACGCTGTATCCATTGCCGCGTTGAGCCTGCTGCACGTTTCATCCCAAGCGAGCATAGCCTCTTGCGGTGTGGGGCAATCGAGCGACTCGATGCATTTGGCGCCGCGTGCGTAAAGTTTCATCCACGGTGTCGTCCATTCGTCTCCCAGCCGTGCAAGCACCATGGTGCGCGACCAGGCTATGTGGCCCACAATCCAAAGCATGTGATTGGTGTGGTCGCAGGGGCGCCGCACCCACTCATCGTCGGTGAGCCCGTCAATCGTCCCCTTGAGAAATCTGGCATTGTGGTTGAAGCTCTGGGACGCAATAACGATTCGGTTTGAGATGGGCATCGGGAAGATACTCCTTCTAAAAGCGGTCAACTCCGTCGCGCAATCAGGTTACACGGAAGACCAGCGGGCGCGTGCGAACTTATTCGTGAATTGTGAGTGGGATTTATTGAGCCGCGCGCGGCAAGAAACCAATCAGCGCCCTGCGAGGTGCAAGGCTGTCGCGTGGCGTGGCTGATAGAGGCCGAGGCCAGCGCCGCTGGACAGGCGCACGGTCGTGACTGGGCCCCAGCGCTCTTCTTTGACCTCTGTGGTGGCTGCGCCCTTGGCGTTGAGCGATGCAATGGTTGCGGCTAGATCGTCACACATCAAATAGAGAACGGTTGCTGCCGGGCTTTCGCCGGCGAAATTCTGAGCAACGTTGCCGTCCGAGGGATGCACGGCAAGTTCGGCAGGCGGCAGGCCGAAGATGAGCCAGCCGTGACCCGCATCGACAGAGGCGAAACCAAGAACATCGCGCAAAAAAGACGCGGTCGGCCTCCGCGTCGCGGCTGTAGAGCAACAGGTGAACACCGTGAATCATGATGGGCGGGATTCTACCGCAGTTTCAATCGCCGACCCATCAATATTCGGCTATTCGAATTCCACTACTCGACCGGATGGGCTTTGCCGTTCTGCAGGCTCTCGTCGATGATCGACCGAACCTTATGATCGGCCTCGCGGGCAATCCTACCCTGTTCCGCGCCAAGACGGCCCTGTTCCGCCCCGAGCTTGCCCTGCTGCTCGCCAAGCTTGCCTTGCTGTGCGCCGAACTCGCCCTGCTTGTCGCCGATCTTCCCCTGCAAGTCGCCAAGTCTGCCCTGCAAATCTCCGAGCTTGCCCTGAAGGTCGCCCAGCTCATCCTGCGTGATGTTCTTGCCCATCTTGGCTTGCAGCTTAGCCATCGCATCGGTCAGTTCAGCCATTTCCTTGCGCATGTCCGGCGTAGGCACACTCGCCTGTTCCTGCAAGCGGCCCAGCGCCTCCTGCTGCTTGCCCAGTTCCTCCTGTTGCCGGCCGAGCGCTTCCTGCTGCTTGCCCAGTTCCTCCATCGGCTTATACATTGCTTCGATCTGCGCGATGGTGGACGCGTCATCCAGGAAATATTCTTTGCCATCGTGCGTGAACCAGAGGAAGTCGCCGTGAGCCATCTTCCGCGCCTTGTCGATGTCGCCGGTGTGAATATCGCCGGAGAAGTTCATGTTCTCACGGTGATCACCGCGGATGATGGTGTATGAGTCACCATCGATGGAGTAGTGATATCCGTAGCTATGGCGGTGCCTCGTAGCGGACTCATCGTCCTGCGCCATCGCGATCACCATGCCGTTACTGGTCACGATGCGGGCCACGGTAGGCATCGGCGGCAACGGGACCACCACGCGGAGCGGCGCCATTACGTGAACCGTGGGGAGCGGAGGGACGGCATCGGGAGGAATGGGCGAAACCACAACCGTGGATGGAACGGGCATAACCTCGTCGGATTCTGTATCAGTGGGTTCAGGATGGGAGACGCCAGCCGTGGGCTCTTCCGCCTGTGCCGAAGGTGCAGGCTGCGCGACTTCTGCTGGTTGTGCAGCTGGCGCGGGCATCGCGGCAGGAGCAGCCTGCGTGGCTTGCGCAGCCTGCACGCGGACCAGAGCCGTCGCCGCATAGAGCGCGACCGGCACAAGCAGGACAGCGATCAGAACGCGGCGGCGTCCACCGGCGAAAGCTTGCCGGAACGCGCTGTCGTTGAGCAGCCGCTCAACGCGGCGAGAGAGACTACCGGTGCGAGCCATGGCGACTCCTATGGGGGTTGGGCGCGGTGCTGCCGCGAATTCAAGAAGAATCTGCGCGTACGAGGTACCGCTCGCAGCCTGCTCGAGGCCGGCGCGGTCGCTGATGGTCTCGGCCAGATCGGAAAGTGTGCGCTTAAGCCACCAGCCAAGTGGACTGAACCAGACCAGCGCGGCATAAAGCGCGGCAAGTAGTTGCAGGTAGAAATCGCCCTGGCGAATGTGAGAGCGCTCATGGGCCAGCACGATGCGGAGCTTTTCTGCGTCCCAGTTGGCGTAGTCGGCAGGCAGCAAAATGCCGGAGCCAAGAGTGACCGGGGATGAAACATCTCGGCTCGAGCGCAGCGGAAGTCCCTCAACACAAGGCAGCGCATCATCAAGCGAGATGGGCTTGGCGTTGCGCCAGAGATCGAGCGCCAAGGCCAGTCCGTAGAAGAGCCGAAGGAGCAGTCCACCAGCGACGCCAAGATAGAGGAGCCATACGATCGAAGCAAGCGAGATTCGCGGGCGGCTGTGTACGGGCGGCACAGATACAGCGGAGACGGGAGCGCCACTGTAGACATCGGAGATGATCGCCGCGGGCGCATTGCCGGAGGGCGCGGGAGCGGGCTCACGATTGTCAAAAGAAACCGCGGTTGGCGCGGAGCTTTTTTCCATCCTTGGAATCGCAGCAGCCGAGGTCATAGATTCCGGCGCGATTGAGGCAACAGCCTGCGGAGCCGGTTGCCAGTTCTTCAGCAACTCGATCGGTTGCGGCGGCAATACCACTGTGGCGCCTGAAGGCAAAAACTTCCAATGCGCCGCAAATGGAGCCAACACGGGCATCAGCAGCGCCGATGCGAGCACCAAGCCCCAAGCCGATTTTTGTGCGAGCACGTTGCGCACCCGGAAGATGCGCAGTCCCGCCCAGACGGCGAGAGCAAGAAGCAAAGAGCGAAGAGCAGCTTCCATCATCGTGGGAATCATGATCAGGCCTCCTTTTTCGCGGACGGGGCATTCTTTTGCGCAGCGGCTATGTGTTCGGCGAGCCGCCGAAGCTCGGCGCGGTCGAGCACCTTGGAGTCGACCATCCCGACAAGCAGCGCTTCAACTGAGCCCTCGCAGAACCAATCGACGATGCGCTTGACGGCGCGGCCTGCCACGCGTTGCCGCGACTCGGCGGGACGGTAGATGAAAGTTCGGTCTTCCACGGAGTGCGCCAGGTAGCCCTTTTCTTCAAGGCGGCGCAGCACCGTGCGCACCGTGGAGTCCTTGAGTGGACGATCGAGGTCTTCGCGCACCTGCTCAGCGGTGACCTTGCCGAGCCGCCAGACGATCGAGAGGATGCCACGTTCCAGTTCGCCGAGTTCGGCAGGATCGTGGCTGGAATGATTGTTACTCACCATAGTGTTACTGACTGTAACACATATCAGCGCAACGAAGGAAAGTTTTTGTGACAAGCGGGAAGTGGGGGGAAAGGGACGAGGAGAGACGACGCTGATAATTGCCCTGCCGCGCTCAACAGGCGAAGACATGGCTCACTACTCCGAAGGTGGCCTGGGCGGCAGGGGGTCGTTGATGCTCTTTGGAGGATTGGGAGGAATTGAATGGACGCCATTGCTGACGATCTGCTGCATTGGCTTTCGGAATTGAGGCGCTTCCGGTTCCTCGGTGAACTCCATTGGACGGCCAGCCTGGATCAGGAGCCGTCGATTCACTTCCTCTCCGTACGCGGTACCGACAAGCTCCGATTTGGGTACGAAGACCTCGGTGAGTTTGTCGCCGGGCCCGACGTACAGCATGGCGTCGGCTACATCTTCTAACTTCTGTGAGTTAGGAGCGACCTCACCGCCGGTCAGTACCGGATTAGCGGGCAACTCACCCACCCAGGTGCCGGAAAGTGACACGATGGCCGGCAACGACCATGCATCAAAGCGGTGATCAAGATCATCGTAACCGCCCACTGCATTGGTCCCAAAGACGACGAGATACGGTTGAACACCGGCGGCACGGATCGCTTGTTCTACAAGTCCTGGGCCGTTCCTGCGCACGAAGTGTCCAGCGCCCATGATCAGCAAAGCACGATGATGATGTGCCAGGACCTCCTCTTTCACCGCTGCTGCATACCACTCATCGCGATGCCGGAGGTACGGCCCAAGGTCCTCGGCATTGTTGATCTTGTTCCAATCACCGTAAGGATCGCCCAAAAGGAGCCGAATCTTGTGTCCGTCGCGGCGCTCAAGATTTGACTCTCGCACCGCTTGGTAAAACCATCCGTACACGGGCGAGACAGGGCCGACCGCCCCGATCATATTGCGCCATACCTTCTCGATTTGCGCCTGCGGAATATCCTCGCCGGAGATGTAGCGATCAACTGTTTTCTGATACAGCGAATTGCCGAACTCAACCACAATATCATCGACATGATCGGCAAAGGCCGGTGTCTTGACGAGCTTACATAACCATTCATATTCCTGCTTGTTTCCGTGTGTCTCGCCGAACATCACGATGTCGTGCGAGCGAAAGAGATCGACCATCGCAGGTGTAGCGGGTTCCGGCTTTGGCTCGCGTTTTGTCGCAGCGCTCGCGAACGCCGTCAGCAGAATCAGAACGAAGAAGAACACTCCTCTCATGGCATCCTCCGGGGAGCGAACGTGCAGGGAGATGGACTCGAAGCTTACTTTTTGCGGATCGCGCCGAGCGCCAGATCTTCGCCGGTGCGCAGTGCGTCATCTGCATCGACCCGTACATCGGGTTGAACACCGGTGCCTTCCCAGATGGGTTTGGGCTCGGAAAGAGCTATCTGGCTCGGCGGAGTTCTCGTTCCGGCGTGCGTCGCGCCGCTAGTGGTTTCGCCCACGATGGTGGCCCGTTTCAAAGTCTTGAGATTGTAAGCAAACTGCTCTGCACCGGAAAAGGTGCGCGACGACGTGAGTACAAAGACCGGCTTATCGGCCAGCCGGCTTCCCGGAACGGGCGAATCCGTGACTAACTGTTCCGGGGAAGCGGCTCGTGGGTTGTACCAGGCGACCGGATGATCGAAAAACCAGTCAGCCATCAAGCGCACCATCTCCGGGTAGCCTCCCCGAGTGTCCCGCAGATCGAAGATGACGGCGTCGGTTTCGTTCAAACGCTGCATCACGGCATCTGCAACCGCGCGGCAAGATGCCGGATCGGGGAACCATGTGAGTTTCACGTAGCCGATGTTCCCCGGGTGCATTTCGAGCTTTTCGAAGGAGCACTTCTGTAGCTGGTTGGAGCTCTGGATCTGCTCCTCGAGCTTCTCTGCCACGGCCTGAACGTCGGGGCTGCTCCGGCTTCCGGCGGGTGCTGCACCAAGTCTCACGATAGAGCCTGAGAAGGGGTGGTATGCGGCAGCGTGGTTCATGACAAGGATGAAGAGAGCGAGCGTGGCGATCCCAAAGAGGCCGCCCATCACGACCGAACCCGGCCGCAGCGGCTCTTCCTCCAGAGTGCGAAACGTGGGAAGCCCTGAGACGGTCTGCCAAGCCTGCGTCGCCGTTGTCGTCGTGTAGGTGTTCCGGTACGCCTGAGGAATTCCTGAAGCAAAATCAATGAGCAGGTCGATCCAGAGGAGCAGCTTTCGCAGCAAGCCTCGCTCATCGCGCAGGCGGTCCCGGAAGAGCTGAAGCGCTTCGGCACCATACTGCTGGCGGAAGCGCGCTGGGTATAGGCGAAGCAGCAACGAATAGATCTTCTCAGACATATTCCCCCCTGAAGATCTTCTTGACGCGGGCGACGCGGAGCAGATCTGCCAATCGCTCGGCTTCGGTGCGGGCAAGTTTGCGACCCGAAGAGGTCAACCGGTAGTAGCGGCGGCGCTCGTGACCGGCTTCCTGATCGGAACTCCCATCGACCTCCTCAATCAAGCCTGCTTCGAGAACGGCTTGAATGGAGCTGTAAAGCGTTCCAGGGCCGAGGCGCATGCGGCCGTTGGTTTGCGCCTCGACCTGACGCATGATGGCGTACCCGTGGAGATCGCCATCCGCAAGCGAGAGCATAATCTGAAACGCCGCTGTAGGGAGTGGATCGAGCTTTCGTCTTGGCATTCATTCCCTCGTTTATCGATATATCGATAAACGACTGTACCCTCCGTGACCGCCGCTGTCAATGGAGCATCGGCAAGGACCAAATCCACGCCGAGGAAGAAGCCTCTCCGGCGCGTCGAAAGTGTCGCGGAGAACGGGCGCTGGTCGAAACACAAAAACGCCGGGGGGAATGTTGCCCCGGCGTTCGTCGATCAAGCGAGAAACGCGCTACGCCCGGCTCAGATAAGCCCCTTCGCTGGTATCGACCTTAATCTTCTCGCCTTCGTTGATGAAGGACGGCACCTGCACGACAAGGCCGGTCTCAGTCTTTGCGGGCTTGGTAACGCTGGAGGCCGTGGCCGACTTGAGTCCCGGCTCGGTCTCGACAACGGTTAGTTCGACGGCGCCCGGCAATTCGATGCCGACCGCTTGCCCGTCGTAATAGCTGACCTTGATCTGCAGGTTGGCGGTGAGGTATTCCACGGCATCGCCCAGCGTGGATCCCTTGAGCACGGTCTGCTCATAGTCCACGGGATTCATGAAGTAATAGTCGTCGCCGTCGGCGTAAAGGAAATCCATGGCGATTTCGTCCACCACGACGCGTTCAATGGCATCGGCAGAGCGAAAGCGGTGCTCGAACATGGCCCCAGATTTGAGGTTCCGCAGCTTGGCCTGGATGAAGGCCCGCAGGTTGCCGGGGGTCCGGTGTTCCACTTTGAAAACCAGGTGCAACTGGTCGTTGTGCTTGATGATCATGCCCGGACGCATTTGAGTGGCGGGAATCGCCATAAGAAGAAAACTCCTTGCTATGCTTGCGTTTCTCTACGCAAAAAATCGACTGTAGCGCAACCTTCATTGTAACTGAGGGAAGGATGCGAAGACCGATCGCCTGCGCCGTAGGGTTGCAGTCGCGGCCTCGGGCGGCTATCGTTTCATCCAGACCATGAACGCGGAGCGAGGGAAAAGAATCAGAGACGCAGTGCCGGTGACGGCGCTCTTGCTGCTCTGTTTTCTCTGGTCGCTCGGCTCGCTACGCTCCGACTTGATGCCGACCGTGTTTGCCGACGGATTGCCCGCGTTTGAGCGCGAGGCCATGCACCTTGGAACGCTGGCAGTAGTAGCGGGACTGATCGCACTGGTAGTCGGGGCAGCATGGCCACGCGGCCGGCAAATCTGGGATGCAGTTCTCGTAGGCATCGGCCTGTTTGTCGTGCCGGCTTTGCTTGGCGAGGCCGCGAAAGATTCGATTCCCGACCTGACGCGCGTGGCCCTCTACTCGCTGGCGCCCGTATTCGCAGTCGCATTCGAGCCGTATTTGGGGCGCTTGACGGAATCGCAAAGCAAGGGCGGCCTCCTGGCGGCACTCGGCTGTGTGATCGGAACCTTGGGTGTCTTCCCTCTCGTGATCCCGCGCACTTGGGGGGGCGCAGGGGCCTTTTTCACGATAATTCTTGCCGTGGCGTGTGTGGCAGCGACGAATTGCTGGACGGTGCGTTTCATCTCGGAGTTGCCACAAAAGTCGGGTGCGGCCGCAGCTGCTATTGCGGGCGCAACCGCGGCTGTTGCGCTAGCAATGGCGAGTTTGGTGAGCGAGCAACCGGCATGGAATGGCCCTATCGTGGGGCCGGAGATTGCCTGGACAACCGCCGTCGAGTTGCCGGCGCTGCTGCTGCTCTTTTGGCTGATGCGGCGCATGTCGGCGGTGCGCATGACGACGCGCTTTGTGGTAGCGCCACTTATTGTGAACGTGGTGGGATTCCTTGTCGTGCGGCCTTCTCTCCGTTTGCGTGCCGGCTTGGGTATTCTTCTCATCGCAGCGAGCGCAGGCTGGTTGCTAAGCGGGCGCGAAGAGGAAGCGGATGCTGGCCCCCTACCGCTCAATCTCAAGCGGAATTGATGGCCGCGCAGAGAATCTTCGACCCTGCTCAAACGTTTTATTCAAGAATCTCCAGTTGGCGGGGATACCATCCATCGGCTACTATTGCCTCCGAATTTGGAGCGGACAATTCTCTGTCTCAGGAGTTTCTGTCGATGCATCCCCACACGTTCTTTTTCCGTGCTTTCGTTCGAATTGCGATTTTCGGCGAGCTGGCACTTTCTCCGATTCTTGTTCGAGCGCAGACTGCAGCCTCATCCACGATCCCCACGGATGCCCCATACAAAGATGCAAAGTTGCCCGTGGATCGGCGAGTGGCAGACCTGCTGAAACGTATGACGCTGGACGAAAAGGTGACGATGCTCTCCGGCTCCGGGTGGATGGAATCGGCGCCCATCGAGCGGCTCGGAATTCCGGCGATCAAGATGGCCGATGGACCGATGGGCGTGCGCTCATGGGCGGGCAGCTCGGCGATAACCAACTCGACCGGCAACCCTGTGAAAGTGGAGACCACATCGTTCCCCTCAGGCGTGGCGATGGCCGCCACGTGGGACACAGAACTCGTCCACCGCGAGGGCCAGGCGATTGCACAAGAAGTGAAAGCGCTGGGCCGCGACATGATTCTCGGGCCGACTGTAAACATTAATCGCCAGCCGCTCTGGGGACGCAACTTCGAAGGCTACGGAGAAGATCCGTACCTGGCCGCCCAACTCGGCGTGGCCTACATCAAGGGCGTGCAGGGAGAGGGCGTGATCCCGTCGGTGAAGCATTTCGCCGCGAACAACGAAGAGTACGAACGCCATCGCGTCAACGCAACCATCGACGAGCGCACGCTGCACGAGATCTATCTGCCGGCATTCAAGGCGGCTGTGCAGGAAGCGGATGTGTGGAACGTGATGTCGGCCTATAACAAGGTCAATGGCGTGCACTGCGGCGAGAGTGACTACCTCCTCGACCAGGTGCTTAAGAAGGAATTCGGCTTCAAGGGATTTGTGGTGTCGGATTGGGGCAGCACCTACTCAACCGCGCCCACCGTGAATGCGGGCATGGACCTCGAGATGCCGGGCGGCCCACCAATGAAAACGTGGATGGCGAATCCGCGCACGCAGGCGTCGGGCAATGGCGACGGCTTCCTCGTTCCAGAGAAAATGTTGGCCCAAGTAAAGGCCGGACACATCACCGAAGCGACCATCGATGACAATGTCAGCCGCATCCTGCGCGTGATCTTCCTCAGCGGCATCTTCGATCATCCGCACACGGGCAGCGGCGAGGTGGACACCCCCGAGCAACGCGCGGTGGCGTTGCAAGGCGCAACCGAAGGGATTGTGTTGCTGAAGAATGAAGGCAGCCTGCTTCCGCTGGATGCGAAGAAGATTCATTCGATCGCAGTGATCGGGCCCAACGCTGCCGTCGCGCGCACAGGCGGGGGCGGGAGTTCGTTGGTGCGCCCGAAGTATTCAATCGCTCCGCTCGACGGGATCAAAGAAAAGGCCGGCAGCAAAATCCAAGTGACCTACGCGCTCGGCGTCGGCATGGACGGTGAAGACGCTGCGCAAGACACACCCGAAGCGCGCGCCAAAGCACTGACAGAAGCAGCCGATGCCGCGTCAAAAGCCGATGTCGCAATCGTCATCGTAGGCCGCTACAGCAAGCTCGAATCCGAAGGCTTCGACGTGAAGACGATGGATCTACCGGCAGGGCAGGATGACCTGATCCAGGCGGTTGAGAAAGCGAATCCGCATACAGTGGTGGTGCTCAACACGGGCGATCCGGTCACGATGACGAAGTGGATCGACACGACGCCCGCGCTTTTGGACATGTGGTACGGCGGGCAGGAAGGCGGTCACGCGCTCGCCGCAATTCTGTTTGGCGATGCGAATCCGTCGGGCAAGCTGCCCGTCACATTGCCGAAGCGCTACGAGGACAATCCCGCAGCGGCAAATTATCCGGGCAAGAATCTCGAAGTGAATTACGCCGAAGGCATCTACGTCGGCTATCGCTACTACGACACGAAGAACGTCGAGCCGCAGTTTCCATTCGGCTTCGGGCTGAGCTACACGAAATTCGAGTACAGCAGTTTAGTGGTTGGGCCGGAACGGATCACAAAAGAGGAGCCGATCCATGTCGGACTCACGGTGCGCAATACAGGAAACCGCGCAGGCGCTGAGGTAGTTCAGCTTTATGTGCGTGACGGGGATGCGAAGATCGACCGTCCAGTGCATGAGTTGAAGGGCTTCAGCCGCGTGGAGTTGAAACCTGGCGAAGCAAAGACCGTGCGCTTCACTCTCGACCGCACAGCACTGTCCTACTGGGACCCGGCGAAAAGGGCGTGGACCGCCGATCCTGGAAGATTTCAGATTGAAGTCGGAGCTTCTTCGCGTGACATCCGGATGAGGTTACCGCTCGAATTGAAGTGAACGCCCAGTTCAGGCAGCCCTGGCATGGCTGCTGGCTCAACCCGGCATCACCGCTCCCATCGCCAGCGCCACGAGTGACAAGCACCTGGACGATCTGATCGCCGCCGCGAGCCTGCAACTCGACGCGGCGAGCATCAAGCGCCTGAATGAAGTGAGTGCGCCGGTAGCAGCATAGTCGGAACTTAGGGGGAAAAGAAAACAGGCAAAAGAAAAACTCCGGGGCCGCAGAGGCGCTCCGGAGTTTTTCTTGCCTTGCACGGCCTTAGGGATGCGGCGCCTCGTACGGCTCAACCCGCAGCATGTTCGAAAGAATCCCCCGCTCCTCAGGACTGAACGCATTCTGATAGCGCGCCGAATTCAGCACTGTTTCCCGCTGATCCGGCGGCACCGACCGCAGATCCCGGAATGCACTCCCCATCATCGCCTGGCGATCGGCGGGGAATGTCTTCCAGCGGCGCGCAGAGTCCTGCACCTGAGCACGCTGCTGCGGCGACAGACGCTCGAGATTCTCCGCACGCGCCAATGTCCGTTCACGCTGCGCTTCCGGCATCTGATCCACACGGTTGAGCTGCTGGACAAGTCTTTGCTGTTGACCCTCCGGCAGCCGGCTAAAGCTGGGATCGTTGCGCAGCATGCGCTCCTGATCCTGGGCGGGAACGCCGCGATGCGCGTTGAGCCACGCGCCCAAATGGCCCGGCGGCGCATACGCAGAACCGGCACCCGAATACGTAGGCCGTCCATAACCCTGGCCCTGATACGCCCCAGGCGCATTCCCCGGCATGGGCCGATAGCCACCACCCTGCGGTCCAGCCCCACGATACTGCGGATTGCCGTAACCCTGCGGCCCAGACTGCGATCTAGATTGCGGCTGACCCTGCGGTCTACCCTGACCGCGATTCGCCGGCGCGCGCGGTGCCGAGTAATGCGGCGCAGAATTGGCGTGCGGCGCACTAGCATGCTGCCCGCGCCCCCATGCCGAGGGCAGGCACAGCAGCAGCGCAAAGGCCAAAGTCAAAGCCGTCCTCCGCGCCCCACGTACGACGCCCGCATTGGCTGCCCCCTTCATTTAATTCCCCCAGGCCCTTCTCACCCAATCAAATCAATCTTCAATTAGATAAACACCCCAGCCCCGCTTTGGTTGCTCGATCTTAGTTCTCGTTGTTGTTATCGGTGCTCGAAATCGATTCAAGCTGATCGAGCAGCTGCGCGTTGTTGTCGAGCAACTGCAAATCGTGCACCACCGCAGCCTGCGGCGGAGCAGCCGGCTGTTCCCAGTTCGTCATGCCCAAATACGTCCCACCGCCCAGCAACAGAACCACCGTCAATGCCATCGCAGCCATAGGGCGCGTATGCAGATGGGGTCCGTAGGTAAAGCGTGCGCGCAGCCTCTCCAACCAACCCGCCGGCGCAGCCTGACGCTCCTCGTTCAGGCGCGCCTTAAGACGAGTCAAAAAGTAAGGACTCGGCTCCGGCGCTTCCCACGTATCCAGCAGCGCCATCGTCGCGCGCAGCTCCTCCAACTCGGCCGTGCACGGCTCACATTCCGCGACATGAGCAGTCACCTTGACAGGCACGGCATCGGGAGCCAGCAGCACATCGGCCACCTTGGTCTCCGTCGCAGAGCACTTTTTCATCTTCGATTCCATCGCTACCACCAACTCCCTGCCGGCCCAAACCAGCCTTGGTCCAGCTTGTAATCCCTCACACAAAATCCTTCAGCTTATCCCGCAGCGTCTGGTAGGCGCGAAACAGCAGCGACTTGGTCGCCGACTCACTCAGTTTCAGCACATCCCCGATCTGCTTGTAATCCATCCCTTGGTACTTGTGCATCAGCACAGCCATCCGTTGCCGCTCCGGCAATGCCATCACATGCTTCTTAATCGCCGCCATGCGCTCATCGCGAAGCAGATTCTGCTCCACGTTCGGCTCATCGTCGGCCACATCCGGCGTCGTGCCCGTTTCCTCGTCCGTCGAGTCCAGATAAATTGTCGACGCCGCCCGCTCGTGCTTCGTGTCCCGCGCGTGATTCACCGCCAGGTTCGTCGCAATCCGGTAGAGCCACGTCGTGAACTTCGCTTCGGCCCGGTAGCTCTCCCGCGAGCGGTACACCCGCAGGAACACCTCCTGCGCTAATTCTTCGGCAACTGCCTGGTTGCGCACCATCCGGAAAAGGAAGTGAATCATGGCCCGGTAATGCTTTTCCACCAGATAATTGAAGCCCGACTCATCGCCCGCCGCCACGCGCAGCATAATCGCCGCATCGCTCGACTCATCCGCGCCGTAATTCACCGTCACGGAGCTCGCCCGAGGGTCCGGCCGCGAGCCTGTGCCCGCTCCCAGCGCCGGTTTGTCCAGGACCAGGGTTGCCATATCTTCATCAACCCCGTCAGGGCTCGAAGGTTGCGCGAAATGCCCGGTTTCGTGAGCCGAATTCGCACTTTCGGGAGCGTCGCCTCCAGGCTCGGGCTTGGCCTGATCACCAGCCTGTCCGCCAGCCTGATCGCCAGCCCGGTTTCCGCCCGCCCGCAGGGCCGCCATCGCGTGTCGATTGCGCAACTTGGCGCCAGTCGGAATCAACCCGCTCAGACCGGGAGCAGCCAGCGCAAAGCGGGTGAATTCGAGACCAAAAAGTCCAGGAAGGAAACGGAGAAATGCCTCGCCGTCCAATGCGGGATCGTCTGCGGATCGGGGCGGTCTGGATTTCCAGAACATGCGTGGCATGGCGCGAGTCAAGGGCTCCGAGCGTCAACAACCGGCGCCGTTGGTCCCACGCCCTCGCTGGTGTTACTCTACCTTACGGAGGCTGCAACGGCCTCAACAGAGGTTTTGATGGCCTCGTCCGGGCGCTTAACTCAGCGGTAGAGTGTCACCTTCACACGGTGGAAGTCGTAGGTTCGAATCCTACAGCGCCCACCATAAGCCATCTTAAATCAGATGCTTTCAGGCTTGAGTGCTGCCTTATCATGCCCCCAACAGCACTGACTCTCGCCACAGCATCCCGCTTCTGTGATGAGACCGTCCGGACAGCGGCAGGATGGACGCGGCAACGCCGGCTACATCAGGCCAAACGTTTCGTTCGGAGAGCCTAAGCTCGTCGCTTCAGCTTCGCGTACGGCTCATCGGTCAAACGCAAGAACACTCCACCACAACCTCACACGCTATCAACATGAACCATGCCCAGCTCGCGCAAGTTTTGCCCCGCGTTGCTCCTGAGAACCTTGGCCACATTTTCGGCCATTCCTGGACTTGTTGCGAAGAATCGGAAGGTGACGATTTGTTTATCGAACACGCAGGTGATGTCGACGCGAGTGCTCACGATCCTGTCGACGCTCCTTACCTTCACCAACTCCGGCGAACTCGCAAAGCTGGCTTTGCGGGTATCGAATGGTCCCGCGCCCCCTTGAGGCGGCCAACCAGATAGGCTCGACAACATTGGCATGTAGCGTCTCCTGCTGATTGGATGCTACGCTTGCGCCGTCTGTTCTGCACCATCCTGGTGAGAGCAGGACGAACGCACGAGATTCCGGTGACTTGTGCCAGAGTGCTCATTTTCGTTTTTCACAAGAATCGAAAACAGCGAGAAAGCCTGGTTTCGCCTTCAAAAATACAGGACCGACAATGATTCGGACCTGGCCCCGTTGTCCATCCAGGCTTGCACATTTTATGCGTGCGTTCCTTCACAATGGAGCTTGATAGCCCTGCATAAAAATGCAGCCACGATCTCGGATTCAATCTGTCAGGCGTGTGACCGGTTCTATACCGGTACCCCCACCCCCACCCCCCTATACCCGCAGCTTTTTGCCTCGGAAAGGTGGCAACTTTTCGGTACCTTGGTCACGTCGATTTCCTTTCGAGCCGAATCTGCATCGTTCCTTCTGAGCAAAATTTGCATCCTACGCATTCATCGGCGTAGTCCGCGCAGGCAAGGACTTCACGGCAATCTCCTCCAAGGAACGGCTGAGTGGCACGATTCGCACCGAGGTGCAGTGCGAGGTATTGAGATTGCGGCAAGCGGTGTCCTTCCTACCCCTTTGAAGCAAGACCGATCGAGCCCACGAATCAGTCAGAGCGGAGGGATCCGTGCAACAGAGATACTGCGAAGAAGGAATAGAACTCGACACCAATTACTTCGAAAAGACTCGGATCTGGGTGAGTGCGGAGGCCGACAAGCGAGTCGCCGTCGGCTCATATCGAGGAGTGAGCGCCAACGAGTGGGACCGGATTGTGCAACAAGCCGGGGACACCAAGGCCGGCCATGAACAGGCGCTGCGGCTGTATATGGAACACATGATTGCCTGCCCGGTCTGCAACTCCCATGTGCTCGCGCCCTCAAATGACTACCTGGCGGACCATCTGCATTAACAGCATTCCAACCCAGGCGTCCTCTCTACTTCTCGGCAGACTTCTCCGTAGGAGGAGCACCCCAGTGATAAATCTGAAACTCGCGGATGTGCGCCTCCGCAGTACTCGAAAGAATCCTGAGCCGAACCCGATCTGTCGTCACGGGCGCGAAGGCGTCGATCTTCTTATGGCCGATGGCCTGAGCCTCGGCAACCCGTGCCCACTTACTCGATTTCCCATCCCAAATCTCAATCGCGTATTTCTCCACGTGCTGGCCGTCATTGAGCCATTCCATGATGAGCGTATGGTCGAAGGTCACGGGCTTGTCAAAGTCGACCTCGATTTCGGAATGATGCGAACCGGCAGGGGCTGACCAGAAAGTATCCGGGTCGCCGTCGAGCGCGGCCGCGACCTCAAGCGAAGTAGGCCGATGATGCAACGCCAGATTATTCGCTTCCCGCTCACGCAGCGCCGCGCCAAACTCCGCAAGCCGCTTCGCATCGGAGTCTGGAATCAGCCCGCGATTGTCAGGTGCGACTCCAAGCATCAATTGCGCCCCACGCCCAACAGTAGCGTCGTAAGTAGCAAGCAATTCGACCACCGATTTCAGCGAGGCTTCATCGTCGGGATGCCAGAACCAATGCAGCTTGCGCAGCGGCGTGTCGGCCTCGACAGGCCGCCAGCGAAGATACCCGTGCCGGTCAATCACATTCCAGTTCTCGTAATTGACAACGCCGGCCTCATTCCCGACCCAGCGCGCATCACCGTATTCGAACAAACCTGTATCGGCGAAAACGACCGTATTCGGCTGATAAGTTCTCAGCGTCTCAATGATCTTCGGGAAGTTATAGACATGCCCCGCCGATCCAGCCCCATCGAGCCAGAATTCGACAAGGTCGCCGTAACTCGACGCTAACTCCTCTAACTCAGCGTTGTAATACGCATCGTAGGCGACAGAGTCCTTGTACTTCGGCTCATGCCGATCCCACGGCGACAAATAGACTCCAAACCGCAGACCGTATTTCCGTGCCGCGCGCGCGACGTCGCCGATTACATCGCCTTTCCCGCCCTTCCACGGGCTGCTGCGCACGCTGTAGTCCGTCTGCTGCGTGGGCCACAGGCAAAACCCATCGTGGTGCTTGGCTACCAGGACAACATACCGCGCGCCAGAAGCACGAATCGCCTCCATCCACTGATCCGGATCGAATTGCAAGGGATTGAAGACCGCCGGGCTCGCGGTGCCGTCGCCCCATTCGCGGTTGAGAAAGGTATTTGTCGAGAAATGAAGAATGACGCCGAATTCCAGATCCTGCCACGCCACCTGATTCGGCGCCGGCGTGATCGCAGCCGATGACTGTGCGAAGGTGGGGGCAGCAACAACAACGATCCCGAAAAGAATAATTGAAAGTAAGCTATCTTTCACCGATTTCCTCGGGATGAGTGTATCTCAGGCGCGAAAGCGATCGAACGCCCGGACTATGCAAGGTCGCTGACAAGCCGGCCCATCTTCTCTTCCTGTCGCTCGATCGACTCGACAAGTTTGAATTGGGTGCGGCATCGATCGAGGTTGTGTCCCTCGCGATGGACCTTGAAATAGGTGTCGCCGGCCAGGTGGTCTGTAAGAAACCGAATTCCGACTTCGAGAGTGATGAGCTTGCCGGAAAACGCGAGATGCTGCTTTTCGGCGTTGGTCAGGAAGCTACCGGCCGCGTCAAGATAGCCCCGCGTGAGTGCTTCAAACATCGAGAACTCCATTGATACCTTGGAGAGATCCTGCTCATCCTCCATGGCCGGACTGGTAGTTGTGCGCACCATGTCCCCAAAATCGTAGGCAGCCAGTCCCGGCATGACAGTATCGAGGTCGATCACGCACATGCCTTCCCCGGTGGCATCGTCCAGGAGCACGTTGTTGAACTTGGTGTCGTTGTGGGTGACGCGCTCCGGAAGATTCGCGTCAACCAGGATGCCGACGATCGATTCATGCGCCAGAGCAAAGTCAATCTCTGCGCAGGCGCCCGCTGCGCGATGAGCGACATCCTCTGAGATCGCCCTCTGCAGCGCCGCGAAACGCTTCGGCGTGTTGTGGAAGTCCGGAATCGTCTCGTGCAAGCTGGGCGCCGGCATGCTGGCAAGCATCTGTTGAAACCGGCCAAATGCCTTTCCCGCCTGATACGCCTGCTGAGGCGTTTGGACAGCGTCGTACGAGCTTGCTCCCTCAATGAAGCGATAAGCCCGCCAATAATTCCCGCCTTCATCCGTATGCCAGGCGCGGCCGTCACAAGCCCGAACCAGCGCGAGCACGCGCCGATCGCGGTCGGGGTCGCCCGCTAGTTGCTCAGCCAGGTGCGAGGTGACGCGCTGAATGTTTTCCATCACGGCAATCGGATCCTTGAAGATATGGTGATTCATGCGCTGGACCAGGTAGCGCACCTGCCTATTGCCCCGAAGAACGACAGCAGAATACGAATCGTTGATGTGACCGCTGCCGTACGGCGTTGCGCCTGAAAAAACTCCGGGAATCTCGAAATGGCTTACAACCGCGGCAAGATCGTGCTGATCGTTCATTTCCAGAGTCTCTCCGGATAAATCCCTGCCTGAACAAGGCGGCCAATGCTCTCAACGACGCGCGCACGGTCTTCGTGATAGGTAACGCCAAACCATGAGCCGACCGTCGGGATCACGCGAACCCGCACCTTTCCGGAATCGATGAGGCGATTGACTGCATTGGGCAAGTAGGATTCGGCGCGCAGGTGCGATCCATGCGTTTCGAGAAACTCCTGAAAAACCTGCTCCAGCTGCGCAAATACCCCAGGCATAAATCCCCACATATTCATGGAGACGCTCTCGTCCCCGGAGAGCTGGCTGACTTTTCCGGTTGGGTCGGTGCTCTTCGCCTGCGATCCGTCGCGCGCGATGCTCGTCCTTTCGACAATGCTCTTGAGAAAACCGCTCTCGTCTACCTGGCAAATCCCGCGCGCCACCGCGCCGAAATCAGAAAGCGTGTTGCGGAGAACAAAGCCGATCATTGCATAGTCGGCAGTTCCAGATCGCAAGTGCTCCGCCAGCGCGCGAAAGCTTTCGGCCCCATAAAAATCGTCGGCATTGATTGCGGCGAAGGGCTCTCGGATTGCGCCATCCGCCGCGAGAACCGCCTGCGTGGTGCCCCACGGCTTGGTGCGGCCATCGGGAACGGAGAATCCGGGCGGAAGATCGTCGAGTTCCTGAAAGACATAGTCGATCGCAATGCGACGTTCGAAGCGCGCGGCAATTGTCTGGCGGAATGCGGCCTCCATCTCTTTGCGAAGGACAAAGACGATTCTGCCGAAGCCCGCACGAAGCGCGTCATAAATGGAGTAGTCCATGATCGTCTCGCCGCTGGGGCCGACGGGATCGATCTGCTTCAAGCCGCCATAACGGCTGCCCATGCCGGCGGCAAGGACGAGAAGACTTGGCGCTGTCATCGGAATCCTTCGTTGAGGCGCAGCTTCATTCGCGTCCCTTTCCGGCAGGCAGCGTATCACGCATGAGTACTACCGATCCTCTCAAAAACGAATTGCCAGTGTATCGTACAGAGCGCTTAAGCCATGAGCGGAGCAACTTTCTTTCTGAATCGGGAAGACCGGATAAAAGACAACATCGCAGGCAATCGACAATCCATAAGAAGTGTTCTGGCGAGGGACGCTCGCCCTATGGTATAAGCCAAAGCACAGCAGCACGCGTTCATGCAGACTATCCGAATTGCAAAGGAAATCCGAACCATGACGATTCCATTCGCGAGAACAGGAGCGTGTTTGCTGCTGCTCTTGCTCGCCCAATTCGCGACTGCCGCTCCCGCACAAACCCAACTCTCGGAGATGCCTCCTGTGAGCATGGGCCTCTGGCAAACCGAGACCACCTCCACCGTGACTGGGCTGGAGAACACGCCGATGGCGGGCATGGCATCTGCTCTCGGGCGTCCGCATACAACACAGTCCTGCCTTACGCCTGAGAAATGGAAGAGCGATATCCAGGGATTCAATGCTCGGCAGCAGCATGGTTGCACACTTTTGAACGTCCATCAGGACTCGCATGAAGTGTCATTCGATCAGGCTTGCCAAACGGGACGCGGCGGAACAAATAACGCACACGCCGACATCCTCATCGATAGCAGCGACCACGCGCACGGAACTGTTGTGATGAAGGTGGTGGACCCAGCCTTTCCACAACCCATGACAATCAACGTGTCCATGGTCTCGCACTACCTCGGCTCCGCATGCGGCGACATTAAGCCAGGCGAAGGAAATATGATCAAGTAGCATTTTGAGGGCGTCGCCCAGCATGAAGACTCAGGGATCTCATGCCGGGCTGGCTAAGCAACAGCGCGCTCAATCGGCACGAGTAAAACGTCGCGCGATTACCTGAAGCGATGCGAAATGGGTGGTCCGGCGATGTGCGCCGCCGATTCGCTTATCGCACATTCAAAAATGGATATTAGTTTTTAGGGGTGCTTCAGCGTGTCTCGCCCGTGCGCAGGATCGCGTCGATGCGCCGACTGTAGTGACCGGTAAGCGCGTTCCAGCGGACGATGACAAGTTCCTTGAGCATCTGCAGACCGTCTCTAAGATAGCTCATGCGCGTGCGCGCATCGTGCGCCCAACTCACAGGAACTTCCTGGATCTTGTAGCCGCGTTTGAGGGCGATGAAGAGAATTTCCGGGTCGAAGCCCCAGCGCTCAATGGTTTGGAGCTGGAAGATAGTTTGCGCGGCGGCTCGGGTAAACGCCTTGAAACCGCATTGCGTATCGGCAAACGGAAGCCTCATCACCATGCGGCAAACCGCGTTGAAGCAGCGGCCGAAAAACTGCCGGTACAGTGGCTGACGATGGGTCTGGCGGCTGCTTGCAAGCCACCGCGAGCCGATGGCGATGTCAGCGCCACCGGCGATCGCGGCAAACAAGCGCTCGGCCTCGTTCATAGGCGCGGACAAATCCGAATCGGTAAACATCACGATGTCGCCCAACGCATGCAGAACCCCGTTGCGAACTGCATAGCCCTTGCCGCGATTGCCGGGATTTTCGAGAAGCCTGATTTCCGGGGCCTCGCGGGCCATGTCGAGGACCAACTGCGCGGTTGAATCCGTTGAGCCATCGTTGACCACGATGACTTCGGCATCCCAGGCATTCTCGCGGATACAGGCGATCACAGATTCGAGCGTCGCGGGAATGCGCGCGGTCTCGTTGAACGCCGGAATCACGATGCTGTATTTCGGATACTGTGACACGACCCCCGCCCCTTTTGCCCATCAGCCTCATTTTTTGAGGAAGACAATGGCCATGATAACGCAGATCGAGAGCGCGACTCTCTCCAAATAGGCGAATTACAACTTTTCAGCCATAATGCTGACTCTAAAGGATAAAGCGCACGCGGGCCTTGATTTTTGAACCTCATGCGCGGACAATCCGATTATGCTATGTGCGGAGGTCTCAACAACATGACAAAGGCAGATCTGGTAGAAAAGGTCACCAAACTGGGCGATCTGACCCGCCGGGATGGGGAAGTCATCGTCGAAACAGTATTCGATTCGGTGATTTCTGCCCTCCAGAGCGGCGACAAGATCGAGATTCGCGGCTTTGGCTCGTTCCGGATTCGCCAGCGCAATCCCCGCATTGGCCGCAATCCAAAGACCGGCGAGCGCGTGGAAGTCCCCGCCAAGCGCGTGCCTTATTTCAAGCCTTCGAAGGAACTGCGCGACCTGGTGAACCCGGCGGAGGCAGCCGGCGCAGCCTCGGCATCCTGACGGCGCTAGCATCGCCCGGAATTGTTTCACCCGAAGCCAGCGCTCATTTCTGAAACTGACAATCGCTGCTGTCTACCGGGGCCGGATGCCGATTACGCTCATCATGCGGCCCGCGTGGCCTCGCGAGGCACGGTGCGAGAAAAACATATCAGGCTGGCAGCTGGTGCACCCTCCCACCAGGTGGATAGAGCGTGGTCGCACACCGGCATCGAGCAACTGCCGCCGATTGGCTTCAATCAGATCGAGATGCAGATTTGGGCCGATCGACGAGTGCCCTGGCGCCCGCTGGGTCAAAAAGAGCATGGGGTACTTTGTCCGAACCGGATCGGTGTCATAAACTTCGCGAAATAGTTCGCGCCCATAAGTGAACTGCGACTCGAAGGCGGAAAACACTTCCTCGCCGATGGCGTAGCAGCAGGCCCCGATGCCTGGTCCGATTGCGGCTATCAGGTCCCCAGGCTTGGAACCGAATTCCAAACGCATCCTTCCCACGCCCGACTCAACAATGCGCTGAACCGTACCGCGCCACCCGGCATGAAAAGCTGCAACGACGCGCTGCTTTCGGTCGGCAACCAAAACCGGAATGCAATCGGCGGTCTGAATGGCGAGCAGCAGGCCGGGCTGGGTCGTAATGAGACCGTCTCCCTTGCACACATGCGGCGGAGCGAAGCTTTCGCCGGCAACTCCAGATGCTTTTGAAGGCGGCTTTCGCCGCGTATCCGCTCTACGGGCGACGACAAGGTTCGAGTGAAATTGGCGCACAGTGATCAGTTGCGTCGTCGGGTCGCCGGTAACGGACTCCGCCAGCAGTCGCCGGTTGGCGGCTACCAGGTCGCGATCGTCGGCATCTGTAAATCCCAGGTTCAGTTCACCTGGAGCCTCATCGGGACAGTAGGCACGGCTGACTCCGCCTCTGCGAGTGCTGAATCCATGCCAGAGCCAGAGCAAATCACCCCACGCAGGAATTTGCAGCAAATGGACTCCGTTGGGAGCAATGAAAACGTCCGGCACAGCAACTGCCAACTCCTCAGGCACGACACGGTCCATGCGAGGAAGCCGCGCTGTCTTTGCGGATTTGTCGTTGCGACTGCGCACAAGACCCGCATCGCGGAAAAGTGCGTCCACATGCTGCAGATCGGTCTGAGTAGATTTGTCGTGCGAAGAATACGACGGGGTCACAAATCGATTCTAGCGGGAGAGTGTTCGCGGGATGAAGCGGGGGGGGAGCGAATGGGCCTGCCTTCCGGCAGGCCCGCTCGAGAGGCGTTGAAAGGGAGGGAATCCTGAGGGGTCAAAGAAGGGGTCCACAAAAGGGACCTTCAAAAGAGGTAAACCTTTCTCGGAAGGGCAGTGAATCGGGGAAGCCTCTGCTTGTTACCAGATATGACGCCGCCTTCCGGAGAAAGGTTGCCAAAAGTTATTCAACTCTAAAAATAGTTTTCCACAAAGCGCAATCTGATTCCGATGTCCTGGGCGGAGGCCCAGCTACTTTCGACTCAGTTCCCGGCAGCTTCGGAACTCATTTTTGATTGAGCTGCAACCGACCATCGAGACCGAGCAAAAGATGCTCGCTGCCGTGGGTTCAGAATCGATCTCGCAAATCGCCGAAGCACCTTCCGCGGATTCTGAGGTTGCGGTACGGTCCTCGCAAGTGCCATCAATCGTCGAGGCCGTAGCGCTTCTTTACGCTTTCCAAAGCCGTCGGACTGATCAGACGGGCGCGCAATTCTGCCTTTCGTGTCTTGGCTGCTTCGACCGCCGCTGGATCATTTGCGCTTCCATTGCGTTGCCGTGCAGAACCGTTGGGCTTCGATCGGGATTTCTGATTCTTCTCAATGCGTAGCTGCCACGCTGTGTGCAACGCGCCAGCCAGCAGGTCTTCGTCGGCCTCGGCCAGGCGAATATGCGTGGCGCCATTCTTGCCCCAGCCACCGGCAATGGGGATGAACAAATTCGGCTGTTCCGCGACAAACGCGGTTTGCTGCTCCGGCGTCAGCATCAAGTTGCCGAAGCCCTGCTTTTCCGACGCAAGCGTCGCAAAAATGCGCCCTCCCACGCGGAAATCGACGTGGCCCATGTGGGAGCCTTCCTCCGCGCCATCGAGGCTGAGCGCTATACGGCGAAAATCGGATGTGATCATAGACGGTTCGTCATCTCTCTTAATCTCTTCAGATGCAAAAACCGCCTAATTTGCTGTGCACGGCTGGAACGATGACCAATCAATTCCGCGCTGAAACTCTTCGTCGGGATGAAATGTCGCACTGAAGGTAAATGCAAATTGAGATGGGCATTCGCATCGAGGTGGGCGATGCGGCGCTTCGCTTCGTCAATTCCAGGAATGTGACCGGCAGGCACCCACCATAGCGCCGAGTACGCTCCAGCAAATTTCTCAAACCACGCATACCGCTGGCGCACGAGTTCCACGTGCACAGTTTGGTATACGAAATGGCGCAGGTTCTCGACTGACTCCCACACTGACATGTTCAACAGTGTGCGCTCATCTTGAAAAGGTCGCAGGTAGGTTGCGTTGCCTTCGCCGGTCTGCAGGCGCCACACAAAGCCGGGACTCGCGTCAGCGAGCGCGTTGATCTCGTCGAGCCTCTCGACGAAGCCGGACATGATTGGATCGCTAAGCTCGGCGCGGATGCGGCCGATGTTGACCTGTGCAATGTGGTATTGGCTCATCGTTTCTCCAGGCGCAATTCGAAAGAGCGGTTACGCGTGAACTCCCAGGAGTTCGCTCTCAAATTCTTCATTCAGCCACTTTGAAAACGCGGTAAACTCCTCATCCCGTCCAAGAAAATCGCGCACCATCTGTCGCCCCGGCTTTGAACCGCCCTGCTCCAGAACTGTCTTGCGATATTTCGCGCCAGCCTGGCAACCCAGCAAATCCGCGGGATCGAATTGCGCGAAGAAATCCAGGGCAATCACCTTGTCAAACGCATAGGTGTAGTAATTCGACGAGTAGCCCGTGAGGTGCCCAAAGCTCGCGTACATCCGATTGCCATCGATCCACGTCCACGGCTGCAGGCTCTGGTAAAGGCGCTTGGTCGTCTCATCCAGATCGATCGTCGCTGGAGCCTGGTCATGCAGATCGAGCGATAGCGTGGTGTAGTAGAGCTGCGCGCGCACCCAATCGGCTCTACCAAACGATCCCGCCAGCTTCATCTTTCGGATAATCTCGGAAGGCAGCACTTCGCCCGTCTGGTAGTGCTTCGCAAAAGCCTGCAGCAACTTTTCATCGCGAAAGAACTCCTCCAGCATCTGCGATGGAACCTCGATGAAGTCGCCTTCGGTCGCAAACCCAGAGAGCCCCGCCCACTCCGTTTGCCCGCCCAGAATAGCGTGCATCAGGTGACCGAACTCATGGAAATAAGTGACGACATCGGAATACTGCATGAGCCCGGGATCGTTATCGTCTCCTCCAGGAAAATTACAGATCAGCGCAGCCTCGGGCTGATAGCGGCCGCGCACACCGGTCACGACGGGCGCCGCCGAGAACCACTTGTCTTTCCCCTCACGCGGATGCATGTCGAGATAAAAACGCCCTACGATCTTGCTCCCATCATGCACATCGAAAACCGACACCGCGGGGTCCCATGCCGGCGCATCCACACGCCGAAACTCAATCTTGAACAGCCGCGCCGCAGTCTTCAGCACGCCGGCCTCGACCTGCGCGTAGGGGAAGTACGGCCGCACCGACTGCGAATCGAAATCGAACTCGGCTCGGCGGAATTGCTCATACCAGTAGCCCCGGCTCACAATGTCAATCGCCTTCACACCGGGCTCGCGGCTTCGTGTGAAATCGAGAATCAATTCGTGCTCGCGCACTGCGCCTTCGCGGCTCGCGTCGTTGAGCTTTGCCAAGAAAGTCCGCACGTTGGCAGCCGATCCCATCATTTGGTCGGCAGTGGCCAGGTCGGCCCAGCTGCGGAATCCAAGAATCGACGCGATCTCCTGCCGCGTGGCAAGCAGGTCGAGCAGGATTTGCCGGTTCACCGGATACGCGCGCGTGTTGTATGCCAGAAACATCCGTTCGCGAAGCGACGCGCTCGCGGCGAATGTCATCACCGGCTGCATGTCCGGCGGATCGGTTGTCAAAGTCACCCGCCCCTCAGCATTCGCCGGATGCCGTGCGAGATAATCCGTCGGCAACCCCTCCAACTCAGCCGGCAGAGCCTCGATCGTCTTCCCACCCTCCTGGATATTCCGGCTGAAATCCAGCGAGTGCCGTGTCGCCTTCTCGTGCAGTGCCTGCAAGCGGTCCCGCGTCGCTTGATCCTTGTCCACTCCGGCGAGCCGGTAGCTCAGCAGTGTGCGCTCCACGTAGTGTTTGGTCGCAGGGTCGGCGTCCGTCAGGTCAATTGCCGCCAGAGCGTCATACACCGCACGGTTCAAGCTCAGCGCGCTGCCTGCCATGGACACGCGTTGCGCTTCCATCTGTGCCTGGTCGCGCACACCCTTATCCGCGGCGACCGAGTTAAGAATGCCTGCTTGTGCTCCCGCCAGGCTTAACTGCTCAATAGCCGCATCGTAAAGGCGCAGCGAATTCTCCGGAGTGCGAGACCCCTCAACCGCCAGCAGCGCGGCAAGCGCGGCCTCATGCGCCGCCAACCGCGACGCAACCCACGCAGCCAAAGCTTCGGCGGAACTAGCTCCGCCAGCCTCCCACACATGAATATCTTCGCTTACGGCAGCGGCAGCCAGGGTTCCAGCAGACATGATTGGCTCAATCCTCCAGCATCTAGGTTGCCATAGCGTGCCGGGTCCGCGTCGTCTTCCACAAGAATCTGAGGCAGACGCGAGATCGGCGACCCACCAGCACCGGTGCGGCCCACTGTGCCAGACCCGCCATCCCCGCCTTGCGGTTGGGACCAGCCGGCTCGATTGCCGGGGTGACCTTTGCCCGTAAATGTATGTTTTAAAGCAGGTTAATGTCTAGATATCTGCTATTGCAAATCACGTCGACTGTCACTGCGGCACCCAGCCTGCGAACCTCATCCATCGATCCGGCAAAGACTTGTGCGTCGACCCTAACCAGCACAACCGGGTCACCGGTTGCCTCATCCATCACAAAATATGACACTCCGGTGTGCACTTCTATGGTTGCATCCGGTCCGCAAGCCATCTAATATGCGTCAATTAAGTGATGTCCCTTGCTGCCGCCATTGCGAGCCCACCTCCGACCCCTGCCAACCTTAGGCTGCGGGTGGGCAAGCTGTGCGTCGCCATTCAAGCCGAGACCCCCGCCGAAATGGTGGATCGCGCAGAGGCGGCGCTCAAGGATGTGCGCTTTTTTGAGTTTCGCCTCGACTCCCTCCCCAAGCCGGCCGTCGCACTGCCCTATCTGAAGCAGTTTCTGTCCGAGCACAAAGACGTAACCGCAATCGCTACCTGCCGCCGCAAGGAGTTTGGCGGAAGCTTCGTCGGGGCATTAGCAGCGGAACTCGCAATCCTGTCGGATGCGGCGGTGGCCGGCTGCCAGATTGTCGACCTTGAAGTGGAATCGGCCGAACAGGCCAAGCCTGCGCAACTCGCCAAGCTTCGCGCCGCGGGTCCAGCGCTTCTGATCAGCTTTCACGACTTCACGCGCACGCGCGGCCTGGAGCAGGTTGCCGATCGCATCGAGCGCTTCAAACCGGAATACGTGAAGGTGGTTTCAACCGCACGATCGCTGGCGGATAATCTCGCCGTTCTCCGCCTGATTGAAGACCGCTCGCTCTCATCCAATGTGGTCGGCATTGCCATGGGAGAAGAAGGCATCCTGAGTCGCGTGCTCGGCCCGCGCGCCGGAGCGGCTTTCACCTTTGCCTCACTCACCGACGGAGTTGAGACCGCCGCAGGCCAAATGGCCGCGCGTACGCTGCTCGACGTCTATCGCATCGACCAGCTCGACCCGGCAACCCGCATCTTCGGGGTAGCAGGCAATCCCATCGCCCACTCCCTTTCGCCGCTCATGCACAACCGGGCCTTTCGGCGCGAGATTGTCAATGCCGTAATGCTGCCGCTCAAGCCCCGCTCGCTCGACGACCTGTTGACCGTGATTCGCGATTTGCCCCTTGCCGGTGTTGCCGTGACGATGCCGTTCAAAGAAGAGGTCTTGCCACACCTCGCGAATATGGACCCGCTCACCGCGAAGATCGGCGCGTGTAACACGCTGCGCACCGGGGCCGATGGAAAGCTCTACGGCTTCAACACCGATGTCGCAGGCGTGATTCGTCCGCTCGAAAAGCGGCTGCGCCTCAAGGGCGCGCGCATCGCTGTGCTGGGCGTCGGGGGCGCGGCGCGGGCCGCAGTTTTTGGCCTCGTCGCGCAGGGCGCCGAAGTCTTCGTTGTGAACCGCACGCACGAAAAAGCCGTCGCCCTCGCGCGCCAGGCAAAAGCAAAATCGCTCAAGCACGAGGTCTTCGCAAAGCAGCGCTTCGATGTGCTCATCAATTCCACGCCGTGCGGTATGAAAGGCGTGAAGCAGACCCTCCCGATTGCGGAGAACGAACTCAACGCCAGCCTGGTCTTCGACATGGTCTATAACCCCATCGAGACACCGCTGCTCAAACTGGCCCACAGCCGAGGTATCGCCGTAGTCAGCGGCCTGGAGATGTTTGTGCAGCAGGGCGCACGCCAGTTCGAAATATGGACTGGCAAGCCCGCTCCCGAAAACGAGATGCTGCGCGTGGTGGAACACGAGCTGCGGGGACGAAACTAGCCGTTCTGGATTTCCTCGATAAATCCGCACACCGCTTCAACAATCACCGAACCGACGAGTCACCTAATTCCATCCCGTCGTCCTCATCGGCATGCCACGCCTCGACAGTTTCATCCTGAGAGCCGCGCGTTCGTCGGGATCCCCAAGGACAGGTCTTCGTCCTTGGGGTGAGCTTGGGGCTCCGCGTGCACGTCAGTGCGCGTGAGGTGGCGAAGCCGGGGGGGGCGAAGGATCTGCTTTTGACGTCACTGGCAAAAACACACTTCTTCGTTCACTGCTTCGGCGAATCATTCGGCTGTGTCAGCTTAACGGTCTGCTGCTGGATGATCTGCTGCACGCGCGCAACGGCTCCATATTCGTGCAGAAGATTGAAGCCGAATCCCGTGCCGAATTTGATGCCGTATCCTTCAAAGCTCTTCCCGACGGACACGTTCCGAGCAGGCAAATAGGCATCGCTTAGCGCGGTCGACATCGCATAGCCGACCAGAACGGCATAATTCGGCATTTGCGATCCTTGATCGCTAAATCCAACAAACTCACTTCGCAGCGCCCACCAGATCCTCGACTTCGCTGTTCCAGTACCTTTGCGAAAGTAACGTGGATCCTGGTGAAAGACCGAGGGCACAACGGCCTGAGTGAAAAGAAAAGTCGAGGCAAGATTGGCGGCGTTGTACCCATAGAGTTGAGCGAAGCCACGCCCGCCCGGTCCATAAAACGGACCAACACCAACAGATCTGTCGAACAAGGTCGTCGCACCCGCTCGAATCGGAGAAGACAAATCGCTTGTCGAGCGATAGGCCAGTTCGAATTTCTGCCAAGCTCGCAGCGGAGGCACGGCCGAGTCAGGATCGTGCACGGTGTCGTATCCGGCAAAGAGGATCAACGCGCGGTTGTGCGGAATAGGCTCCTCAGGCAGCGAAGGGTCAATCGGCGCCTGCGCCGATGAGGTGTGCAGGCCAAGAGAACAGGCAAGAAAAGCGCGCAAGACGAACGTTACAAATCGTGAATTCAAATTGCACCCTCGGCATGGAACACACTGCGGGGTTTGAATCCGCCAACGCAAATTGGGTTGCACCACTTGAGTGGATCGAAGACGCAGAAGGAGTCGCGCTCAATTGCCGCGCAACTCGAGTCACACTATGCCGCGTCGATTGGTCCTGTCGCTTAGATGAGCCTCGGGTGCTAGACTTCCCCTGCCTTCGTTGTCCTCCAAATTGCGGCACGATTTCCCCGCGGCCGAAACTGGATCGGGCACGCTGACGATTTCATTCGGAGACATGATGAACATCTCTTCAGGCAATTCCAATCCATTTTCTGCAATAACGCGCCGGCGTTTTCTCAAAGCCGCGGGAGCAGCCGCAGCCGTCTCCTCCAGCCCATGGGCGCGCGCCGGTCGCGTTGCGGCCTCCAATCGCATCACCATCGGCGTGATCGGCTGGGGCATGATGGGGCCGGCCAACACCAAAGCGTTCTTGGCGGAGAACGACTGCCAGGTTGTGGCCGCGTGCGATCTCCACAAGAAGCATCTGCAGACCGCGGTCGACACCATCAACACCAGCTATGGAAACAAAGATTGCAAGGCTTATCATGACTATCGCGAGCTGCTCGCGCGCGACGATGTCGACGCAATCATGATCGCCATTCCAGACCAATGGCACGCCATTGTGGCCACAGAAGCAGCGGCCCGCAAGAAAGATATCTACGGCGAGAAACCATTGGCACGCACCATTGCCGAGCAGCAGGCCATCGTGAAAGCCGTCCAACAGAACAACATCATCTGGCAGACAGGCTCATGGCAGCGTTCGTTACCTCAATTTCACAAGGCCGCGGAGATCGTCCGCAACGGCCTCATCGGAACGGTCACGCACGTCGAGGTAGGCTTGCCCGGCGGTCATCATGATTTTCCCGGCACCGTTCCCGCACTGCTCTCCAGGCTTTCCTCTCTTCCAGAAAAGATCACAAGCCCCGCACAAATCGTGCCGGGTACACGGGCGTGGGATCTCGCCGTCACTGAGCCCCCAGCCGATTTCGATTACGAGCGATGGATTGGTCCATCCAAAATGGAGCCCTATATCGAACAACGTGTCTACCAAAACTGGCGCTGGAACTACAACACCGGCGGCGGTCAGCTAATGGATTGGATTGGACACCATGGAGACATCGCGCATTGGGGCATGGGCTTCGATCTGTCTGGCCCGTCGGAAGTCGAAGGCCACGGCGAGTTCCCTGCCGCGAACGCCGTCTGGAACACCGCAACCAAATATTCAGTGGAATGCACCTACCGCAAGGAAGTCACGCAGTATCCCGCCGACGTCACAATGACCATCGCCGGCGGATCTCCCGCCATCAGCATGGGCACCAAATGGATCGGCACCGATGGCTGGGTGTGGGTCGATCGCAGCGGCTTCGATGCGTCAAACCCCGAGTGGGCCAAGGGCGACTCGCTGCCCGAGGATTTGCGCAAGGTGAAGTTGTACGAATCGCACGAGCATCGGCGCAACTTCCTCGACAGCGTCAAATCGCGCAAGCCCACCATCACGCCCGTCGAGGTCGCACATCACTCCACGATCCCCGGCCATCTCGGCCTGATCTCGATGCTGGTCGGCCGCAAAATTCATTGGGATGTTGCCGAAGAAAAAATCCTCAACGACCCAGGCGCAAGCGAATTGCTCACACGCCCGTATCGTGATCCCTGGAAGCTGGCCTAAAGAAGTGGAGCGGGCTCGCGGTGTCAGCGGCGCTAGCCTGAAGAGATCGAGGGTTCCGGAGGGAGCAGTAGGCTTCAGCCTACTGAAAAGGGGCCGATTTGAAGGGCCTTCAGGCCCGGGATTTTTCCATCATTCGAAGAAACTCGGCTGGACCCGTGAACTCAGCGAACTCCACTTACCTCTGAGATGCCACGCGAAGCGATTGCCTGGACGGCCAGTCCCTACTTGCGCTTCTTGCCTTTCGCCGGCTTCGCCTTGTCGCCCTTTTCGCCAGGCTCATGCATGGTGGGAATCGGAGCCATGTCCGGCCCAATGCGGCGCACCGAAGTATCGCGCATCGCATAATTAATCGTTCGAGGCGCAACGGGCCGCGCGATACCTGTTCCGGGTTCGATCGCCAAATCGGGAGAAGTCGAAACCAAAAAGCTAAACACCGGCTCTGTCCCGGTCGGCGACGCCTCGGACGAAACGCGCACCGGAAGAAATCCCTGAATCGGATGAATGCGGAATGCAGTTTCGTAGCGATGCTTCTTTACGCTCCAGGTAAAGACGCGGATCTGGTCGAAGTCAAACGGCAAGCCTGATTTCGGCGGCGCCAGCGCAGTGACGTACTCCGCAACCTCATGATCGGCCGTGCTGGCTTCGTCGTCATGCACCTTGGCAAGCACATACGCGCCCACAATGCGCTGGCCCTCGGCATATTGCGCCACATCGTCGGGAACATCCACATCCACGCGGCTCCCGAGCACCCATCCAGCGCGGCCCTGGCCGTCGCGAATCAGCCACCAATCTTCGAACGTGGGCGGGAGCGGTTCCGGCCCCGTTAATTTCCCTTCGCCCGGTTTTGCCTCGCCGGAATCCAGAGCATGTGCCGGTTTCGTAGCGGGACCCCGTTCCACGCTCACGGGCGTCGCGGTCATTCCCTTCACCGGGTTCTCATGCGGGACGAACGCAGCCGGGCCCGGAATGGCAGCTTTTGCCACGGTGGCGCGAACCAGCATTTGCACTTTGGCATTTCCCGCCAGCAGATAGAAGCGATCGGTTTCGCGGCCTGGGCTCGAGTGCAGATAAATGTCGTCGCGCAGCGTGCCGGTGGCGATCACCGGATCGTTCTTGTGTTGATTTGCCAACTGGACAAAGGCGTCGTAGGTCTTGGCGTCAATGACTGCGCGTTCGGGAATCCAACCGACTTCGTTCTTCGGAGTTTTGACCCGGTAGAAGCGCCGCCCGCGTTCCATCACTTCAAGTGGTTCGCCGTTGGTAACTTCGCCCACTCGATTCGAGACAGCGGCAACGCGATCGCGCAGATACATTTGCCGCGTCCAGACGTAGACCGTCTCATGGTGCTCCGGCCTAAGCCTGAGCCGGGAACAACCCACCACAAGTGCAAGGAAAGAAAGGGCCAAGACGAAAGCTAGCCTGGATCTTTGACTCCTGACGAGGGGGGCATCTGGAATCGGAAATCGCATCAATGCAGCCACGGGTCTTCCTCTTGAGGATAGCACCGTGGATATGACGAAAGGTTAATCGGCAACGCATCGCAGCGTGGAGGTAACCCAGCATTGCAACGGCTATAGCTATTCTCGAGTTGCTATAGAGCAAAGGCACGTTAGCTAAGTGGCTTTTTCATCAACCGGGGTCCCCACGGACGGGTCCTTGTCCGCGGGGTGGAAGAAAAAGCCTTGCTCGACACTCAAAATGCCACACATGAATTCGAGAACAGCTCTAACTCGCCCGTCACCACGCCGACGTCGTTCCGATCGCTGCATCGAGCTTAGGGCACTGCCGCAATAGCGCTTGCCTGCACAGGATCGGTCCCCGTCGCCGACGAAATCACGCTATCCAGGTAGCCCGCGTTCGAAGAACTGAATGTGTAGCCCTCCAAATCGGGGCTCCCGCCGACGTCCACTGCAAACACATATGTCCCGGTGCTGTCTTCTGCCAACGCCACAGGGTTCGTTCCAGTGGAGAAAGTGCTGCCCAGCGCTGTCAGCGAATACGTGCTGCTGCTGGACGAAATCGAGAAGCCCGCGATCACTCCCGTGGAACCGCTGCTTGTCTGTCGATTGACCACATAGACATAGGTGCCGGTCGAGATAGGCAGGATCGAGTAAGGCGCAAGACCCTGGCTGCCGAAAGGCGAGCCGGAAATCTCGGTCGGTTTGCCTGAACTGAGCGTGCTGAAATTGAAAGCGCGCAACCCGCCGGTGTTGGGGGCTGCGGTGGCCGCAGTCTCCCCAATATAGAAAAGGCGTGGAGCAGTCTGGCCGGATTGCAATGGATCCACCGCGACCGAAATTGCTGCCCCGGCTGAGTTCACCGGCGCAATTCTCCCCACAGCCCCGAATGGATTCGCATTTGCAGCTGTAAAGGGCACCGTCGCCGTCCCCTCCGATCCCATTGCGACAAAAACGTAGGTTTCATCGGGCGAGATCACAACCTGTTGCACCGTGCTCGCGGGAAGCACCGCGTATTGCTCGGTCTTCGAAGTTACCGCTCCAGTAGACGAGTCAATGGGAATGGCATAGACGTAGGGTGCGCCAGTTGCGACCTCAATCAGCCAATCGTTATCCGGGCTCACCTGCATGCTGATCGCTTGATCGGAAGACACAGGACCAGAGGCATTGCCGAGCGTGAGCTGTCCCGTGGAAGAGATCGTGTACACATAGATCCCATCGGCGGTGCTGACGTAGAGCAATCCGCCATTGGGCGACACAGCCATGGCGAGTGGTGTCGCAGGCACCGTGACCGTACCGCCAGTTAGAGCCGTCAGCGTCCCGGCATTTACATAGTAGCCGGCCACCTCCTTCGTCTCTACGTTCATCACGTAGAAGTTGCCGCTCGTGCTGGCGCTGGAGCTGCAGGTACCCGAGGCAGTTCCTACTACGGCGCAAACCGTGGCAGTCGTAGTAGCACTGCCCGAGGTGCCGGTAACCGTAATTTCATAGGTTCCGGTAGTCGTGGTGGACGTGGTAGTCGCAGTCAGCGTAGCCGTTTCCGCCGTCGAACTGGTAAGCGTAACCGACGTCGGAGAAAGACTGCACGTGACGGGGCTTGTAGCGCTCGATGGCGACGTGGTGACTGCGCAGGTAAGTGCAACCGTTCCACTAAACGAGCTCGATGGCGTCACGGTAATCGTGGAGGTGTTGCCTGAGGTAGCGCCCGGGCTGCTCACGGTGATTGTGCCGCTGTTGGAGAGGGTGAAATCGGAGGAGCCGACCGGGTTCCAAAAGCCCTTGCAGCCCGCGAGAAGCAGCGGCGCCCCCAGCGCCAATCCGATCCACTTCTTCAATCCCATTACCGCTCCTCCACAACGCGCGCCAGTTCTACAAGAAAAGTGATATTCCGAACCTGCTTTCAGAATAGTCGCATCGGCACAGGTTCGCAGATGGTTCACTCTCTTCGAAAAGACGCGGCAATTCCCCATTCCGCTTACGGCAAAGATGGCCAAGGTCAAGGTTGCGAAAAAATCGCGGACGGCACGTCGCGAAGAATTCACGAAATGTGCACGCTACCGATGCGTTTCAGCTAACCTGGCCTGCTTCTCGTGACTCCCACACAAGCCGCGCCGCAGTCAGGTCTTCAATTGCCATGCCAACCGACTTGAAGACAACCCGCCCGTCACGTGGAATCGCCGGCGCTTCCGGCCGCGCCAGAATCTCGCCAATCTCCGCCCCCACGCTGTCTCCGGAGAGACGCACATCGCCCGATTCGCGCTCGACACAGGACCGAGACTCCGCAACCACGAAGCTCGAATGCATCACTTCGTCGTCGAGCTCCCGCAATGTCGAGCCCGTGGCGCCGACAGCAAGAACAAGCGCATGCTGCGAAAGCCACCGGCCTTGCAGAATCGGTCGAGAAGCCGACGTCACCGTGAGCACAACATCGGCCGCAGCCGCCTCTTCGATCGCAACCGCTTGCGCATCGGTCTCAAGCGCGAGCCGCTCGGCATTCGCAGCAGTCCGGCTCCAAATCCGAATCTCCGCCAGCGCAGGCCAAACGTGCCGCAGCGCCTCGATATGCGCATGTGCCTGCACACCCGACCCTAGAATGCCAAGACTTTTAGGTGGTTTGTCGAAATGAAGTGGAGAAATCGCCGCGAAGGCAACAGCGGAAACCGCAGCGGTGCGCATCTCGGTAATCAAGCGTCCGTCGATCACCGCAAGCGGCTCGCCGGTGGCGCGCCGCAATAGCTCGATCACCGCCATGTGTGTCGGCAAACCGCGCTGAGCATTTCCCGGATAGAAGGTGACGGTTTTGACGCCCATCCAATCGCCGGCAATCGCAGGCATCACAGCGAACCAGCCGTTGTTCGCGCCGTCAGCGTTGCCGGCGCGCAGAATGACGCGCGGTGGTTGGTCAACCAGACCGGAAGAGTAATCGACAAGGGCTTGGCGAATGGCGGGAATCAGGGCTTCGTAACTGAGGTGCTGCCGCACTTCCTGCTCGGCTATGTACAAGGAATCGAGTCCTTCAATGCGTGGAAGAGGGGCGAAGACGCCGATCAGTTGGGTCGATTGCTCGAATTCGACCGGCGGCGAAAACGCTCATCCACAGGCTGACGGCCCTGGAATCCACCTTCTACCGTGTGCCAGTGGTCGATCGCCGTCTCTCCCGTGCGCCAGCAGAGCAAAACGATCTCATCGTCGAGGCGGCACGGAAAATCGAGAAGCCCCGCATCGAGATCCTTCACCTGCACGCCAATGGCATCGATCTCCGCCACGGTCTCGCGCATGCGTTGCGTCTGGGTCTCCACTTCCGCGCGCTGCTTGGCGACCTTGCCGACATTCACATACATGCCGCCGGCGACATAGATGCGCTGCGCCAGCGCGGAAAGTTCCGCTTCCACCTGCTCCGCCGCCTTCTTGCTATCAAGTGCGCGCCTCAGCAGGGATTCCAACACAGGGAGCAGCGATTGCGCTTCTTCAATCGTAAAGGTCTTCATAGGATTCTTCCCTCTCAGGATACGACGAAATGGGCCGTCGAAACCAGCGATTCTCCGCGAGACCGGCAGTTACCAGTGATGGAAAACCAAGGTACCAAATGTGTAAAACAAGACACTCAAGCGCTGTAGAGTCATGCCCCAGGCTCCTTGCATAATTCGATGCAGATCGAAGCCAACGCGAAACAGATTCTACGGTACGAACATAACCGGCCAACAGGCTTCCTATTTCCGAACCCCAGATTTCCGAACCTCGGAAGCACGTTCCCTATCCGCCGCAATCCAGGACGCCACGGCGCAAACCGCAATGATGGTTCCGATCGCAGCAAGCGAGAGAGTGATGGGCACATCAAGCCACGGCGCAGCGAGCATTTTCAGCGCGACGAAAGCCAGCAGCACACCCAGGCCGTAGTGCAAATAACGAAAGCGATCGAGCAGCGCCGCCAGCGCAAAGTAGAGCGAACGCAGCCCCAAAATCGCTGCGATATTTGAGGTATAGACGATGAATGGATCGTGCGAAACCGCCAGCACCGCGGGAATCGAGTCCACCGCGAAAAGCAGGTCTGTGATTTCCACCGCAACGATCACCGGCAGGAGCGAGCCTTTCGCCGGCTGCAATCGGCGAATCCAACCCGGGATGGCAGCGTGCGCCGACCCGCCGCGAATCAACCTCCATGCCGCAATCAGCAGCACGAGACCGAACACCCACGAGATCCAGCCGAAGCGCGTAAGCAGCGAAACACCGGCCGCAATGAAAAGCCCGCGCAAAACAATGGCGCCGGCCACTCCCCACAACAGCGCGCGATGCTGCCGCGCCGCATCGATGCGGAACCCCTGAAAGAGCACGAGAAAGATAAAGAGATTGTCGATGCTGAGAGAAGTTTCGATCGTGTATCCGGCGACAAACTCAAGCGCCCGCTGCCGGCCCTGCGCCATGCCGATCCAAGCTGCGAACACCGCCGCGGCCAGCACCAGCACGGCCGTCCATATCCACGCGGATCGTTGGGCATTTGCGCCTTCGCGGCGGTTCGCAGGCAGATTCGCATCGATAATCAGCAGCAGGACCACACCCGCGTGGAACCCAAGCCACCAAACCCACGACGCACCGGCAATCATTAAGCCATGCTAGCGCATGGCTAGGGAACAGGGATTAGGGAACAGGGAAACGGCATTCATAGGCTTTCATCCATGAATCGTGCAACTATCTCCGCAGATCGCTTCGGTTCGCGCTGAAGGACAAGGTGAGGGCCATCCACCTCGACCACTGCGGTCTGAGGCAGGATCGCCTGAATCTCTTCCATGCAATTCCGATGAACCAGCCGATCCCTCGTAGCGCGGATATAGAGGATCGGAACCGCAATTTTGCTCAGGTCTGTTCGCACGTCGCATGCAAGCACCGCCCGAAGACGCGCAGACAACACGTGCGGCCTGACCGATGAGACGGCAGCTCGCACCGATTGTTTCAGCGACTGGGAGGCATTGGGTCCGATGAAGAAGTACTCGAGCGCAATCGAGGAGATCGGCAAGCGGAAGAGCATCGGCGCGAGAAGCGCTACCAGAAAACGTCGAGCTCCGGCCACTGGGCTCGCAGCAAATCCAGCGCAGAGAATCAGGCCCTTGAGGTTTTGCGGATTGGTTGAGGCGAATTGAATCGCCAGCGGCGTCGAGAACGATTCGGCAAGCAGAAAATACGGATCCGACTCAGGAACAAAGGACTGGACGAGTTCCAACAACTGGTCGTATGAAAGCCTTACATCAGCCGGATAATAGAGTGCTTCAAGATGCTTCGGCTCGGGCATCATGCTGATGAATTCGGAAAAGAGCTTTCCGTTTCCATGCATTCCAGGGAGCAGAACAAGCCTCTGCGTCATCTCAAGTCAATCAACCGGATCGTCTCCAAAAACACATCCCCATCAATCGCCAAACTCCGCGCACTCACTTTATCCATCGTGTCCTGCGCCGTATGGTGATAGCTGTTGTTCGGCCCGTAATCGAGATCGATGATGTCGATCGACGGCACGCCACGCTTCACAAAGGGCATGTGGTCGTCGTCGACCGGCTCTTCCTGCTGGAAGAAATAGTGCTCGTAGCCGTACTTCTTCGCCGCCTGCCGCACCAGATCCACCAACCATCCCGTCGAGCGGCTCTCGCGCTGAATATCAAGATCCTTGTCGCCAATCATATCGGCCAGAAGAAACGCCTTGATGCGCCCCAGCGTTCCATCGCGTCCCCACTTCGCCGCCAAATGCCGGCTCCCATACGTCGAGTCCGAATCCGACCAGCTCCGAATCGCCTCTTCTCCATCAAAGAAAACCAGCCACACCGAGTAGCCGTCGAGCTTCTTGCCGCCGGCCGTCTGCCCCCGCAACTGGTCGGCAATCGCCATCAGCAACCCCGTCGTCGCTCCGCCGTCGTTGGCTCCAACAAAGTTGATGTCTTTGAGGTAGTAGTTGGTCTCGTAATGTGTCGCCAGCACAATCACGCCGTCTTTCTTGCCCGCGAACCGCACAATGAAATTGCGCATGTTTACCGGCCCAATCGGCGTATCGGCGGTGAAAGCATCTTCTTCAAGCGGATCATGCTGAAAGTGCGCGCGAAGAAACACCTCAGCCTTCACGTGCCCTGCGCTAGTCGGCCAGCGCGGTCCAATCGCAACAAAATCGCGCGCATACTCATAAGCCCGCCCGCCGTTGAATCGTTGCGCATCCGCGCCAAGCGCCACGAACAATATCAAACTGGACGCGAAGCACCAAAGCCAGCGGCAGCCCCGTGCCCCATCCATTTCGCGCCTTTTGCGAAATGGGTGGGAAACCGCAGATCTCCCAATCCAGAGCACTACGAAGCAGCCTCTTTGCCCTTGCGCCGCGAGGGGTGCACCCACCACGCCACACCAATGCCGATCAGATACAGGAACAACATCGGAATCGCATAGATGCACATCGTCCAAGGGTCCGGGTTGGGGCAAATGAAAGCCGCCACCAGAAACACCGCCAGAACCGCATAGCGAATGTTCTTCCATAAAAACTGCGGGCTCACAATGCCGAACAGCGCCAGAAAGAAAATCAGAATCGGCATCTCAAAGCTGATCCCCAGCCCCAGAATGATCGACAGAAAGAACCCCGTATACTCCTCGATCGTGATAATCGGATTGAATTTCTTGCCGAAGTCCACAATCAGAATCTTCAGCGCCCCCGGCAGCACAAAAAAATACCCAAACGACGCGCCCGCCAAAAACAGCCCCACAGTGGCCACCATAAACGGCACCACAAACCGCCGCTCCTTCTGGTAGAGCCCCGGCGCAATAAACAGCCACACCTGATACAAGACGAACGGCGACGCCAGAATCGCACCGCCAATCAGCGACACCTGCAGATACAGGTTCAGCGCATCCATGGGATGCGTGTAGTTCAGCTTGATGTGCAGCCGGTCCAGCGGCTGCTGCACAAGGCCGTACAGCCTCTCGTGAAAGAAATACGCGATCGCGAATCCCGCCCCAAGATAAACCGCCGAATGCACAATCCGCCTGCGCAGCTCGTCCAGGTGCTCCATCAGGCTCATGCCCGGCAGCTCTGCGCGATGCGTCACAGCCTGCCGCGCCTTCTCGATCGGGTCCACGGGATCAACCATTGGGCCTTACCGTCTCCGTCGCGGGAGCATTTCCATTTCCGACCGCAGATTGATCTCCTGCTTCAGGCGCAGCCTGCTCAACCTGCCCCATCGGGTCGAGCACATCCTTGCTCGACTTATCCGCGGCAGGCTCGGTCAACTCCGCATCCACGGTCACCTTTGTCGCAGCAACCGTTTCGCCAGTCGAAGGAGGCAGAATCCGCGGAGACCCATCCTCCGCGCCCGCCGTCTCCCCACTCTTAATCTCGGAATCACTCTTCACTTCGGAAACCGGCGGATACATTCCCTCCGAATAGGGCGATTCCGCAGAAGGCGACTCCAAAGCCTTCACCACATCCGGCGTAGCCGACACCGACTCCTGCGCCAACTGTTTCCGCTTTTCCTCTTCCTTCTTGCGCCGATCCGCGTCCTCTGACAGCCGCAGCTCCTCTTCCATCTGGAACTTGAAATCGTTCGAGGCCTTACGGAACTCGAACATCAGCTTGCCGATCTGTTTGCCGATCTGCGGCAGCCGCCGCGGCCCAAACACCACCAGCGCAATCACCATCAGGATCAGCGAATCAGCCATCCCCAGGCTGCCAAGTTCAATCGGTGGCGGAGTTCCCATGAAGGCTAATGATACCCGCCCGATCTCCCCAGCGACAAAGACCTGTCGTCGGAAACCTCGCCCCGCGCACCCCGCTCACCAACATCCCTCAATGCGCAGGCATCTCCATCTTGTCTTTTTTCTCGTCCTTCGCCCCGCTATCTGCGGAACCACCGCCCCCAACCCCGCTCTCCACCCCGCCCGCCGCACTCTTCCACGCAGCCTGCACCGCCGGCGGCAACTTATCCATGTGGCTCAAAAACGTCGTCACCTGCCACATCTCCTGCTCCTTGAGACTCGTCTTCCACCCCGGCATGCCGCTCAGCCGCACGCCATGCGCAACGATGTAGAAGTTCTGATTCTCCGGCATGTCCGGCGCATCCTCCGCAAACTGCGGCGCGCGCGGATAAAACGAGTCGCCGAACGCCGAATGCGTGTGAACCACATCCCCATGGCAGCCCGCGCAATTGGTCTGGTAAATCTTCATCCCCGCCGTCAGATTGTCGTCCGTAGCCTGCAACGGATTCTGCACGCTCGGCGCACGCCGATCCACAGCAGCATCCAGCGCAGGCATGGCAATCTTCATCTCCAGCGCGCCCATTTGCGCATCGGCACGAGGATCGACAAATCCAAAGCGCACGTAGCACACCAGCACCAGTAGAACCAGAACAACGCCAGCCGCAAGCCCAATCAGAAATCTGCTCATAGGGAATCTCCCTCCAATCGAACTCTAAACCGGCGACCCAATTCCCTTCAGAAATCAAGTCCACCGGAGATTAGATCGAGACGGGCTCGCATTGATTTTCCGTCCTTCGCCTTGAATCCACCCAGGAGATTCTCAAGGCCACTAGGGCGTTTTTCAGGACCAATCCGATATGGGTCCCTGAAACAGCGCTGGATGAGTGACTTGCCCTGTTGGCAACAACCAAGGCGTAAAATAAATGCCGCTCTACTCTCAATAACCCACCAGTCCGTGAAGGGCCTGGCCTCCTTATATCAAGAGCGGCCCTCCTGAATGATCCTTTAGACGAGCATCATTCAGAACTGTGTCACCATTAATGGGCATACGGTCAACGGATACAAGAGTTGTGCTGCGGTCGATGAGGGTTAGTCCCGGGCTGGTCGCGAATGGTTATCGACTCAAAACTTCGAAGATATGGTCTGGCCGCGTTTTCCTGCGGTTTGGCTCTGGCAGTGGCAGGGCCAGTTAATGCCCCAGCGTGCTGTTTCTTTTGGAGAGCGCTTACTTTATCCCAAGCGTCGGAGACTCCGAGAAGGGGGATCTGGTGTGACTGACACCGAGATTGTAAGAGGCTGGCCGACGCGTTTTGCGGCGGGTTCGGCTGCGCTAATCGTCGCGTTGGGCGTAACTGTGCTGGCGGGTTGGTTCTTCCACAACCCGACGCTGATCCAGTTGCAGCCACAACTGCCTCCCACGACGCGCAACGCGGCCGCGTGTTTCCTACTGTGTGGTCTCGCCTTGCTGATGGAGGCTCTAAGGGGTCCGCGTTGGCTGGTGGCGGCGTGCGCGGGAATAGTCAGCGCAGTGAGTGTCCTCACCATCGTCGAATACGTCCTCCGCATCAATGCCGGAATCGACGAACTCCTGGGGCCCTCCTATATTGCCGTCAAGCTTTCGAGCCCGGGGCGCATGGCGCCCGTGGCGGCGGTTTGTTTCGCCTTGGGTTCAATTGGGCTGCTGCTGATTCCCAGGGTGCTGTCGAAACGGTCCGCGCTGTTGATAGGGCTGATCGGGTCAATCATAGCGGCGGTTGGGATGGCAAGCAGCATAGGATTTGCGCTGGGGTCGAGCGACGCATTCGGCTGGGGTACCGTCACACGTGTGGCGTTCCATACTTCAGTTGGGCTCTCGGTCTTAGGGGTCGGCATGCTTGCGCTGGCCTGGCACGTCGAGACAGACCCAGCCGGCGGCCCACGCTGGTTGCCGATCAGCGTTGCAATTGAAATCGCCACGGCCATTGTAGGCTTGTGGCAAGCACTCATCGCAGCGCGATATGCGCCGTCCGCTCTCCTACCTGTAATCGTGCTCAGTGGCGGGTGCCTAATGGCACTGATCTTCGGGTTAACGGTCTATCTGGCGCAACGCGCACATATGCAGGCCGCGGCCCTTCGACAAAGTGAGGCATCCCTCCGACAAATAGCCACCCTGGCGCAGAGAAGCGAATACTACCTGACGGAAGCGGAGAGATTAGGCCAAATTGGCAGCTGGGCCTCCAGCGCGCGTACACATCCTCCGGAGAACCTTCACTTTTCCGCGGAAATGTTTCGGATATTGGGATTTCCCCCGGGAGACGTTCCGCCTACCACGGAAGAGGCCGGCAAGGTCTTCACGGCTGCTGGTCCAGAAAACTGGCCGCGCATCATGGAACTGTACGAAACGGCACGCCGGGAGAAGATCGCCGACGGCGAATTCCCCGCTGTCTTACCGGACGGCTCAAACCGAATGATTCGTATAGTCGCGCATACCGTGTACGATGCGGCGGGCGAACCAGACGAGTTTATTGGTACCTGCGTCGATGTAACGGAGCAGCACCAAGCCAGAACCAAACTGCAGAAGGCATTCGACGAAATAAGGAGGTCAGACAACCAACTTCGGGCGATCATTAACGCGATTCCCGGTCAGGTGTGGTGCGCGGCTCCTGACGGCGAACTCAACTACTTGAATCGGAGAATACTCGACTACACAGGCACAACTCCTGGCGACTGGGCGCAGTTCGGCTGGACCAATCTTCTCTATCCAGACGACGTTGAGCCGGCGATGCGCACGTGGTCGCATGCTGTCGCAACTGGCGAACCTTACGAAATCCAATGTCGGCTCCGGCGATCCGATGGCGTCTATCGATGGTTTCAGGTGCTCGGCCACGCCGCGCGTGACAATGAAGGCGGAGTGACTCGCTGGTACGGCTTATTCATCGATATTGATGACCGGCGGAATATGGAAGAGGCTCTGCGAAGCAATGAGGCGCGTCTCTTGCGCGCTACGCAGATCGCGGCGGTCGGTGAATTGTCTGCTTCAATCGCCCATGAGATCAACCAGCCTCTAGCCGCCGTGGTAGCGAACGGTCATGCTTGTCTGCGCTGGCTTTCGACTGAGCCTCCAGGCCTGGCCAAGGCATACGAGGCTGCCGAAAGGATTGTTCGCGACGGCAAGGAAGCCGGAGAAGTGGTGCGGCGCATCCGCGCTCTCTTCAAACGGACACCTATCGAGAGAGCGGAGCTCAACCTGAACGAGATGATCGGCGAGGTACTCCGTCTTCTGGCCGGCGAGACTACGAAGAGGCACATCGTCGTGGAGACGGACCTGGGTAAAGACCTTACCCTCGTAGAGGGCGATCGCGTGCAGCTGCAGCAACTGGTTCTCAACCTACTTCTCAACGGGATCGAGGCGATGGACCTGGTCGTTGACCATCCCAAGAAGCTCTTCATTCGTACAAAATTGCAGAACCCAGAAACCGCTCTGGTCGAGATACAGGATTGCGGAGTAGGACTGAAGGACACGGAAAAGGTCTTCGAAGCCTTTTTCACCACGAAAGTAAACGGAATGGGAATGGGGTTGGCGGTTTGCCGCTCCATCATCGAGGCACATCACGGCCGATTATGGGGCTCACCCGGCGAAGGTGCAGGTACCACCTTCTCTTTCACTCTTCCGGTTCAGCCGAGTGTGGCGTCATGAACTCCGACAGCCCTATCGTCTTCGTGGTGGATGACGATTATCGTGTGCGTGAAGCGCTGTCCAGCCTCATCTCCTCCATGGGCCTTCGAGTGGCTGTCTTCGGCTCGGCCGCAGAATTCATGGAATCGGACAAGCCAGACGCCCCAGCATGCCTGATCCTTGATTTGCAACTTCCGGGCGCCAGTGGCCTCGAACTCCAGCGGCAATTGGCAACCGAGGATGCACCGCCAATTGTTTTCATCACAGGTCATGGGGACATCGCTTCTTCAGTGCGCGCCATGAAAGCCGGGGCGGTTGAGTTCCTGTCGAAACCGTTTGGCGAGCAGGAGTTGCTAGATGCGATTGGCGACGCCATTGCACGTGATCGTATCGCTCGCCGGAGGAGATCGGAACTCGCCGAGTTGCAGAGGCATTACAACCTTCTTACGCCTCGCGAACGGGAAGTTCTTCCCTTCGTTGTCGCAGGCTTCGCCAACAAGGTGACCGCCGGCGACCTGGGTACCAGCGAGATCACGATCGGGGTTCACCGGGGCCAGATCATGCGAAAGATGAGTGCTAGATCACTGGCCGAGCTTGTCAGAATGGCTGACAAACTTAGGATTCCCCGCCTCACTGGACCTGCCTGAATAAACCTATAATAGCGAACCTTCTACATTGTTTTTACTATCGAAACATGTCTGGAGATGCCTCAGTAATAGCCACGGTCGGAAGGCAAATCGTCGTGACCGTGGACGATGATTTTCGAGTTCGAGAATCCATAGAAAGCCTAGTGGGATCTGCCGGATATGCGCCTGTAGCGTATTCATCCGCGGAAGAGTTTCTGCGGTCAGGGACGATAGCCGCGGCGAGTTGTGTGATTACGGACGTGCGGATGCCCGGAATGGACGGTATTGAGTTGCAGCGCCGCATCAGGCTCGAACGCCCGAAGTTGCCGGTGATTTTTATATCTGCCCACAATAGTGATGGAAATCGACAGAAGGCGCTCGACGAAGGTGCCATTGATTTTCTGTATAAACCATTCGATGCCGCAAATCTGCTCGCAGTGATCCGGGCGGCTGTATCGAACGCTCACAGGAAGTGAATGGTGCTTCCCAGAGCGTCCGCAAGGAGATAGACAATGGCTACTTTAGAGCAGTGTGAAGCACCTGCTTGTCCGGGGTAATGAGGTGGCAGTCGAGCTTCAATCTTCAGCGACGGCCAAGAACGGTATGCGTTTCGACAACCATTACTGCTGGATAGTGTATTTCCAGCGCAATTTGATCGTGCGTGTTCGCGCCTATCTTGACTCGGCCCTGGTGGCCCATTTGTTTGAGGAGAATCCGATTTAGAACCGAATCGCGAGTGCCGAATATCGGTCACATGCGAGATCAGGAGACACGAATGATAGGAAGAATCAATCTTGATCGCCGCCGCTTTTTAAGCACCGCAGCCATGACTGTTGCCGCCGCCCAGCTCGGCATTGTCGGCTGCGCGAATGCGCGGACTACTGGAGCGATTCGATTGCCCTCCGAGGGCGGGTTTCCGTCTCTCCTTGGAGCGACAGGGTGGATTAACTCGCAGCCATTGACGCCTGCCAGCTTGCGCGGAAAGGTCGTACTCATCGATTTCTGGACCTACACCTGCGTCAATTGGCGACGCACTCTCCCCTATGTTCGTGCGTGGGCCGACAAATACAGGGACCGCGGGCTGGTGGTGATCGGCGTACACACGCCAGAGTTTTCGTTTGAGCACAACATCGATAACATTCGCTGGGCAATCAAGGACATGAAGATTGACTATCCGATTGCGATCGACAGCGACTATGCGATATGGAACGCCTTCAACAACGAGTATTGGCCGGCCCTCTATTTCATCGACGCGAAGGGGCATATTCGACATCATCAATTTGGCGAGGGCGAATACCAGCAGTCGGAAGCAGTGATTCAGCAACTGCTGGGCGAGGCCGGAAGCAGCGGATTCGACCGCGAACCGGTTTCGGTCGATCCCTGTGGCGCCGAAGTTGCCGCCGACTTGGGCAGCCTGAAGACTCCCGAGACCTACGTCGGCTATGGACAAACCGAAAACTTTGCATCTCCCGATGGTCCCGCATGGAATAAGTCTCGCGTCTACACTCCGCCTAAGCGGCTGAACCTAAACCACTGGGCACTTGCTGGCAATTGGACCGTCGGCAAGGAGGCCATCGCGCTGAATCAGTCCGCTGGGGGAATTGCGTTCCGCTTCCACGCACGCGACCTCAATCTTGTCATGGGGCCGTCAGCGCGAGGAACCTCCGTGCGATTTCGCGTGGGGATCGATGGACAACCACCGGGCAGCGCTCACGGATTTGATGTCGACGGCACGGGCAACGGCACGGTTGTCGTACAACGGCTTTACCAGCTCATCCGACAGCCGGGCCCGATCGCGGATCGACAGTTCGACATCGAGTTTTTTGATTCGGGCGCGCAGGCTTTTGACTTTACGTTCGGCTGATCGACAGCGCCGGTAATGAAGGGATGCAAGCACGTTAGAACTCAGCATGATCAGGCAAACAACCTGCAATTCAAAAGGAGACTTAACCATGAAGCACACAGAATTAAATGGAATATCACGGCGTCGTTTCGCAATGGCTGGGCTTACAGCCGGAGCGGCTCTGCTCACCCCGGGCGCACTCTTTTCGGAGGGCATTCAGCCCTTAACCAACAATTCGTTCCTGGCAGAACTGCCGACGGTCAAGCCGGGTACGAACACTTCGTTCGGACCTCTCAAGCAGATCGATGCAGGCCTTCTCAAAGTTGGATACGCGGAAGCCGGTCCCGCCGATGGCCCTGCCGTCCTCCTTTTGCACGGCTGGCCCTACGACATTTACAGCTTCGTCGACGCCGCGCCTCTGCTGGCGTCAGCGGGCTACAGGGTGATCATCCCGTATCTGCGCGGCTACGGCACGACATCCTTTCTTTCCAGCGCAACCATGCGCAACGCCCAGCAGTCGGCCGTTGGCCTCGACATCATCGCTCTTATGGATGCACTCAAAATTCAGAAAGCCACCGTCGGCGGCTTCGACTGGGGCGCGCGCACAGCGGACGTCATGGCAGTATTATGGCCGGAACGCTGCAAGGCAATCGTTTCCGTCAGCGGCTATCTGATTAGCAGCCCTGCGGGCAACCAGACACCGTGGCCGCCCCAGGCTGCATTCGCATTTTGGTACCAGTACTATTTCGCCAC